>Ga0316190_10000692_pt1 | contig 23624 bp, 20 predicted proteins | sample Eddworburrow2_MG_FD_204929 | JGI IMG/M metagenome (GOLD analysis project Ga0316190, IMG submission 204929) | Coastal sediment microbial communities from Maine, United States - Eddy worm burrow 2 | ecosystem: Environmental > Aquatic > Marine > Coastal > Sediment | place: USA: Maine | collected... | reverse complement strand
GTCCAAGCGCCATTGATATTGATCAAAATGGAGATATTTATATCGGTGGTGGAAAACAAATTCTTGTTTTTAGCAACAATGGCAGACATCTGAGAACGATGACATTTAAAGGTCACTTTTATTCATGGATTAAGGATATCGCATTAGGATTAAATAGTGAACTTTTTGTTTTGTCCGGCTCCAAAAGTATATATGTAATTGATGACTCTGTTGATTTAATAGCTTTTTGAACAAATCACAGCACTTAACTTCAATATCTACGTTGCTAAAATTCTTAAAAATGGACTTAATCAACAGAGTCATTGATAAAGAAGCGGAACTAATCTTACCTGATCAGATAAAAAGATATTATTTTTTTAAAAGTGGCTCCTTTGAGAAGCTATGGATAACAGCAGGTAATTTATGCCTTGTTGAACCCAACAGCTTCCAATACTATGTGCTCAACGAGTCTGAACTCATAGAGAATACAAAAAATAGTCGAAGACGAGGGGGATATCCTGTGTTTGAAGCGACAGAAAGTACTCTTTTTGAAGGAATTCCAAACAAATGGTCTAACAATTCATTTGCCCTGTTCAACTTTGGTCGTGGAATTGATTTTCAACCATATTTTGTAGCCAAAAGCGGCGAGATTGCATTTAACAGAACAGATGCTATTATGAATAAGAAAGCCATGCAATTAGATCTTAAAGAGTTGCTGCCAACTGAAATTAAGATGGGTTTCAGTGACATATTAGCTCATAATATTATTTCAGCCGGAGACAATAACAAATTATATGTTTTTGCATCTCGCGAATTTAAAAATGTTATTGAGCGTCAAGTAAACGGTAAGTTGAGAGAAATCTATTCGGAAAAATTCATTTGTGTATTCAATAATAAAGGTAAATATGTTGGCTTGATCGATTCTATTCCACAAGATTTAGTTTATGAGACAAGTATAGCCGGGACAGAGAATCAATATGCAACCAGTCCGCAACACCAGCTTCATTATCTGCACACAACAGACAATTTAAGTAATTGTAAATCTTACGTAACTCGATGGCATTAGCTATTGTGTTGACCAACGCGAAACTGCGGAAAAAACCAACAGATTCAGGTGAGCAATACCGTTTGAATGATTTTTACGGTATGCAGCAATGAGGGATGGCGTCTGGATTTCAACCATTTTCCATTAAAAAGGTAACGCTGAAAAAATGAGTGATTACACACGCCACTTTGATTGTATCCATTATAATCCTATAAGCGCGGGCTGGTCACTCGTGTGCAGGATTGGCTCTGGTCGAGTTTTCATCGATATTTGAAGCCTATATATTATGAGAATGAGTGGGAAATGGACGCAAGCGCAATTGAAACAGAGTATGATTTTGATGAATAGAAAATGGCGGCGTGGGACGCCGCGCCCGGAAATGAGTCAGCGTCAGTCATAAATGGTAAACCGGCAGTTAAAAATGAATAACCATCACTCGGAAATCAGCAAGCCGCGGTTAAAAATGGTAAAACCGCACCTGGAAATGAGCAAATCGCGGTTAAAAATGAGTAACCGTCTGCCAGAAATGGTAAACCGGCGCCTGAAAATGAGTAACCGTCTGCCAGAAATGGTAAACCGGCGCCTGAAAATGAGCAAACCGCTGCCCCAAATGGCAAAACTGGAAATAACAGGATGTTCCTTGTAAATATATCACTGTTTAACCAAACCAGAACTCTGCAACAAGGAAAACAATATGGGGTACAGCGACTGTGTCGCTGTTTGCAGTGACACAGTCAATGCACTCCAAGCAATCGTTTTGCAGAAGTTTTTAACCAAACCGCAAGGAGGTCTCCATGGACATTATTCTGCGTAATTTTGACCGAACCAGCGAGGGCTGTATTTTATTTTAAATAAACATTTGACCAACTCGCAACATTTGCCTACTATCAAACAGGGCATCTACTGATTCCAGGAAGTCTCCGCAACCGTGCGCCCATTGCCAAATTTTCAACTCAAACGTGTCTGTACATTTTTAACCGGGTTTCCCTTGTGGGTTCATTTGCGGGTTTTCCCAATATGAAAAATGACTGTCTGATTGATTCTGTTCATCTGACGCGCAAATAAAGCGGTGCGCTGCAGTTTTGGCAGGGCGAAGTCCCACGCCACCAAAATACTGTTACCAATTTGAACCATTTTCCATTAAAAGGTGACGCTGAAAAAATGAGCGCTACATACGCCACTTTGATTATATCCACTATAATCCTGTAAAGCGCGCACTGGTCACTCGTATGCAGGATTGGCTCGGGTCGAGTTTTTATCGATATTTCAAGCTTGGATATTATGAGAATGAGTAGGGAATGGTGGCGCGGAGCTCCGCCGGACTGTTTCACAATCAGTCAACATAGAATGAGCTGGATGTGTGGGTGAACAAACTTGGGGTTGATCCCATACAGGCCATACGCGGCGCCACCTACTGGCCGACCCGCATGATGAAGGTAGACGATGAAGTGGGGACAATCAGCGAAGGCAAATATGCAGATATAATTGCCGTACGCGGCGATGTCCTGCGTCACATCACCCTGCTGCGAAATATTGATATCGTGATCAAACATGGGAAGCAGTATAAATAGAGGCGGAAGGAAAATATGTAGTATTATGAATGGATATCAGTTGACTTTCCTGCTGAAAATCATTTTTGTTTACAGATCAATGAAAGGCTTGTGATCTTGCGGAGGGTTATGCAAAACGGTACCATAGTAGTTCTTACTACGAAGTAACTGCATATGTGAGTGAAGCGATATCAAATTCAGTTATCATTGCTAAAATCATTTTAGTTTCACAAGATCTGTCAAATGATAAAAAAAGAAGCATTCGGCAGAATAAAAACCTGGGGTGAGGAATAATATGGATTTACAACAGGCCTACTATGAACAGCGGTTTGAAAATCTTTTTCTCAAATCAAAAGGCAATACTTTTCAAGAGTTTTTCGAAAAACTGATGGGGCTTGCTTATAAAACTGATTTTATGGCTTGTCGACCGTGGGGTAATAGGGGCGATCGAAAAAATGATGGCTTCTTAAGATCAGAACAACGCCTTTTTCAGGTCTATGCGCCCTATGTAATGAAAGAAACAGAAGCCATAAAAAAAGTCACTGAAGATTTTGAAGGGGCAAAAGAACATTGGGGGACCACCTTTAATAAATGGACTTTTGTGCATAATGCGGATGATGGTTTGCCGCCCCATGTGCAGAAGGTATTACTTGATTTTCAACAAGCAAACCAAGGTGTCAATATAAATACCTGGGGGCTTGAAGAATTACGCACAGTTTTTCGCAAAATTTCGTTGGAAGACAAACAGACATGGTTAGGTCTTGCCCCAACTGCTGAAACCAAGATGAGGCTGGGCTTTCGTGATTTACAGCCAGTTTTTGAGAGTTTGGCAATCCAATCAGTTTCTTTAAATTTAGAGGTTAAAGATGTCCCTCAAGGGAAAATAGAGGCAAACGCGCTTTCTGAAAGCGTGACAATTTTAATAAAAGAGGGAATGAGCAAAGCTGATTTAGTACGACAGTTTTTTGATAAATGGTATGACCCTGAATTTGGAGATAAAATTGCCAAAACATTCCGAGAACAATACAACTCTTTGAGAGAGAAAAAACTTACACCCAATACAATGTTTGGTGAACTGCAAGCATGGACTGGTGGTGAGCAACGAGGAACGCCTGAACATGAATTGGCAGTATTGACTGTGCTTGCCTACTATTTTGAACGTTGTGATATTTTTGAAGAACCAGGAAGGGGTAAGTGATGATATTGCCTTCTAAACATTTATCACAAGATAGGGCATTGCTTTCAGTCGGGGCAAAAATCTTACAACAATTACAAATGCCAAAAACTGTTTCGGCAATATGGGAAGAGCTATCAAAAACAAGTTGCAAAACCGCTATGCCAACTATTGGCTACAATAGTTTTATTCTGGCTCTGGATTTGCTCTATTCCATGAACGCTATTGAAATGGAGGACGGAGTTCTTTCCGTGAAAAACTAATGATTAAAAAAATCTCCAGTAGCTTATCGTCTTTCAAGGAAATAGAGTTTCATGATTGTTTAAATGTACTGATCGCCAAGAAAGAGAGTGGCGCTACGAACCGGCAAACACGAAATCGAGCAGGTAAAAGCAGTCTTATTGAGATTATTCATTTTTTGTTTGGAGCAAAAGCGGATAAAAAATCTTTGTTTAGAACCAAAACCCTTATTAATGAATCTTTTAAACTTGAATTTGATCTTCAAGGTGAAGAGTTTGAGGTTAGCAGGAAGGGTGAACAGCCATCAAAAGTGACTACAAGTAAAACCGATACAAATACGGAGTGGCTTAAGGAGTGGCTTAAATGGTTAGGTGAAAACATGTTTGCATTGGATGCATTATCTGATTACGAAGGCCGAAAGCCAACTTTCAGATCATTGTTTTCCTACTTCGTTCGCAGGGAACACGGCAATGCGTTTAGAAAACCTGAAAAACAGGCAGAAATGCAACAGGCAGGAGATTATCAGGTTGCGCTAATGTATCTGATGGGTCTGGATTGGACAATAGCTAGTGATTGGCAAAAAGTTAGGGATCGCGAAAAAACGCTTAAAGAACTGAAAAAAGCTGCAAATGCAGACGCCTTTGGTAATCTAATTGGAAAATCTGCTGAACTTCGTACACAGTTGGCAGTAGCAAAATCCCGCTTAACTGAAATTAAAGATCAAGTTAAATCATTTAAGGTTCTTCCTAAATATCGAGAGTTGGAGCTGGAGGCTGATCAAATAACCAGGTCTTTAAATCAACTTTCTAATGACAACACAATTGACAGTGCCGTGATTCGAGACTTGGAGAACAGCCTAAATACTGAGAAACCGCCAGAACTTGGTATATTGAAGGACATCTATGCTGAAGCTGGTGTGGTTTTACCAAGTGTTGCATTGAGAAAATATGATGAAGTTCGTAGCTTCCACGAATCTGTTGTAAGAAATCGCCATGACTACCTGGATGGTGAATTCCGGTCTGCAAAAGAGAGAATAAACAATCGAGAACAAGAAAAAGGCAAATTGGATAAACGCCGTGCTGAAATCATGGCTATTTTAGAAAGCCATGGAGCTTTAGAACAGTTTTCCAGCTTGCAGGGTGAACAAGGCCGCCTTGAGGCGGAAGTTGAGTCCTTAGCCAAGCGCTTTGAATTAGCAGAACAGATTGAAGGCACCAAAAATGAGTTGGATATCGAGCGTAACAATCTTGTCTTGCGTTTGCGTAGAAACTTTTCAGAGCAGGAGACAGCCTTGTCAGAGGCAATTTTAGCCTTTGAAGGGATATCAAAATCATTATATGAATCTGCTGGTAGTATGACTATTGAACCATCAAACAATGGGCCGGTTTTTGATTTTCCTATGCAGGGGGATCGAAGTAAAGGTATTAAGAATATGCAGATATTTTGCTTTGATATGATGTTAATGCAACTCTGTTATAAGAAAAATATCGGACCAAATTTTTTAATTCATGATAGCCATTTGTTTGATGGGGTAGATGGGCGACAGATTATAAGCGCATTAAAAATTGGCGCCCAAACCGCCAAAAAATTAGGTTTTCAGTATGTCGTTACAATAAATGAGGATGATGCTTTCAAGGAAACAATCGAAGGGTTTGATCTGAATGATTATGTTTTACCAGTAAGTTTAACCGATGCCACAGAAGATGGGGGACTGTTTGGTTGTAGATTTTAGGAAAGCAACATGGATGCCTAACAAAAAAAACACGCTCTAATCCAGCAGGCGGCTCCATTTGTTAGGCCGGAGCGCGCATCTCACTCACACCACTTCAGCAAGCTCAGGATGAACCAGGCGGGTCGCGTACAGATTTTCATGGTACTGCTCCTCTCCCTCTTCCGGGAATTCTATCGGCGCGAGAACTCTTTTTTTATTAAGGAGGCAATATGAACACAGTACGTTTATCTCTTATCACGCTAACATTGACAATGCTGTTTTTTTCCTGCCAGTCTATTATTGAACTCGACTTGCAAAACGAAAACAAGCTGGTCATTGAAGCCTATCTGCGCTCCGACGACTCGGTTTATGTGCGCGTCGCCAATTCAGCAGATTTGACAAAGCGAATCTCGAAGAGAGTTGACGGCCTGCAACTATTCCTTTCACATAACGGTCGCAGATATGAATTAACGCCGCGGGCAGCTCCGGACGCTATTGATAATTTTAGTTCGATTTACGGCGTCGCAAAATCTATTTTTACCACGCCGGTTGCAGGCGTTCTGCAACTTGAGGCCGACTACAACAATAAACTGATACGCAGCGCGGCCGCTGTGCCGGAAAAAAGCAAGATCATCTCCTTTGACTTTGAACGCGAGACTGATCCGGGGATTGGAGCCGATTTTGTTAAGTCCGTTGCAATCGAAGCTGATTTCCCGAACAGGCCAGGCTATTATATTGCCGAATTTTGGGAGGAAAGAGTCTTCCAAGGTCAGATCTTCCCGTCTGAATACGTGCTTTTTAGCGAATACTTTTCCGCCAGGGCAAACCAGCGTAAAATTGAGCTTGTCGCTGATAACGATCAACCGATTGGGTATATCTCAAAAGGTTATGAAAACTATCTCATTCTCAAATTATACCGGATTGATGAATTTCATTACGAGTTTTACTAGGCTCTCCAATCGCAACAAAACGATGGCGATGCGCTGGGCGCCCTGTTTGGCAGCAATGTAACCGAAGTTCCCGGCAATATTGAGAATGGCTACGGCATTTTCACCATCATGCACGCGGACACCATGCGAAGGAGACTACAATGAAACAAATACTCTTTCTGCTGCTTTTTACCAGCAATATTTATGCGCAACAATATGGTTTTTCCGGTTTTGTCAGCGACTCGTTAAATGCGGAGCGGCTTGCCAATGTCTTCATTCAGGTCAATGATAATCAGTGGGGCGGCTACAGCAATCGTTATGGCTACTTTTTTATCAAGTCCGATGCGCCGATCACATTGTTGACCTTTTCGCATATTGGCTATTCAAAGAAAATTGTGAATCTGGCAGATCTCAGCCAGGCGGACAGTATTTTGGTTGTCAAAATCGCTCCGGAGATTATTACAACCGAAACTGTTTCTATTGAACGAAGGCGTTTCCCAAAACGCAGCGGACGCGCTATCATTCCGATTTCTGAAATAAAACAGGTGCCTTCCATTGGCGGTGAAGCGGATCCGATCAAAGCGGCGCATCTCTTTCCCGGTGTTCTAAAAAGCTTTGAGGGCGGCGCATCGTTTCATGTGCGCGGCGGTGATTTTGACCAAAACCTAATTTTGCTGGACGGGATTCAGGTATACAATATCAACCATTTTTTCGGATTCCTCAGCGTTTTTAATGTTGACGCGATAAAGCAAATGGAATTTATCCGAGCCGGATTTAAACCGGCTTACGGCGGCAAATTGTCGTCGGTTATTGACCTCAGCATGAAGGAAGGCAATCAAAATCAATTTGAGTATAAGGGCGGCGTGAGCTTGCTTTCCAGTCGTTTCCTGGTCGAAGGACCGCTGGCCGCGCGTTCATCGATGATGGTTTCCGCGCGGCGAACCTATATCGACCCGGCTCTAAAATTATTCTCACGCAAAAAAGGTCAGCCCAACGCCGGCGATTTGTCTAAATACTACTTTTACGATCTTAACGCCAAGGTGAAAATCGGTCTTTCCGAGTTAAGCAAAATCTATTTTTCCGCCTACCTGGGCGCCGACAACCTGGCCGTTTCAGGAAATACCGGTGTGCCTGGTGAAACAAGTGAAATTGGCCTGGGGTGGGGGAATCAGACTTATTTGCTGCGCTGGAATTATTTGCTAACCAGGGGTTTGTTTGCAAATCTCTCCGCAGGTTATACAAACTACAAAGCCGATATGGACTTGGGTGATGTTAGTCTTCCGGTATTAATCAGACAACCGGGCATCGCCGACTATATTCTCAACCTGACCCTCGACGCTTATCTTTCCGACAACCTGTTCCTGAACTCGGGTTATCAAATAAAAAAACATCAGATCGATGTCTCTGAGCGTGAAGAGACGGCGCATTCGACCGAAAATATTCTTTTCACAGAGCTGGAATTCAACGCGGCGGCTCTAAAGATCGACGCGGGACTCCGCTATCTGCATCTGCAGGAAATCAGTTATAACGATATTAATCCGCGTGTGAATATCAACTACAACATCACCGAAAAAATTGGTCTGAGTGCCAGTTACGACCGTATGACGCAACCCGTTCACAAGCTGAGTTTTAATAATATCTTCAATCCGGGCGACCTTTATTTTCCATCGGGCGAGCAGCTTAAGCCGCAAAAGTCTGCGCAATATTCAGGCGGTTTAACTTTTCAATTGCAGGGAGAGTCCTTTTCTTTTTCATCGACGCTCAGCCCGTATTACAAAAAGATGAAAAACCTCCCTTTGTTTATCTATCATATCAATGAAATCAACACAGAGACTATCCTGGAAAACCTCACCATTGGAACGGGAACCGCCAAAGGGATTGAGTTGGAGTCTGACTTTACTTTTTCGCTTCTGCGACTCATGTTAAACTATGGCTATCTTGACAGTTGGCGAACCTATCCGAACAAAAATAAGGGGCGTCCTTTCCAACCAAAATTTGATCGCAGCCATTATCTGAATCTGTTTGCACAATACCCATTCTCAAAAAAGCTTTCCTTTGCCGCCACACTGAATGTTTCTTCCGGGCCGATTATCAATTATCCGGAACAAAGGTATAAAATTTTCGGGCTTTATCCCTCGGAAGGCGACAACGATTATTTTGAGTACGGGCAGTTAAATCATTTGCGGGCTGAGCCTCAGATGCGAGTTGACGTGAGCATGACTTACAAATATAGCGCGCACTGGGAGCTTTTTCTAAGCGTTTACAATTTGTTCGCCAACAATTATCCAATTTTTTATGAGGCTGAAATTTTCTCCAATACAAGTAAATTTACCGGAACATCCCTCGGATTTTTACCGACTTTCGGGTTTAATTTCAGCTATTAACAACAGTGAGAGTCTGGAAAAAATTGTTCAGATAGATGACTCTGCTGATTAAGTCCATTTTTGAGAATTTTAGCAACGTAGATATTTAAGTTAGGTGCTGTAATTTGTTCGAAAAGCCATTAAATCAACAGGCTCATGGATAAACTCCTGGAAATGGAAACATCAGACGGTCGTTTTTCCGATGTACTTGCCTTAAGCAGCTCCACTATTGACGCGCTTGGCAGGCATCACTCTGGCATGGATGTTTACTTCCCGGTTGAGAATCATCGGATTTCTTTAGAGCAAAATCCGGAACAAAATTTCCTGGTCGGCTATTTTGATGGCGCTCTTGACGATCAGCAGGAACAGCAGTTTCTGGCATGGGACAGGAATGGCAATAGCGTTGCGCTTACCTCCGAAGTAATTCCTGAGATCCCTGTTCTCGTTATCATCGAGTGTGAACATGGTGGACAACATGTTCCCGCTGCTCCATGCCCAGATCCCTGTGGTGGCGGCACTGGTGGATCTCCATCGCCAAGAGTCTTTCTGAAAGGTATCAATTTTAAGAATGTCAAGGAATCATGGTGGAGGGGTAATGCTGAGATTGAAGTCTTCATAAGATATGCTGATGATACCTAAATGCTAGCTAATTGTACAAACAAGTTAACAAGTGTTGATGAGAAAAACAAATATTATACTTTGAATCAGTATCTCTACCGTTGGCCACTAGATGGAACATCCGCAGATGAGGATATTGATATTTGGTTTATTGAGGATGATGATAAATCATGCACGTGGAAAAGCGATGACGACAAGATTCAGGAGGTGAGCCTGTTTGATCCATTTGATGTCTATAAGAATGCGACTATCGGCGATATTCGGACGCTTGATATGTTGACGAAATAGAGAACCTCTGATCGGCAGGATTTATTTGTGACTATCTCAGGGGAAGGCATGATCCCTGATTGGGCAAGCATGATCCCTTCCGGGGAAGGCACGATCCCTGATTGGGCAACCTCGATCCCTGTCGGGGCGAGCCCAAACGACGGATGGCGTTGACATAAGAAGACAAATCCGTGTGGCGCGCGCGTACAGGCCGCGCTGATACTGGAGATGACCAAAAGAAAAAAGTTGAACAATTGACAACGCAACCCCCGAAAGCGCAAAGAAAAAAATACGATACACCCCGTGAAAAACTTTATGAATTTATGAGCCTCGCATTTACACAAAGACTGGAACATGCTGACGACAAAATATGAAAGGAGAGTCCGTTAGAAAATTTTCCCGAAACACGCCATGAAAAAACTGAAAACCCAAGATTATCAACTATAAAAATCTCAAAATTTTCAAACGCTGCATAAACAAATTAGCCGGGCATTGAACTGAACCGTTTACAATCACAATTCCAAAGATGTTTCATAAACTAACGAGGTGGGAGCAATAAATTTTAAAAAAATACTAGCTTTGTATTTATAGGATTAATTCTATTCGCTTCACAAAGTTTTGCCTTGAATCAAAAAAAAACTGAAGAGGTTTGGCAAAACTTTCAAGCTCTTGTAAAAAAACGGGAGTATGAGAAAGCATACAAAATAATCCATCCCAAACTCAGAGAGTATGCAACAAATGTCGACACTCATCTTGTCACCTTTGGAAGTGAAGTGGATAGTCTGATAAAATTCGAATTAGACCAAAATTGGCTTGAAATTCAATTCTATACCCAAAGAGGGTCAGACCGGGTCTGGCGTAATGTTTTCATCATTGAAGATGATGAAAATTATTATCTGACCAGACCCTGGCATGCTTTGACTTTAGACTGAAAGAGAAAAGAGTCAGAGCATTTCATCTTCGTCTATAATCCTGAAAAAATAAATCCTCGTTATGGACTAACTTATCCGACTGATTATTCCATAAGACAAATTGAAAAACATCGAAATTGGTTAATGGGCATACTTGATCTGGATGCGTATGAAGGAAAGCTCGAAATATATATAGCAAATTCAGCCGAGGAAGTAGGTCAATTAGCAGGAACGCGGTATAAATTCGAGGGGCTTTCAATTGCAGGGACAGAAATGTGCATTAGCCTATTTCCTTTTGGTGTATTTCATGAAATTGTTCACCTTTTAATGGAAAAGAGATACGGCCATGGAATGATAATTGAACCTCCCGGCATGCTTCATCATGGATTTATGGAGTACGGTGGTGGCAATGGAGGATTATTTAAAAGACATCTATCTTCTTATCACATGAGGAAGAAATTGGAAGTGGAAGGGAATATATCCCTGGCAGAAATTATAGGTTATCCTGGTTCCACCTCATTTACTAAACATTTGATTGAAGAGTGGGGAAACAAGAAATATCGGGAACTTCTGTTTTCTATTCGTCAAAAACCGCAAAATTTAATTGGCTCTATTGAAAGTGTTTATCAAATAAATTTTAACGCTTTTGAGCAGGAGTGGATTAACTGGATAAAAAGAAATCATGAAACTGACAGAGAGAGCATTTTTGATAAAATTGAATTCAAAATAATTGTCAATACCTTCGACAGGAAGAAAACAGGCAGGTTTACCATTTATTGCGACAGTAAGGCATTTGATCGAAATAAACTTGCCGCCTTCCACTCCATCTGAACTCATAATTCAAGATTTTCCTGGTAATATTATTTTGCCCTGAACCCTAAGCAAAAAATGCCATCTGAAAAAGATGTCAGGAAATTAGAACAGGAGTATTTAGCTTATTGCAAGAGAAAACAGTTTGAACCATTCGTCAATATTGTTTTCTATCTTGCTAATGATGGAAATCGGATGCGGGAACTTTTTAATTCAAAAGGTGACTTTTTTCAGAAAGCCAATGTTATGGCTGACACCGCGTTCAGCGTTGATACTATCTTGAATAATGCACAAAAAAACAGCAGGCAGCCTCAGGAAATCAATTAAAGTCAGAATTAAAGTCACAATTGTGATTAAAACTTTAACTCTTCAATCATCTTAATCAAGCGGTTGGTCAAACCGCGATAGGCGCGATCCGGCGGGACAACTGCGGCCAAAACGACCTCTTGATCGAATGCCGTAAAAAAACGGAAGATAATTTTTCGTTTATTGAAGCCTTCGACGATCATTTCTTTCAGGCTTGAAATACCAGCCATCACATCCGCCATTTGCTTGACATTTCGCAGCAGCAGTGACAATTCAGCCAACCGATCCTGATCGATAACCTGATCGTGGTAATATTCGGCAATGGGAAGGCCTTCGCTTGAAAATAAATGCACCATCTCATAGTTGCCGCGAAAACATATTTGCTGCATACTTTCCTGAATGATGCTCTGTGGTTTTAACGGAGGTGTTATGGATTCAATCACTTGTTATGCCAAGACCTCAATTTTTGTGATTATTTCATTGATCATAGTTTTTAACGTGGGCAGCACATTGGCCCCGGTGGTGGCCACCGTTTCAAAGTGTGTGGTGCGAAAGAAGTTTAACTTTGTTTGTAAAACGTTTATTGTTTCAACATTGTGCAAATCTCTTTTGTTGTATTGAATAATCCACGGGAAAGTTTGCAAAGTATGACCCATTTCAATAAGATTTGTTTCAAGATCCAAAAGGGAGTCAAGGTTTTCACTCATGCGCGCCTTCTGTGAGTCGGCGACAAAGACAATGCCGTCAACGCCTTTCAAAATGATCTTGCGGCTAAACCTGTAATAAACCTGACCCGGAACGGTATAGAGGTTAAATCGCGGCTTCTTCCCGTTTATCCGATCCAGATGCAGCTGCATAAAATCAAAATATAAGGTGCGCTCTTCACGCGTGTTGAGCGTAACCAGCTCGCTCTTCATGGATGGGTGTAAGTAATTGTGGATGAATTCAAGATTGGTTGTTTTGCCGCTCAGGCCAGGACCATAATAGACTATCTTGAAATTAATTTCCTGAAGAGCATGATTAATAAACATTCTGCATTCAAAATTTCAATGATCGGTCTAATTCCTGACTAAGCAAACTCTTGAACTCCTTGTCCAACAGTTGACGGGTTTGTTCACCCTCATCCTGCGCTTTTTGCAATTCTTTGGCAAGCTCTACAATGGCCTTTTTGGTAAAAATGCGAATGATGCCCAGCGCGACATCCACTTCAAAGATCACAATCAGGATAAAGTTAAACCCAATATTTGAAATATAGAGGCTTGCCTTTTCTCCTTCATGATAAAGATATTTGAAGCTGTCATCTTCACCGAGCATGCCGGCCATTTTTGCGGTTGCCGAAAAATTATTCGCCGCAAGTGAACTGAGCGCGTGCAAATCAAACTCTCTGACCGCACCAACCTGAGTTACGGCATAGCCGTTTGATTCACAAAAAAGAACGGTTTTTGCGCCGGTGCTAACCAATAATTGATTGATTATTTCGGTTACTTTGTTGAAAAGTTTCTCTGATAACATCAGAGACTGTCCGGTAGATAGATTTGCTACATCCATATCAAAATCTCCAGGAGGTACGTTATTGATCTTTTATTGCCCAAGTTCAAGGCGTTCAGCAAGAAAATCAGGCAGATCGGAGGCAATTATTTTACTTTGGGTTTTTTCAATATCATATTCAACCCGCACAAGTTCATAAACAAGCGTCTCATTATCAAAAATGCCAAATGCTGAAAATGGATTCAAATCTCTCGGTTGGCCAATACTGCCAACATTTACAATATACCGGAATCCATCGGCAAGCGTCAATGGGTTTTCTTTTTCAATCTTGCAAGTGTCGCCATTGCCAAGGGAGATGTTCATTGGCACATGTGAGTGGCCGATAAAACACACTTGACCCCTGAATTCCGGGAAATTCTTTATGGCGTCGCCAATCGTGATGATATAATTCCACTCATGCGGATTATGCGGCGTTGCGTGCACAATGGTGAAGCCGTCCATTTCTTTTTTTAGTGCCAGCTCCAACAAAAATTCACGGGTTTCCTCAGTGATATGTTCCCGTGTCCATTCAATTGCCCGACGCGCCCAGGGATTAAAATAAGAAACATCTATTTTGCCCAGGGGCGCATGATCGTGATTGCCGGCCAGGGTGATTTCTGTGCGTTCTTTTACAATTTTTATGCATTCATTCGGGTTCGGGCCATATCCCACCACATCGCCCAAACAAAGTATGGTTTCAATTTCCCGACGATCAATTTCTGCGAGCACGCTTTCCAGCGCCTCGAGATTCCCATGTATATCAGATATTATCGCGTATTTCATGTAGGCTCGTTCTAAATAAAGAGCTGAATATACAATTAAAATCAAGTGTTTGCAAGAATTCTTTGGGTCGCGCTCATAGCGTAAATTCAAAAAAAATTCCGTAATTAGGGTTCCTTTGCACAGCAGAATGGTCAGCCAAATTGTATAACCCGGCAACCCGCTTTGGGTTTGGAAGCCTCACTTGCCTCATGGGTATCTGGTGAAGTTTCGTCGCGCCAAAAAGCAATGCAATGGCAATCAATTTTATCCGGGGAGTAGAAAAATTTAAAATGGTCGAAAATACAGCTTAAGCAATTGTTTTTGTTTTATATGAATTGAAATAAATTTTACCGGGCAGCTTCGTTAAAGCGCTAAAAGTTTAATTACCGGAACACATTTTATTCTTCTGGAAAACTTTTCGATATTGATTGAAATGTAATGATATGGCGTAAGCAACGCCGTGTATTTCAATGTGTCGGAATGAAGAAAACCAACTTGAGGTTAAATAATTGTCGCTTGTCTTTTCAGCTGACAATTTCTATTTTTAACGCCTATGAAAATATCAAAAAAAAAATATAACGGCAGGGGCTTATCCACCCTTTTGCTGCTCGCGTTGTGTTCCGAATTTGCCTATGTCGGTCTGGCGGCTATTCAGGATTTCAAACAAAAAATTCCGGCTTTCATGGGGCTCTTTTTCGTCTGCTTTGCCGCTTATTGGCTGGCGGCTCACCTTTTTTTCGGTTTAAATGAAACAGTGTCAAAAAGGAAATGGGCCTGGCAGCAATGGCGCCTGGAACGGTTTTCCTGGTTGAATGACTTTATTTTCTCCGGCAATCGCCCAGAGCTTCTTGCAGGCAGGCACACCCTTCTTATCGGTCTGATTTTCGGAATCATTTTTCGACTAACGATAATTGGCTCAACGCCGTCCTTGTCAGATGACATCTATCGCTACATCTGGGATGGCAAGGTCGCTAACGTCGGCATTAATCCATATCTTTATGAACCGCAAAATCCGGCCTTGAATCATCTGCGTGACCAGCAAATTTATCCCAATATCAACCACAAAGAAATACCGACGGTCTATCCGCCGGTTACGCAGGCTATTTTTAGAACGCTTGCGATGATCAGCCCAACGGTTTTAACTTTTAAGCTTGGGTTTTTATTTTTTGATTTATTAACTGTCGCCGCGCTATACCTGATACTTAACTTGTTAAAAATTGACCGCCGCCGTATTTTAATTTATCTGTGGAACCCACTGATAATCCTTGAATTCTCCGGCAGCGGCCATTCTGACATCATTGGCGTCAGCTTATTGTGCTTTGCGCTTTACTATCTCATAAAAAAACGGTTTACAGCCAGCGCGGGCATTCTTGCCTTGTCAACTCTCACCAAATTTATAGCCCTATTTTATCTGCCGGTTATTATGCTTTTTAAGAGACAACAAAAGATGGCGACGCCATTGCTTTTGCTTGCAATATGCGCGGCTTGCTACCTGCCTTTTGCTGAAGCAGGCGGCGCTATTTTTTCCGGGCTTGTCACCTACGCCGGAAAATGGGAATTCAACGGCTCAGTTTTTCCGTTCATGGTTGCGGCTATTGAAAAACTAACGCCGGAAAGCTGGATCATCCATCTTTTGATCGAACCGTTAAAGCAGGTCGCAACAGAAGAAACCATTGTAAGCAGAACAACCGATTTCGCGATTTGGGTTGCCAAGGCATTGACTTTTGCCGCCTTTGCCGGCATTGTAATTTACTTTTTAAGAAGGTTTAATGAGGATGTAAAACGAGAAGGAGAAAGCTGGATCTTTAAAATCGGACTGATTTTCTTTGGAACTTTTGCCATTCTCAACTCAACTGTCCATCCATGGTACCTAAGCTGGCTTGTGCCATTTTTGGTCATTGCGCCAAACCGGGCGTGGATTCTGCTCACCGGGCTGTCTGTTCTGTCGTATTGGGCGCTCATTGAGTATACTGCGACTGGCGTTTGGAGAGAGTCTGTTGCAATCAGGCTCTTCGAGTATCTTCCATTTTACTTCTTGCTGATTACGGATTATTTGAGAAAACACGCTGTCGGTGGTCTGAAAAAAAAAACGCCCGCTACGGCTATTCTCAACTGACAATTCCAGACAACTGAATCTTTTTATGGTTTATCCGACGAATGGGCAAGTCTTCCTTTTGCAGGGAAAGAGCCTGTCGTTTTATCTTCGTTCACGTTGCTTTTAATACCACTTTAACTGCTCGATCTTTTTACCATCCGTTGCCAGAATGATAGCGCGACTCTCGTCCGTTCGAACAATTTTTGCCCCTCGCTCCTGTAATCGTTTGAGAACACTCTCTGCCGGATGGCCAAACTTATTGTCTTCGCCAACAGAAATGACAGCGAGTTGCGGTTGGGCGTATTCGAGAAAAGATTGTGTGCTGGAAGTCTTGCTGCCGTGATGACTTACTTTGAGAATTTCACTTGTCAGGGAAGTTCTATAGCGACAGAGGTTGCCTTCTCCCTTTTTTTCCACATCGCCAAGGGTTAACAAATCTATTTCTCCGTAGCTTATTTTAAACGAAAGTGACGCGTCATTGGCTGAATGCCTTCCATTTTCCATGAATTGCTGGCTCGGATGAATGGTCTGAAAGATGACCGGCGCAAAATCAGCAATGTATTCGCCCGCCCGCATAACGCGGCGTTTGATTTGTAAGCTGTCGATGAGATGTTGATATTCCCCAAAGAGCTTTGTGCTTTTTACAGCGCCATTGTCCCAAATTTCTCCGACTTCAAAATGCCGCATGATATAAGGAAAGCCGCCGAGGTGGTCTGAGTCAGCGTGCGAGAGAATGAGAATATCAAGTTTTTGAATGCCAACATGTTTTAGAAAAGGCGCAACCACGCGCTTGCCGCTATCATAATATGGACTGCGTTTACCTGCGTCTATCAGCGCCGATCTTCCATCCGGGAATTGCAATAAGACGCTATCTCCCTGTCCGACATCAATAAAAGTCATCTTGAAAGAATTTCTCGGGGCAAACGCTGACCGCCACACGATCAGGTTGAGAAGAAGCAACGTTGCGATAAGTGAAATTGTGCGACTTTTTTTGTTGTTGAGATTCATCAGAAAAAGAATCCCGGTAAAATAGGCGAAGGCATGGATGGGTTGAAAGGCGTAAATTTCCAAATCTGCAAAAGGAATTGTCGCGGCAACTTCAGCAATTTTCATCATTACAGTTATAAAAAAGCACGCGGCGGTTAAAAAAACATCAGCCAATTGTGTTGATATAATTTGGCTAAAGGCCGCCGCTATGCCATTGCCAAGCGTTAGAAAAGAAAGCGGCACCACGACGAGGTTTGCGGGCAGTGAAAGCAAAGGCAGTCGGTGAAAGTAGAGCGCTGTTAGAGGCGCGGTTCCGATGAACGCCGCCAAAGAAACCAATAGTAAATCATAGATATATTGAAATGCCGACGCGCTGACCAAGCCGTGTTTATTTTTTCTGCTGAAAGAGCAGGCGCGTTTCAAGGCCGGATAGATATAAACGATGGAAATCACCGCAATAAATGAAAGTTGAAAGCCCGCCTGAAATAAATCTTGCGGTCGTAAAATCAGAATGAGCAGGGCGGCGACTGACAGCGAGTTCAAAAAATTTGTTTTACGTTCAAGAGCAGCGCCAACTAAAACCAGGCCTCCCATGACAGAGGCGCGTAGAACCGGCGGTTTGAGGTCGGTGATGAAGGCGTAAAAAATCAGTCCGAGAATCGTCACCGCAACTGCGGTTTTGTAGTTCAAACGACAAATTCCACATAACGTCATAAAAGTGATAATGATAAATCCGACATGTAATCCCGAAACAGCCAAAATATGAATGACGCCGACTTTCGCAAAATCTTCACGCACTTCGGGTGAAATTTCACTCCGTATGCCAATTAGCAGACCTTTTAGCAGAGCAGATTGGGCGAAAGGGAGGCGTTCAATAATTTTTTCAAGAGCATTTTTGACCGGAATGATGAGCCTTTGCATAAACCAGTTGCCATTGTCATGGCCAAGTATGGCTATCTCCTTCATTTTTTTTATTGAAGCTGTGGCATAGATGTTTTGCGCCGCCAAATAGTTGGCATAATCAAACTCGCCTGGATTTCGCGCGTTGGCTGGCTTTCGAATTACCGGACTGATCTTCAGAAAATCCCCATATTGTATTGGGAGGAGTGATTCCCGGATGCTTACCAATAACCTGCCCTCTACCTGAAGACGCTGTCCCGTTGGCATGAAAAGCGTGTCGACCGCCAGAATAAACCGAATTTTCTCATTGCGCGTTTCAGGATAAGAAGAAACCGTTCCCTGCAAAACTGCCTTGTCCTTATGCTCAATAACGTTGCTCAAATGATTGGGTTTGCGAAATTCTGTCTTAAGCTCGTAGATCAGAAAACTCGTTGAGATTAAGCTGTAAATCAGCAAAAAAGCGCCCATTTTTGAATTCCTAATTCTTCTAAATAATAGAAGAAGAAGTATAACAGCGAGGCATTGAATGAACAGAAGTTGAAACATTTCCCGGGAGCTTGTCACATATCTCGCAAGCAAAAGACCTAACGCAAACGGCAGCAAAGTTTTCACAGCAGGCAAGTTTTGCATGACTCTGTTTTGGGTTAGCTGTAACCAGATTTATAGAATAGCTCACCATGTGGCGCGCCGTTTCTTTTGTTCGGTTGTGAAATGGCAGAATCCTGAGGCTATTAAAGGCTGAGAGACACAGACAGGCGTTTGGTGATAATAGCCAAGGGATATGATGCAATGTTTTAGGCGCCGGATTTCGGTCACAATTTTTTACATCAGCGCATGTTAACCAAAGGACTGCTAAGTCAGCGCCGGTTCATAATTCATGGCTACCTTTTTCGCCTTCTCTGATGTATGGCGCAAATCCTGAAAGCAGAGGATAGCATCTTTGTTTTGCTTCCTTGAACTGGAATTTATCCTCGTTGTTCACAGGACACAAGTAGCGACAATGCCAATGAAGTATTGTCTTGGGAACGAGGTTATTTTAAGGCAAAACTGTAACAGTTGCAATATTTTTTATTGATCCTGTAATGCCGACTTTTTTCGTTTTGACCCAATATTGCTCAGTGATGTAGGAGTTCATTTAACCTTGAAGCCACAAACGCTGCAAGCAGCCAGTTTACAGGCTGGGGCCGCGCCGGGCGCTACATCAGTCATTTGTAAACAAACAGGGCTCAGCCTTGTGGAAAAGTGAGCGTAAAAGTATTACGTGAAACTTAAAAAGTAAAATTAGAATGATGTGGTTTTTATATCGGGAGGAGGCTTGCTCAGGCAAGTTGTATGTAATCGTTTTGAAGCGTTTAGAACTCTAAAAATTCATCGTCATCCAGCGCGATAAAACCATCGTCTCTTAAAGAGGCCATCTTGCTCCACTCCTCTTCAGGTCTATCAATTATCTTGACCACAGGCTGCTTTTTTTTCATGGTCATTGAAATGGCGGAACCCGACCGCAACTGGAATTTGCTCAACATTAACTTCAGGTGCTCGGCTTGTGACGAAAGCTCTTCAGCCGCCGAAGCGCTTTGCTCTGCATTGGCGGTATTCGACTGTGTTACTTCATCGATTTGTGTTAAGCTTTGATTAACCTGTGAAATACCTAACGCCTGCTCGTTTGAAGCAGTGGCTATTTCTCCGATTAAATTCGTTACTTTGGTAACTCCGTCAACAATTTCGCTAAGCGCCTGGGCTGTTTTTTGTGCGATTCCTGTTCCATTTTCAACCTTTTTGACCGAGCCTCCAATTAGTTCGGTTGTTTCGCGCGCGGCTTTGGCGCTTCGTTGCGCGAGGTTTCTGACCTCTTCAGCGACAACTGCAAATCCTTTTCCATGCACTCCGGCTCGTGCGGCTTCCACAGCGGCGTTAAGCGCCAACAAGTTCGTTTGAAAAGCAATTTCATCAATAACCTTAATAATCTTGGCGATATTGTCTGAAGCCTCATTAATTTCATCCATGGCGCCAAGCATTTGTTGCATCTGCGCGTCGCCCTCACTGGCGGCATTTCGCGCCGCTGTTGCGAACTGATTTGCTTGCGCCGCATTTTCAGCATTTTGCTTGGTTTGTGAACCCATTTGCGTCATCGAGGCCGTTACTTCCTCCATTGAACTTGCCTGCTTGGTCGCATCATCGGAGAGAGACTGACTTGAACTTGCAACTTGCTGAGAGCCATTCAAGACCTGATTCACTGAATTTGCCACTTTCCCAATCAGATCGTTTAAGGCGCCAAGAGTCGTGTTTAAAACTTTTTTCATTTGCTCATGTTCACCAAAGTAATTGCCTACCACTTCAGCGCTAAGATTACCGTTTGAAATATTTTCCAGTACGGACATCGCCTCATTCACCGGAGCAAGAATCGCGTCAATTGCCGCGTTAAATTCATTCAGCGCTTGTTTGGTTTTGCCGTGAGCATTATCCGGATTAAAGCGAATTTCCAGATTTCCGCCTTTTAGCAAGGTTGCCACGCGACTGATTTCATCCAAAACCTTATTTGTCCCTGCCAATTCGGTCTTATATTTTTCGATTGCCGATTGATTCGCTTGCTGGTTTTTTACAAGACTTTTTATCATCGAATTCATTGCGTTGCCAAGCGCATCGTTTTTACTCTTTACATGAACCCGGACATTATATTGCCCGGCTGCAATTGAGTTTGCGACTTCAGCTCTGGTTTCGAGAGCTTTTTTAATGTCTATAATGGCTTGGCTCACACTGTCATCAAGTGAAGGTAACTTGATGTCTGTTCTGCCCTGAGCTATTTTTTCGATAGCTTTGCATTTTCCGGAGACGTCTTTATTCATTTCAACCAATGCAGCGGCAAGCGCGCCAATTTCATCTTTCCGAAGCAAAAACGGCTTGAACGCCTCAGTGGCAACGTCCATTTTGTTTATGCTCCAGGTAAATTTGGAAAGTGGATCGGCGACCATCCTGCGCATGGTTAGCTCAACAAAGAGAGTCACACCTAAAATAGTTAGACCGGCGGTCATGTAAAAATTTGATGAGTTGTTCGCAGAAACCCCAAAGATGTAGTCGCCTATCATCAAAAAAGCCGCCACGACGACGCCAGTTAACAAAGCTAAGTTGTGATTCATACTTTTAAACATTCCGCCACCTGCGTGTTAAGCCTGAAAATAAATATCTACGCAACCCCCTCGCCCACAATGCAATTTAAGGCTGGGAATCAATATGGTTAATGACAGAATTGTCGGCAGTGCGGAGGGAAATCTTTAGGATATTGCCTGTGGTGGAGACAGCATTTGCGGGCGTAATGGATGTTCCATTTATGGAACTGTTAATTTAGCGCCCTTTCGGAGAGAGCACAGCCCGTAACTTCAATATCTATTTTACTAAAATTTGCACAAAAGGATGGGCAACTATCTTTACCGAACCGCCGCAAAGTCATATTGAACTGCTGAATACGGAAACGTCAGAGTCTGTCGATCTGGATGTGCGAACGAATATTTTTCTTTCCCAGTTTACCACGAACGAATATCCTGCCTGGAGCCCTGACGGCAAACACTTTGTTTTTTCAGCAGGCTTTTTCAATGGTGAAGGGGGAGTGGGTCCGTTGGAGCTTTGGATCTATCAAGATGTTCCTCAGTAAGCCGTAGAAAATTAACCATTCGTGGAAGAAAGGCGGACGGAACAAATCAGCGACCGTTGACCACACCGTAACGAACAGAAATACTTTTTAAGGAGGCGATCTTCTACGAGATGACTCGATAAAAAAACCTGGGGAAATTTTCCAAAATACAACTCTCCCGCAAGGGGAATTGTACGAACTTCTTCACTGATTAAGGAGAATGGTATGCTCACAAAACACTTCTTTTGTATTCGGACTTTAGCATTCATAGCGCTGGCGTCGCTATTGGGTTGCGGTATATTTAACCCCGAAGAATCGAAGAAAAGTCAAACTGTTTCGATTAACCCGAAGCTGAAACAGCTTCTGTATTGGGGGTTTGCAGATGGCAGGAATACAGAACCGAATGTCGGCCTCTCTTCAAGCACCGATATTCGATACCCCCTATGGGTTATGGAGAGCAGATTGTATTGCTATACAGTTCAACTTAAAAATAGTACGCCCGTAAAAGGGGTATTTAGTGTCAATTTAACACACTTTGACTTTCAGAGTCATACTGCAAATGAATTTCCTTACGCTATTTGGTCGCTCGGTTTCGATTCGGACAGAAAAAAAATCTTTGCCCTTATACGGCCGACGGCGTCATATTCAAAGCGTCATATCTTACCCTGGCAGATGGCCAAATTCTCCTTGACGAAGAGATTGTCAGTGAGGCCTGGAGCCCTTCCGGCGTGACCCATTGGCCGGGAAAACCAGGCATGGTATTCTATGGCCGACATCCCCAGACCAGCGTCAGGGGGTTCTACTGGCGTTATCCTGATGAAAACGGTTTAACCGTGGACAGCCTGCTTTTTTCGATCACAGTCGGGGCACACATTGCGCGCGGCTCTTCTATCAGCAGCGACGGCGCCACTCTTTTCTTCGGGACAGAATCAGGGAATCCCTTTGCGCCGCAAACCCAATTCATGATGCTTGATATTTCCCGCCCCGGGCAAAAGCCCATTGTTCTTGTTGAACGGGAAGGGGGCTATCGGGCAACCAGCCCGAATCCTGTTGACCCAAAACTTCTTCTTATTAATTATGACTTTTCGGGCGACGCCACCGAACCGCCGCAAAGTCATATTGAACTGCTGAATACGGAAACGTCAGAGTCTGTCGATCTGGATGTGCGAACGCATATTTTCCTTTCCCAGTTTACCACGAACGAATATCCTGCCTGGAGTCCTGACGGCAAACACTTTGTTTTCTCCGCAGGCGCTTTTGACGGGGAAGGTGGGAGATACTCTCTGGATCTTTGGATCTATCAAAATATTCAGTAGGGGAGCGTATAGAAATCAACCATTTAGTTAAGAAAGGAGGAGACAATGTGACCAACAACTCAAAAAAGTGAAGCCACTGCGGACACAGTGGCTTCGATAGCTCTTATTGCGTATCCACCTTTAGTTATTGGACTAACAAGGGATAAATATGCACAAGAGACTTTATTTATTATACGAAAAAATTAGCCTGATAATCAATAAAAAGGAGATTGCCATGTTTAGACAAAAGATCACTCGTTTAACGCTTATGCTAGTCTTTGTAAGTGCAGCCCTGTTGTTATCTGTGCGACCCGCGCCTGCGCAAGAAACTATGCGACCGCCATTCATTTTGAAAGATTACACACTTGCAGCGATTGCCGGCGAAGCTGACAGAGCAACATTATCTTTCACTGCTGAAATGCGGGGAAGTGGAGAAGTTGCGGTTAGGTTGCATTTACGTGAATCCTTAAAGTCTGGCATCGACCAAAATATTGCTTCTTTGGGCAGAGTTGTCAAGGGACAGCGCATTA
>Ga0316190_10000691_pt1 | contig 23637 bp, 19 predicted proteins | sample Eddworburrow2_MG_FD_204929 | JGI IMG/M metagenome (GOLD analysis project Ga0316190, IMG submission 204929) | Coastal sediment microbial communities from Maine, United States - Eddy worm burrow 2 | ecosystem: Environmental > Aquatic > Marine > Coastal > Sediment | place: USA: Maine | collected... | reverse complement strand
TTTTTTACTACCAAAAAAAGAGGTGAAGGCACCGGAATGGGGCTCTCCGTCAGCCACGGAATTGTAAAGCGGCATGGTGGGCAAATCGATTTCAACAGTGAACCCGGCAAAGGTATGATCTTTCGGGTGCACTTACCAATAGTGACAGGGGACCCCATGTTTCAGGCCGGCGAAGCATACGACTTACCTAAGGGCAGTGACCGGATTCTGGCGGTGGACGAAAATGAGGTCGAGGTCGACATTATAAAACAAGCGCTTGAAAAATTGGGATACGAAGTTTCTATCCGAACAAGCGGTCAGGGAGCACTGAATATATTCCAATCCCAGGCAGATGCAATAGATCTGGTAATTTGCAGCATGGCGTTGCCCGACTTTTCCGGCAAAACACTTGTCACCAAGGTCTATGAGATGAAAACTGATATGCCGGTGATCCTTATCGCTGAGCACACATCAGGGACAGAGACAGACTTTGAGAAGTTTGAAAACCTCGGGTTAAAAGGCACTATCAAGAAACCGATTGTCATGAAGGATTTGGCAACGCTTATCCGAAAAATTCTTGATGATGTTTTTGAAACAAAATGATTCTTTGATTTCGCGAATGCTACAATGCGTTGTTTATCACTGCAAATCCAAATCGCTTGCGGATCTTCTTTGGAAAAGCAAATTCTTGGCGATTTTCGAATCAGTTGGATCGATATTTCTATTGCTCTAGTTCTTTCCAGTAGATTACGCCTTGTTTGACAGCCGGTGTTGTAAGCAAGTGGACGGCCCCGGTGGATGAGTTCAAATAATTTATCTCGACAAGTTGGTTCAACCTCAGGCTGATCGGTGGTTGAAGATTACCCGGTATTTCGATGCCCGCGGGGGGGATCCTGATCGGATTGCTGTCTGTGCCATATTCGGTGAAAACGGTGTCCGCCGGGTCAATGACGCCATCTTCGTTGATATCGAATGTGGCCGAAGCCGGACCGCCTCCGGTAAATGCATTCAGCTCCATTAAAAAAGAGCTGCTTTCATCCCTGCAGGGATCCGGATCGGGCCTGAAACAGATTACCGCAAGTCTCCCATCCCGCAGCTGAACGTCGCTGACGATTCTTTCGCCGCCAAGGGGCAGATCATAGTACCATCCCGCATGGCTTGTTCCCATATCCGACAGGTCCGGGAGATTGGGGCCGCCTTTCGGATCGTTGTCATAGGTTGTCTTCCATATCGGTTGATCGCTGCTCATGACTCTGAAATTGATCGGGACTGAGTCGTCGCTTTCATCACCTGCCAAAACAGTATAATCTTTACTGGTTTGCTTTAAAAGCGTTACATTGGACGGCTGATTGGAAAGCTGATCCCTGGTAAACGTTCCCAAGTATTCCCGATCATCGTCGTTGCTGTAGTCGCCCCATTCTCCCGGATAATAAACACGATCACCGTAATCCCAGATACCATAAACGGACTGTGTCCTGCGATCGGTAAAATCACTATTTCCCAGGAATTGTCCGGTACCGAACAAAACCATTAACCCATGGCCGTCGGGATGCAACATCACTTCCGGTTTGGAGGTGATGGGCTGATCGGCGCCGCCAGGGCCTTGGGCTTTAAAGACGGGCTGATCATAGGCTCCGTCATTATAGGCCACTCCCCATTCAACGGCGCTAGGTCCGGTGAGATCAAATTTCCACATATTGCCCTTAAGATCTCCCGCGTACACAAAATCCACTTTTTCATCGGCATTGACATCCACGGCAATCGGGCTGGAAAGTCCATTGCCGGAGTCGATGGAGGGGTTGTCGGCCACCATTTTTTTAATGATGTCACCCGTCTTTGGATTGAGCAAATAAAGTGCGGCATTACCATCGGCACTATCATAGCCGTTTCCAAAAATAACGACCCAGGATTCATCATCACCAAGACTGTTGGTCCTCACCACCAACGGCCTGCTGAACGAAAAACCGATGTCGTCAATATCGTCCTGACTGACAGCGTTTGGAAACTCCCACAAAACATTCTCGGCCGACATGGATCCGGGATCTGATATATCCAAAGCAAAATAGCCTTTGCCCCCTTTTCCCAGACCACCGACCAATATCGTCTCAAAATCATCTCCTCCCAGCAATCCCTTACCTTCGGCCACGGTAGGCGTGAGGTCAACATAGTATTTATGGCGGTAGCCGGGATCTGCAAGCGCTATAAGATTTTCAAGCACAACACTCGGGATATAGGCAAAAATTTCATCCCCTTTTATTTCCCCGTCTCGATGGGATTGAATTTCAAAGGCATGCAGCATTCCGTCATTGGCACCCACATATAAAACCCGATCTTCAAGCACCGGAGACGAATGTACGATATCTCCCAGTTTTGATGAACGCATACGATAGCCCTCAATCGCATCACCTTTGATATACCCAACCAGATCTCTATAATCCGGTCCCAATCCTGTCTTTTGTGCATTTGCCAGCTGATTTTCGTCAAATTCAATGCCAAAGCTCCCGTTATAGCTGAGTATGTTCCGTTGATTCAAGGGCATGGAATTCAAACTCTCAGCGGCTGACCATGCGGGGCCGTCACCGAGAATTTCACCGGTGTTTGAATCGATACGATAGGCCCTGATATCACCGCTCCAGTCACCGGTCATGTAGCCGGCCTGAAGCATGAGGATGTCATCACCGATCCCCCCATGCCGCGGATTTTTGTTCATCGTAATCGAAGAACAAGAGCCTGTTCGACCCAGTACATTGCTAGTGAGTTCAGTCAAGGTTCTTGCCATTGCGCGGGACTCATTAGCAGTCAAGAACCTGCCTCTTCCATTGGCGGTGGCGTGAAACAAATCATCGATCGTTTCTTTTGATTTCGCCTCCAAATTTCCAGGCCAGTTCGGGTAGTTGCCATAGGTAAGATTTTTCTTATCTTTTTTTTTAAGATAGTGCAAACTGGTCGGATCAGCTTCATAGTCATCAGGCTTTAAATTGCCGGTTACGCCAAAGGCCATTGCGTAAGTAACCATGTGCTGGTGGGGTGCCTTGTCTGGGGAACGTTTATGCACCAATTCCGGATTATAAACCCGGTCCGGAAGACCTCCTCCCGCCGGCGCATCTTTCGGATCCGGTGAGAGATCATTTTCATAATAATACATGGCCACATCCGCCAGGGTTTCGGACAGGGTATCCGCATAACACCTTTCATCGTAAAGACTTTTATCGTCGCCGTCGGCATTGCCCACTTTGAGATTTATAATATTATTGCTGTAATAACCGTCGGTCATGACCATGGCAATACTTTGCTGACAGGCGCCGCCTTCAGCTTCCGGGAAGTAAGGAGGGGCGCTCCCTGCCACGCTTTGGCCCTTGAAATGAGTCAGACTATTTGAATTGCTGCGATAGTAGTTGCCGATATCCTGAAGGCCTTCTCTCAACGGTGTTTCACCTCCGGCGTCACAACTGTATAACTCTTGAAGAAGTGCCGTAGTCTCGTCGTAATATATGCCTTCCTTCCACACGCCGACGGGTTTAAGCGGCACAATGGCCGTGCCGTTTATGCTCAGGATACCCACCCTGACGCCTTTGAGATTCTTGATCACCTCAGCGACGGCAGCTTTGGCCAGGTATTCTCTGCGTCGGTGGTAGGTAAGCCAGTTGGCAAAGTTTTGACGGGCCTGATCATATCCATTTACCCGTATTTCTCCGGGCGGTGCGGCCACCAATCTTACCTTATTGATAATTTCCGCCATACCGCTGCCTTCGACTTGTGTGATCGCATAGTACTTTGTTTTCTTATCATCGCCATCCAACACAACGAGGTAGATGTCGCCGTTTTCTGCTTTCTGAAAATAATGAGCATGTTTAACCTGCAGGATGGCATCGGGCAGGGCTTCTATTTCAAGGGTAACGGAAAAGGATTCTCCGTCAAGGTCAATGGTGCCAGCGTTTTTCTTTAACGGATGGCGTTTCGGGAATTCCTGGTCGGCAGGAGGGAAGCTCTGATCGTCGTAACTTGGCCATGGATCATAGGCCACCCGCGGATTGTAGTAGATGACGTTATACTCATGAGACTGGGATTTCCAGAATTTCCTGCCGGCTGGTCCCATGTATCGTATTGCATCCTGAGAGACATGATTACCGTCATCGTCAAAAATATAGCCGTACCCATTCTTCTCATTTTCATCAGGATTGGGAAAGCGCCCTTCGTAATAATCGGCTGTCAGAACCTCGAACGTCATGCTCCCGGAATCGTCCAGTAAAATCATGATATTGGCGGGCGCCGGTTTGATTACCGCCATCATGGGTTCGTCGGCGATGTCCATTGTCCCATGAACAGGAGTTGTTAAAAAGAAAACCGCCGTCAGAATTGTACTAAGAAACACCCTTATCAACCCGGTGCAAAAGTGTTTCAAAAAACCGGCAACGGAATAATTTTGTTGTTGAAGATGTTGCATCTATTGCCTCCTGCGAAAATTGAAGGGCCAGGCCATGAGATCTCCTACAGAGCACGCGAAGTTAGCAGGTATTGACGATATCCGCTTGTAGAGCCAACATCACCGTGGGGTATCTGGCGCTTGATCCCTTTGCTTGCTAGTAAACTTTTGCATAGCCTATTTTTAGCATGACGAAACCCTTGCTTTTAGAGCGGCCGTAAATTGAAAATGTATGTTTGGCGGGTTTGCTCATATCCAGCGAACTGCCTGAAAGAACGCCGTGGTGAACGACTACATAATCGGTATTTTGCGGGTCAATGACGGATGCCTGAGGGGCGACACCCTGCATTTTTTCACGATCCCCCCAGAATGTGAACACCGTGTCGTCGTTGACAAGATTCTCATCCATACTCAACCATGGAGGAGGATTTTCCAGCGGGGTTGTGCTGCCTTCCAATAAATCGACACCCTCCAGGATGGCCCCTTCGGCATTGTAAAATGAGCGCTGGTAGACATATTCATTAGCGGCGATACTGATTTCCGTGTTGGCTGTCTTCGAGGCGGCCACGCTGATAATTGTCAGCAATGCCAGAAGCATGATAGATACCATAATCATCAAGGCACCTTGGTCATTTTTCAGAATAGATGTGGTTCTCATCATGGTCTGATCATCCTTATGTTTTTTTAAAGTTCAGCCACTAAGGCGCTAAGCCACAAAGTTTATTGTCTGTGGCGATCGGTTTGGGGCTACGCCCGTTGGACCACCGACTTCACGCTTCGCGCTAGGTCGGGGCAGGTCGATCCCAAGTGCGTGTTCAACAATCAGGGTTGAAAATAATCAAAAAGCTCGAACCAAAGGAATCGTGTCTTCATCTGTTTATAAATTCGTCTCACTCAAAGGGATTTCACCGGTGATACAGATTGTGATTAATATAATGAGCAGTATCCATCGGTTGTAACCTTTGAACCTTGAACCCTGAACATAGAACCTTCCCTTTAGGAACTAGTTAACCAGGTTGCGGCAAATGACCCGGGTGGAATAGGTACGGCTTATAAATTTGTTGTTTCCGGCCGGTTCCCGAACCATCAAGGAAATTTCAACTGACTGAATATCATCGAGGATACTTGTTTCTTCATCATCCCTGTCAACGTATTTAAATGTCAGATCTTCCACATGATTGATCAGGGATTTGTTAGACCTGGTGTTGCCATCTTTTTGTCTTATCAGCTGGTGGTTGCGGTTCAATAGATATGCAATGTCCTCATCTTGATTTGACTCTATTGTTCCGTTGCCATTTGCGTCATGCTGAAAACGGATTTTATCCACAGATGCTTCCAGGATTCCGATCTGGTTTATTTTAAGCGGATTTAAACCCGCCATGCGGATATCACGCGTCATAATGTTGATGCCGGCTCGTGTTACCTGCTGAACCCCTGCTGTAACGTTCTGGGCGGTATAAGATCGATTCAGGGATATCAGCAGGCTGACCATGGCCGCCATTACCATCATCATCATGGCAAGGGCCAATACAAGTTCTGTTACGGTAAAGCCGTCGGCCTCGGAGGCAAGGAGAATGATATTTTTTTTTGTCGGCCAGATGTGTTGGGTGAATTTGATGATCATGTTCCGTTTCCACGAGTAAGTGTTCTTAGAACCACTTCACGGTTTTGGCCCCTGCGGTTCCAACTCACCGTCACTTGAATGATTTTGGTTGTCTTGGAAAAAGACGCGCTGACATCACATGCGCGCTTAAAGGTCTTGCCCAGATGCTCGGCTTCAAGATCTTCAGAGCACTGGGTTTGCATTTGTTGGATGGGTAATGTTTTCAAATATTCAATTTTTTCTCGTGCCAACATGGTTGCAGTTGTAAGGAGGTTGCCCGTGGTATTGTTGCGTGTCGTCGATAGAACCATACTACCAACCACAATAAATCCAATTGCGAAGATGGCCATGGCGATGAGAACTTCAATCATCGTGCGACCCTTATTGTTTTTTGATAATAGGTGTAATCTACAGTATGGTGCCATATCCATGAGTTGTGATTATTCAGTTCTTATGCGACCGGTACTACTCACAATGACTTTTTTTACCATCCCATTCGAGTTGACTAAGTAAACAGTGCCGGACGCGGAAGTCCCACGGCCTCTAAAGCGAGTCTTTTTACCGCCTTTGCCGGTATCGGCAAAGGTCGTTGCTGAGAGATCGATTCTAATTCCTGTAGCAAGCGTTTTTTTTCTAAAAACCTCCTCACCGGCCTCATATACGCCGCAGGTTGCCCCGGTATCCCTGAATACGACATAACTGTTTGCGGTAAAATTCACAGCGACCGGTCCGTTCTCCTGAATGGCTTTTAGTTTTGCCAATTCCAGGCCTCCTTTGAGATTAATTACGGCGCCATTCAGCTTGGCCCTGTTGAGCCAATTTATCAAATTTGGGGCAGCAAGGGTCGAGATGCAGGCCATCAATGAGATCACGGTCAGAGCTTCAATTAGGGTAAATCCATTGACGTTGCGCACCGAATCATACCTCCACTTGTCTTTTCTTGAATTTCTTCTGCGTACCGAAAGTAGTTAAGAGTCCCGGCCCAGCTTCCGGCCCGTAGGGAGGACCAGGATTTGAATGTTAGAATTAAAATCTGGGTTGCCTGTTCCCCGTGCAACCTCGGTTTTTTCAACGAGCCAAATGATAACCCCATAGCAAAATAGATACCAATGATAAAAAGTTTTATTTTTATTAATAAAATAAGAAATATATAGACAGGCCCGTCGTTTGAATTGTCTAAAAAAAATTAGGCTGCGGGGTATTTTATGAAATTAAAGTGAGGGATTTATGAATAAAAGGTTAGAGGAGGGATACGGAAATGCAGGGGAACGTCAAAGTCAACTTTAACGGAGTCAGACAGAAACGATTTACCTTCCCGAATACGGCACTAAAATTACAAATCACAATAGTCAAATCACAAATAAAATCAAAATTCCAAATTCCAATAATCAAAACATTACAGCCGCTTTTAGGATGTCTCGCGTTATTCTATCTGTTTAAATGACGTGGCCCTGTACGGAAATCAGCATCTTGTCTACCGGATGTTTTTATGGTAATCAAGTGCATTCGTCGGAGGATAGATGTTTTCAGGTATTCAGGAAATATTGTTGTTGGTGATCATAATTCTGGGGATTTTATTTTTACCCAGAATTCTCAACAGAGGAGCGGAAACGAGACAGGCTGCGCCCAGGCTGGCTATTGCGACCTCCGGAAAAATGCGATTGGCCGTTGCGGCCTCTGTAATATGGCCGGCGGCGATGGCAGCTTTTCTGGAACCCTGGAAACAAGACCTTTCCCGCTATCTTTATCTCGGCGTCGGTCCGGTAGCGCTGATCTGGATAATCTACTGGGTGTTAACCGGATTCCGGAAGAAATGACGGGTTACGCGCTAGAGGTTGCCGGCCACTGGATGCTGGATAACCGGTACTGCTTTGTCACACTATCTTCTGTTCCAAACTCCGCAACCCATAATTCGCATTCTGAAATTATTCGATGTTTCCCTTCAAACCGATCTCTTCTGCCACTTCGCGCATGCCGGCGATAGTATCCGTAATCAGTTCCGGGATCTCCACCCCCAGCATCGAAGCTCCTTTTTCGATGATGGAGCGGTCCACGCCCGCAGCGAATCGCTTGTCCTTCCATTTTTTTTTAACCGATTTGGTTTTAACATCCATCACGCTTTTAGAAGGACGCACCAGGGCCGTTGTCACCACCAGCCCGGTCAATTCATCGATGGCATAAAGCACTTTTTCCAAATCAGTTTCCGGTTTGACATCGGTACAAATGCCCCAGCCATGGCTGATCACCGCCCGTATGTATTCTTCGGGCCAGTTGTTTTGGTGCAATATTTCTTCCGTTTTTTTGCAGTGTTGATCGGGGTATTGTTCATAATCCAGATCATGAATCAGGCCGATAACTCCCCACTTTTCTTCGTCTTCATTGCGTTTGCGGGCGAAGTATCGCATCACTCCCTCGACAGCCAGGGCATGCTTTCTCAAACTTTCGGTTTTGTTGTATGTTTTTAGAAGCGCCAGGGCCTCTTCACGGGTCGGAATTTTCTCGTTCATTTGATTGCCTCCGGAAAGAAAATACGGTAAATGCGTTTGATTAGACGACTAACTAACTGTAAATAATTAGAAAATTCATAGAATAGTATGGTATCAACCTGTCCTTGTCAAGAAAAGATCAGGTTATATTTTGTTTTTTCTTGATCCATTCGGCTGCTGCGGATATGGTGATGTACAAATTATCGTTCCCTATACGTTTCTGGAACAAGATTGAAAAAAACGCATCAACAAAAGGAGGAAAAATGGGGCGCAAAGGTCAAGGGATCGAAGAGCTAAGCAAATTTGCCATGGAATTCATTAAACAGGCGGGGAAAAAAGCCCTGCCGTTTTATGGAAAGGGCCGAACCCGGGTTAAATTCGACCAGGGGATGGTTACCGAGGCTGACCTTCGCATAGCGGACTATTTCCAGGAAACATTAAATGAGCGTTTCCCGGATCACCATTTATTTAAATATGACGAACTTAACGAAAATTATTCCCATGAAGGAAAACGTTTTCTGTGGATCTTTGATCCCATCGAGGGGGTGGCAAATTACCAGGCCGGGATTCCCATATGGGGGATGTCCATGGCCTTGCTGGATAATTTCTGGCCGATTTTAGGTGTGTTTTATATGCCGGCCACCGGCGACATATTTCATGCCAGGGCCGGTCAGGATGCTTTTTGGGGTAAAAAGAAAATAAAGATATCAGAATCAACGACCATCAATGATGAGAGTGTGTTGTTTACGTTTTCCCGCTTTCACCAGCATTATCGATCGACGTTTCCGGGTAAAATACGAAATCTGGGCTGTGCGTCGGCCCACATCTGCTATGTGGCCACGGGGCGCGCCGATGCGGCGGTTGTTGCAAATGAGTCCTTTCAGGGATTGGCGGCCGCCCGTGTGATCCTAGAGGCCGCCGGGGGGAAAGTGTGTAATTTTGACGGCTGCAATTTTCATCTGAATGAATACCTGGACGGACAGAAGATCGACGATCACCTGTTGGTTGCGGCGCCCGACAGTTTCGTCCAGGTCCGGGACTGCCTCAAACCGGGCCCGTGATTGATTTTGAGAACAGCGGGATATGATGCTGCCTAAACCTCTAAACCTTACGCCGCCATGGGGGTCGAGTCCCACCTGGCAGGGGGCCAACCGCAGCATCGATATTCACATTCACCGATATCGTGCGAAGCTGGGGCCGGCGGTAGGCATTGCCCGGGGGGTCCGCAGTCGACTGGTCTTGAATTTTCCTTTAAAATTCCCCATATAAGGCGGATTATCGCTAAAAAATGACAGATCCGGACCTTGAAATAATACTACCCGATGACGAGACCATTCTGGTTTGCCCCCAATGCTATACGAATAATCCGGAAGGATCCAATTTTTGCCTGAATTGCGGTATTTCGCTGCGAACGTCTACCGCCGAGCGAAAAAAATGGATGTGGCTGCTTGTTTCTGTTTTATTATTCATCGCCGCCATGGTCTATTTTCATCAACGTATGTTTAACCTGCGGCAGTCTAAAGTGGACCGTCAGCCCGCTTCCTCGGAGGCTCAAGCTCCCCCAAAGGAAAAGATAAAGGCCGAAACGCCTCCGGAGGAGCCTCCGCCTCCCAAGAATGAAGAGGTCTCAGCGGCTTCCGCCTCTTTAAAAATTCCACTGGGGCTGGTTGTCATCAAAGATATCACCGGTAAGGTTATCAATGAAGTTCAGGCGCCGGTGGTGGGCGGCGGTTGGATAGCCTTGCCGAAAGAGGTATGTCTGGGCGGCGCTGAATGGGTTCTCAAGATGGGGACGGACACCGAGGTGAGTATTGTTGGCGGGATTTACAACGACGACGACAGAATCGGACTGTGGCGGATTTTAGAGGAATTGACCATTGATGGACCAGAGCTCTATTCATGGTCGGCAACCGAGCCGTTAACCTGGCTCTCCATAACATCAGATAATTCTCCTGAGCCGGTGGTGCTTGAAGATCCCAGGGAACAGGGGAATTTTATTGAAGGCCTGCTGCCGGATGATTTTACGGAGACCGGGGTTTTATTTCAGCAGGATCGAGCCGTGGGCTGGACTTTCGGCGATTTGGCTACCGGTGCTTTTGTCTGGCGGGGTGATGAAGGCAAATATCTGAGACCGGAGATTCGGGTAGATGATTTTTACAGGTATACCTTTGCCAACAGCAGAGAAGAAGAATTTACACGGGCCCTGGCAATGGAAACAGACTACACCTCGATTGAACGGCTGGAGGCCTTTGCAAGCGGGTTTAAATTTGAGCCCAAACTTTCGACCAAAGAAACACCGGCACATTTGCGAAAGGCAACCGTCATCGAAAAAATGCGGAAATTGATTGCCGATGCATTGACTGCCGGTGCTGCCAGGGCAATTGCCAACATCTTTGACGTGCAGATGCTTATTGAGGCTTCTGATAATGGGCTGTTGATGGATATTGGCCGGGCCACCGCCCAAGGGTATGGTATTGAAGAAGCCGTAAATCTCACCGAAAGTGTGATGGCCGGCTTGCCACCGATAGCTGAGGAGGATGACGATCAACTGGAAAAATTTTTTTCCGACCTTTATCAAAACTGGATAACCGTTTTGTTCAAAACTGGTAACTTGCGAGAGGCCTGGCGGGCCTATCGACTCGGCAGCCAGGAATTGCCGGATGATGCAGATATTCATTTGATGGGAGTTGAACTGGCATTGGCGGAAAACGATTGGGCCCAGGCTGAAGAGCTCCTATTCATGAGAGAATATCCGTCTACCCTGAATGAAAAAGTCCGGAACCTTCAGGCTCAAATTTCAGAATTAAAAGCCCAGCAAGGCAAAATTGTCATTAACTTTACCCCTGGTAACCGACAAATACCACTTACGGCCGTCTTAAATAGCAGCGCGTATCAGTCATTTATTGTTGACACCGGGGCATCTCTGATAACAATACCGCAGTCAACCGCCGATGCGCTCGGCTTGGAGGTGGGTGCAAGCAATCCCTTGCGAAAGGTCTATACAGCAGGCGGCGTTAAGTACGCACCGGAAGTGACGCTGTCTTCAATCACCGTGGAGGGCTGGGAAGAAAACAACTTGAAAGCGCTGGTTTTGGATCTGCCGAATCAATCCGAGTGGGGGTTGCTTGGAATGAATTACCTGCGCCGGTTTCGCATGGATATCAATACGGATAACGGGGTACTTTTACTCGAACCGCGTTAGACGCTTCACTGTGCCTATCGACAATTTGCTTCTGATATTTGCGATCGACGTTTTTTCCACCCGCGGCAGACATTCGATTATAAATGCTGGATTCTGGGTAATTAAAAATAGGAGTTTCACCCGTTTGATATCATGATTAGCATTCTTAACGTGCTTAGAAATCCTCAATAATTTTTCCTTTTTCAATGAACGCCGCTATATCACGCCGGGTATTCACCAATGTTTTCATAGCGGATTCCCATCTCAGGAAAACCGGATCGTCTTCTCCCAAAAGCGTCCTGGATTTTTGCAGGATTTTCAAGCCGTGTTCCATATTCTCATTCATATCCCGCAGAATATCTTTGCGTCTTTGATGTTTTTCCCGCTCTCTGGCAAGTACCGGTAGCAACCTTTGGATGGAGTATTCTACCAGCGCATCACGGGGAGCGTTGAAGCGTTTCGAAGTTTCATCCAGGGAGGAAAGTGTTTTTCGGCTGATCACAAAGGTCTTTTGGATGCGGCTTATGGCACTAAAGCGCTCCGACTCTATTTCCCGTGCAATCAGCTTTAAAGACTGTACGTCTTCGATTAAATGATCAAAAAGAGATTTTTGTTTTATCCCCAGGTGAACCGCCACAATACTCATCGTCTCGATGGCCTTAGCGGACAATTTAAAGGTTGCCCTAACCGATTGCCGCCCTCTTAAATCTTTAGGTGTGGGTCGCGGCAATATATCATCATCCATCCATGAATTGTCATCATTATCTTGCATGTTAGCGAATCCTTATGGATGTGGTTGCACTCAAAGCGGACATGTCATTACCTGAATAAAATAAAACTAATAGTAATATATCGAAAACTGTTGTTATCACAATTGATATGAAAAGTAAAACGATAAAACCAAATAAAGAAACCGGCGGACAGTTACTGGGAAAGCGTCTGGTTAAAGGAGCCCTGGGTCAGGTGTTAACAGTTACGAAAAAAGAAGCAAAAACTAAAGTTTAACCGATATTTGGCCGAATCAATAATTCGAATGACCGCCCTGCGATGCATTGTCCTAACAGCCCCTTTTCTGCAAAGGGATCGGGATTATTCGTATGGAGAGGCGATTGATGATAAAGGGGGTTGGTTTGGCTAAAATTGATGTTTTACTCGATGTGATGGTTCAGCATGAAGCCTCTGATTTGCACATTTCTGCAGGAACTCCACCCATGTTGCGCATAGACGGCGAGTTACAACGAACCAAGTATCATGATCTCTCACCAAAAGAGGTCGAAATCCTACTGCTTGAATTGATGGATGATGAGCAATTGAAACTTCTCAAGGATAAGATGGACATTGATTTTGCGTATGAAATCGAGGGTGTGGCTAGATTCAGAGCCAATGTTTTCATGGAAAGGAATGGGTATGGTGGGGCCTTCCGGCTTATTCCAACCAAAATCAACACCATCAGAGAACTAATGCTTCCGGAATCTGTTCAAACCCTCGCCGGCGTTCCCAATGGTCTGGTACTGGTAACGGGACCTACGGGATCCGGTAAATCAACCACGTTGGCGGCAATGATCAATCTTATAAACAAGGAAAAAAATTATCATATCATCACACTTGAAGATCCGATTGAATTTATACATTCGAAAGGAAAGTGCCTTATCCATCAAAGGCAACTCGGTTTTCATGTGAAAAGCTTTGCTTCCGGATTGCGTGCCGCTTTAAGGGAGGACCCGGATGTTATTCTCGTCGGGGAGATGAGAGATTTTGAGACCATACAGCTCGGGTTAACGGCAGCCGAGACCGGCTTGCTTGTATTGGGGACACTTCATACATGCAGTGCGGCCCAGACCATCGACCGTATCATCGATGTATTTCCTACTGCACAGCAGCCCCAAATCAGGACCATGCTTTCTGAGTCCCTGCGTGGCGTGGTTGCCCAGTTGCTGATGCGAAAAGCCGACGGAAAGGGAAGAGTTGCCGCAGTTGAAGTAATGATCTCAAATCAGGCCATCAAGAATCTTATCCGGGAAGAAAAAACATACCAGATCATCTCGGTGATGCAGACCGCAAAAGCCCAGGGTATGCAAACTATGGAAAATCACATGAAATATTTGGTTGAAAAAGAACTGGTGACGCAAGAGGAAGTGCAGGTTTACCTGAAAGAAACAGAATAGTTGTACTCAAGAAATTGGGGCCTTTATTGAATATATCATGCAAGAAAGTTCAAGACTTAAAGACTATCTGGTAAACAATGGGAGCTTAACAGAGGAGGAATTCCTGCAGGCGGAGGATTATGCACTCACCCGCAAAATATCACTTGAACAGTCCCTCATTTTCTTAAATCTGCTAAACTATTCAGCATTGGGAAGCGCGCTGGCGGAAATTTCCAACATGGTTTATCATCCACTTCTTGATTTTGCCCCCCCGGACTCTGCCAAATCACATGTTCCTGCCAAGTTTGCATATCAGTGGAAAATATTTCCGATCAACTATGATTCAGAAAAAAATCTTCTGACTCTGGCTTGTACAGAACCTGACAAACAGGTTCTTATCCGTCAGCTAAAAACAGTATTCCCGCAGACTTTGCAACTTGATTTCACAATAGCTACCGGAGATGAGATCAATAAGGCCATCGATGTTCATTATAAGGGCAAGACATATAAAGATAACACAGAGCTGGATTTACCTCAGGATTTTAAAATCCTGATACCCGCCAAAGATTCAGGAAAGACGGTTTTCCTTGAGGAGACGGCGCCAAATGAGAAAAAGATTGTCTTGATCGAACCCGAGGTTACACGTGCTAGCGCACTCAAAACCATCCTCAAGGGAGAGGGATACACTAACGTCCAGTGGATTACATCGCCCGAGGAACTCCCCAAAATTCTGAGAGATCAATCCTTTGACCGCCTTGTCGTCAATGGACGCAGCTATCCGGCTATGGGATCCTGGAGGAAGGCAATACCCAACTCAATTGAACTTCCCCAAACGTCCTATTACAACCCGGCAATGCTGGTGGCAGGACAGGATTATCCCTATCAAACAATGAGTGAATCACTGATCAATTTGGCTGCTGCTTTTGTTCGAAAGCACCTTGCAAATGAACCACATCGTATTCAGGAAATATTAACCCGTGTGAGATATTGTAAACTACTGGCACTGAAACTCGATCTTTTCCAGACCCAGATGGACGGTGTCGTATTGGCGGCATGGCTTTCTGCCTTTGAAAATGACCGTGACCTCCTAAAGCAAATTGCAACACCCTTCAAACTCGAAGATATTGTCTGCCCGCATAATCTTAAGAATAAGGCTATTCGGGTGGAGGCCGCTATTCTCAAACTAGTGACGTATTATCAGGCCCTTAAAAGAAAAGACCCTCGACTCATTGAAGACCTGGACCGACTGCGTCGTATTCTAATCAAAAACCTGCCCTCATCAGGATTCGAAACGTACTTAGAAGTATTCCTGAACCTTATTAAAAATGAAGAGTTCCTCAAAGACATTGATAGGCCTGCAGGCCGCATTCTTATTGTAGACAAATCCCAATCAGTGACATCTCCTCCTGCCATTCGTTTAAACAATGATGGATTTGAGGTGGAAGTTGTACCCGATACCGGGAAAGCCCTAAAACGAATAACTGAGCATAAATATGACCTCATTATCTCTGAAATAAAATTAGCGGACACGGATGGATTGAAATTTTGTCGTATGTTAAGATCAAATCAATCGACAGCCAATATCCCATTTTTTTTCTTCACAGAAGAAGAAAACGACAGACTTCCTGTAGAATGCCTTGAATCAGGCGCAGATGATTTTATAAAAAAATCAGGTGAATTAGAAATTCTCTCTTTAAAAATTCAGAGGGCAATTTTGAAGAAAAATCCACAGGAGATAAATGGAGGCGTAAACGGATCTCTGCAAGAGATGAGTGCCATTGATTTTATCCAAAGTCTCTCTGCCGGCGAAAAGAGCGTACAAATAACCCTGGAAAACGAAACGGAGAGCGGACATGTTTATATTGAAAAGGGAAACATTATCCATGCTCACACAGGCGATCTTGAGGGTGAAAAGGCCTTTTACAAAATTGTCGTGTGGGAGGAGGGAAGATTTCAGATTGTTCCCTGTTCGGCATTCCCCCCTCAGACGATCCAAGGTCAAACCCTGTCCCTTCTTCTGGAAGCAGCGCGTCTTGCGGATGAGGCCATGGCAGAAGATGATGATTAGGCACTTATAAGCTATATTTTTTGCGCTATGAAATAGATAGGCCGGTTCGGTTGCCGTTTGTCCTGGTAGTGTAGGAGAATAAAATGAGCCTCAAATTAAAGACCCAAAAAAGGCAGGCGGAAATTATGTTTTCTGATGGTCATTCCATAGGTGGTCACTTTTTCATTTCACCTTCTCCTAAGGGTTTTACTGGAAACGAAAACGTAATTGAAATCCTCAATGATGATCGGTTCTATATCCCTTTTGAAATAGCTGAAGATGAGATTTCGCTGTTGCAAAAAGGCTCAATCGTGATGGTCAGGATGGCCATAAGTGAAATGCCAAAGGACCTGCCCTACCTAAGCCGGACTTCGACCAAAATTTTTTTATTATCCGGCGACATCCTTGAAGGACACGTTTTCATTGATCTTCCAAAGACCCGCACACGGCTTTCGGATTTTCTTAATTTCAGCAAAAGATTTTTTTTTATTGAAGTCGATGAGCAGGATATTTTGGTAAACACAAAGTTTGTAAAAATGGTCACGCCCGGCTTGTAAATGATGCATTGTTTAACATATATGAAGGTACGTCTCCTATTTCCGAAAAAAGATTTATCCACCTCGAAAGCACCCCGCCAAAAGGGAATAATACTTAAATAATATTCAATAGATAAGGCTGCGTCTAAATTCGCCGCGATTATGACAATGGGTTGAACGGAGAGATACGGTGATAAATTTTTGACCGAAAGCGAGGTCTTTTAGTAGTCCATTTGCCCTGATTCTAATCCGTAGAAAAAACCTCGTCAAACATGCGACCGGAAGGTGTAAAATCCACGTCTTTGACAAATGCGGCTGCTTCTTCCGCACCGGCTTCGCGATCCATGGCAGCATCTTCCCATTCCACTGACAGCGGGCCGGCGTATTGGATTTCGTTCAGCGCCCGAATGATCTCTTCAAAATCAACCTGACCTCTGCCAAGAGACCGAAAATCCCAGCCACGTCCCGGTTGACCGAAATTTAAAAAACTGCTGAGGAGTCCCGAGGTTCCATCCAGCGTCACCGCTGTGTCTTTCATATGAACATGATAGATTCTGTCTGAAAATGTTCTGATGAATCTAGCCGGATCAACGCCCTGCCACTCCAGGTGACTCGGATCAAAATTGAAACCAAAGGCTTCTCGACGACCGATAGCCTCCAGAGTTCGTTCCGCCGAGATACTGTCAAAGGCGATTTCAGTGGGATGGACTTCCAGCGCAAATTTGACACCGTTTTCGTCAAACACGTCCAGGATGGGATGCCACATATCGGCAAAATACTTAAAACCTTCCTCGATCTGTTCCTCGCTCACCGGTGGGAAGGAATAAACCAGATGCCAGATGGATGATCCGGTAAATCCGTTGACGACATTTAACCCCATGTTTTTGGCGGCAATCGCGCTTTGCTTCATGCTCTCTACAGCCCAGTCTCTTTTTTTCTGAGGATCGCCGGCACAATCATTGGGCGCAAATCCGTCGGATCTGGCATCATTATTTAAGTCACAGACCAACTGGCCTGCCAGGTGATTGGAGATGGCATATACACTTAAATTATTTTCTTTGAGAATATTTTTTTGTTGCTCACAGTATGCCGGGTCCGTCGCACCTTTGGCCGCATCAAAATGATCGCCCCAGCAGGCCAGTTCCAAACCGTTGTAGCCCCAGCCACTGGCTTTTTTAGCAAGCTCCGTCAGGGGTAAATCAGCCCATTGCCCAGTAAATAAGGTCACTGGTCTTACCATGATTCTTCCTCCTTACAATATTATTGTATTTTTGTAGTATTCTCGCTGCAAGCACAACCAAAAGGATATTCGAGCAATTTTGACCATTGTATCGAGTTGAAATTACCCGCCCCAAATTTTAATATTTGTGCTTTTTGTGCCTTTTTGCAGCCATATCAATTATACAAAGGCTTTCATCGGATACCACTTCTGATCGCTCCGGCTGCTTTCGACAGCGGATTCAATAAATGCCAGACCTCTGGCACCGTCAATCACCGAAGGGAAATCCAATACCAGTTCGTCCGGCTCCTGGCCGAGAATTTTAGCACGCATTGCATCGGTCGCGTTGGCATAGATATTGGCAAATGCCTCAATAAAGGCTTCCGGATGTCCCGGTGGGAGGCGGGTTGCTCGCTGGGCGGCGCCACACAAATAAGCGTTTCCTCTGCGGTAGAGTTGAGCGGGCCCTTGGTTGGTTCTGAACCACAGGTAGTTCGGCTCTTCCTGATGCCACTCCAGAGAACCCATAGTGCCGTAAACTCGAATCCTCAAATTGTTTTCTTCGCCGGCCGAATATTGGGACGCATGCAAAATCCCACTGACCTCTTTTTCAAAGTGAAGCAATATATTACCGTCATTGTCCAGAGGGCGATTCAGGATACTCTTTAAATCGGCACACATTTCTGTTATTTCAAGACCGGTTATATAGTGCGCCAGATTCTCACAATGGGACCCGATGTCACCCATACAGTTGGAAATCCCCGAGCGTTTGGGATCGGTGCGCCAGGAAGCCTGCTTCTGTCCGCCTTCTTCAATAGATTTCAAGAGCCAGCTCTGGGGATATTCGACCACGATTTTCAAAATATCGCCAAGTTCACCGGTGCGAACCATATGGCGGGCCTGCTTGACCATCGGATAGCCGGTGTAATTATGGGATAGGGCAAAGACGATACCGGAATCCTTGACAATATCAACCAGGTCTTTTGCTTCTTGCAACGAGTAGGTCATGGGTTTATCACAGATAACGTTAACCCCGACTTCGGCAAAGCCCTTTGCAATCGGAAAATGCATGAAATTCGGGGTGACAATGGAGACGAAATCAATGCGTTCGCTTTCCGGCAGGTTCGATTCCTGATCAACCATCTCCTGCCAGGTACCATAAGACCTCTCTTCACTGATCAAGAGGTCCCGGGCGGATGCCTTTGCTTTTTCAGGATCTGAAGACAGCGCGCCGGCGATAAAATCAACCTTTCCGTCCATTATAGCGGCCTTGCGATGCACAGCACCGATAAAAGCGTCTCTGCCGCCACCGACCATTCCCATTTTTAATTTCCTATTGAGTTCCATCGCTTTCTCCTTTCGTAGATGTTCACAGGTTCAAGGTTCACTGTTCAAGGGTTTCCTTTCTTTGCATGTCTCTGCGATTTGGCACCCGGTCCAAAGGACATGTCTCAATATCCTCAAATCGCACTATCTCCATATATTTTTTCTCCTCTCCGTGATTCAGTATTCGTGTGGCGGGCCTGAGTTCACAAGTCATTGGGACAGCGTTGACTTGAACTCGTTAACCATGAACCTTTGAACCCTGAACTCATCAACGGTCCTTTCCCCTTAAGGTTGAAGGCATTGTTGTAATTCAGCATTTAAACCACCTTAAAGCATCGGCCGCAGAACGTCGTTTAACCTCAGATACTGCTGATAAATTTCGGTATAACGGGATGCCCTCGAAGAATCCGGCACGGCCCGGGTGGATTCATCCAGCGCAATATAGCGATCCGTCAGCTCAGCCAGTGAAAGGGCGCCTGATTTTTGATTGATATAACACCACATCGCCTGTAACGCAGCTCCCACCGCGCCGGCTTCCGATGATTGCGGGCAAACCACCGGACAATCAAACACATCCGCAACCATCTGACGCCAGAGGGGACTTTTCGCTCCCCCGCCCACCAGACGGATGTCGGTTGGGGTTATTCCCTGCTGCCTTAAGACGTTAAGTCCATAGCGCAATCCCAGGGTTGCGCCCTCCATTGAAGCGAGGGCAAGATTCGCGGGTCTATAGTTTGTGCTGGTCAGGCCGAAGAAGACGGCTTTCGCATTCGGCAGGGCCGGCGTTCTCTCGCCGTTGAAATAGGGAAGCAGCAGGATACCCCCGGCACCTGTCGCTGCAGCGGATGCCAAATCGTTCAGTTCAGCCACGTTCAGGCCCAGCAATTCTCTGGTAAGCTCTGTTGAAACGGTCACATTCATGGTGCACACCAGCGGCAGCCAACCGCCGCTGCTGGAACAAAAGGCAGCCAACTCGCCCTTCGGATCTATTACCGGTTGATCGCTGAAGGAATAGATGGTGCCGGAGGTTCCCAAACTGGTCGTCACGACGCCGGGCAACACGTTGCCGGTACCGATGGCAGCCATCATATTGTCGCCCCCGCCCGAAGATACCAGTACATCGGGATGAAGTTGAAATTGTTCGGCAATTTCCGATCTGATGGTTCCGACCGGCTCGTCGGAAGGAATAAGGTCCGGCAAACAATCCTGCAGCCTGCCAGTGTCATCGATGGCATTGAGCAGGGTGTCCGACCAGGTGCGGGTTTTGACATCAAAATAGGCGGTACCGGAAGCGTCGCCGTATTCGGTTTTTCTCTGTCCGGTCAACCAGAAGTTGATGTAATCGTGGGGCAATAAAACCGTTGCCAGTCGCTCATAGTTTTGTGGTTCGTTCTGTTTCAACCAGAGAATTTTAGATGCGGTAAAACCGGCGGCAACTGAGTTGCCGATTAATTCGATGACTTTTGCCGGGCTTCCGATGTGATCGGTGATCTGGCCACATTGCGGTGCGGTTTCCGTGTCACACCACAATTTGGCCGGCCGGATCACGTCACCGTGGGTGTCAAGGGGCACCATTCCGTGCTGCTGGCCGGAGACGCCTATGGCGCAAATCATATCCCGGGAAACATTGCTGTTATTCAGCAATTGACCGACGACATTGGAACAGGCTTCGATCCACCACTCGGGTTTCTGCTCCCGCCGACCGCCGATATTTTCAATGAGCTGATGGTCTGTGTAGGCTTCGGCCTGAATCCGACCGTCATCTCTGCTGAAAACAACGCCTTTGGTGCCCTGGGTACCGCTGTCAATTCCGATAAACAATTGGTCTGCAGACATGGTTGAATCTTTCTCCTATATGTAATTTATGAGTTGCCAAAAAGGCAGGGGGCTGCAAAGCGAAGGGGCCCTGAGCTGGGAAACTGGGAGGCTATGAAGCTGGAAGGCAGTCGGATTGAAATCGACTGAGTCCTTTAGGTTTTCTATCTTACCGGCTTCCAAGCATCCCAGCCTCCAAGCTTTTAAGCTTCCCAGCTATAGGTAAGAACGCAGTATATTTTCCAGCATCTCCTGGCGGCCACTCGTAAAGGCCGGATCGCCTTCCTGTTATACAGTTAACAATTCTACGCAGTGATTACCGGAAGCGGAATCTGGCCTATTTGATGATAATCGTTTCGGAACGATCACTATTTATTAAGGCCAAAGCCCTCATCAAGCCAACCGGTTATACCGCCTATCATCTTTTTCACCGGCCTCCCAAGTCTGGACAAACGAATTGCCGCCTTCTCAGTCGCATTGCAGTGTGGACCGGCACAATACACCACAAACAGCGTATCCGGTGAATATTCTTTCAAAATGCGCTAATGCCCGTGAGGACTCAGCTGCTGGAGGCCTGCTGACCAATGAAGTCATAATATCACCCGTGATAGAAAAGATTTGCTTGAATACTTATCAAATTATTTTTTATATGCCAATTCTAATAGATCTGCCGCAGATTTTAGCCTTTTATCTGCCGTCCACAGTCGTACCCCTATCAACCGAGCAGACGCTAAAAGGTGGATGTCGACGAAACCGATACCTTTTCCCATCAGGTGATTTCGATCAATAAAAAACAGGAACTCGTCAAATTCAATCGTCGGAGCCATTGGAAGGGACTGAAGTAAGGAGATGATTTCGTTCCGGTTTTTTAGATTGCCACAGGCGAGTTCGCCAATGATAAACGGATGGCACATAACCTCAGCATCCATTAACAGCTTTTCTAGCTGCCGGGTGCCTTTGCGAAGGTGGGTAACCCAGATTGAAGTGTCAACAATGACCATATCCGTTTTTAGGCAGATCTTCGTCTTGGAATGGAACGAAGATCATTTTCGGTTCCACCAAGTTTAGCCAGTCGCTTGCTACTTTCGCGGGCAATTAAAGCTTCTAAACCAAGTCGCACTAAAGATGTTTTCTCCTTGACGCCTGTCAGCCGCGATGCTTTTTCCAATATTTGGTCATCTATGTTTAGTGTTGTTCTCATATGCATCTATATGCATTAAATGTGCATATATGTCAAGTAATAATCCTTGGTATCACACTAACTCTCAGGAGCAGCTGAACAAAAACCAAATACAAAATCCGGCCTCCAAAATCGGAAACGGGGTCTATTATTCATCCATGATGATTTTGCCAACCAGATTATCGACAATAACCGGGCTATCGAAATATGTTACCGATGGCTTCGTCCCATACTTTTGCAGAATAAACGTTTTCCAGTCATCGGTGTAAAGCTGCTCGGCAGCTTCGCGAGATTTCCAGAGGTATACCCCTCCAGCCGTTGCCCCATCCTCTGAAAGCAGGTAATACTTGCGAATTAGGCCTTTTACTTCCCGGTATTTCGGTGCCGTCCCCGCAAAGACGTCTTGTGCCTTATCTTTGGCCATCGGTTCCGGAAGTTTGATTTGAATCAGTGCAGTGATCATTTTTGTTTGCTCCTTTGGACACACTCTGGAATGAATAATTATATGATTTTATATATAAAACGATAATTTATTGTATTTACTGACTCTTTATTGTAAATAATCTGCCAATTGTCGATCGACAATCCCGGGACAGCCTGTTTCCATAAATGCCAAGGCCTCCTTATAGGAAATGGGTTGGGTGGCACCTTCCTGTTGGGCTACCATGGCGCCCAAAGCATTGCCGAGCCGGCAGGCTTGATTCAAAGACTCACCCTCGAGCAGCGCATGAATGAAACCGGCGGTAAATCCATCTCCCGACCCGCAGGGGTCAATCAGACTGACCTGATAACCGGGTCTGTAGATTATTTCTCCCCGGTGTGAGAGAGCGAGGGTCCCTCTGTCACCAAGGGTTACCACACAATACTTCAGGCCGGCATGTTTAAGAAGGTGTTCGGCTTGATTGGGCGCTGAAGCGCCTTGCAGTCCGAATAAGCCTACCAATACCACCAATTCTTCTTCATTGAGTTTGAGAATAGTGGCCTGTTCGAGGGAGATTTCGAGTGTTTCACCGGTATAGCATTTTTTTCTCAGGTTAATATCGAGGAGCTTGAATTTACCGGAAAATTTTGAGAGCAAACTCTGAATGGTTTGGCGCGAAACGGTGTTTCGTTGCGCCAGCGTTCCGAAACAAATACAGTCGGCGCTTTCAATGATATCCTCCAGATCGGCGTTGAATTCAATGTAGTCATAGGCCACATTTTCGATGATGGTGTAATCCGGGTTTTTATCTTTATCGAAATAGACCTCTACCGTCCCGGTGGGATAGGTGTCGTCCCACTGGAGGTAGGTGTCGTCCATCCCCAGTGAGACGATCTGTTTGCGGGCTTTTTGGCCGAACTCATCTTTGCCAAGCCGGCTGACGATGATGCTGCGGTGGTCAAGTGAATTCAAACGGTAAGCAAAATTTAGCGGCGCCCCTCCGAGTACCGGTCCGGTCGGCAATAGATCCCACAGGGCTTCGCCGAATGAAACAATCGTAGAACTCAAAATTTACTCCTTGCGAACCCGTTTGAGCAAAAAACGATCAATTTAGGATTAAATAGGGTCATAAATATACGTTGAAGCTATTCTTCGTGTATGATCATGACATTATAAATATATCTGGCGTGTGGCAAGCATAATCTTTATAAACACATTAAAACAACAGTTATCTAACCATGAAAAATCACAATATGGTATTATATGTGCAAATTTAA
>Ga0316190_10000689_pt1 | contig 23719 bp, 23 predicted proteins | sample Eddworburrow2_MG_FD_204929 | JGI IMG/M metagenome (GOLD analysis project Ga0316190, IMG submission 204929) | Coastal sediment microbial communities from Maine, United States - Eddy worm burrow 2 | ecosystem: Environmental > Aquatic > Marine > Coastal > Sediment | place: USA: Maine | collected... | reverse complement strand
TGCGGCAGGCACCACCGGCTGCGCGCACCTGGACGAGGCGGTTGTCATATTCGACTGCCAACTGAAGCTGCAGCAGGCCTGGGGAACGCACATCATTTTCATTGGCGAGGTCGCCGATGTGGTCATCAACGAGCCCTCACCGGTACTGACATACACCAAACGGAAATACCTGGGCTGAACGCACACAGGATTCCCGGTCCAGGGTCACGACCCATTAAGACGCAAATTTCACAAGGCCTGCAAACAGCCCTTTGCAGACCTCGCCATCTTGTCGAAATTTGATTAGCCTACAAGCGTATTGAAGTACGCTTATGCCACATTCCGGAAGTTGGCGGTTTTCGGACACTATGCTACAAATCCTGTGCACGTAGATAGCGTAAGTGGGACATTTGAATTATGAAAATTGATGGCGGGTGTCATTGCGGCTTTATCACTTACAAAGCCGAGGCTGATCCAGAGCGAGTAGCGATCTGTAACTGCACTGATTGTCAGAATCTGTCAGGCTCTGCCTTTCGAACTATCTTGCCAGTGCCAGAAGAGAGCTTTGTGTTCCTGTCTGGAGAACCAGCAATTTACGTGAAAACTGGCGACAGTGGTGGAAAGCGAGAGCAGGCATTCTGCCCAAAGTGCGGATCACCGATCTATTCCACCGCCAAGGGCGCAGGTCCGAAAGATATCAACATCCGGGTCGGGACGGCGCGACAGCGCGATCAACTTGTACCCAAGGGGAAAATCTGGACGCGATCAGAACTACCTTGGCTCGATCAACTTGGAACTATACCCGGCATTGCGAAACAGTAAGCGACGGCGCGGGAACACTCTCGTCTTTCAGCTGCGTTTACTACACAACTGCCGTTACAGATCTTTGCTCCGTTGGAACTTGATGCTGTGGGCAGCCCCTCCGCTGGCTTCGCGATATGCCACATTGCTGATGATGCCAACGAGCGGCAAGAGTCTGGAGATGGCACAAAGCAGGCTCGCAAATCATGTCCAGAATGAATATCCAACAGATAGTCGGTGGTCATTTCGTCCGCTGAGCTGCCGTTGAGACCAATCATCGGAGACGGCAGCTCATGGCTCATTCTGTTGAAAAACTCCAAAATCGCGGAGCCTAATATTTTCGCTATCGGTGCAGAATACCAAAAACCGCCGCCAAATTCCCGCACCCTGACTCACAGGCGCTTCAGGGCCGCGATAATAAAAATTTCGCTATCCTCTCAGCCAAAATTCCCCAAACCATCTCTATGAGGCGGAGATATTTGGGCCAGAGGCAAATAGGGAGTTTTTCAACAGAATAGACTCTAAGCGGAAGTCTCCCGCATCGCATCGTGCGTCACACGTTTACTGGAGAGACCGATTTCCTCAGAGCGGACCAAGCTGCCATTCTTCCGTATGTTCATTTCCGATGCTTTTAGAAAATTGATCGCTCGAGAGGTGGACCATATACTTTTGGTCAATTTTTGCACAATCTACTAAATTTCGGAAACCTTGAGCGGCGGAGGTGGAGCTGTGCAGTCAATAATAGGTGAAGCGGACTTCATCGAGAGCGGGGTTGGTCCAAAAGTAATCTTGATTCACTCCAGCGTTGCTGGTGCCCGCCAATGGGCAGGGCTGATGGACGAGTTGGCAAGCAAGTTTCACGTCATTGCAATAAATCTTTTTGGCTATGGAAAAACCTCTGCTTGGGCCGCCGAACGAACCCAAACTTTGGAAGATCAGGCAAGGTTAATCGAGGCCCTTCTGCCCGATGACGGAAGCAAAATATCGATTGTTGGTCATTCCTTTGGAGGGAGCGTGGCAATGAAGGCAGCAGCGCTCTTTAAAGAAAAAGTTCATCGCCTCATCCTGATAGAGCCGAACCCATTCTATCTTCTTGACCAAAATGGGCGATCTGAAGCGTACCAAGAGGCTCTATCTCTGCGAGATTGCATCAAGGATAATGGTAGACAAAACACATGGGAACTGGCGGCAATGGAATTTGCTGATTACTGGACCGGAGAGGGCAGCTGGAATGCAATGAAAGAGGATCGGAAGGCGAAGTTCATCCACGCACTAAAACCAAACTTCCATGAATGGGACGCAGTGATGAATGAGCGTACCTCACTGTCTGAATGGGAAGCCAGCTTGCCAAAAGACACAACCGTTCTAGCGGCTAACGATACTGTTCGATCCATTGGTGAGATTGTCGATTTGATGCGCAAAAATATAAGCAGTTGGCGCTTTGAGCAGATCGAGCATGGAGGGCATATGGCAGCAATGACCAGACCCGAACTGATTAATCCAATAGTGAAAAATGCCCTGATTTGACAGGTCTGCCAGAGGCTAAAGCGGAAGTTTAACGCATCGCATCGTGCGTCACACGCTTACTGGGGAGATCGATTTCCGCAGGGCGGACAAACCTGCCGCACAAGATATCCAGACGATTGGCAGCTTGTGACCCGAAGAAGACGACTGTTTGCTTGACTACAAACAGCGAGCGCTCACTCTGCAGCAGAAGGCAGAGACTGCACATCGAGCAACCCTTCCGAGTGAACTTCTTCAAATATCCAGTTCCTAAACCCGCCGATATCCGGACACTTCCTGCGTCCCTCCGTGTAAGCAAATGAATAGACAGCGGTTGACGGACTCTCAATGTCGAACAAACGTTGGAGTCGTCCCTCAGCAATTGTGTTGCGAGCCATGGCGTCATATGCCAGCGCTACACCCTGCTGCTCTTCCGCCGCCGTCAGGGACAACTCACAATGAGCCAATCGGGGACCACGCGGCAGGCCGGTCGGCTCTACACCAGCTTCCGAAAACCAGGCGGCCCAGCCGTCATCCACTTCGTCATGCAGCAGTGTGGTGCGCAGCAAGTCAGCTGGACTACGCAGCCTCTCACGTTCGACGAATGCAGGACTGGCAACCGGGTAGCGACCTGAGCGCATCATGGGTTCAACGATCGTAGTTGCTACTGGCTCTGATCCCCAGTGAATAACAACGTCCGCTTCGTTCACCGAAAAATTCATGCAGGGAGCCCCGGCGGACACGGATATGACGATACTTTCTTTTTCTGGGTAGCGGTGTAGGCGAGGCACAAGCCACCGCGCAGCAAATCCCGGCGTTGACAAAATGCGCAGCGCACTTGCCGGACCCTTGGCGGAGATGCGCCGGGTGCTGGCGTCAAGCGCATCGAGAATGGGCGTCAGGTCTCTTAAGTACTCTCTGCCAGCTTTGGTCAGCGACAAACCTTGCGATTGGCGGACGAACAACGAGATACCCAACCGGACTTCCAGTGACTTAACCTGATGGCTGATTGCCGAAGGTGTCAATGACAGCTCGACTGCTGCCTCGCGGAAGCTCAAGCGCCTTGCTGCCGCTTCAAATGCGCGAAGCGCAGGTTGCGGGGGAAGGTGGCGATTGCCGGCACATGAATTGTTTTCAGCAGCCAATGAAATACCTTCGTTTGAATGTCTGTCACTGAGAAGCTTAGCATAAGAACCACATCAACCAAATCACCCAAGGAAAACCCGCATGTCAGTTTTCGAAACTTGCACTAAGCATTGCGCAGCCATGGCTTTCCTGACCGGCATTCTAATTGGTGGTGGGAGCATTGCCGTATTGGGCCCTGTCGCGATCGCGGCGGCGACTGCGCCCACCGAGCACAAAGGGTTGAAAGTTGAGGCGCTGGGGGTGGTTTCTGCCAAGTCAATGGAGGCAACGCTCGGGCTTGAAGGTCACAAGCTCCAGTTGCGCGCCATCACTATTGAAGCTGGTGGTCGGGTCGCCAAGCACAGCCACGAAACACGCCCGGGCCTCGTTAAGGTTATTGATGGTGAATGGATCGAGGGGCGATCGTCTGGTGAGGTCAGCTTTGCATCTGGGATGGCCGAAGCCATCATTGAGGATGAGAACACCACGCATTGGTTTTTCAACCGCAGCGACAAACCGGCAACGGCTATTGTATGTGATATTGTTCCCGACAAATGAGCCAGCAAAATCATGGACGGTAACCAGCCTTCATCTGGAATGCAGAAAAGTGATTCAACTGCGGTGAGGCGCAGACTGGCCGCTATCCTGGTGGCCGACATTGCCGGTTACAGCCGGTTGATGGGCGCGGATGAGGAAGAGACGTTGCGCGAAATGCAAAAGTTTCGCTTCTCATTGGTGGATCCAACGATTGGTCAGCACCATGGCCGCATCATCAAAGCCATGGGTGATGGCCTGCTGGTGGAGTTCACGAGCGTCTACGACGCGATTGAATGCTCACTCGCAGTTCAGCGTGGCATGGTCGATCGCATGAAGGGCGTCCCTGAAAACCGGCAGTTCAGATATCGGATGGGCATCAATCTTGGCGATGTGCTGTCTGAGGGCAATGATGTTTACGGAGACGGCGTCAACATTGCAGCACGCTTGCAGGAGATTGCAGAACCCAACGGGATTGCCATATCGAGTGTCGTGCTGGGTCATCTGGAAGATGAACTCCAGCATGCATTCGCTGACATGGGCGCACATGAACTAAAAAACATCAACCGCCCGGTTCGTGTCTATCACTACAGTGCCGATGCCCACGCGAAGCCAGAAAACACTGCCATTCGTCCATTCATTGACCCTCCTGATAACAAGCCATTGCTCATCACCGGCGGCTGCCTCTGCGGAAATGTCCGCTACCAGGCGACTGCCAAGCCGCTTGGTTCCATGCTCTGCCATTGCAGGATGTGCCAGCGCTTTTCTGGGGCTCCCATTCTGGGTGGCACAACTTTTCTGACAGAGGCGCTGTCCTTCTCCAAAGGTGAACCCAAGTTCTTTGTATCTTCGAAGATTGCCCAGCGTGGTTTCTGTGGCAACTGCGGCACAGCTCTTATCTATCAAGGTACTCTGGGTGTGTGGACAAAATGGACCATGATTTTCACCGCCAGCCTGGATGAGCCAGAAAAATATCCACCCACCTATCATCTCGGTATCGAAAGCACGATGCCATGGCTCGACATTCACGACGACCTGCCCCGCACCATGTGTAAGGATTCACCAAGCCTTGTGGATGCCTACAGAACCGTGAATCAACAGGTGCCGTAGATTGGCCAGAGCTAGCTCGAATATGTGTACTGGTAAAGTGCATGGGTTTGAGTGACGGTTAGTGTTTCTGGCGCAAAGTTGCCATTCGTAGATATCGGACGAAGCTGTTAAAAGGGCTCTGTGCTGCAGTTAGCTGCAATGCAGCGAGATGTCCGGGTCGGGTCACAATTAGCCGTTGGTGCTCGCCTCGTCACACGCCAGTTTTGTACGGTGGGCTCAACAGGTGGACGCAACACTTTAATCTTTGACCAAAGATGGAGTGTTGGACATGAAGTATCGTCGCCGTATTTATTATTCAGCCGCTCAGCGGGCCGAGATTTGGGATCGTTGGCAGCGCGGGGAGTCAATGAACTCGATTGGGCGGGTGTTTGATCGGCAGTCATCGTCTGTGTTTTCGGTGATCTCTCCCACAGGTGGAATCCGTCCTCCGGACCGCCTGCAGTCTGGCAAAACAGGGGGTGCTCCGCGTCGTATTGGTCGAACGAAAGGTGGTTTGAACTCCAAGCTTCATGCTCTGTGTGACGGCATTGGAAGGCCGCTGGTTTTATGCCTGAGTGAAGGCCAACTTTCCGATCATATCGGGGTGAAGCTGATCTATCCGGCGATGTCGAATGCCAAAGTCCTGATTGGCCACAAAGGCTATGACAGCGACGAGCTCCGGGATGCGCTGAATGCCCGTAAGATTAAGGCCTGCATTCCACCACGATCAAACCGTACTGCACCAAGGAGTTACTCCAAGAGTTTGTACAAGCAGCGTCACAAGGTTGAAAACATGTTCGCAAAGTTGAAAGACTGGCGGCGCATCGCAACCAGACATGACAGATGTGCCCACACATTCATGTCGGCAATCTGCATTGCAGCAACCGTCATCTTCTGGATCAATCAATGAGTCCTGACCCTAGGCATCATAGTCAACGTCGTTCCCATTCGACGTCAATCGGGTCCGCAATGCCTCGGCGTAACATCTGCGCCAGCCGGTTTGCGGTGTCCGCAAGAACCAGGATTTTCTCAGGTCCCAGATCTTCGTATAGCGCTGGTTCAATTCAACGGCATCAATCCAGCCGAAACCTCCATCCGAGTACAGGGTCAGCTCGGAAAAATACACATCGCTCCCGACCAGATGAAGATCACACCGCACCAGATCAAATTCTTCCGACAGTTTGAGGGCAATGGCACACAGCCTGGCAAACTCGGCAGGTGCCGCGACGTCTTGTGACAACTGGCCCCCGATATAGGGTCCCGACAGCGTTTCACCTTGATGATTGATCGCGCCGGCGATCCGGGTGCCATCGGGTCCACGCTGACGCACAAAGGCAAACGCCAGCTGACCACTGCCAACATGAAACTTGTATTCATTGACAATGGGATCAGTGCCTTCAAACAGCATCTCTTCCACATACAGCCTGGGTTCCACACCATAGTATCCCCACTCGGCGTGTCTTCTGCCAAACCGCCTCGCAAGCCACCCATTTGCAACCCTGTTCAGGTCTGCGCGATTGCAGTTGCCGTCGCGCACGAAATAGTTCCAGCCGGAACCGTGGTTGGCCTTGACCACGACATTCCCCAACAGCAATTCATCCGGTATGTCTTCGGCGCGCGAGCCGGTCCAGAGGACTTGCGCCATGTGTACCTGCGGGCAGCGTTTTCGAGCGTATGACCTGGCCTTGAGCTTGTCGCTGACCTCGGTGAACATCGGGTTGCGGTCAAACACTTTTCTCCAGGCATATTTATCCGCCCGATGAACCGGAAAGGCCGGGTCCGGCCAGTGTCCCTGTTTCAGTCTGAAAGCCATGGTTTGACGAGGAAAGGTTATCCAGCACCAGATGCGGACCAACGCAATGACGGAACCCGGGAATTTCGAAATCACCGCCTATCACCAGTCGCAAATTCGCGACGGCAGGTCTTCGAGGGCCACCTGATCTTCGCTGGTTACCTTGCCACGCACCGAAATACCGGCCTCATGCACACTGTCGGGTGTGCCTGAAACCAGTGGATGCCAGGACTGCAGGGGCTTTTCCTCCCAGACCAGCCGATAGGCGCAGGTGTCAGGCAGCCAGCCAAGCTCGGTGACATTGCCAGGATCCAGCTTGATACAGTCATCTACAACATCATGACGGTTTGCGTAACTCTTGCAGCGGCAGGTCTGACCATTGAGCAGCTTGCAGCTCACATCGGTCGTATATATATCACCGGTATCTTCATCTTCCAGCTTGACGAGGCAACACCGACCGCATCCATCACACAGAGACTCCCACTCCTTGCGCGACATATCGGTGAGTTTTTTGACCTCCCAGAACGGAGCTGAGGAATTCATGTTTCAGCACTCAAAATCATGTGAAGTTGCAAAGTTGTTCAAACATCTGTTTTAAGTTAGGTTCATAAGGAAAACCGGACCATGTTCGCATTTCAGCAGGCCCGGCTGGCGTAGCACACACATGAGCACAATTCGACTTGTAATATTGGTTGATTGCGGCTCATCACAGCACCTGAAAATACCGGAAGCAAGAGATTGATCGACAAATCGATACTCAGGAAACTGTTCCAGTTCTTCATGAAACTGGATGAGTTGTTTTCCCACTACGCCTTCGAGCTCTATGATGGTCTCAGGCGCGGCTGGATTGCCTATTCCTGTTTCCTGATGCGATTCAGGGTCACCGGCATCAAGCGGATCGTGGTTGATCTGCTGGATGATGCCGCGACATTCGGCACCGTATTTGCCCTGGGCGTTATCACCGTTGCGCTGCCAACACTGAATGAAACCGACGACATCTGGAATTCAGGCCGCCAGTATGCGGTCACTTTCACCGACATAAATGGCGAAATCATTGGCCGCCGCGGCGTTTTGCAGGACGATGCCATTCCGCTGGAAGAAATTCCGCCACACCTGATCAAGGCTGTGCTGGCCACCGAAGACATCCGTTTTTTCCAGCATTTTGGTGTCGATGTGCTGGGTACGCTGCGCGCGATGATTGCCAATGCGCGCGCGCGCGACGTTGTCCAGGGCGGATCAACCCTGACCCAGCAACTGGCCAAGAACCTGTTTCTGTCGCCTGAACGCTCTTTGCGCCGAAAGGTTCACGAAGCCTTCCTGGCGTTGTGGATCGAGGCGCGACTGAGCAAGGCCGAGATACTGAAACTGTATCTTGACCGCACTTATCTCGGCGGCGGCACCTACGGCATGGAAGCTGCAGCCCAGTTTTACTTCGGCAAGTCCGTGCGCGATGTGAACCTGGCTGAGGCAGCCATACTGGCCGGTCTGTTCAAGGCGCCGTCCACCTATGCTCCGCATGTCAATCGCGAAGCAGCCATAGCGCGGGCCAGCGTGGTTCTCGGCCGCATGCTGAGTGTTGGCTACATTACCCAGGGCCAGTTGCTGGCCGCGACGCAGAATCCCGCCAAGACAATCGACAATGACATTTTCGCCAGTCCCAATTACTTCCTTGACTGGGCCTACAAGGAAATGCTCGCCGTCATGGAAGAGCAGAACCTGACCGATGACTATGTGCTCGAGGTCAAGACCACAATAGACATGGCAATGCAGAAAGCTGCAAAGCTGGAGACCGCCAACATGCTGGCGACGGAAGGGCCGCGGTACAATGCCTCCCAGGTCGCCCTGGTCTCCATGACCCCCAGCGGCGCCGTGAAAGCCATCATCGGCGGCAACAATTATGAAGAGAGCCAGTTCAACCGGGCCACGGATGCATTGCGCCAGCCCGGCTCCGCGTTCAAACCGTTTGTTTTCCTCGCCGCCCTGCTCGATGGCATGACACCTGAAACGTCCATTATCGATGGACCGATTTCCGTTGGCAGATGGACTCCCAGAAACTATTCGCATCGGTATGCAGGGCGCACAAACCTGATCACGGCACTGGCGAAATCCTATAACACCGTGCCGGTTCGCATCATGGTCAAGATCGGGCGCAAGAAAATCATCGAAGCTGCAAAGCGTGTCGGCGTTCAGGCTGAACTCCAGTCCGTACCATCCATGGTGCTCGGCGCGAATGGCATGACAGTACTCGACATCACGAGGGGATATGCAACATTTGCAAACGGCGGCAAGTTGAGCAATCCGCACACGGTGCTGGAAATACGGCGCGCTTCGGGTGAAATCATCTACAACCGCAGACGCCATGCACCGCCGTCACGTCAGGTCATACCCGAAACCGTGGCCGCCGATCTCAATCGCATGATGGGGCAGGTCATAAAGACCGGGACCGCCCGGCGCGCCGATCTCGGCTACACGCCTGCAGCCGGCAAGACCGGTACCACACAGAGTTATCGCGACGCGTGGTTTGTCGGCTTCACCGGCAAGTACGTCACGGGCATCTGGTACGGCAATGATGACTATTCGCCAACCAACCGGGCTACCGGCGGATCGATTCCTGCCCGCACCTGGAAGGCCTACATGCTGCGGGCGGACAGGGCCAAAAGGCCGATGCCGCTTCTCGGGCTGCCCGTCGAAGAGTCACACTTCACGTTCCTGGAGAACAACCGCAATACGCTGGACAATATCGGCGGCCCTGAACTGGAGGTCGCGGCTGTCCAGGCAGACGAGGAACTGCAGTCCGAAGGATCCGGCGACGGGTCCGGTGAGGATGCTGTTGTCAACGTGTTGCGAGATATGTTCACCCTGTTCAAGAACAAGGACAACAAGGTTCGGATTGTCAAAACCAAGCGGAAAAAAAAGGCGCGCAGCACAGCGAGCACACGCCGCGCCGAGAAGAAACGTCAACGCAGAACAACCGTTCGCAAGCGCAATTCTAAAAGATTGCGCGACCTGCTGCAGTCACGTTAAAAAAAACTCCGGCAGATCTCGTTGATTCTCGCCCCAAAATGCGCCGCCATGAACTATACTGCGATACGAGATTTTGAACCGGTTTTTGGAGTGAGTGTGCCGTCATACCGAGTGACGTCATTTTTTCTCATTTGGTACCACCGCGAAACTGGCCTTTTATCAGCGTTGTAAAGATATGAATCCATCAGTCAGATTTGCCGTAAGTGTCCTGGTTGGTGTTACCTTGGGTGTTTTCAGCGCGCGTTACCTGACAACCGAGCAAAGCCCCTTCTTCACGGATCAGTACGGCTACTGGAAAAACTGGCCTGTGGCTGGAAACCCGGCAAGTAACCCCTACACGCATGCCAAGTTCATAGCCAACGGCCAGGTCCCGGAACATTTCAGTGAAGTGCTGACGTTCTACCGGGACCAGGATGACGGTGGGGGCAAGCTGACAGAAGATTGCACTTACCTGTTGTCGATTGAGCGGCCGACGGCGCGGCGGTGGTCAATTTCGTTGACAGGAAATGCTGATGGAGATCCACAATTGCTGACCCAGGACGATGTTATCTCGATCGGCAGGACAGTCCGCGTCCTGCTGTCTGCTGCGCCACAGCAGGGCAATTGGCTGCGTATATCGAATGCCGCTGCTCCGCGGGTCCTGTTTCGTCTGTACGATGGTGATACAATCACTGCCCAGGGGCCAAATGGCGGCGGGTCGCTTGGATTGCCCAGTGTGAAGCGGGTATCTTGCTCATGACATCAACTAGAGCATTCTGGATTCTGTTTACGGTGCTGACCGCCATTGCAGCCCACCTGTGTTACATCCTGTTTGTACCGTCGCAACAGTTTCACACGAGACTGGAGGCCATCCGTGCCGAAAGCGGCATCAATACGCTGACCATGGCGGTTCCCGGAACACAAGCAGCCAGCATAGCGGAATATCCCAGCGAGCTGACCTATGCACTGTGCCTGTTTGACCTGTCGAGCGGACCGCTTCGCGTCAATGCGCGCGTACCTGATCAATACTGGACACTGGAGGTCTACAATACGCGTGGCGGAACCATCTACACATTGAATGACAAGCAGGCACCTCGCAAGCAATTCAGCCTGTATCTATATGATGACGATCCGGACCCGGAAGCCATTGTGAATGCCGCCAACTCTGTCGGAAGCAGCATCAACTCCATCACCGTGCTCACCGGCACGCAGACCGGGGTCGTGGTTATTCGCTCAGCAGCGGCAAACCAGCTTGAAGCCGCACGCTCGGCTGAGGCTTTGAAGAATACGTCCTGTTCGCAGGCCGACAGCTAATGCGTGTTGCTCCAGTGCCATCCAGACCTTCAACGGCGTCAACCTGATCGTTCTGTACCGGCTGCGCGTGCCGGATATTCGAACGGGCCATCGCAACGCTCTCTGCGCACACCGGGAAAGATGACAATCTCGCAGTCCGTCTCGGGTGACGGCGTTTGCGTCGCCTGCTTGCCGGGCGGAGTCAAGAATTTCACAATATTCGTCATTGCGGGTGGCACCTTGAGGCCTTTGATTGCAACTACCTGTACAACTAGGCAACCGGTTTGGTTAAAAATTGACTAACATCAGCAGCAAGCAAGGCATTTCGGTGACTTGTGATTGACCAACCAATACCAATAATTGACCAGCTGATTGCCACCGAAGACGATTGCTTTACCGCAGGAAGGCGCGGCCATTGCGGTCTTCCACCTCCACAACCCAGATATCCGGGTCATATCCGGCCTGTCTGGCCAGGTACTCGTCAACCTGGCGCTGTGGCACAGCGGTTTCGAAACGAGGTTCAAAAATCCGATCACCAAGCTCATCGAGCAAGGGTCCTGCCGGTGGTCCCATCAGCCAGACTTCGTCATCGCTGATTCGAATGCACACATAGATGATGCCGGCATCCAGGGCGCCTTTGCGAACAATTACACATGGCAACGCCTCGAGATCACAGCGCCTGCGATAGGCGGCAACCCAGATGTCCGACTTCAGCGACATGCGGCACAGCTTCGCTGCATAATGGTTGGTTCAGCGTAAATCAAAGCTGGCCTGCTCGTTGGTCCCCAGAAGCTCCTGCACCAGCCCGTCTGACACCTCTCCGGTGATCGGCCAGCCGCGGTCTGCTTCAAATGTACGAATGGCTACCTTGGTCTGTTCACCCAACCGGCCGTCGATCTCGCCGGGAGAATAACCCAGCTTGGCCAGCGCGGATTGCACCTGATGCACTGCGATGCTGGTATTGCCGGCATCATTTAGCCGGCGCGCAAGCTGAATGTGATCAAGCACCGGGCGTGTCACGGCACCGGTTACAGCCAGGCCATTGAGGGCCTGGTACTTGCGCACGGCATCGCGCGTGTCGGCACCGGCCAGTCCATCCACCACGCCCGCGTAAAGTCCAAGCGAGGTCAGTTCACGTTGCGCCAAAAGCACAAGCGACGGTTCCGGACCGGCATCCGGAGGTGCCGGGACCGCAAACTCGGCAGACCTGCCGGTTTGCAGTATGAGTTGTGCCAGGGGGTCGCCAGCGTTTGGCATTGAAGATGAGGACTTGACCCGTACATTCACCCTTGCCGACGGAAATGCGCTCACACTGCGGCCAGCGGGAGCTTCGGTTGAGATTTCTTCAATCACCGGCGCCGGCGCAGCAGCAGTGCGCTCAAACACGGGATGCTCGCCCGACAGTAAATTCATCCATATCGAGCCAGCCAGAACAGCCGCCAAACCAGCTCCAACGATCAGGACGCCAAGGCGCGGTTCGCGCATTTCGCCGGTATCGTCGTAATCCTGGTTCATCGGGCCTCCTGTCATGGAACTGCAGTTGCGATCGGGTCGAATTTCCATTGATGCCACAACAGGGTTAACACAGCCTTGCCTGACACCAACAAATCCGGACCGGGGCAACACAAAAAAACGCCAAAAACTGCTGACTTTCGGGCCCGCGCCCTCAGCTTGGTTAAGATTTGGATCCATTTTGTCTAAAATACGATTCAAATCCTGTTTGCGTATTTCAGCTTGATGAAACAGGAAACAGCCATTGTTGCACCATGAATATTTGGATCAACCGAATGTCATGGGGAACAAGATGGGCATTACAAGAATTCTGATAGTGGGACTGGCTGCGTTGATACTCGCACCCATGCCGCCTGAAAGCCAAACTGCAACTGCAAACGGGCAAACCGTGGCGGAACTGCAAACACACCAACTGGTGTCTGTGGCGATCGGCACCTTCACGGATGTCAGTTCGTTTTGCGAACGCCAGGCATTGACCTGCAAGGCCATGGGCGATGTTGCCGCCATTGCACAAGCCAAGGCCAGGTATTCAATCCGGCTGGCCTATGAATGGGCCAATGGGACGGATCCGGCCGGCCAATCCGCGCCAAGCGATGCGCTGCCGGTTTCGGACACCCGGAACAAACTGAACGCGACGTCGGTCCCCGATGCACCTCAAGAGCAGGATATATCAGACTTCTTGCGCTCATCATCGCTGGACCTTCTGGTCACCGGTTCAACCCGAAAATTCGCTGAAGCTGACAGTGGCACCAACACACTGCGCATTGAAGACCTGTTGCCGGACTGGCGCGGACCTGAGCAGACCCGGCAAGGCTAACCATTTTACAGGTTCCAGCGAACCCATGTTGTTCCAGGCGCACACATCCGGCACGCTCAAGGGTCAGCTCCGAACCACTGCAGACAACTAACCCCACCCGGCAAAACAACCGGGCTACTCGGCCGCAAAGCGCACCTGCCCATAAGTGCTTTGCGGCCTTTTTTCTTCGGCCCCACCTAAAATGCGCAATATCCTATGCGCACACAGGCGCAAACCCGACCGGTGATCGGACATGCAATGGTGTGGCGGCTTGTCATCACTGATCTGACCGGTTATCGAATGGTCTCGCGACTGAATTTTTCCGGTTTCAGGGAGCCCTGTGCATTGAGCCAACCAAGTTTCGACCAGCTACTTGATGATTTCGAGTTCCTCGACGATTGGGAGGAGCGTTACAAATACGTGATTGAACTGGGCCGCGCGCTGGATCCGCTTGAAGACGAGGCCCGCATAGCTGCCAACAAGGTACAAGGCTGCGCCAGCCAGGTCTGGCTTGTATCCGAAGCAGACACTTCCGGCGCAAGCCCGGTCTTGACGTTTCGCGGCGACAGCGACGCGCTGATCGTCAAGGGACTGATTGCCATCCTGCACATCTTGCTGTCAGGCAGGCCGCCACGCGACATCCTCGTGACCGACGTTCAGGCTGCGCTGGGAAAACTGGGCCTGCATGAAGCGCTCACACCGCAGCGGTCCAACGGGCTGGCTGCCATGATTTCCCGACTGAAAGCCGACGCTGCGGCACTGGCTGTCTAGGGTCAGGACCCAAAAGCGGTTTGCGTTTGATGTGAACCATTTGAGCGCTTTAGTTCTTGTTTTGGCGAGATTTTCGGAAAGCGCTTCAGATCGCCAACAGTGAATCCGGATCGCCCTGATCGCACTGCGACAGGTCAATCTGAAGATCTGCTGCGGGAATGCAGACATCGAACCCCAGTAACTGGCTGATCGATCCGTCAATCGCTGCAAACGGCAACCGTAACCAGAACTGGACCAGATGATCCTTGGTTATGCGCGGTGACTTTATCGCGCCCTGCATCGGCAAACCCGTCTCGACTACGGACGCACAGGCGCGCTGCCAGTACCCGGCGCTGGACATGCGTTCAAGCTCACTGACGGAAAGTCCGGTAATCTCGCGGTCAAATACGTCACGCAGATGTGTACCGGCGAGCCGGACACGAAACCTGCCGTTCGGCTCTACATCAATCAGGCTTATGTGCGGCAGCAGTTGCGGAATTGCGACCGGCGTAAACGCCTCGCGTTGCGGCACCGCACCATTGATGCTGCACGATGACCAGTAGTCAAACAGGTCACGCTGCTTGGAAACCACCAGTTGCGCCCGAAAGGCTTCAAAATCGCCGACCACGTTCAATCCTGCCTTCAAAGCCATAGCCTGCCTCGCAAAAGAACACCCTGATCTACGGATAGTGACGTGCGACTACAAATGCTGGCAGCCCAGAGCCTGTTGACCCTTGGCAGATACTGGCAAGCACGCAACTGATCCGCAAGGGATCCGATTGCGATCGGTGACAATTTCCTGCTTTTACAGCAATCAGGACAACACGCGTTCGACTAGGGTCAGGACCCATTAATCTTGTGCAATTCTGTTTGAAAGAAAACATTCGAATGATGATGAAAAAGCGCAAGACAAGGCTTTGTGCCTTTTCGAGCATTTTTCGCCTTCAGGCGAGTGTTTCCTTTCAAACCCCAAGGGCGGGGTCTATTTTGCCCATGACAGCGTTGAAAGGTCTTGAAAACCGGACGGTTTCCTGCGCCCTTTCGCCTTGTCACAGGCAAAATATCCTCCCGCAGAATGGATAACATCAATGGGTCCTGACCCTAAACGCATGTGGTCCTGAGGTTTCATGAACAGCAGAAGCCAGGCTCCCTGAACGGTCAGGTCAACAAAAACAGACCTGATCGCCTCCAGACTGTTAGAGCAACTTTATGGGTTCAATAGAACCCATGTTGCTCCAGATCAGGATGATTTTTGGTTGAATCAACCAAAAATCATAAACCTGATCGCCTCCAGACTGTTAGAGCAACTTTATGGGTTCAATAGAACCCATGTTGCTCTATGCCCGCTTGCGGCGTCCCTGGCCCAGGCCGATCTTCTTGGCCAGCTTGGAGCGTTCTGCCGCATAGTTCGGCGCAACCATCGGGTAATCAGACTTGAGACCCCATTTTTCACGGTAGTCTTCCGGCGTCATGTCATATGATGTACGCAGGTGCCGCTTGAGCGATTTGAACTTCTTGCCGTCTTCCAGGCAAATCAGGTAGTCAGGCGTAATCGAGCGATTGACGGCAACTGCCGGTTCCGGTGCCGGGCCATTGTTGGCTGCTCCTGCTTCGGCCGCTTCGGACAAAGCGCCATGAACCTGTTTGATCAGAGCGGGAATGTCTGCCGCAGGAACGGCATTATTACCCACATACGCGCAAACGATCTCAGCGGTCAGTTCAACATAAGTCGTGTCATTTTGTTCAATTTCAGTCATCTTTTGATCCTCTCTGGAATGCTAAATTAAATCTCTCCCCACAGAGAACTTAAACTCGAGCCGTATTTCGAACACTGGGTTCCGGGAGGATTTAACTGGCTGATCAGTTAAAATCAAGAGATATACAGAAATCAATCTTGCTGGACGCAATATAATTCCAATATCCACGCTGCAATCGAAATGCTTACGCTACGATAAAAATGAATAAATCTGTTTTGAATTTGGAATTGTGCAGTACTAGGAGCATTAAGTTGCAAACGGGCCGGCTTTGCGGGCGGCCCAGTCCCAGTAAGCCAGCAGCATGCGCGCCTTGTTGAACGACATTCCGTCAAACTGGGCATGCAGTTCCACAAGCCGATTGTCCCCGTTTATGGGGCATTTGCCCGACTCCAGCCAACGCTGCAATGCCTGAGCCATGACGAGACGCGATTGCGCAAGACACTTGAACGCGACGACAAGCGGTTCACCGCCGGTATCACTGATGATCTTCTCCGCTGTTTCAGGTGCTATCCGGCAGCAGCGAGAAAGTGTCGAGGCGGCTTCCGGGTCGCCGGTTTCCACTTGTGCAATCAATGTTTCAATATCTTCGGGAGATGTATTGCCGCCGAACGCCGGAATGACATCCACCTTCATGCCGGTGCTCATCACCCGCCCCAGAGCCGCTGCCTCGGCCAGGAAACGGCTGAGAATGTAGCGCCGCAGGTTCTGACCAACCTGCCAGAACAGTTGCAGGCCAATTGCCTGCGGCAGGTCGGCCCGGTTGCACATGGCAGCTTCCAGATCGCCATTACCGCGTATCACCGGCATCAGCTTGACAAAGGCCGACGACGACAGCTGGCTTTCCGCATTTCTAAGCAATTCGAGAATCGCAGCGGAATTGCCTGTTTCTATGATTGCGTCGCAGACAACGACATTCAACAGCCTGCGCCGCGCAATCAGCCGCAATTGCTGCTCGCTGGCCGTTGGCATCTGGCTCAGCAGATCAACATCAGAAATATAATGTGCGTCTTTCAGCATTCTGCAGGAGATGTCCTTGTCGGGATGGGTGACAAGGTAGGTCCGCAACCGTTCAGAGACGACATCCAGACGCGACACGGTCCTGGTCAGGCTGACCAGATCGGAAGCAGGCAAATGCGGCAGAATGCCAAGCAATGTATCGCCTGCAAAAAATCGTTCCTGCGGCTGGGCCTGGCCGGACGGCAGGATCATGATCGAAACCAGGTCGCGGCCGGCTTTCGCGAAAGTTTCCATATCCGGCGCGGCCCGGCTTCGCGCCGCGGTTCCGAAATTACTGCGCTGTGCGGAAGACTTCTCCGTGCCTGCTTCATCGTCTGGTGCCGTTTCACCCGCAGCCTCGTCGACGACTGGCATCTGCACGACCGCGCTTGTCAGGCTTTCTGGCAGCTTCAGCGCCGTTACCGGCGTCAGCAGGGTGGCGATCAGGTTGTTGGTGGCCTTGTCGACAATCTCGTCGACTTGCGGGATGACGCTGTCAGGGTGACAGCGCAACAGGCTTGCCGCGATCAACCCCTCATTGGGTTGAACGATCGCCACCGCCTGACTGTTGCCGTCAAAACTCACTCAATCCACTCAATACTGTCTGCGTATTGTCCCTATCTCGGATATAGAAAACACCATCAATGGTGTAAGCCTGCTTAATGGAATCATGAAACCTGCACATACCAATCCACGGATGACTGACATTGCTTGAAATCGACACACCGGAAGAGCTCATCGGCCACATCGGCAAAACCATCGGCCCCGGCAGCTGGATCGACATCCCGGCGTCCCGCATCGAGGCATTTGCTGACGCCACGGATGACCGGCAGTGGATCCACCTCGATGCCGCGCGCACGCAGGCCGAACTGGGGCATCCCCCGGTCGCCCACGGCTACCTGACATTGTCCATGCTGGCTGTCATGATGTATGATCTGGTGCGTGTCAAAAATGTCGGGCGCATTGTCAACTACGGTCTCAACAAGGTGCGCTTCATCGCCCCGGTTGTGGCCGGAGACCGGATTCGGGCTGACGTCAAAATCGACCAGGCAGAGCGTGAAGACGGGTTTGTCAGGGCGGTCTTCGATGTTTCAATTTTTGTTGAACGACTTGAAAAACCCGCAATGATTGCCCAATCCATTATAATATACTTCAATCAGGACGGATCAGGCCAATGACTGACGACAAGACGAAAACCGACGCCCAATGGCGCGAACAACTCAACGACGAGCAATATCATGTGCTGCGCAAGCACGGCACGGAACGCGCATTCTCGCATCCTTTCAACAACTACAAGGATGAAGGCACCTATGTGTGTGCCGGATGCGGTGCGGACCTGTTCAAATCCGATGCCAAGTTTGAGTCCGGGACGGGTTGGCCGAGCTTCTTTCAGCCCAAGTCGCCCGAAGCCGTCATCGAACATTCGGACCGCTCGTTCTTCATGAAGCGCACCGAGGTGCGCTGCGCTGCCTGCGAGGGTCATCTCGGGCATGTGTTTCCCGACGGACCTGCCCCCACCGGACAGCGCTATTGCATGAACGGCGCTGCGATGAAGTTCAGACCAAAGGCCTGACGCCTTTCCCATTCCTTGTTTTCCAACCGGATTTTTCATGATCAAAACTCCCCCACGGGCGACCAGCAAGCCTGTCCTGCGCGACATTCACGGCCACACGCTCAGCGATGACTATGGCTGGCTGCGGGCCGACAACTGGCAGGACGTGATGCGCGATCCTGCAGTTCTGAACCCGGAAATCCGAACCTATCTGGAGGCCGAGAACCACTGGGTGGAGCAGGTCATGGCGCCCACAGAAAAACTTCAAAAGACCCTGTTCGACGAGATGAAGGCGCGCATCAAGGAAGACGATTCCAGTGTGCCGGCACCTGACGGCAAGTATTCGTACGGCGTGAAGTTCATCACCGGCGGCCAGCAGCCACTGTTCGTGCGCACGGACCATAACGGCGCTGACGAAGTCATCCTGGTCGATGGCAACAGGGAAGCCGAAGGCAAGGACTATTTCCGCCTTGGTGGTGCATCGCATTCTCCCGACCACAAGCTGGTGACCTATGGCTACGACGACAAGGGATCTGAGTTTTTCAGCCTGGTTCTGCGCAAAGCCGGTTCATCCGACAACCTTGCAGACATCATTCCCGACACCAGCGGCAGTGCCGTATGGTCCGCCGACAGCCAGTACATATTCTACGTGCACCTGGACGAAAACCACCGGCCGTCAAAACTGTTTCGCCACAAGATCGGCAGCCCGGTCAGCGACGATGTTCTGATCCATGAAGAGACCGATGCCGGCTTTTTCATGAGTGCCGGCAAGAGCCAGTCGGGCGACTGGATCATTATCGACTGCCACGATCACCAGTCATCGGAGTGCTGGCTGATCCCGGCGAAAGACCCGTTGACGCCGCCGCGGCTGATCGAAGCGCGCCAGCCAGGTCACGAATACAGCGTCGATGAAGCTCATGGCGTGCTTTATATCCTCACCAATTCAGATGATGCTGAAGACTTCAGGATCGTCACGGCTCCGGTCGGCGAGCCTGCCCGCTACAACTGGACAGACCTGGTGGCGCATACGCCGGGCACGCTGATCCTGGATCACACGGTGTTCAGCAGGCACCTGGCGCGGCTTGAACGCCATGAAGGCCTGCCGCGCATCATTGTGCGGCAACTGGACACCGGCGAGGAACATACCGTCTCGTTCGATGAAGAAGCCTATTCGCTGGGCATGTCGGCGGGTTATGAATTCGACACCAGCATGATCCGGTTTTCATATTCGTCCATGACCACCCCGTCGCAGGTGTTTGACTATGACATGGCCAGCCGTGAGCGCACACTGCGCAAGCAGCAGGAAGTGCCATCGGGCCATGATCCGGCCGATTACGTGACGCGGCGCATTATGGCCACGGCCGAAGACGGCGCGCTGGTGCCGATATCCCTGCTCTATCACAAGGACACCAAACTGGATGGCACGGCTCCGGCGTGGCTGTATGGCTATGGCTCTTATGGCATTTCCATACCGGCGTCGTTCAACACCAATATCCTGTCACTGGCCGACCGCGGGTTTGTCTATGCCATTGCCCATATCAGGGGTGGCAAGGACAAGGGTTATGGTTGGTACAAGGCCGGCAAGATGATGACCAAGAAGAACACGTTTTCCGACTTCATCACAGCCGCGCGCCACCTGGTGGCGGAAGGCTTTACCAGCGAAGGCAATATCGTCGCCCAGGGCGGCAGTGCCGGCGGCATGCTGATGGGCACCATTGCCAACATGGCGCCGGAACTGTTCAGGGGCATCATAGCCGAAGTGCCGTTTGTCGATGTGCTCAACACCATGCTTGACGACACGCTGCCGCTGACACCGCCGGAATGGCCGGAATGGGGCAATCCGATCGAGAGCAAGGAAGCGTTTGACTATATCCGGTCATACAGCCCGTACGACAATGTGGCAGCGCAGGACTATCCGAACCTGCTGGTGATCGGCGGCCTGACCGATCCGCGCGTTACCTACTGGGAACCAGCCAAATGGGTTGCCCGGCTTCGCGAGCTCAGGACCAATGACAACCTGTTATTGTTCAAGACCCAGATGGGTGCTGGCCATGGCGGGTCTCCGGGCAGGTTCGACCGCCTCAAGGAAGTCGCGCTGGTCTACGCCTTCGGCCTGATGGTCGCTGACCGGTTGGATGCGGCCGGGGCCTAGAGCAACATGGGTTCGATTGAACCCATGTTGCTCCAACACTTTGGAAGCCAGCAGGTTCATGATTGAGCGTCGCCAGCGTTCAGTCTGCAAGGTACCCGGCAGCTTTCTCACACGACATCTCCTGCCCCACCTTCGTCATCCCCGTGAAAACGGGGATTCATTGCCAGCACCGGCACTGTGCCCGCTGATGGATGGATTCCCGCTTTCGCGGGAAAGACGAGGAAAGCGACATGACCAGGAACGAAAGTCATTCAGGTGCGATCATCTGACCGGCTGAAAATTCTTGATCCCAAATTGTTAGAGTAAGCTCATCCAACCTTGTGGATGGACAGTGTTCTAGCCGTACCACGGTCCCATCTTGACCTGCGCTGCATCGCCCAGCAGCGTGGCAAATTCGGCCGGGTCCTGCGTGCCGCCGTCACGACCGCGATAGTGGTAGGGATAGACATATTTCGGTTTGAACTCGGCGACTGCAGACGCGGCGGCCTTGACGTCCATGGTGAACGGCAGATTCATGCAGACAAACGCCAGGTCGATCCCGTCCAGCGCGCGCATTTCCGCGATGTCCTCGGTGTCGCCGGAAATATAGACGCGGAACCCGTCGAAGCCCAGCACATAGCCATTGTCACGTCCCTTGGGGTGAAACTTCTCACGGCCCTCGGTGGTATTGTAGGCGGGAATGGCACTTATGCCGAGTGCCTCGAACGTCGTGTCCTCGCCGTTTGCGATCTGGGTGGCCTTGGCTTTCAGTTCGTCGGGCAACATGGCGTGGACAGCCGGATTGGTGATCAGCCTGGTGTTGTCTCCGGTCAGCGCTGTCAGCGTCTCAACATTGTAGTGATCGCCATGCTGATGGGTGATCAGAATAAGATCAGGGCGCGGGAAGTCCGCATACAGGTCAGCGCTGCCAACCGGATCCGTGTAGATGGTGCCAACCGGCGTTTCCATCACGAAAGACGCATGCTCGACCGGATGTACGGTTATGTCGCCACCACTGGTGGTGAAAACGTCACTGGAACCGGATGCAGCCCGGGCAGCGTAGGGCAATAGTGTAATGCTGCCGATTGCTGCGGCTGATGCAGCAATAAACTGGCGTCGTGTCTGTGTCATTGTCTCATCCTTTGTACTGTGAGCTAAAACCCGTACTGGCAACGCAACCCAACCCTGTCGGGTTCACATGTGCCGCATATGATCGGTATCAAACAAGGCGACAGTTTGCTGAATTCACTGATTAGATTATCTCGTGTCTGTGCTCTGGGCCACTATCCTGAAACGGGAAAGGATGTCTATCCTGTTGGCGTAGTTGCACTTGACCAGTGCTAAGCACATTGTGACAGCTGTAGAATTGCGGTGAACTGTCAGCCCGCTCCGGCTTGATTGCCGGGGCGGGTTTTCCAACCACCGATGTTAGAACCACAAGTACCACACCGCATACAGTGCCGTTATCACAAGTACTGCGGCGACTTGCGCGCGTACGACGCGTGGGGGTGCGGTAAATTTCTTCATTGATCCAGCCGAAATTGCAGTGACAGTTTACCAAATATACCAATCAGGCGTTTTTGTCTTTGATTTTGGGTTCGGCTTTTTGCACCAGGACAGCGCCAGCCATCCGTGTTTCCGGCACCATGGCTCTTAATGACCCGCCCCTGGCCAGCAACCTGCCAGTCTCTGGTGCGATATTAGACACGCTTTGGCCGAAATGATGCCGCACAAACCTTGCAACCGGTTTCAATCCGGCGCACATTGCCGCGGAATCTGATCACCACAACAAGGAGGCCTCACATGTCGGATGCCGCCCATACCATTTCTGCCAAACCCGCCATTGTGGCCGACTTCAACTGGGAAGACCCGCTCGACCTGGAAGGCCAGTTGACCGAAGAAGAACGCATGATCCGCGACAGCGTGCGCGAATTTGCCGAAGACAAGCTGGCCAGCCGGGTCAAATCGGCGTTCCGCGATGAACGCTTTGACCGCGAGATCATGACCGAGGCCGGCGAACTCGGCCTGATGGGCATCATGACTGATCCAGCCTATGGCGGCCAGGGCCTCGGCTACGTGGCCTACGGCCTGATTGCACGCGAAATCGAGCGGGTTGATTCAGGCTATCGCTCGGCGATTTCGGTGCAGAACTCGCTCGTCATGCACCCGATTGAAGCCTATGGCTCTGAAGCCCAGAAGAAGAAATACCTGCCCAAGCTGGCGACCGGCGAAATGGTCGGCTGTTTCGGCCTCACCGAGCCGGACGCAGGCTCTGATCCCGGCGGCATGAAGACCCGCGCCAAGCGCACCTCTTCGGGCTACCTGCTCAACGGCGCAAAAATGTGGATCACCAATTCACCCATCGCCGACATTGCCGTCATCTGGGCAAAGCTGGAAGACGAAGGCATTCACGGCTTCATCGTCGAGCGCGGCACGAAGGGTTTTTCAACGCCGGCAATCGAAGGCAAGTTTTCACTGCGCGCGTCGATCACCGGCGAGATCGTGCTCGAAGATGTCGAAGTGCCCGAAGACGCACTGATGCCCAATACGCGAGGGCTGTCGGGTCCGTTCGGCTGTCTCAACAAGGCGCGCTACGGCATAGCCTGGGGCGTGATCGGGGCCGCTGAAGACTGCTGGCACCGGGCGCGGCAATACACGCTGGACCGCAAGCAGTTCGGCCGTCCGCTGGCTGCCACGCAGCTGGTGCAGAAGAAACTGGCCGACATGCAAACCGAGATCACGCTTGGCCTGCACGGCTGCCTGGCCCTGGGCCGCGGCCTTGAATCAGGACGGCTGTCGCCCACGTCAATTTCCATCCTGAAGCGGAATAATTGCGGCAAGGCACTGGACATAGCCCGCATGGCGCGTGATATGCACGGTGGTAACGGCATTTCGGACGAGTACCATGTCATTCGACACATGCTGAACCTTGAAACCGTGAATACATATGAAGGTGCACACGACGTTCACGCACTCATCCTGGGCCGGGCACAAACCGGCATCCAGGCATTCTTCTAGAACGACATGGGTTCAATTGACCCCATGTCGCTCTAGCACTTTGGAAACGATCAGTTTCATGGGTTTTGATTGCTTCAATCAAAACCCA
>Ga0316190_10000688_pt1 | contig 23723 bp, 20 predicted proteins | sample Eddworburrow2_MG_FD_204929 | JGI IMG/M metagenome (GOLD analysis project Ga0316190, IMG submission 204929) | Coastal sediment microbial communities from Maine, United States - Eddy worm burrow 2 | ecosystem: Environmental > Aquatic > Marine > Coastal > Sediment | place: USA: Maine | collected... | reverse complement strand
CCGCCCGTTCCCGCCCGATCCCGCCCGATCCCGCCCGAAACGGTGACGGGCGTGCCAAGCTGTGTCCCATGAGCCAGACCCCACCAACGTCGCTGCGGCTCGATCCTCTGTTGCACCCAGGTGAGCGAGACCGCTTCACCGCGATGTGTAGGACGGCATCAGCGTCAGATCTGCAGGCCATGGCGCCTCTCATCGGAGAACACCTGCAGCGAGCCCGTACCGCCGCAGGAAACCGCCGCAGCGTCGATGTTGACACCGCAGAGCGGGTCGCCCTCTCGCTCCACGAGCTCCTCGACACGATCAGCGACTACACCGCCGAACAGCGAGCCCTCTTGCGCGGCGCGATCACCTACTTCGCGCAAAGCGACGACGGCGAGGACGACCTCGACAGTGTTATCGGCTTCGACGACGACGCCCGCATCACCTCCGCGGTGGCGGACGCGCTCGGCCGCCCCGACCTGATCGTGGATCTACCCTAAGAACCGCGGCGACGTTCACTCGCGCACTCCTGAAACCGACCGCTGTCAGCGGCCGATGCGATGGAAAGGCCAACCCGGGGGCACGGGAACCGACGGCACTTCAGGCGCCACGATGACGTAGGGCTCCTCGCCTTCGCGCACCATGAAGTACTGCTCGCGGGCCAGCCGTTCGATCTCGCCCGCCGTCTGCAACCGGCTGACCCGGTCCGTCAGCTCGGCGATCTCGCTATCCAACTCCGTGCGCTCGCTCTCCGTGTTGACACGGACCGCCCCTTGGTCCAGCAAGGTACGGGTCGGAAAGACCGCCAAGGCCAGGATCAAAAAGAGGACCGCGGTGGCGACCGCGACCCAAAGCGTTCGGCCCAGCGTGCCTACCATCAGCCGAGCGGTCCACAGTTCACAGCATCACGACCGAAGAACCGGGCGTTCGAACCGAGGTCTTCCTCGATGCGCAACAGCTGGTTGTACTTGGCCACCCGGTCACTGCGCGCCGGGGCCCCGGTCTTGATCTGACCACAATTGGTTGCGACGGCCAGGTCAGCGATCGTGGTGTCCTCGGTCTCCCCCGACCGGTGGGACATCACCGAGGTGTAGGAAGCACGACCGGCCATGGCGACGGCCTCGAGAGTCTCGGTCAGCGAGCCGATCTGGTTCACCTTGATCAGGATGGAGTTGGCGACCCCGTCGGCGATCCCTCTCGTCAACCGCTCGGTGTTGGTCACGAACAGGTCGTCGCCGACCAGCTGGACCGTGTCGCCCACGGCCTCGGTCAGCGCGGACCAGCCGTCCCAATCCTGTTCGTCCATACCGTCTTCGATCGACACGATCGGATATCGCTCGGTCAGCTCGGCGAGATACTCGGCCATACCCGTCGACGACAGTGTCCGGGACTCACCGGCCAACACGTACTCACCCTCGATATAGAACTCGCTCGAAGCGGTGTCCATCGCCAGGGAGATCTCGGCCCCCGGGGTGAAGCCGGCCAGCTCGATGGCGTCGACCAGAAGCTGGAGAGCCTCCTCGTTGGAACCAAGATTGGGGGCAAAGCCGCCCTCGTCGCCAATGGCCGACGACAAGGAACGCTCGACCAGCAACTTCTTCAGCACGTGGTAGGTCTCAGTGCCCCACTGGAGGGCCTCGGAGAACGACGCGGCGCCGGTCGGCATCAGCATGAACTCCTGCAGGTCCACGTTGTTGTCCGCGTGTTCGCCGCCGTTGAGCACGTTCATCATCGGCACCGGCAGGACGTGAGCGTTCACGCCCCCGACATAGCGGTACAACGGCAGTTGGAGATCGGTGGCTGCGGCCCGAGCGACGGCGAGCGACACGCCCAGGATGGCATTGGCCCCGAGGCGCCCCTTGTTCGGCGTTCCGTCGAGATCGCACATGGCGAAGTCGAGACCTCGCTGGTCATAAGCGTCTCTACCGACAATCGCTTCGGCAATCTCCCCGGTGACATGACCGACGGCGCCGAGGACGCCCTTGCCCCCGTAGCGAGAACCGCCGTCGCGAAGCTCGACCGCCTCGAACTGGCCGGTCGACGCCCCTGAGGGAACGATCGCCCGCCCGCGCGCGCCGGATTCGAGTACGGCCTCAACCTCGACGGTCGGATTGCCTCGGGAGTCGAGGATCTCGCGCCCGACGAGAAATTCGATGGTGCTCATGGAAGGTTCGTACTCTCCTGTGCGTGCAACAATAAAAGGGTTCCACCCGGCCACCGGCGGGTCAAGGACCCTCGGCTTCACCTTGGCACGAGTATGCCCGCGACCAGCGGCACCGATGGCCTCAATCCCAAGACCGATCGGGCCGGGGGCTCAGACGGCGCTGCTCAGGGGGTGCTAGTCGCGTCCGAGGGCGCGGTCCCACACCGAGCGACGAACATCCTCGTCGGCCGCGACCAGATCGACATCGGAGCGAAGGGCGATCTGTTCGCCTCGCCGTATCGTCTCCTCGGTCTGTGCGGTGACGGCCCGCAGGGCGGCCTCGACGTCGATGTCATTCTCCCGGGCCCGCTCGACGATCGCTTCGACCAGTCGAGCCACGGTTGACCTGGTCGGGTCCTGTTCGAGCGAAGCGACCAGATCCCCCAGTGCGGATGTCTCGAGGACGGGCCGGTGGCCGAGCTTGGCCGCCCGGCCGAGCACTTTGGCGGCGCGGGCCAGCGCCGGCAGATCGGCCGGGATGCCGTCGAGCACGCTGGCTCGGGCCTTTTCCTGCGCCTTGATCTGATCCCAATCGGCCGCGACGCTCTCGGCGTCAGGGTCCTCTACGTCACCGAACACGTGAGGGTGGCGACGGTGAAGCTTGTCATGGATGCCGCGGGCGACATCGGAAAGATCGAACCGACCACTCTCCGACGCGATTGCGGAGTGCAAGAAGACCTGGAAGAGCAGATCGCCCAGTTCCTCCTCCAGCGCCCGGTACGCCTCCGGCTCGTCACCGGATCGCGACACTCCCTCCAGCGCATCAATGACCTCATAGGTCTCTTCGACCAGACACCGCTGCAGGGACCGGTGGGTCTGACGGCGATCCCACGGACACTCCCGGCGCAGGGTCGAAACCTGCTCAGCGAAGCGGGCCAGCTCAACCGCGACGGGTGCGGCCAGCTCCGCGATGTACAACGACGTCAGATGGTCCGGTTCGACATCCCGGTCGAGATCGGCCCACGCCACGTCGAACACCGCCTCGTCGGGCAGACCAAGCCGTTGAAGGACCGTCACCGTGCCTGGCCCTGTCGGACCATCGGGTGCCGCCAGTTTGATGTCGGACAACACGAACCGGGTGTCGCACTGGGCCACCACCAGCGGACCGCGCTCGCCGGCCGCGTCCACCGCGAACCGGTACCCGTCGACGATGCGAGGGCCGACGGTCAGTGGGTCGATGGCGAGCCGGGACCACACCAGATCCAGAAAGGACAGCGACGGTTCGACCTTCACTTCCACGTCGGTCCGCAACGCCAACAGCTCGACTGTTCGTTCAGCGACCAGAGGCGAGCCCGGCACGGCGTACACGATCTGGTCCTGGGCGAACGCCGCGCGCACCAGCTCCTCGACGATCTGGGGATACAGCGCGGCGAACGAATCGGCCCGCTCGTAGAGACCATCGAAGCTGTGAGCACCGTCCACCGCGCTTGCGGCCGGATGTCGGGTAGTCCGTAGATACCGATGAGGAATCTCAGCGAGGAGCCGGCGCGCGCCGACGGTGAGCAGGTCCGGGCCGGCGGGACCGAGTCCCACGACATGGATCACCGGCCTGTCAGTCATCGACCGGTTCCATCAGCTGAAGAAAGTCGATCACGGTGCGGGCCGCTTGCGGTCCGGACTTGATCGGCACCTGTACCTGCTCGATGTCCTCTTTGTAGTACCCACCCTTGATCAGCCGGCTCAGGCGCACCTTCTGGCTGGCCCGCAACTTCAGGGGCGAGAGCTTGGCGGTGTGGCTGGGGCCGCCGAACCCGCCGCCCGGTGCCCCCTTGACCACGATGACCTCGCGCACGCCCACCCGGGAACACTCGGCCCGCAGATGGGCCACCTCGATCAGGGCCGCCGCCTCGGCTGGGATCGGGCCATAGCGGTCCTCCCATTCGGTGCAGATGTCGTCCACCTCGCCATGAGTCGTGACCGCGGCCAAGCGGCGATAGGCCTCGAGGCGAAGCTCTTCGGTCGGCACGTAGACCTCGGAGAGATGGGCATCGAAGGGAAGATCCAACTTGATCTCGGCCGGCTCGCGCGGCACCTCTCCCTTGAGTGCGGCCACGGCCTCGTTGACCATCTCGCAGTACAGGTCGTAACCGACCGCGGCCACATGACCGGTCTGGCCGGTGCCGAGCAAATTCCCCGCGCCCCGGATCTCCAGATCCCGCATGGCGATCTTGAACCCCGATCCGAGCTGGGTCGCCTCACCGATCGTCTTCAGCCGTTCGTAGGCCGTCTCGGACAGCACCATGTCCTCGGGCGTAAACAGGTAGGCGTAGGCCCGCTGGCCCGCCCGGCCCACCCGGCCTCGCAGCTGATGGAGCTGACCCAGGCCCAGTCGGTCGGCCCGATCGACAACGAGGGTGTTGACGGTCGGTATGTCGATCCCGGACTCGATGATCGTCGTGCACACCAACACGTCGTACTCGCCCTCCCAGAAGTCGAGCACGATCCGTTCGAGTGAGCCCTCGTCCATCTGGCCGTGAGCGACCGCGATCCGAGCCTCGGGCACGAGCGCATGGAGCTCCGCGGCCACCTTGTCGATGTCTTGCACCCGGTTGTGGACAAAAAAGACCTGCCCCTCCCTCAGGAGCTCTCGGCGGATGGCCTCGGCAACCGCCCGATTGTCGTACTCGCCGACATAGGTGAGGATCGGCTGACGCTCGGCTGGGGCGGTGTTGAGCAAGGAGAGGTCTCGGATTCCGGTGAGACTCATCTCCAAGGTCCGGGGAATCGGGGTGGCGGTCAGCGTCAGCACGTCGACATTGGCCTTGAGCGCCTTGATCGATTCCTTGTGAGAGACGCCGAACCGTTGTTCCTCGTCCACGACGAGCAGGCCAAGATTCTTGAACTTGACGTCGGTGGACAACAACCGGTGGGTTCCGATCACCAGATCGACCTCACCCGACTCCAGCCCAGCGACAACCTTTTTGGCCTGGCCATGGGTGAGGAAGCGACTGATGGCCTCCACCCGCACCGGGTACGGGGCAAAACGGTCCGCGAAGGTGGCGAGGTGCTGTTGGGCCAACAGGGTGGTGGGCACCAACACCGCCACCTGATATCCGTGCTGGATGGCCTTGAAGGCGGCCCGGATAGCAATCTCAGTCTTCCCGAAACCGACGTCACCGCACACGAGGCGGTCCATCGGCCTCTCGGCCTCCATGTCCTCTTTTACCGCCACGATGGCATCGAATTGATCGGGTGTCTCCTCGAATGGAAAGGCGTCCTCCATCTCCCGCTGCCACGGCGTGTCCTCCCCGTGGCTGTGGCCCGCGGTGGTCATTCGTTGCTGATACAGCACGACCAGTTCCTGCGCGATCTCTTCGACCGCGGAACGAACCTTGCTCTTCGTCTTCTGCCATTCCGAGCCGTTGAGCCTGCTCAGGTTCGGGCTGTCCCCACCTGTGTAGTGGCGGACCACATCGATCTGGTCCGACGGGACATACACCTTGTCGTTGCCGCGGTACTCGAGCAGGAGATAGTCGCGCTCGTTGCCCCCGATGGTCCGTTTGACCATGCCCCCATAGCGGGCGACACCGTGGAGGTGATGCACGACATGGTCACCGGCTTTCAGGTCGTCGAAGAAGCCCTGGGCAGCACGCCGGCGCGGCCGTGCCCGGCGATGCGCTCGGCGGCGTCCGGTGATGTCGGATTCTGCGAGAACGGCGAGCTTGCTGTCCGGGAGCAGGAAACCTCGTTCCAGCGGGGCGACAACGACCGTTCCGCCCGGTTTGGTCAGGTCGCGTACACCGGTTTCATCGATGGTCAACGCCACCCCCTCGGCGCCCAGCAGTTCCGCGACCCGTGCCGCCGAACCCGGTCCGTCCGCGGCCACAACCACCCGGTACTGGTCGCTCAAGAGACCCGAGATCTGACGGGGGATGATCGTGTCGTCACCAACGACGGGGTCCCAGCCGGTGGCGTTGACCACCGCCACCTCAGGGCCTTCCGGAACGCTCGTGACGGTCCAGACCGGGGCCTCGGTCGCGGTCAACAGCTTGCCGAACTCGATGTGCAGCCGCGGGAAGGTCCGGTCGGTAGGGTCCTGGCCCTCGCTCACCGCCCCCCAGGTTCGCGCCAGGGTCGACGCGAGGTCGACCTCTTCGGCCAACAGATCGGCGGCTCGATCACGCATCCGACGGGGCTCCACGAGCAGGATCTGACCGTTCTCGGGCACGAAGTCCAAGACGGTGAGATCCCCCTCGGTCAACCAGGGCAACCAGGACTCCATCCCGTCGAAAAAGGCCCCTTCGGTCAACCGCTCCCAGTGTTCGCGGTTCCAGGGTTCGGTGGCCAGCAACTTCTCGGCCCGGGCCCGAACCGTCTCGGTGACCAGCAACTCCCGGGCGGGGAAGAGCTTCAGCTCCTCGATATCGTCAATCGACCGCTGATCGGCCACGGCGAAGCTGGTCAGGCGGTCGACCTCATCACCCCAGAGATCGACACGCACGGGACCGTCCGCGGTGCTGGGAAAGATGTCGACGATCGAGCCCCGCACCGCCACCTCGCCCCGGTGCTCGACCTGGTGTTCGCGTCGGTAGCCAATCGAGACCAGCTCTTCGACGAGCTCGACGGGATCGGCTCGTCCTCCCGGCCGGATGACAACCGGCTCGACCTCAGCCACATGGGGGCCGAGGCGCTGAATCAAGGACCTCACCGGCGCCACCAGCACCCGAGGTGCCTCCCCCGGATTGCGGAGCCGCCAGATCAGCTCGAGGCGCCGGCCCATCGTTTCGACGCTCGGGCTGACACGCTCGAAAGGCAGCGTCTCCCACGCAGGGAACCGCGCCACTCCTTCGGCCCCCAGGAAGACCTCGAGGTCGTTGGCCAACCGCTCCGCGTCCGTGGAGGTCGGGACCGTAACGACAAGCGGATGTCGATCGCCCGCCGCAGCAAGGCCGGCGATCGTGATCGCCCGCGCCGGATCGGGAACTGCCAACACTGCCGATCCTCTTCCGAGCACCGAGACCAGCGCCGGATCGTCGACAAGGAGTGGGGGCAACGCGGCAAGGCTCACAACCCGATGATGTTATCGGTCACGCCGCACCCCGCTTCACCGGGCCAACGATCCCCGACGTTCCACCGGCGCCCGACGCTCGGTCGGTCCCGCTCCGGTCAGGGGTCCGCGCGGTTGAACTGGCTCATGGCCGCTTCGCGCCCCTCGGTCAGGAACAGCTCGGCCGCATCGGCCGCTCGCTCTACCGCCTCGGCCAGCTCGCCCAACTCCCGCTTGGCGGGACGACGCAACACATGGTCGGCGCCGGATTGTTGGCCCGGTGGTCGACCGACACCAATCCGGATACGGGAGAAGTCCTCGGTGCCGAGATGGGCCTTGATCGACTTGAGCCCATTGTGACCGGCCAGACCCCCGCCCGCCTTGAGCTTGATGCGCCCTACGGGGAGGTCCAGCTCATCGTGCACCACAAGCAGCCGCTCGGGATCGGTGATCCCGTAGCGGGTGACCAGCTTGGTCACCGAGCGGCCCGACTCGTTCATGAACGTCTGGGGAAAAGCCAGCGCCATCCGGTGCGGGCCCACACGGATTTCGTCGGCCTGCGCCAGCTCGCGACCCTTGCGGAGCCGGCCGCCATGGCGATCGGCGAGGACGTCGACCACCATGGCTCCAATATTGTGCCGAGTTCCGGCGTACTGCTCTCCGGGGTTACCGAGACCGACAACCAGCAGGTCCGACGGTGTCCCCGTACGCCGGGCAGCCCGGTTGAACAGGTTCATCGAGGCGAGCGAAGCTCTCTATTTGCCCGACGACCGGTCGCGGATCAGTTCTCGCCGCCTGCAGCCCCGTCAGCGGTGTCGCCTTCACCCCCGACCGCTTCACCATCCTCATCACTGATGTCGGTCGGGGCAGCTTCCTCGGCCAAGGTGGCCCGCACGATCTGGCCCACGGCTACCGCTTCCTCGGGATCGACCTCGGTGGTCACCCCCGCGGGCAACACGATGTCTGACACCTTGATCGTCTCGGTGAGGGTGAGACCGGAAACATCGACCTCGAGCTCGTTGGGAATCGAATCGGGCTTGGCGTCCACCGTCAGCATGTACAGCAACTGATCCACGATGCCGCCCTCGTTCGCCACCTCGTCCGCATCGCCGATCAGTACCACCGGCACCTCGACGGTAATGGTCGCATCCGGATCGACCGCGATGAAGTCCACATGCATCACGTCACGGCGCACGGCATGGCGTTGAATATCCTTGACCAGCGTCAGGTTCGTCGAACCGTCCACCTCCAAGGTGATCAGAGCGTTCAATCCAGCTTCGGTGGTCAAGGCCCGACGCAGGTCGGCCCAATCGACCGTGAGCGGTAGCGGTTCCTGGCCCAGTCCGTACAACACGCCGGGCACACTGCCGCTGGCCCGGAGGCGCCTGGAATGTGCGGATCCGGTCGCGCGACCGCTCGTGGCGTTCAGTTTGACGTCCATTGCTTTGCGCTCCTGTGCGGGCTGTGGTGCCCAGAGTGGGCCCCGACGAGGCTTAGGTCAGGGCCAGAGGTCGAGCCAGCTTACCCGCATGACGACCTTGCTCTGAACACAACCCCGCGACACGGCCCCACGGCCAGACCTCGAACCACCGATCGAGTCACCTTTTGGCTCATGTCCTTACGAGAGATGATCACCGTGGAAGATGTCGCTCACCGAGGTGTCTTGGAACACCGCATCGATAGCGTCGGCGATGATGGGGGCCACCGATACCACCTCGACCTTGTCGATCTGTTTGTCGGACGGCAACGGCAAGGTGTCGGTGATCACGACCTTTTCGATCACCGAGTTCTTCAACCGGTCGATGGCCGGTCCGGAGAACACCCCGTGGGTGGCGACGGCGTACACGCTTTCCGCCCCCTTCTCCTTCAGCTGATCGGCCGCGGCCACGATCGTGCCCGCCGTGTCGATCATGTCGTCGATGAGCACACAGGTACGGCCTTCGACCTCGCCGACCACATCCTTGGCCTCCACCGAGTTCCTGGCGCCTTTGACCCGCCGCTTGTGCACCATGGCCAGGTCGGCGTGCAACTTGTTGGAATACCGCTCGGCCACCTTGACCCGGCCGGCATCCGGCGACACGACCACCAGATCGGGGCCGAGGGTCGCCATGTACTCGACCAGCACCGGCATGGCCGTGAGATGGTCGACGGGACCGTCGAAGAACCCCTGGATCTGACCCGAATGAAGATCGACCGACACCAGCCGTTTCGCGCCGGCCGACTGGAACAGGTCGGACACCAGCTTGGCGGTGATTGGCTCGCGGCCCTCGGACTTGCGGTCCTGACGGGCATAGCCGAAGAAGGGCGCAACCACGGTGATCCGCTTCGCCGATGCCCGTCGGGCGGCATCGACCATGATGAGCTGTTCGAAGATGGCGTCGTTCACCGACCCGAACCCCGAGGTGCAATGGCTCTGGATGATGAACACGTCCGAACCGCGGATCGATTCGCCGTACCGGCAATGAATCTCCCCATTGGCGAACTCGGCCAGGTTCATCTCGCCCAGCTCAACATCCAACTGCTCGGCGATGCTCTGAGCGAGCGGTAGATGGGCTCGACCCGAAACGAGGTGAAGTTTCTTCTTGGTGACGAGCTCCATGGCCCTACTCCCAGGTCGGCAGCCACGCGCGGGGCGCGCTCGGGGCTCCCATGGAACCCGCCTAACCTACTGTAGGTCTCGCCGCTCGGCGACCCGGAACTCGATCTGGCCCACGAGCGATAGCAACCGTCGCTCACCATCGATTCGCGAGCACAAGCCCGTCGACTACGCGCGTTCGGTCCCGTCGTCACTGCTCTTTGCAGTGGTGAATGGAGTAGTCCGCGTTCCGGCTTCAATATGCGAACCCGGCTCGAGCGCCACGAACGGGCCAACCCGCGCCCCCGCTCCGATCTCCGAATCACGACCCACCGTCTTTTCGACGATGGCGTCAGCACCGACCACACAATCGGTCAGCCGGGTGTCGGGGCCGATCTCGACGCCTTGGCCCACGACGGTCTCCCCCTGCAGCAAGGTGTTAGGGAAGATCGTGACGTCGTTGGCCAGCTCGACGGTGGCGTCCAGATAGGTGTGCTCGGGGTCGATCATGGTCACGCCCCGGCGCATCCATTCCCGATTGGTTCTTGCCCGCATGACCGCCTCGGCCTGCGCCAGCTGCAACCGATCGTTGACCCCGGCGATCTCCGCCGGATCATCCGCGACGATCGCGTCGATGCGGTAGCCGGCATCGTGGAGCACCCCGACCACATCGGTCAGGTAGTACTCGCCTTGGGCATTTTCCGGATTCACCCGCCTCAACGCAGGGGCGAGGACCCCTTGGCGGAAACAATAGATCCCGGTGTTGATCTCATCGATCTCCAACTGTAGGTCCGTGGCGTCGTTCTGCTCGACGATCCGGTGCACCAACCCGTCCTTTTTCCGGACCACCCGGCCGTAGCCGGTGGGGTCATCGACCCGGGCGGTCAACATCGTGCACGCGGCTTCGGATTGTTGGTGGGCGGCGACCAGCTGGGCGATGGTGTCCGAGCCGAGCAAGGGGGTATCGCCCGGCACGACCAGCACATCGGCGTCGTCCCCATCCAGGTCGACCGGGAGACCGGTCAAGCCCACACTCACCGCATCGCCGGTGCCTCGCTGCACCCGTTGTTCGACGAAGTCCAGAATCAACGCTGCGCCCTGCTCCTGGAGGGTCTTGGTCACCCTCTCAGCACCATGGCCGACCACGACCACAACCCGCTCCACCTCGCATCGGTTCAAAGCGTCGAGGACGTACACCAACATCGGGCGGCCGCACAGTCGATGGAGCGGCTTAGGTCGTTCCGATCGCATGCGTGTTCCGGCACCCGCGGCGAGAACAATGGCGGAGAGACGACGATTGATACTCACTGAATGCCCTTCGGTATACGGACCCAACCAGCATGGCGTCATTCGATCCCAGCGCCAACGCTCCCGCTCCGTTCGGGACTAGTCACGACGGAGATTTCCGAGCCCTCCGGGACCTGAGTCCTCGACCTACCTGGCCCCTCGACCTACCTGGCTGGCCCCGCACGTCGGCCCACGCCACGACTGGCCCCACCCACCTGCTGGCCGGCTAGAGGCCGGGTGGGTGGATTGGCTGGCGGGGCGGGGATCGAACCCGCGACCTCCTGATCCAAAGTCAGGCGTTCTGCCGACTGAACTACCCGCCAAAGGGGTTAGGAAGAACCTACCGGAATCCGCGGTGCGGTTCCGCCAACTTTCACCCATCCAACCTGGCAACGCCAAAGGCTCATGGGTTCCCCCGAAGGTTCATGGGTTTGTGGTGGTGGTGGTCGCGGAACTGGGGACCTTGTCCGGCGTGTCTTCCTCGCCACCGTCACCCGAGCCGGCCAGGTTGGCCCGGGGCGGACCACCAGGAATCTGCTCGGTATGTTCGACGATGGTCGATGCCGGATCGGACAGGGGCACAAACTGCTCGGCGCTGAGCGCGATCAGCTTGCCGTAGTCATTTCCATCCGGGGTCGGGACGCCCACCGCTGGGCCATTGGTGGCCACAACTCGATAGCTGACGACACCGCCGCCCGCCGGCACCGCGAAGGACAACGAGCTGGTCGCTTGCGCCACGATGACGTCTTGCACCTCGGTCGTCGAGGTCCCGATCGGATACGAGGGGCTGTCAACGGTGTTGGCATCATCACCACGGGTGAACAAGACCACATACCGGCCGAAGTCATCGCCCACGTAGGGCTCCCATGTCAGATGGATCATCTGACCGTCGGTCGTAACGCTGAGCAGCTGGAGGGTCCCCGGCCGATCGTCGTCGGGGTCGGTTCCGGCCTGCAACACCGTCGTGCTCGGCGGGATAGCGGGCACCGAGGGCGCGGGCACGACAACCGTTGGTGTGGTCACCACGGTGGTGGACGGGACCTGGGAACTCGATGTAGAGGTCTCGACCGCGCTCGAACCGGTCGTCGTGCTGGCATCAGCGGCGGTCGGTGATCCGGGACTCTCGGTGACCTCAGCGGTGACAGTGGCGGGAATGACAGCCAACGACGGCACCACCTGTGGTTCGGTGTCCGGAGTCACTTGGATCGAAGAGTCGGTCTCACCTACCGCGAGATCCTCGTCACCAGGGAGCGAGACACCACCATCATGGTCGAGGACCACCGACACGCCGTTGCGGCCGCCGGTGATCACCTCACCGTCGATGGTCGCCTCGGAGTCTCCCCCCAGCACGACCGTGTCACCTGGGCGCAGAGAAGCCTCCTCGCCGGGCTCGACGATCACGGTGTCATCGTCACGGATGATCTCCACTGACCCGAACGATGCGGTCATGGTGATGGGCACCTCGTCAGTGCCGGCCGATGCCACATAGCCCACCACGCCGAGCAATCCGACCGCCACGGCACCGGCGGCGAACATCCGAAGGCGCTGCGCACCTCGGATGGCAACGGGCGCCGGCGGGGCCGAGACCACGCGGAGTTGCTCGACCGCCTGGAGTCGGGTCAACAAGCTATCGGTGAACTCGGGGCGGGGCTCGGGCACTGGGAGCCGACCGACCTGTTCAAGCTGGGCGCGCAAATCGTCGTATCTCATGACACCTCCAATCCCATGTCCGGTCCGATCTTCTCCATAGCCTTCTTGAGCGCCTTGAGGGCCCTGGTCAGAGTTACCGCCATCACCGACTTCTTGCAGCCCATTGCTTTTGCCGCCTCCTCGTGGGACAACCCTGCGAGATACCGGAGCGAGATTGCATCCTGGTATCTCGAGTTGAGGGTGTTGAGAGCGGTGAGCATGAGACGGGTTTGGTCGTCGCCCTGCTCAATCCGCTCCAGATCATCAATCGTTGCTCCGGTGTGGAGCGCGCCCATGGCGATCTGGCCACGGTCGCTGCGAGCCCGCTGTTGAGAGCGGTAGTGATCGGCCAGCTCGTTGGCCGCGATACGAAACAACCAGGATCCGAAGCCTCCGCCTCGCCACTCGAAGGAGTCGAGCTGGCGATACGCCCGTTCAAAGGTGGCCGCCGTCACATCCTCGGCAACATCGCGAGAACGGGAGCGGCGATACGAAAAGGCGTGGATCCGAGGCTGATAGTGCTGATACAGCACGGCGAACGCGTCAGGGTCCGATCGAGCGGACTCGACCAGAGCTCGTTCATCGTCATCGTCGCGTAGCTGGTATCCGGCGGCACTCACCGGTACCCAGTTAAACGGGCTCTGGACCAAAGGTGCTGTCATCACGGCCATCATTTTGTGAGCCCAGGCCTCAAACCCTCCTGACCTGGGCGTTCAGGAGTTCCGCCACTTCGGCTTTCGTACAACATCTAACCCTCTCAGGACCGGACACGAGCCCACCCACTAGTTACCTAGGGGTAACGGCCGCGCCTTAGGTCGTAAACCGATCGGGCGATCTGATTGGTCCTTGCCCGCTCACTAGAAACAACGGCCATCCCACTAGGCGATTTCACCCTGATGAGAAAATCTCACGAAGTTCCTCGACCCCGGGCCTGTCGAGCGGAGTCGGGGATGCCCCCGGCGCCACGGCCTGAGAGGAGCCAACAACGAACCGGGACCACTACTGCACCGATTCCTACGGTTTCGCCCTTACGCGCGATTGGCGAGTAGGTTTGGGCGCCTCATGGGTTCTCTCGTCAAGAAGCGCCGTAAGCGCATGCGCAAAAAGAAACACAAGAAGATGTTGAAGCGTACGCGCTTCCAACGACGCGCTAAGGGCAAGTAGCGACCCGGGCGAAGCCCCACCCAGCAATGGGTGGGCGCAACAGCCGTGGAGGTAGAGCCAGGCCGGATCCCGATCTCGGCCACTGCCTGTTCGCTGCCGGGTATCTACCCCTGCAGAACCCCTGATGGCGAGGATCGCCATCGGTTGAGTTCTTCGATGGTCGAGGCGTTCGTGGGAAGAATGCCTCGAGGATGGGAACGGCGGTCAGAACGGCTCGACCCCGGACACCTGCCGTGTGGCCGCCTACGGATCGAGGTTCACAGCCCCGGGATGGTGGAGGCCACGACAAGACCTGGGCCGTCGAATGCTCCCTCGACAAACCAGGTGGACCCGCTACCGGCCAACCTCGGACGGAGACCGGATCGAGCGCCGAGCTGGTCCCTGGCCACGGCCAGGGCCGGCTCCACCACCAACGCCGCCGGTTCCAGATCGTTGCCCCACTCACCGGTGGGTCCCCCCATGCGGTCCCACTGTTGGTAGACGGCGACGGTGGAACAGCCAAATGACGGTGTCAGTAGGGTGAAGGTCTGGGAGCGAAACGCCAACGGGGTGATCTGTTCACCGATGCCCCGAACCCGGGCCCGACCACCCACCACACAGAACGCCACATCGGCACCAAGCTCGACGGCGCGCGTCGGATCCACCATCCCGGCCCACCGAAGGATGGCCGCAGCGTCAGCTGACCCGCCGCCAAGGCCCGCACCCGGCGGTATGCGCTTGAGGAGTTCAACCGCGACCCGCCGATCAACCAGCTCCAACGCCTTGAGGATGAGGTTGTCCCCTGGTTCGCCCAGCCCCAGCCCCGGGCCCACATCGTCCTCGTAGGTGATGGCCAAGCCATCGCCCGGACCAATGCGGAGCTCGTCGGCCAGATCCAGCGTCACCATCTCCGCGTCGATGAGGTGATAGCCATCCTCTCGCACCCCGGTGATGCGAAGATTTGTCGTCAACTTCGCGGGCGCCCTCAGCCGTTGCCAGTCCGTCGGACGCGCCGGGTCGGGTGGGGTCGGAACCTTCATCGGACGCTCCGGGCGCTGTCCACCAATCGGACCCAGTCCTCGATGCTCAGGTTCTCCGGGCGCAGCTCACCCGATATGGCCGCTCGTTCAAAGGTACGGGCATCGAATCGAGCACCCAGCGAGCGGCGCAACATCTTGCGACGTTGGGCAAACGCCTGATCGATCACGGCGAACAACTCGCCTCGATCAACCTCACGCCCCGGAGCTGAGTCAACATGATGGCGCTCGATGGCCACGAGCGCCGACTCGACGTTCGGTCGAGGCAGAAACACCGATGGGCCGACCCGCCCGACGATCTTGGCCCGACCCCAATAGGCGACCTTGACCGACGGGATGCCATAGACCCTGGACCCTGGACCAGCCACGAGCCGCTCGGCCACCTCACGCTGCACCATCACCAGCATGCGGCCGATCGACGGGGCCCGCTCGGCGACGTCGAGCACGATGGTCGCCGCCAGGTTGTACGGCAGGTTCGCGACGAGGACGGCATCGTCAGCTCCCAGCTCCGTCGCCCAATCGAGCTCGAGCACATCGGCCTGCACGACCCTCACCCCGACCGATTCGACGACCTCACGCAGAACTGGGATCAGATGACGATCGAGCTCCACGGCGATGACGTGTGCTCCGGTCTCGGCCAACGCCAACGTTAGCGAGCCGAGGCCCGCCCCAACTTCGATCACCCGGTCCCCCGGCCCTACCGCCGCCAGATGGGCGATCTTGCGCACCGTATTGGGATCGATGACGAAGTTCTGCCCCAGGGCCCGGTTCGGGGTCAGCCCATGACGCTCGATCAACCGGGCAATGTCCGCCGCGGAGTGGGTCATGAGCCTTGACCTCTCAGTCCGGTCCCTTGCATTTGGACCCACCCGGATCGGTCACACACCGGCCACATGTCGGCCATGGTTGGGCCCCTCGTTCAGACCACAAAGCCCGAGCCATCTGATCTTGCTGCTCGGCCGATGCATTGATCGGGTCGAGTCCAACCAGGTGGGGATACCACCGGGTGGCGACACCGTCCCACGTGGAGCGGGTGAACTGATACGCGCCTCGGAAGGCCCCGGTCGGGTTGGTGATGGAGTAGTTCCCGCTCGGCGGGCCCGATTCACACGCCCTCAGTCGCGCCAAACCCAGATCGGACGGTTCGGTGTGGCCATGAGGGTTGGCTACCACCACCGGGGCGACGATGGTGGGGACGGTCTCCGGCGGGGGCACCGGCACAGTCGTCGGCACCGGCACGGACGGCGGAGGCGGAACCGTGGTCGGCGGCACCGTGGTCGGCGGCGGGGGAATAGTGGTTGGCGGCAGCGGAGGCGGGCTAGTGGTTGGCGGGGGCGTCGTGACCGGAACAGAGGTCGCCGGGGGCGGCTCGGTGATCGCCGTCGACGACGAACCACCAACAGCCAGCTCAGCGCCCTCACTCCCCGGCGAGGCCGCAGCCGCCAACCGGGCCTCCTCCACATACGGATCGAACACTGCAGCCGCATTGAGCAGCACCCGGTTCTCATCGACGGCCTCGGTCGGGGCCACGCCAGAAATCGAAGCGGGCCACAACGGCCGCGGCACCTCGAGCGAAGCTCGAGGAGGGTTACTTGTCGGTTCCGCGGACTCCCTCGCCGTCGTCGCCGACAAGACACTGGCGGACTCGCCAGCACGAAGCATGATAGCCAGAGCCACCACAATCACGAGTCCGCCGGCCAGCGCGCTCAACAGGATCCGTGGTCTTAGAGGCCGAGCGGATAGGGAACCAGATCGGTCAGGTTGCGCATCGGTCCGGAGCGAGGCCGTGGCCCGAGCGGCCCGTCGCCGCAGGCGACAAGAGCGGGAAGCAACGCCCCAGCCAAGCACAGGGTCGTTCCTATCCGCTAGCTCCCTTAATGGGTCCTCGGTCGCCTCAGGTACTGCTCCGTCTTCCACAGCTATCACCTTCCGGACTAGGAGTGCCCGACTTCTCGCTGGGTCTACGAGCGCCCGCCAGCGGGACAGGCTAACGCGTCCAGATCATAGAACCGATGCGCAAGGTCCCAAGACGATTTTGCCACGACCTCCGTCTCCACGCCTTTGGCTGCGGCCACACCCGCCCCGACCAAGGGAACCCAAGCCGGCTGGTTCTGACGACCACGATTTGGCGACGGTGCCAGATATGGGGAATCGGTCTCCACCATCAGTCGATCGAGCGGACAAATCATGGCCGCCCCCCGGACATCGTCTGCGTTCTTGAACGTCACGATCCCCGAGAACGACAGCACCGCGCCAATATCCAGACCGCGCCGGGCCTCGACAGCTCCGCCAGTAAAACAATGAAAGACCGTCCGCTCGGGCACCCCCTCGGCCGCCAGGATGTCGAACGTGTCATCCCACGCCTGACGGGTGTGGATCACCAACGGCAGACCCGTGTCATGGGCGAGCCCGATCTGAGCGGCAAACACCGCCCGTTGGACCTCACGTGGCGAATGGTCGTAGTGATAGTCGAGCCCGCACTCTCCCACCGCCACCACCTCGACGTCGTCGAGCAGCGCTGCGAGACCCTCGATGCCATCGGAAGCATCATGAGGATGGACACCCGCCGTGGCCGAGACGCCCGGATGCTCCCGGGCGATAGCTATCGCCTCGACCGAATGGTCAAGGCTGGTACCGACGGTGACCAACCGCTCGACGCCGGCACGCGCCGCCTCCGCCACCGTCGTTGCCGCGGCCTCACCATTCTCGAGATGACAATGGTTGTCGAACCAACGCATCAGCTCAGACCTTGATGCGAGGAAAGAGCGGATCTCCCTTGGTCACCGGCAAACCACCTGGATACCCGCCCCAGGCCACATCGTCGGGGGCCCTTTGCTCATCGACCACACCGGCCAGGCCGATGCGCTCCCAGATCGCTTGAGCGGAGCCGGGGATGGCGGGCTGCGCAAGGATGGACACGATACGCAGCGTCTCGAGCGCGTCGCCCAACACCAGGTCCACCTCCGGGCCCGGCTCAGCCTTCCAAGGCTCGTTCGCCTCGAGATAGGCGTTGGCCTCATGAACCAACCGCCATGTGGATTCCAACGCCTGCGACGGGGCCACTCGCTCCCACGCATCGGCCACCTGTCCAACCACCTCAGCGGCCACCGCCGCCAGCGGAGAATCAGAGGCGGGTGCCGGTCCAACGCCGCCCGACTTGGAGGTCACCACAGTGGCCACTCGAGAAAGAAGATTGCCCAGATTGTTGGCCAGATCCGAGTTGTAACGGGCCACCATCCCTTCATAGGAGAAATCTCCGTCGGGCCCGAACGGGTTGTCACGCAACAGGTGATACCGGACGCCGTCAACCCCGAAATCGGCCACGAGGTCCGAAGGCGCGATCTGATTCAGGCCGGTCTTTGACATCTTCTCCCCCCCGACCAGGAGAAACCCGTGCACGTACGCATTCTTCGGAGGTTCCAACCCTGCGGACAACAACATGGCCGGCCAGTAGACACAGTGGAAGCGCAGGATGTCTTTGCCGATGATGTGCACCGCGGGCCACATGCGCTCGAAACGCTCTTCGTCAGCGCCGTAGCCCGCCGCCGTGATGTAGTTGGTCAACGCGTCGAACCACACATAGGTCACATGACGCGGATCCCAAGGAATCGGTACCCCCCAGTCGATCGATGTCCGACTGATGGAGAAATCGTTCAAACCCTGACGGATGAAACCGAGGGCCTCGTTTCGCCTGGTCACCGGCTGGACGAAGTCGGGATGCTCCTCAAACCATTGGAGCAGGCGATCCTCCCACGCGCTGAGCCGGAAAAAGTAGTTCTCCTCGGACAGCGTCTCCACGGGGCGGTGATGGACCGGACAGTTCTCGCCCTCGTCCAGGTCAGCTTCGGTGTAGTACGCCTCGCACGACACACAGTACAAACCTTCATAGGTACGCAGCTCGATGTCGCCATTGGCCCGGCAGGCCTCCAGCACCTTGGCCACCGCCGCATAGTGACGAGGATCAGTCGTGCGGATGTAGTCGTCGTTGCTGATGTTGAGCTCCGCCCACGCCTCGCGAAACCGTTCCGTGGTCCGGTCCGCCCACTCACGCGGCGTGACCCCGTGCTCCTCGGCCACCCTCTGCACCTTCAGACCATGCTCGTCGGTCCCCGTGAGCATGAACGTGTCATCGCCCAGCAGCCGATGCCAGCGGGCCAGCGCATCGGCGATGACCGTTGTGTAAGCATGACCGACATGGGGCGCGTCGTTGACATAATAAATCGGCGTCGTGACGTAGTACGAGGGCACCGCCCAACCCTAGAGGCCCTGCGGCATCACACCGGCCCATTTGTCTCCTCGAGTCGCTCGTTCAGCTCACCCGACCGGCCCGGAGCTCCGCCACCCGGTCCAGACGACGTTGAAGCTGGCGACGGCGCGGGCCAGCCAGCGAGTCATACGCCGTCTGAGCCAACTCGAGTCGCCGACCGAGCCCATCGACCGCCTCCCCATACTTCTCCCACTCCGACCCAAAGCTGACAAGGCACTCGAGTATCTCGTCAGACGCCTCCCTGAACGAAAAGTTGTCGACCACCCGACGGACCATGCTCAACACCGCGAACAGGGTGGCCGGAGAGCACAGCACAACGCGTAAACCGAGCGCCACATCCACCAGATCCGCGTCATGCTCGTGTGCGAACGAGAACACCGACTCGTTCGGGATGAACGCGATCACAAAATCCAGCGTCACCCCCGGTTCGATGTAGCCCTTCCCGTTGAGCTCCTTCAACCGACTGCGAACATCGCGGCCAAACGCCGCAACACACCCAGGCCGCTCATGTTCATCCGCCTCCAGGTACCGGAGATAGTTGTCGATCGGAAACTTCACATCCATGTGCAGCACCAGATCCTCAGGCAGCAAGAACGTGAAATCCGGCACCGTCCCCGTACTGGTGGCCTGCTGGCGTCGATAGTTCGTCCCCTCGACAAAACCGGCCGCCCTCAGCACGTCTTCGGCCAGCCGCTCACCCCACTGGCCGCGCGCACGCGGATTGTTCAACGCATCACGAAGCAGACGCGTCGTTCGAGCGAGCTCAGCACCATGACGCGCCGCCGCGTCGAGCTGAGCCACCACCTCACCGTGCTGCACCGCCCGATCGGTAGCCAAACCAGCCACCAGCTCGCTCACCCGCACCAGCTCGGTCCCCATCGCGTCGAGCTGGCGCCCGATCGCGACCCCCGCATGCCCGATCTCCCGACTCCCCGCATCCAGCTGGTGAGCGAGCTGGGTCGAAGCCGTGTCCACCAGCCGGGCCGCGGACCTCGCCGTCGCCGTATCAAGCTCCTGAGTAGCCGACTCGATGGCCCGCTCCACCGCCCTCATCTGCGCCCGCCGATTGTTCACCGGACGCACGAGCACCACCAAAACACCCCCCATCAGGGCCCCCACAACCACCCCGGCCCCAAACGCCGCCACCACCAACCAACCGGACATCACGCCAGTATGAGGACCCCCAGTGACGTTTTTGATCCCGCCACCGCCCGCGGGACCTCCAGAAGGCAACAACACGACTGGTGGCACCCGACTCCCAACACATCATTCCTCCCGCCCCACCGCCAGGAACCACCAGAAGGCAACAACACGACTGGTGGCACCCGACTCCCAACACATCATTCCTCCCGCCTGTTGCCCGACATGTTTGATGAACATGGTGGCGACGGGTTGTGTGGAGACGTGTTTGGGGCGCGCTGTGGTGTTGGCGGTCATTGTGTTGGTTATTCGGCTGTGGTTTCGGTGATGGCGGATCGGGCCGATTTTTCGTCGACGATGGCGTTGTTGGTGGCGTAGGCGGCGACGAGGGCTTGGATGGCGAGGTTGTTGACGGCTCGGGGTAGTCCGCGTGAGACCTGGTGGATGAGGGCGATGGCGTCGTCGGAGAAGAGGGTGTCGGTTCGTCCTGCGAGGCTGAGGTGGTGGGTGATGTAGGTGGTGGTTTCGTCGGGGGTCATGGGTGGCATTGCGAAGCGCAGTGCGATGCGTTGGTCGAGCGCGGCGAAGGTTCCGAGTTTGATGCGTCGGCGGAGGGTTGGTTGGCCGATGAGCAGACACGCGAATGGTGAGTGGGAGTCCATGTCGGCGTTGGTGAGTAGTCGGAGTTCTTCGAGTTGGTCTGCGGCGAGGATGTGGGCTTCGTCGACGACGAGGACGACACGTTTGCCGCGTTCGTTTTCTTCGGCGGCGAGCGCGTCGGCGGTTTGTGGGATGAGTGATGCTTTGTGGAATCGGGGGACACCGCCGAGCGCGGTGACGATGGAGGTGTAGAGGCCTCGGGCGCCGATGGCGGGGTTGCCGAGGTAGATGATGGTGTGGCGCGACGCGTCGAGTTCTGCGGTCGCGGCGCGGGTGGCGACGGTTTTGCCGGAACCGACTTCGCCGGTGACGACACCTAGGGCGCGTTCGGTGATGCACCAGGTGATGCGGGCGACGGCTTCGTTGTGGCCCGCGGTGCGGTGGAGCATTTGGGGTGCGAGGTCCCGGCCGAAGGGCATGCGACTGAATCCGTAGTGGGCTTGGAGAACTTCGATGCTCATCAGATGCCGCTTTCAGGGTCGGGGATTTGGAGTTGGCCGGGGCATTGGTCGGTGTTGGTGGTCTCGGCCAGCGCCGTGTAATCGATGGTTGGGCTGAGTTCGGCGAGTTCGATGGCGTGGCGCTCGGCGAGCAGGGCGAGGTAATCGATGCCCGTGGCCGGAGGGGCCGGGACGGTTTCGGGTCGGGCCATGGGGTGGGTGTGACGGCCGATCACTTGTGGGATGGCGGTTCCCATTGGGCGGTCCTGGTAGCGGATCTCGATCGTGGTGAGATCGAACGGGTCGAACACGCACTCGACGCGGCGTCCGACGAGGACAGCGTCAACTTCGAAGGTGTTGGCGTGCAGGCTGATCGTGGCTGTTTTGGTGACCGTGCGTTTCTCAGACCACAAGAACGCTTCGTGGAGTTGCGCGGGTGTCGGGATGGCGAAGGGTCCGCCCGCGACGAAACGATCCAGCGGTGTGGTCTTGGTTTCGGAATGGACCCGGCGGTGATAGGCGGTCTCGACCCAGCCGGCGAACAACCGGTTCAGTTCGCCCAGATCGGCGACGTCACGGGCGGCGACCTCGACGAGGAACTGGTCGCGGACAGTCCGAAAGAACCGTTCGATCTTGCCGCGGCCCTCGGGACGGCCCGGCCGCGAGTGGACAAGACGGATGCCTAGCACCGCACAGGCTCGCAGAAGTGGGGCGGCAACGAACGCGGAACCGTTATCGACATAGACCGACTTTGGGATCCCCCGCGAACCCAGGCCGTGACGCAGAGCAGCCTCGAGACGCACAGTGTCTTCGGAATGGCCCCACCGATAGCCACACAGCGCACGGGAGTGGTCGTCGATGAACGCGAACAGGTAGGCCTTGTGGCCGCCGATCCCGGGGCCGTGTAACGCGTCGCCGGTCCAACGGTCGTTGGCCGCGGCAGCTTCGAACCGGCCGAACGCTTCGGGCGGTGTGCCATCAGGTCGGGTGTTCAACCCCAGCCGGGCAAACAGCCGCTGGATGGTCCGTTCCGACGGCGCCCACCCTTGGGCTGTGGCGATCACTTCGGTGATCTGGGCGGCGGTGCGCCCCGGTGCCTCGCGTTTGAGTTTCACTGCCAGGTCCAACACTCCGACAGGTGTGGTCGGCTCCGCCGCCCGTGCCACCGGGACCAGAGCGTCGAAACCACCTGCGCGCCAGTTTCGGATCCAACGATCGAGCGTGTTACGAGCGACCCGGACTCGCACACCACCAGGACCGGTGTGTTCGCGTGCCGCGACAGCGCGAACCAACCGGCCCCGCTCGGCCTTGCTCAACGCCGGGTCCGCGGCCTCTCTGATCAACGAGTAACGGAACAGAGCCACATCACGACGGCGGTCATCCATAGGGGGCCTCCAGGAGCCTTGACCAACACAGACCCGGACCTTGCCCGCTCAGCGCGCCGGCGCCCAGGGCCAACCCGTGTTGGACAACAACCGGCCGCGACTCGCCGCGGACGCGAACCGCCACGGCGCGACCGGACTCAGCCGCAACGACGCCGCCCTAGCCGCGACCGCTATTGCCTCCACAGCGTCACCGGCCGGTGTTTCCGTCGGCGCCACCGGCGCCAACATCGGATCCAGGTCATGAGCCAGCACCGTGAACCAGACCCGGATCGCTTCGACGTTCTGGGCGAAACGGCGGAACCAACCCCGCACCGTCGACACCGGCACCCCAACCAACGCTGCCGCCTGACGGTGACCCACACCCCTGGCCTTGGCCACCAGCGCCAAGCCGATCACCTCGACCGAATCACGGCGGCGCAACAACGTGTCATCACTCACCAGAACATGCGTCCTTGCACACCCCGAACATCTTGAACGGCGTGGTCGACGCCGCACGTCACGGTCCCGATGACGAACCACCCGCCACCGCGCCGAACCCCACGGCACCAACCGGCCCCCACAAACAGGGCACGCCAACTCGCCCGCCAACAACCCGCGCTCGACTCCGAGCACATCTGTTCCTACGATCTTCAACAGTGCCTCCGGGCACCAGGAAGGACCCTCCCGAAGACTCGCCAGAGAACAGCGGGAGGGTCCTTGCGCGAACAACCTCCCGCGCACCCTCTCGCCCCTACACCGACAACACCAGCCCGACCGCCGCCCCCACGCCATCCCCACCCACCACGTCGCTAAAACACCCGCGCGTCCTCAACCAACGTGGCGCTCAACAGACGCCGAACCCGCCTGTTCACCGGCGGCGCCCGCGACGCGGCCCTGTTGGCTCACCCCCGCTGTGTGTGGGTCGGATGCGACCAGACCGGAGCCCACAACC
>Ga0316190_10000687_pt1 | contig 23727 bp, 23 predicted proteins | sample Eddworburrow2_MG_FD_204929 | JGI IMG/M metagenome (GOLD analysis project Ga0316190, IMG submission 204929) | Coastal sediment microbial communities from Maine, United States - Eddy worm burrow 2 | ecosystem: Environmental > Aquatic > Marine > Coastal > Sediment | place: USA: Maine | collected... | reverse complement strand
CACCACCAAAGCCCATCAATACCGCACCCCCCATATGCCGAAGCAGGTCATTGGAATCGGCAAAAGCCTCTATTTTGAAAGTCTTGGTTACCAGGGCTGCAAGAAAGGACCCAAAAATCACTCCGCCCACTGCAGCAATACCGAAATTTATAGTGGCGCCGGTAAAGATCATTAGGTATTGAATGGATTCACCTACAGGAGCAACAAAAGTAAAAGAGGTAAGCCTGACAGGGTCAAAGTCGTCATAACCCAGTACGCCGGTAATCCACCAGCCGGCGGTTATCAATGCCCCGATAATAAGGCCGCTCAAAATATGCATTTGGGATGCCCTAAAGGATTTATCCTTAAAGCAATAAAAACTCAAACCACCGGCAAATAACGCCACTACCAACCAGCGTATAGACAAATTATCAGCGCCTGTAGCTACTGCCAGAATATCGACAATGCCTTGTGATGGCACGCCACTTTCACCAAGGTTTATGTTGGTCAAATCTTGGATATCGACCCGTAGCAGGCCAGTCAATCCCCGCATGGTCATGTAAGCAACCACGCCCATAATCAAAAAAACAATGATTGATTTCAGACTGCCGCCGCCTATTCGAACCAGAGTTTTGTTACCGCATCCACCTGCCAGGCTCATGCCAAAGCCAAACAGTAAGCCGCCCAGAATATTTCCAAACCAGCCAAAATTGGGGGTTAGATAGATAGATGAATAGATATCGATCACACCGGCGACATGCAGTCCCTGAGTGCCAATAATCGCTATCAATATCGAAAGCATCCATGCACGCATACGGCGATAATCGCCCATAAATACGACATCTGAAATAGCGCCCATGGTGCAGAAATTGGTACGATTAGCGACTGCACCGAAAACCATGCCAGCTAAAAAACCGGCAAGTGACACCACTGTTGTAACAGGTAGCTCATCTTCCATCAGCATTCTCCAAGGCACATATACTTCAATTGTTTGAGTGCATTAGATGCGTCCTGTTCCAGCATGCTGCGGGAAAGTTTCCCTCCCTGGGAACGCTCTTCCATGCTTAATACTTTTTGAAAGGCAAGTAAGCCCCTCATGCTGACAAAGACATTAGCTGGACATCCAAAAGCAGCCGCAACCGCTTCACGCTCGGGGGATGCGAGGACGATATAGAGTGGGTCTGTAGCCATATCTATAATCCCTTTTGGATATTTGAAAGTTCAAAGAGAAAAACTGCAACTAACCGTTAGTTTGCATCACTTTGGCAAAATGTCCTTGCCTACTTCTCTGGCTATGTCTATAAACAAAGTACGTGATGCGCTAAAAGTCAATCAACATCTTTCAAATGATTTGACAAAATGGCGAAAAATCATAATAAACGCCGCTTTTGGATGAATTTGGGTTCACCGGCTCACATCCAGGCTCGATTTGCAAGTTTTAGCTGCCTACGAAGGGATTTAGGCACTCCCCGTCTATCGATGGGGTAAGCAACAGTCTCGTATGAGGCCGGAAAGGATACTGAATCGATGTGGTGTTCAACTGCCTACTCATTTCTGCTATTTCCACTTGTCTTTCCGGCACCATATTCTATTATTATATTATAATATTCTGATGTTTCAATGTTCTCCAAGGGAGATTACTCAAATGGCGAAGAAACTTCATAAGACCCCTCTATTGGACGAGCTAGAATCAGGTCCTTGGCCAAGCTTTGTTACGGGGCTCAAGCGGTTAGCAAAGGATAGCAAGAAACCCTACGCCCCCATGATGAACGATCTTCTGGGGCAGCTAGAGACCTCTTACAGCACTCGAAAAGGCTATTGGAAAGGTGGAACCGTGGGTGTTCGTGGTTATGGTGGCGGTGTCATCCCACGCTTTACCGAGCTGAAGGACAAGAATGAAAAGCCTGTCTATCCAGATGCCGCCGAGTTTCACACCCTTAGAATCATGCCCCCGGCAGGTATGCACTACGATACCGCAACTCTGCGTAAACTCTGTGATATCTGGGAAAAACATGGCTCAGGCCTTATTGCTCTGCATGGCCAGAGCGGAGACATCATGTTCCAGGGTTGCACTACGGAGAATGTCCAGCCTGCTTTTGATGAACTCAATGAGGCCGGTTTTGATATGGGTGGCGCCGGACCTGCATTGCGTACCTCAATCTCATGTGTAGGAGCGGCCCGTTGTGAGCACTCCTGTGCAAATGAACAGCGCATCCATCGCACCCTAATAAATAATTTCCTGGATGAGATGCATCGCCCTGCTCTCCCTTATAAGTTCAAGTTTAAAGTATCCGGCTGTCCAAACGATTGCACCAACGCCATTCAGCGCTCAGATTTTGCCATCATCGGTATCTGGTGCGATGACATGAAGGTGGATCAGGAAGAGGTGAAAAAGTTCGTAGCCGATAGGGGGCGCAAATACACCATCGATAACGTCATTACCCGCTGCCCTACCAATGCATTATCCCTCAACGATGATGACACCTTCGAAGTAGACAACCCTAACTGTGTTCGCTGCATGCACTGCATCAATGTCATGACCCGCGCCCTTGCACCGGGTGATGACAAAGGGATCGCTGTCCTGCTAGGCGGTAAACGCAGCCTAAAGATTGGCGATCTGATGGGAACTGTGCTGGTTCCCTTCATGAAGGTCGAGACCGATGAAGATTATGAAAAGCTTGTTGAATTTGCAGGCAACGTCATCGATTTCTTCGCAGAAAATGCGCTTGAGCATGAGCGCACCGGCGAGATGATTGAGCGTATCGGCCTGGCCAATTTTCTTGAGGGTATTGGCGTTGAGCCCGATCTCAACATGATCACCGCCCCACGTTCCAACTCCTATGTCCGAACCGACGGTTGGGATGAAGAGGTTGAGAAATGGGAAAAGCGCAAGGCTGAGAGCAAGAAGTAACGCCATGACGCATTATCGAAAAAGTGAACTGAACAACAACTTTAGCTTTACAACAAATATTGGAGGCAGCCATGAGTGATGCACCCCGTATGCCCGATGAGTGCGGCGTTCCAGACCCTTTTCCCGTCATGCACCCGATTATGAAAGCAAACTTCGGGAACTGGAAATATCATGATCGCCCACGTCCCGGTGTACTCCATCATGTCGCCCATAGCGGTGATGAGATTTGGACCGTCAGGGCAGGCACCCAACGCCAGATGGATGTCCACAGCATTCGCATCCTCTGTGATATCGCCGATAAATATGCTGATGGCTATATACGCTTCACCACCCGCTCCAACGCGGAGTTTATGGTGGGCAAAGAGGCACAAGTAACCCCACTCGTTGAACAGCTTACGAAAGCCGGTTTTCCAGTGGGAGGGACTGGCAATTCAGTCAGCATGATCTCCCATACCCAGGGGTGGCTGCACTGTGATATCCCGGCCACCGATGCCTCTGGCGTGGCTAAAGCACTGATGGATGAACTCTATGAAGAGTTCATCCATGAAGAGATGCCAAACCGGGTTCGTCTCACCACCTCCTGTTGCCAGATCAACTGCGGCGGCCAGGGCGATATCGCCATCAATGTACAGCATACCAAGCCACCGAAGATCAACCATGATCTGGTGGGTAATATCTGTGAGCGCCCCTCTGTGATTGCCCGCTGTCCAGTGGCCGCCATACGTCCAGCCATGGTCAATGGCAAACCCTCTCTTGAGGTGGATGAGAAGAAATGCATGTGCTGCGGTGCCTGTTTTCCACCCTGCCCCGCCATGCAGATCAACGATCCAGAGCACTCCAAGCTGGCTATCTGGGTGGGCGGTAAACACTCAAACGCCCGCAGCAAACCGAAATTCCACCGATTGGTAGTGGCAGGCCTGCCCAACAATCCACCACGCTGGCCAGAAGTCTCTGCCGTGGTGAAGAAGATCCTGCATGTCTACAAAGAGGATGCCAGAGATTGGGAGCGTATGGGCGACTGGATTGATCGCATTGGCTGGCAGCGTTTCTTCGAGCTGACCGACCTGCCATTCACCAAGTACCACATCGATGATTGGCACGGCGGAAGAGGCAATCTCAACGCTTCAGCACACATTAGGTTCTAGTATGAAACTCGCAATCCAGATCAACACCGGCCCATATACCCATCAGGCCTCAGACACTGCTTACCATTTCACCAAGGAGGCTGTGGCCAAGGGGCATGAGGTGGTAAGGGTATTTTTCTATCACGATGGGGTCAATAACGGCACCCGCCTCACTACCCCACCCCAGGATGACCGCAATGTGGTTGAACGCTGGAGCGCTTTGGCGGATGAGCACAAGCTTGACCTGGTGGTCTGTGTGGCAGCTGCCCAGCGCCGCGGCATCGTCGATGAAGGCGAGGCTAAACGCAACAGTAAAGATGCTACCAACATCGCCCCCGGTTTCCGCATTTCAGGGCTGGGACAGTTGGTGGAAGCTGCTATTCAGGCTGACCGCTTAGTGGTGTTTGGAGACTAGCCCTCATTTCCCACCAGGCGGACCGCACTAGTGGGAATAGGTATTAAATTTATAGGATTTAACAATGTTTAACAGAGTTGCCAATTTACATTCCGTCCTATTTGGTTTTTGGAACAACCTGGCTTCGCATCTTGAACGATCAACCTGCTTTGCCAGATTGCCCCAAAAAATCCAAATCCTGATGAGAAATGAGGGCTAAATCATGCATGACGAAGAAATCATCAAAAAGTTTATGTATGTAAACCGGCGTCCACCCCACGGCACCATCTACGCCCAGGAGTCCCTGGAGGTGGTACTGATCGGCGCAGCTTTTGACCAGGATGTAAGCGTTGCCTTTGTGGATGACGGCATCTACCAGCTGGTTAAAGAGCAGGAGACCGGCAAGGCGGAGATAAAGAACTTCTCCCGCGCTTACCGGGCTCTCGAAGACTATGACGTAGAGAAGCTCTATGTTGAACAAGAGTCTCTGGCATCACGCGGCATTGGCGAAGAGGACCTCATCGTAGATGTCGAGGTGAAGAGTGCCGAGGAACTTAAAACGCTTATGGAAGAGCAGGATATTCTGCTGACCTTTTAATTCAGGAGCCGGAATTATGCTGCATATCGTCAATAAATCACCTTTTGAGCGGGACAGCCTGGAAAGCTGCCTGCGACATGCAATCCCTGGAAGCACTATTTTGTTGATTGAGGATGGCATCTACGCCGCATTAAACAACACCGCTGTGGCCAACAAGGTGACTGAAGCCATGTCAGAGGTCAAATTCTGTGTACTGGAAGCAGACCTTGAAGCACGGGGTGTCTCGGAGAAGGTCATGGAGGGCATTGAACAGGTCGACTATGCGGGTTTTGTTGATCTGGTTACTGAATCAGACAGGGTCCAATCCTGGTTGTAATTTGAAACAAAACAAAATGAGGTGACATCATGAGTATTGAAGTAGGCGGAAAAGTCCTGGAAACCGATGAAGAAGGCTATCTTCTTGATCTTGATGATTGGAATGAAGAGGCAGCAGTAGTTCTTGCCCAATCTGAAGAGATTGAGATGTCAGAGAGTCACTGGGAAGTGGTCAACTTCCTGCGTGAATATTATGACGAGTATCAGATCGCACCTGCGGTTCGGGTATTGACCAAGGCCATCGGTAAAAAACTGGGGGCAGATAAGGGCAACAGCAAATATCTCTACGAGCTCTTTCCATATGGTCCGGCCAAACAGGCCTGTAAGATAGCTGGTCTGCCAAAACCCACTGGCTGCATCTAAGTTTGGCCTTGCAAGATGTGGGGCCTTACGGGATTCTTTGCACTGCTCTTCTACCTGGCGGCAGCGGTTGCAGCGGCTGGATTGATCTATAAGATCAACCAGTACCGCAACACCCCTGCCCCACTGAAGATTCCCACCACCCCCGCGCCAACCACCAGGGGGGGCGTTGTCTTGCGCCTGTTCCGCGAAGTGGTCTTTTTCGAGAGCCTCTTCAAAAGCTCAAAGTGGACTTGGCTATTTGGCTGGCTTTTCCATTTCGGTCTGCTGCTGGTGCTATTACGTCATCTGCGCTACTTCACCGAACCCGTCTGGAGCTGGATTGCTCTGCTGCAACCTTTTGGTATCTATGCCGGTTTCATCATGGTATTTGGCCTTGGAGCACTCTTGATCCGCAGGCTTGTGGTTGAGCGAATACGCTATATCACCCAGCCCTCCGACCTGCTGCTGTTGTTACTACTGCTAGGGATTGGCCTAAGTGGTTTAGCTATGAAGTTTTTGGTTCATACGGATGTCGTGGGGCTAAAAGCCTTTACCTTGGGTTTGATGCATTTTGATTGGTCTCCGCTGCCTGCTGATCTATTTCTAGCAACCCACCTGCTTCTGGTTGTCATGCTGATTCTGCTGCTCCCTTTTAGCAAGCTGCTGCATATACCCGGCATCTTTTTCAGTCCCACCCGCAACCAGGTGGATAACCCCAGAGAGCAGCGTCATCTGGCTCCCTGGGCCATGAAACTGGATCAGGAGCAGTAGCGCCGTGGCTGCCGATTTCAAAACGCCCAAAATGCGCAAATATCCTGAGATCCCTGTCCTGCAGGAGGGCGCCACCACACACCTGAAACCCTTCCGCGCAAAACCGGAACACCAGGAGGCGCTCGGCTTTCCCGGTGAACTGGTGGAGAACTGGGAAGAGAAAGCGGTTGAGAAATTGCGAGAGCTGTTGGGCAAATACCGCTCCCTCCAGGTCTACCTCGACAGCTGTGTGAAATGCGGTGCCTGTGCCGACAAATGCCACTATTTCCAGGGCACCCAGGATCCCAAGAACATGCCGGTGGCACGACAGGACCTACTGCGTAGCCTCTACCGTAAGCACTTCACACCGCAGGGCAAATATCTACCCGATCTTGTAGGCGCAAAAGAGATGGATCAGGCGATGCTGGATGAGTGGTACAGCTACTTCCACCAGTGCTCCCAGTGCCGCCGCTGTTCAGTCTTTTGCCCCTACGGCATCGATACCGCCGAGATCTCTATGGCGGCACGGGAGATCATGGACAGCATCGGTGTCGGCCAGAAGTACTGTAATGAGATCCTCGGCAAGGTGCATAAGATAGGCAATAACCTGGGGCTGCCTCAACCCGCCATGAAGGCAACCCTCGAAGACCTGGAAGAGGACCTTGAGGAAGAAACGGGCATAAAGGTAAAACTCCCGCTTGATGTAAAAGGGGCGGATGTACTGCTCATCACCCCCTCCGCCGACTTCTTTGCCGAACCCCACATCGACGGACTTCTCGGCTATGCGAAGGTATTTCATGCGGCAGGCATAAGCTGGACCCTAAGCAGCTACGCCTCAGAAGCGGCCAACTTCTCCATGTTTATCGGCAACTATTCAAACCTGAAGAAAGCGGCGGAGCGTATCCGCACAGCCGCCCTGGAGTTGGGTGTAAAACGGGTCATGGTGGGCGAATGCGGCCACGCCTGGCGGGTCGCCTACAATTTCTGGAACACCTTGGCCGGTATCGGCCACGGCGGTGATGACCCCTACGCCCGGATGCTGCAAAAGCAGCTCGATCCAAACTACCCCGCCCCGCAACATATCTGCGAGTTCACCGACGGCCTGATCCGCGATGGACGGCTGAAGCTGAACAAAGAGGCGAACGACCACCGGATAGTCACTTTTCATGACTCCTGCAATGTGGCCCGTGGAAGCCGCATGGGTGGTTCACCTGGCGGCCAGTTTGAGATTCCCCGACGCATTATTCGGGCTGTCTGCAACAACTTCGTGGAGATGGACCCTGAAACCACCCGTGAGAAGACCTTCTGCTGCGGTGGCGGTGGCGGCCTTCTCACCGATGACCTGTTAGAACTGAGGGTCAAAGGCGCCCTGCCTCGCATGGAGGCCCTGAACCAAGTGGTGCAGGAAGAGGGCGTAACCCATATGGCGGCGATCTGTGCAATCTGTAAAAGCCAGTTTGCCAAAGTGCTCCCCTATTACGATATGCAGCCGGACATGATTGTCAGTCTGCATCAACTTGTCAGTGATGCCATCGAATTAGGAGATGGCTGAAGTATTTGACTCGGAGATTAATCATGGCAACCAGTAGCGATGAAATGAAGACCAAGCTCACCTTCCGCCGATTTGAGGATGGCGACCACCAGTGGAAGCGGATGAATGAGAAGATCATGACGGCCGACAGCTCCTACAAATGTCCTGTCTATGTTCATCGTGCGCCCCCCTGTCAGGCCAACTGCCCCTCCGGAGAGGACATTCGCGGCTGGCTTAACATCGTGCGTGGCATTGAGAAGCCACCCAAGGATGTCAGCTGGCAGGATTACGCCTTCTACCGGCTCACCGATTCCAACCCCTTCCCCGCTGTTATCGGCCGCATCTGCCCGGCGCCTTGCCAGGATGGATGCAACCGCAATGATGTGGATGACCATGTGGGTATCAACGCCGTGGAACAGTTCATCGGTGATCAGGCCCTCAAGAACAAACTCCCCTTCAAGGCTGCCGAGAAAGAGAGCGGAAAGAAGGTGGCCATTATCGGTGGTGGCCCCGCGGGTCTCTCCGCGGCCTATCAGCTACGACGCAAAGGCCATGCCTGCACCATCTTCGAAGCTCATAGTCTGTTGGGTGGCATGATCCGATACGGCGTCCCCGGATATCGCACTCCCAGAGAGACTCTGGATGGCGAGATTCAGCGCATCATTGATATGGGCGTAACGGTTCACACCAGCACCAAAATCGGCATAGACATCAGCATGGCGGAGCTGGAGCGTGACTATGACGCCATCTTCGTCTCCATCGGTGCTCAGTCCGGCAAGAAACTCCCCATTCCCGGCGGCGATGCATCCAATGTGATCGACGGCATTGCCTTTCTCAATGCCTTCAATGATGGCCGCTTGAAGATGAGCGCCAAGCGTGTGTGCGTCATCGGCGGTGGCGACACCGCAATGGATGTGGTTTCGGTAGCCCGCCGCCTTGGCCACGCGGGAGACTCTAAAGAGGAAGAAGCAGCAGCAGAAGAGGCCGCCAGACAGGCGCGGATTGAAGAGGTCATCGCGGGCCACACCGCCCATGATGCCGCCTCTGCAGCCAACCGCCAGGGTGCTGAGGTGACCCTGGCTTATCGCCGCACAAAAGAGCAGGCCCCCGCCTCAGAAGAGGAGATCGATGCCGCCATTGAAGAGGGTGTCAATATGACCTTTTGTGTCGCCCCTGTAGAGGTGGTGCTGGCGGAGGATGGCCGAGCCAAAGCACTGCGTGTTATAGAGGTTGAGTGGGTCAACGGTGAGATGAAAACCAAGGAGGGTTCTGAATATGACATCGAGTGCGACCTGATCGTACCGGCGCTGGGACAGGGTGGTGATCTAACGGGCATGGAGGATCTGAACAATGGCCGTGGACTGATCAATGCCGATGGCTTTTACCAGATCCCAGGTAAACCCGGCCACTTCGTCGCTGGGGATATCATCAAACCCCATCTGATGACTGCCGCCATCGGCCAGGGTGCCAAAGCAGCCAAAAGCATCGACGAATACCTGCAGGGCAAGGAGTTTGAAAAACGCCCCAAGGTTGATGTGCACCATTTCAATCTGATGAACAAGCTCGAAGAGGCTGAACTCTCCCCTAAGCCCTATACCCAGGGTGAGACCCATGGCACATCAGAGGCCAACTTTGCCGTACACAATTATGAAGACCGCTCGCACAAAGAGGTGATTCGCTCAGATGAACTCTATACAGGGCATTTTAAGCATACAGAGCGAAATGTGCGGGAGAGAACAAAAGTGACGGCAGAAGAGGTGCTGGGCCACTTTGAAGAACTCATGATTCCCCTCACCGAACAGCAGGTAGTGACGGAAGCAAAGCGCTGCATGAGCTGCGGCATGTGTTTCGAATGCGATAACTGTGTCATCTACTGTCCGCAGGATGCAGTCAAACGCACCCCGCGCAAGACATCCACCACGGGGCGCTATGTCTTTACCGACTATAGCCGCTGTATTGGCTGTCATATCTGCGCAGATGTCTGCCCAACCGGCTATATCCAGATGGGTATGGGGGACTGATGAACCACCCGGCACACCAGTTTGGAGTCATCGCTTGCAGCGGAATACTCCTGCTGATACCGGTTATTGCGAGTGCAGAAACACCCCTGCCTCAATACCCCAAAGGTGCAGGTGAGAAGTGTGTGGCCCCCGTCGACGAAATGCGCCGCAACCACATGGAGATGTTAAGGTATCAACGCGATGAGACAGTGCATTTGGGGATACGTCCTGACAAAGAGAGCCTTAAAGGATGCATTCAATGCCATGTGCAGAAAGACAAGAATGGGCGATACCTCCCGGTCAACGGCCCAGGACAATTCTGCGGTGCCTGCCATAGCTATGTTGCAGTCTCCATTGATTGTTTCCAGTGCCATGCAACCAAACCGGAGGATGGATAAGAAGCAGGCCAATAACCACAGCGGGGACACATTCATAAACAGCCGAGCATGACAAAACAGACCAAACAGAGATGAGCGACCATAGCAAAAGAACAGACCGATCCCGCCGAAAATTTCTCGGTGATGCCGCTGCCGTGGCTACGGTTACTGCGGTTCCAGGTCTCTTTATCTTTGGCAATGCATCATCAACCGAAGCCGCCAGTAACAAGGTGCGCTGGGGAATGCTGGTAGATTCCACCCGGTGCACCAAGGGGTGTGATGCCTGTGTCACAGCCTGCAACAAAGAGCATGGTTTGGCCGGCCACGGCCGACCCGAGACCGATGCCCAATGGATACGGCTGGTCCACCTGCAGGACAAACAGACCGGTCGGGAGAGCAAACTGCCCATGATGTGCCAGCACTGTGAACACCCGCCCTGCGTTGATGTCTGCCCCACCGGTGCATCCTTTAAGCGGAAGGATGGCATCGTACTGGTGGATCGTCACCGCTGCATTGGCTGTCGTTACTGCATGATCGCCTGCCCCTACAAGGCCCGCTCCTTTGTCCATGAGACCCTGACAGATCAACGCCCTCACAGCCCAAGAGGCAAAGGCACCGTGGAGGGGTGCAATCTTTGTGTTCATCGTGTGGATGCGGGCAAGATTCCCGCCTGCGTGGAAGCCTGCCAAAAAGAGGGAAACAATGCCCTGCTCTTCGGTGATCTCAACGACCCGGCAAGCGAACTCTCCAAAAAGCTGAAAACGGTGGCAAGCAGAGAGCTGCGTGAAAAGCTCCGGCTCAATACCGGTATTCGCCACCACGGAATCTGACAATGGAAAAGCTACGCTATCAACCCATTGAAGGCCAAAACCCAGCTTATCTGGGTTGGCTTGGGCTGTTAGCCGTTTTCATCATGGCCGGACTGGGCGCTGCCTGGAATATGGAACATCAGGGCCACTGGATCACCGGCATGACCAACCAGGTGGTTTGGGGCACACCTCATGTCTTTGCCATTTTTCTGATTGTGGCTGCCTCCGGTGCTCTCAACGTGGCCTCTATCGGCTCTGTCTTTGGCAAGAACCTATACAAACCACTGGCGCCACTATCAGCGCTTATGGCCATTGCCTTGCTGATCGGTGGATTAACTATTCTGGTGTTGGATCTTGGCCGGCCAGATCGTCTGCTCGTGGCGATGACCAGCTACAACTTCAAGTCCATATTCGCCTGGAACATCTTTCTCTATAACGGCTTTCTCATTCTCGCCGCCGTTTATATCTGGACCATGATGGATCACCCCATGCAGCGCCATAAAAATAAGGTCGGCCTCATCGCCTTTATCTGGCGTCTCATGCTCACTACAGGTACCGGCTCCATCTTCGGTTTTGTCGTGGCACGCCAAGGCTATGACGCAGCCATCATGGCGCCCATGTTCATTGTCATGTCATTCTCATTCGGCTTGGCGCTCTTTCTGCTGGTGTTGATGGCAGCTTATAGATTTAGCAGTCGTCCCCTGGGAGAACATCTGCTGCACCGGCTCAAACATCTGTTGGGCATTTTCATCGCCGCTGTGCTGCTCTTCGTCACCATTAAGCATCTCACCAATCTTTACGCCGCAGAGCATCATGGCTTTGAAAGATTTATCCTGATGGATGGCGGCGTCTATACGCAGATTTTCTGGTGGGTACAGATTCTGTTGGGTTCCCTGCTGCCGTTGCTCCTGATCTACCACCCTCTATGGGAGCGCTCCACAACCGCTATTGCAACCGCAGCAGCACTGGTGGTCCTCGGAGGACTTGCCCAGCTCTATGTCATCATCATCGGTGGTCAGGTCTACCCTCTGCCCATCTTTCCCGGCAAAGAGGTGATAGAGAGCAGTTTCTATGATGGCGTAGTCGCAGAGTACGCCCCAAGCCTGCCTGAGACCACACTGGGCATCGGTGGCGTTGCCATCGCCTTGCTGATCATCACCCTGGGGATACGGCTTCTGAAGTTCCTGCCAACATCATTGGAAGATGCCGTTGTTGATCCTCACCACAGGCAAGGTTGATTATGGGACGTCTTCTATTATCCGCAGCCCATAAATCATCCGGTAAAACGACGATCACAACCGGCCTCTGCAAGGCCCTGCATGCCCGTGGACTGGCTGTTCAACCCTTTAAAAAAGGCCCTGACTACATCGATCCGATGTGGCTAAAACTCGCTGCGGGAAGGAGTTGCTATAACCTGGATTTCAATACCTCGACCATTACAGAGATGCATGACCTTTTTGCGTATAAATCCAGCCAAGCGGATATCTCCCTGATCGAGGGCAATAAGGGGCTGCACGATGGGGTGGCGCGGGATGGCTCCAACAGCAATGCCGCCCTGGCAAAACTGCTCGATACACCCGTCGTATTGGTACTGGATACAAGAGGCATTACCCGGGGTATCGCCCCGCTGATTCTCGGTTATCAGGCCTTTGATCCAGATGTTCAGATTGCCGGAATCATCCTCAACCAGGTGGGAGGACCACGGCATGAGGCGAAGCTGCGTGATGCTGTGGAGTACCATACCGGCCTGCCTATTCTGGGGGCCGTGCATAAAGATCCAAAGTTGCACATCACCGAACGCCACCTTGGGCTGGTTCCCAGTAATGAATCCCGTGAAGCGACCGCAATTATTGATCGCATTACGCGAGCGATTTCAGAGCAGGTTGATCTCGATGCATTGTTGGAGGTTGCCGGGCAAGTTGCTCCCCTGCCTCCAGTGGTTGTCCCGGAAATCCGTCAAAACCCAACACCAGATGTGCGCATTGCCATCGCCCGTGATGCTGCCTTCGGCTTCTACTATGCCGATGACCTGGAGGCGATGGAAGCTGCAGGCGCTGAGCTGGTCCCTCTCAATACCATCCAGGATCAGCAGCTCCCAGATGTGGACGGGCTGTTCATCGGTGGTGGTTTCCCAGAGACCCATATCAAAGAGCTGGAGGCCAATAGATCTCTACGTGAGTCAATCCGTAATGCAGTAGAGCAAGGACTGCCAACCTATGCCGAGTGTGGTGGCTTGATGTATCTCACTAGATCCATTCACTGGAATGACACTTCTGGTGAGATGGTGGGAGTTATCCCCGCAGACACCATCATGCATAAACGGCCACAGGGGCGAGGCTATGTAAAACTTGAGGAAACCGGACTAAGCCATTGGTCTTTAGGAAAAAAATCAGACAATGAACACTTCTGTGCCCACGAGTTTCACTACTCCAGATTAGAGAACATTGGTGACAACCTGAAGTTCGCTTACCAGGTCACCCGGGGGGTAGGCGTTGGCGGAGGACGTGACGGCATATTGTATAAGAATCTGGTCGCCAACTACGCCCATCTGCGGCATGGAGGCAATAACCGCTGGACAGATCATTTCATCAATTTTGTACGTAAACAGAAGCATAAATCCTGAATTATGAAGAGCTATAGCGAATTGGTAGATGAGTGCCGTGCCGACGTTGATGAGCTATTCCCCTGGGATCTCATTGAAGAGCTACAGCAGGGCAAAGATTTTTTTCTCTTGGATGTGCGTGAGGCCGATGAATTTGAGGCCATGCACATGGCGGGTTCACTCAATGTACCCCGTGGCATCCTGGAGAGTGCAACCGAATGGAATCATGAAGACACCGTACCTGAACTGGTGCAGGCCAGAGAGCGCAATATCGTGGTGATCTGCCGATCTGGCAACCGCAGCCTACTTGCCGCAAGAAGCCTCAAAAGCATGGGATTTAAGCATGCAGTAAGCCTAAGAACCGGCATTCGCGGCTGGAATGATTATGAACAACCATTGGTGGATATTAAGGGCAGGCAGAAGACCCTTGATGAGGCCGATGACTATTTCACCCCAAAACTAGATAAAGAGCAGTTGGCCCCTAATAGGAGGTAACCAACATAGCGCGGATTCACCCGCCATCAATGCAAAATTCAGATGAGCTTGATTCGTGGCGGGCGAGATCCGCCCTGTTGGTGCCAAATTAGGAGATAACGAACAAACGAGATATGAAACATATTATTGCAGTACCTTTATTCCTACTTTTTGGCACCATGCTATGGAGTCATGCCCCCTCTATCGAGATTGCCTGGGTAGTGGCCATTCTACTGTTTACCATCTATCTCTTCTCATTTGAGATTGTCCCTGTGGACGTAGCAGCAGCCAGTATTATGGTGCTACTTGGACTCAGCTCACTGCTGGCTCCCTTAATGGGTCTCAGTGCTGGGCTGGTTCCCACAGGTCAGCTGTTCGATGGTTTTTCAAGTAATGCCGTAATCTCTATCATTGCAGTCATGATCATCGGTGCCGGGCTGGATAAGTGCGGTGTTATGATAAAGGTCGCCGCATTTATCCTGAGAATCGGCGGCACCACTGAGTCACGGGTTATCCCGCTGATCTCTTTTTCAACAGGTATTATCTCAAGCTTTATGCAGAATGTGGGAGCCACTGCTCTCTTTCTTCCTGTAGTCAGCCGTATATCTGTACGTACTGGCCTGCCCATGTCACGCATGCTGATGCCCATGGGGTTTACCGCTATCCTTGGTGGCACTCTCACCATGATCGGCTCCAGCCCATTGATTCTGCTCAATGATCTTATCTATACATCAAACCAACTACTACCGGCCGAACACAAAATGGAGGCTTTCCATCTCTTCGATGTTACCCCCATCGGCATTGCGCTGCTGGTGGCCGGTATCTGTTATTTCATACTGGCTGGGCGCTATGTGCTGCCAGCAGTTGATACCTCATTAGGCACCATTTCTACAGCAATGGAATACCTGGCGGAGACCTATGGTGTCGCCTACAAGCTCAATGAGCTTGTCATCACCCCCAAGAGTCCAATCATAGGCAGCTCCCTGCATGATATTGAACATGACCATAGGATACGGGTGATTGCTGTGGATAAAGGGGATGGCATACGCTTTGGCCCATCGGGCGTGAATCGCCAGATGGGTATGGAAGCAGGTACAGTTCTTTGTGTGCTGGCCTCTGATCATGCCCTGCAGGCCTTTGCTAAAGAGGGCCAGCTGAAGATCAAACGCGCCCTGGGTGTTTTTAATGAGGCCTTGTCTCCCGCCACTGCAGGCATTGCGGAACTGGTTGTTCCTCCCCGCTCCAAATTGATTGGGCAGTCCGCTCAAGACCTCTGGCTGCGAAAAGTCTACGGCCTCTCCCTGCTGGCTATCTGCAGAGGAGGTGAAACGATCTCACGGGAAGGTGAAGGGGTACGCACTATCCCCCTCCAGGCAGGCGATACCCTTGTGGTTCATACCCGCTGGAGTGACTTGGCCCGAGTAGCAAAGGACAAGGACTTTGTTGTAATCACTACCGAGTACCCGCAAGAGAAGGAGTTGCGACCCCAAAAAATGGGGCATGCCCTGCTTTTTTTCGCCATAGCCCTTGGTTTGGTGCTCTTCACCGACACCCGTCTCTCTATCTGCCTCATGACCGGTGCACTGGGAATGGTGATCTCTGGGGTGCTCTCCATGGATGAGGCCTATGATGCTGTCAGCTGGAAAACGGTGTTTCTGCTAGCCAGCCTTATTCCTCTGGGGATGGCAGTAGAGAGTAGTGGAACGGCAGCCTGGGTAGCAGAGCAGACTCTGGTGCTATTTGGCGATGAACCACCAGTATGGATGTTACAGGCAGCTGTAGCCTTATTGGCCACCCTTTTTACCTTGGTAATGTCCAATGTGGGCGCCACTGTGTTGCTTGTGCCATTGGCAATAAATATTGCAGTTGCAGTGGGCGGAAATCCCGCCCTCTTTGCCCTTACCGTGGCGATAGCCACATCCAACTCATTTCTTATCCCCACGCATCAGGTCAATGCGCTGATCATGGGGCCTGGTGGGTACCGGGTGGTGGATTTTATAAAGGCAGGCGGTCTGATGACACTGCTGTTTCTAGTGGTGATGCTGGTGACAATGAATGTTGTGTTTTAGTTTAAGGCTTGAGGAAAATAATAAATATTTAATATTGCGACGCAATTTGTTCCGGCTTCGAGGCGCAGCGAGCGGCCGCATATTGAAATATGTAACGCTTGCTGCAACAAAGAAGCTGGGGCAAAGGGCAAGCAAGATTGGATGTTTATTTTTTTCTGCAAGCCTAAGAAACAGCCACAAATTAAGACATGTAGGTCTTGGCTTCTTCACCAGGATGAGGCAGACCGGCAATACGCCAAATTCCTCGGCAACTGCCGAACATCGCTTTGATCTCCTCTTTCTGCAGACCATTGGCCTTGCAGACCCGGCGCATCAACGGCAGCCCCCCGATAGAGAAATATCTATCACGAATATAGTCAATCACTTTCCAGTGTTTTTCGCTCAAGGCTCCGATACCGTCCAGCTCGGCAATAATCTGCGCCGCCTCTTTGGTCCAGAGGTCAGAATCGATCAGAAAGCCATCTTCATCAAACGTCAGAGCGCCTGCTTGAGTGTTCAGGGGTTGGGTATGGATATGAGTAGATAGCATGGTATTTGGAATAAACAGATTGATAGTAGTGCCAAACTATATGCAAAGCTGTAGATAACACAACGTAGTTTTTGGAATATTTCTATACTGGAAAATCATATCAAATGAAAAAAGTTAACCCATTGCAAAATTTCCCGGTCGTTAAATTCCCGTTTTTGAACTATAAGTTCTTGAGAATAAGTGACTATCAAAGGAATCTTGCTTGATATATCCAGCTTTTATATTAGTATTTAAGTAAATACTTATTTAGGAAAACCCAGAAAAGGAGCAAAAGAAAATGGCTGATTATGATCAAGAACTCGATGCTTCCGGCTTAACATGTCCACTGCCGATTCTTAAGGCAAAGAAAGCCCTCTCCTCTATGGAGGCAGGGCAGATCCTGCGGGTGATCTCCACTGATGCAGGCTCAGTATTGGATTTTGAATCCTTTTCTAAACAGACAGGTAATCCATTACTGGATTCTGGTGAAGAAGAAGGCAAGTTTGTCTTTTTAATCAAGAAAGCCTAATCCATATCTCTCACTAGGCAGATCGTTCCAAATCCTGGTGAGAAACCCGGGCCAAACCTGAAGTGTAATCTTCAAGTCAGAAATAGGAGGCACCTCCAATGTCTGAGCCAAAGAAACTGGCGATTATCGCCACCAAAGGTACCCTTGACTGGGCCTACCCTCCATTCATCCTCGCCTCCACGGCAGCAGCGCTCAGCTATGAGGTGCATATCTTTTTCACCTTCTATGGGTTGCAGCTCCTGCGCAAGGATCTCGATCTGAAGGTCACCTCCCTCGGCAACCCTGCCATGCCCATGCCTATGCCTGTACCGGTATTCATGCAGGCCCTGCCAGGGATGGAAGGGATGATGACCAGCATGATGAAAAAACAGATGAAATCCAAGGGAGTAGCCAGCGTTGAGGAGCTACGCGACCTCTGCCTCGAGGCAGATGTAAAGATGACCGCCTGCCAGATGACGGTGGACCTGTTCGATTTTAAAAAAGAGGATCTGATTGAGGATATCGATTTTGGCGGGGCTGCAACCTTCTTTGAATTTGCCGGCGAATCGGATATTTGCCTGTACATTTAACAGGTTATGGACAAAAACGACAAACCACAGGTGGAGGTCAAAAACACCACCTGCTACATGTGCGCCTGCCGCTGTGGCATCCGCGTAACCCTGCATAATGGTGAAGTCCGCTACATTGAGGGGAATCCTGATCACCCTCTAAACCGCGGCGTTATCTGCGCCAAGGGCTCCTCGGGGATCATGAAGCAGTACTCTCCCGCCCGTCTGACCAGGCCACTGCTGCGTAAGAAAGGGGCAAAACGGGGCGCTGGTGAATTCACCCCCATTAGTTGGGAAGAGGCCTACAAAATCATTGTGGAGCGCCTGCAAAAAATCCGCAGCACCGACCCCAAAAAATTCGCGCTTTTCACCGGCCGGGACCAGATGCAGGCCCTGACCGGCCATTTCGCCAAACAGTTCGGCACCCCCAATTATGCCGCTCATGGCGGATTCTGCTCCGTGAACATGGCAGCAGGGATGATCTATACCTTTGGTGGTTCTTTCTGGGAGTTTGGCGGTCCCGACCTGGAACGGGCCAAGCTATTCATCATGATCGGCACCGCCGAGGATCACCACTCCAACCCATTAAAGACCGAACTGGCCCACTTTAAGCGCAACGGCGGGCGCTTCATCGCCATCAACCCCATCCGCACAGGCTATGCCGCCATTGCCGACGAGTGGGTGCCCATTAAACCGGGCACGGACGGTGCACTGCTCATGGCTATAATCCGTGAGGTCATTACCTGTGGGCTCTATGATCGAGACTTCCTGGTTCACTACAGCAACAGCCCTGAGCTGGTGAATGTGGATGAGGCACATAAAGATGAGGGGCTATTTGTCCGCAATGTATCTGAAGAAGATGAGATAGACCCCGAGTGTTTCGACCCCCTAAACCGTTTGTGGTGGGCTCATAAACAAGAGTGCGCCCTACCCTCCCATACCGAAGGCATAGATCCCGCTCTGCTGGGTGAATATGCGCTAGAGGATGGCGTCCGGGTCAAACCAGCCTTCCAGCTACTGCTGGAGCGGGTCGAGCACTGCACCCCTGAGTGGGCGGAAAAGATCACCGGTATACCAGCCAAGACCATCACCCGCCTGGCCCATGAGATGGGCATCATGGCGCGAGATCAGAAAATCGAACTCCCCATCCCCTGGACCGACTGCTGGGGTAACGATCATGAACACGTCACCGGCAATCCGGTGGCCTTCCACGCCATGCGAGGGCTGGCTGCCCACTCCAATGGATTCCACACCATTCGTGCCCTGAGCATTCTGATGAGTCTGCTGGGCACCATCGATCGCCCAGGGGGATTCCGGCATCGCGCCCCCTTCCCTCGGCCAATCCCCCCCTGCGCAAAACCGCCGAAGGGGCCGGAGGCCGTAAAGCCGGATACCCCTCTCGGCGGCATGCCTATGGGATGGCCTGCCGCCCCAGAGGACCTGTTTGTCGATGACAAGGGCGAACCCGTACGCCTGGATAAAGCCTTCTCCTGGGAGCACCCACTCTCCGTCCACGGCCTGATGCACAATGTGATCACCAACGCCTGGCGGGGCGACCCCTACCCCATCGACACCCTGATGCTGTTCATGGCCAATATGGGCTGGAACTCCAGTATGAACACCTCAGCAGTGCGGGAGATGCTCACAGATCAGGATGAGAATGGTGACTACAAGATCCCCTTCATCATCCTCTGTGACGCCTTCCACTCCGAAACCACCGCCTTCGCCGATCTGATACTGCCGGATACCACCTATCTGGAGCGCCACGATGTGATGTCTATGCTGGACCGCCCCATCTCCGATTATGAAGGCCCGACAGATTCGGTTCGCATCCCGGTGGTACCCCCCACCGGCGAGTGCCGCCCCTTTCAGGATGTGCTCATTGAACTGGGCACCCGACTAAAACTGCCTGCCTTCCTCAACAAGGATGGCTCGCGCAAATATAAAGATTACCCTGACTTCATCATCAACCACGAGACAGAACCAGGCTCCGGTATCGGTTTCCTGGCGGGCTGGCGGGGTAAAGAGGGTGACAGGTTCATGAAGGGTGAGCCAAACCCCAACCAATGGGAGATGTACGAAAAGAACAACTGTGTCTTCCACTACAAGCTTCCCCTCTCATACCAGTACATGCGTAACTGGAACCAGGGCTATCTGGAGTGGGCGCGCAACCGCCGGCTGGTGCGCTATGCCGACCCCATCAACATTCATATCTACTCTGAGCTTTTGCTGAAATTCCGCCATGCAGCCCAGGGCCGCCGTGATGGCCGTCAGCCGCCAGAGCACCTGCGTGAGAGGGTCGAAACCTTCTTTGACCCCTTGCCGTTCTACTATGAACCGCTGGAGACCCAGCGCATCGACAGCCAGAAATATCCACTCAACGCTCTCACCCAGCGCCCCATGGCGATGTATCACTCCTGGGACTCTCAAAACGCATGGCTGCGCCAGATCCATGCCCATAACCACCTCTATCTCCACCCCAGCGTGGGTAAGAAGAACGGTTTCGACGATGGCGACTGGATCTGGGTGGAATCGGCACACGGCAAGGTGCGCTGCATCTGCAAGTTTTCCGAAGCGGTAGAGCCGGGAACAATCTGGACCTGGAATGCCATCGGCAAGGCAGCCGGAGCCTGGAATCTCAGCCCCAAGGCCAATGAGGCCCAAAAGGGCTTTCTGCTCAACCACCTGATCTCAGAGGAGCTGCCAACCGATGGCGACAGGCACCTCTCCAACTCAGACCCTATCACCGGTCAGGCTGGTTGGTTTGATCTGCGGGTACGGGTCTATAAAGCGGAAGATGGTGAAGCCGCCCAATCCTCCCCCCAATTCAAGCCTCTGAAGCCACCACCAGGCACGATCAAACGTCCGGGCCACTTCCTTGCCTACCGGGCCGGGCTAGGGCTCTTCAAAGGGCTATTCGGAGGTAACAACCAATGACACAGCTCGCCCTGGTTATCGACCTCAATGTCTGCGTTGGCTGCAGCGCCTGTGTCACCTCCTGCAAGGAGTGGAACACCTCCGGCGAGGCCGGTCCCCTCAGTGACAGCAACCCTTACGGTAAAGATCCGTCCGGCACCTTCTTCAACCGGGTGCAGACCTTCGAGGTTGGCACCTTCCCTCTGACTGAGGTAGTCCACTTCCCCAAATCCTGCATGCACTGCGAAGACCCACCCTGCGTGCCGGTCTGCCCCACCGGAGCCAGCTATAAACGGGAAGAGGATGGCATCGTCCTAGTGGATGCCGACAAATGCATCGGCTGTAAATACTGCGCCTGGGCCTGTCCCTACGGCGCCCGTGAGTTTGATGAGCAACAACGAGTGATGAAGAAGTGCACCCTCTGTGTAGACCGCATCTACAACGAGGAGCTGCCCGAGGCGGAACGGTTGCCCGCCTGTGTCCGTGCCTGTCCGGCGGAGGCCCGCATCTTTGGCGATATACATGATCCGGAATCGGAGGTCTCAGTACTCATTCGCGAACAGGGGGGCTATCAGCTGATGCCGGAACTGGGTGCCTCACCCTCCAACCACTATCTGCCCCGCCGCAAGATTCATAGGAAAATCCAGAAAGATGAACTGCTGCGGGCAGACAATCCACTGAAGAAAGAGCGGCTGCCGAAACCCTCACCCGACGAGCCGTCACTGGATGACGTTACATCCTGGTAAGTGATTTATTACGATGAAACCGCCATTTTCCATCATCTTCATGACAACCCTCTTCGGACTTGGCCAGGGGCTATTTCTGGCCCTCTATACCGGGCAGGTCTACTCGCTGTTTAAACTGCTGCCGCCGCAGGACGGCCCGCTTTTCTACGGCATCGGCAGCGGCCTGGTGCTGGGCCTGCTCATAGTCGGCCTGATCGCCTCAGTCTTCCATCTCGGCCACCCAAAAAAAGCCTTGGGCGCACTCACCCAGTGGCGGACTTCCTGGCTCTCCCGTGAAGCCATCCTGCTGCCGGTACTGCTCTTCCTGGTGTTCCTATACGGTGGATTGCATCTTTTGAATTGGAAGCCGGTACTCTTCAGCATCGGTGAAGGAGTTCAGATTGACCTTACCCTGATGATCGGTGGAGTCGCCACCCTGGTCTGCTTCGGCCTCTACCTCGCAACGGCCATGATCTACGCCAGCCTGCGTCTGCTGCAAGAGTGGGCTACACCCCTTACCGTCATCAACTTTCTCCTGCTCGGTGGAGCCTCGGGTTTCACCCTGGCAACCACATTCGCCATGACCTCTGCCCCCCAGCTGGTGGAGTTTTACGGCACCTGGGCCATTGTTATCACCCTCACCGGCTTCTGCAGCCGAGGGATCTCGTTATACCGCAACAGCCAGCTCAGATATCAATCCAAACTGCAGAGCGCCATCGGCATACGCCATGACCAGATCAGGCAACTTCACCAAGGCGCAATGGGTGGCAACTTCAATACCAAAGAGTTTTTCCATGGCCGTGAGGCAGAGTTACTACAACAGATTCAATGGGGATTTCTTATCCTTGGCTTCATTCTGCCGATCCTACTACTCACAGTTGGGCTGGTGATGGAAACCATCGAGCTACTGACCGCTGCAGTGCTCATCCAATATACCGGCCTACTACTGGAGCGCTGGTTCTTCTTCGCCGATTCAAAGCACCCGCAGAATCTCTACTACCGGGCGACAAATCAACATTGCTGAGCCTCCCAATAGACAAGAAGTTGGTTAAGCTAACCAACGAACTACTTCTCTTTTGGGCTAATAGGGATTCATATAGCCTACCAATTGGTGGCAATGCCAGCCGAATATTAGCTGAAGCAGCACTTATTTCTGTAGATGATTACCTGCGCTCATTAAAAGTACAGTTTTGCCGCTTTGTAGATGACTACCGATTATTCGCCCCAGATGCTAAGACTGCCCATGCATGGCTAACAGTTTTGGTTGAAAGGCTATACCTGGAAGGCTTGACGGTAAATCCTTCAAAAACTGTTATTGAGGACGTGTCGAAAAAAACAAAATCCTCAGCGATCGTATCAGAGGAAGCAAGGCAGGTTGCTAACGAGCTTCGCCAAGGAAGAATTATTGTTGGGTATACAGGAACTATACCTACCAAATTTCGTGAATTGTCCGAGCGTGAAATAGAGGAGTTAAAAGAGGCTACCACAGAGGAACTGGAAGAAAAAATCACTTCCAATCAAATCTTGCAGCCAGATGATGTGCGCAGATTCTTAAGGATTGTGGTTGCCAGTGGAGATTATAGTAAGCTTTCTCTATTCCAATCGCTGGTTGAAAAATTCCCTCAATTCACTCCGCTACTTGTCGATTTGTTAATAAAAAAGGAATCACACATACCAGTCACCTTGAAAGATTCAATAAAAGAATATTTTTCGGCACCATTAGCAGAAGGCATCAAGTACCCAGAGTATATGTTGATCTCTGTGGTCAGACTTCTTGGCTCAGAAGGATTCGAAAACAGTATTGCTTTAATGGAGTTATTTAGGAGTCTTAAAAGGAACTCAGGTGCATACGTAGGTAGAGCTGTTTTAGATGCCCTTGTAGGCAATACGAGACGGACAGATGTTTTAGAGATTCGGCAATACTATTCTCGTGCCGACCAATGGGAGAAACGCGCAATTATTAAGATTGTTAACTCTGTCCTCTCAGAAGAAGAGAAGAGACCTTGGTTGAAAAATGTGAAAGTTCATTCTGCAGATGACTTTTTTGCTATTGAATCCTTTGAACCAAAGAAAAAACAATAACCTTCAGGGACAGATCTGAATGGCACTAAGTTAAGCCGGATCAGCATAGATTATTAGATGCTCATTAATGCCCAAAATGAGATAATTGGGCATGAAAAACATGACCTTATTGTTACCCGGATTTCATCTACCCACACTACGTCG
>Ga0316190_10000685_pt1 | contig 23742 bp, 23 predicted proteins | sample Eddworburrow2_MG_FD_204929 | JGI IMG/M metagenome (GOLD analysis project Ga0316190, IMG submission 204929) | Coastal sediment microbial communities from Maine, United States - Eddy worm burrow 2 | ecosystem: Environmental > Aquatic > Marine > Coastal > Sediment | place: USA: Maine | collected... | reverse complement strand
ACACCGTCGAGCAGCAGAAGACACAGATTATCCGTCACATCCAAATCTTTGAGCCATGCCCCGAAGTCCAGCTTCTTACCAGCCGATAGACGCGCTACCACGCCCTGATGCGCCACCCCTTCACTCAAACGTTCCAGCGACTGGCGCGGCTGGAAAGAGATACGGATGCTGCGCATCTTGGCCAGATGAATCAGCTCATTCAAACGGGGATGACCCTTGCCGCGATCACCCTTGCCACGCTCGATAATCAGTTCGCCGATCGGCTCGTCCGATTCCAGCGCATGTTTCACCGCATGTATGCCTGCCAATATCAAAACCACCCCTCCTCTTTAAACGATAACACGCTTGTTCCGGCGATCAGGAAATGATCCAACACCTTTATATCCAGCGGTGCGCAAGCCTCAACCATGCGGCGGGTCAGAGCAATATCCTCTTCACTGGCGCGCGGTGTGCCGCCAGGATGATTGTGAAACAGGATTAAGCCCTTGGCATCCAGCTCCAGCCCGCGCTTCATCAGGTTGCGCGGATAAACAGCCGTGCGGTCCACTGTTCCTTCGAACATGATCTGCGTGGCCAAATGACGGTGCTGCTGATCGGTAAACACAGCACCAAAGCATTCCATGCCGCGCGCTTGCACCAGATAGCGCAGATGCGCCTTCACCTTTTCCGGACGGTCAAACACTGTTTTTCCGGGCAGGTCGGAAGCCAGATAACGCATCTCAGCCTGCTTAACTACGTTAAGAAACACGGCTGCTTTTTCACCCACCCCGCGCACCTGAGTGAGCTCTACCACTGGCGCATCGAACACCCCTGCCAATGTATGAAAGGTCTTCAATAATCGCTTGGCAATCGGTTTCACGTCGTTTCTTGGAATGGCATAGGTGAGCAACAGCTCAATCACCTCATCATCACGAAAGCCATCGAATCCATGCGCTGTAAAACGCGCCCTGAGTCGCTCGCGATGCCCCCTGACTGATTCATCCACCGTTCCCATATACGCATTTATACACCTTGCGGGTCGCATTGAACAAGACCGGAGCTGTCGCCATACTACCCGCATGAGTGATATTTTGAGTCCCGAAGAGTTGGCGCGCTTTAACCGCCACATCATTTTGCCGCAGGTCGGCCTTGAAGGTCAGGAGAAGCTGAAACAGGCAAAAATCCTGTGCATCGGCACCGGCGGCCTGGGCAGCCCAATCGCCCTTTATCTTTCCGCCGCCGGCATCGGCACAATCGGACTGGTAGATTTCGATGTGGTAGATGAAACCAATCTGCAGCGCCAGATTGCCCACTCCACAGCCGATATTGGCCGCCCCAAAGTGGAAAGCGCACGCGACAAACTTATCGGCATCAATCCGCATCTGCAGGTGAACCTGCACGGCGAAGGTATCAGGCGCGATAATGTTCGCGATATGGTGCGCGACTACGACTTGGTGGTCGATGGCACCGACAACTTCCCGACCCGTTATCTGGTCAACGATGCCTGCGTTTTAGAGGGCAAACCGTTGATTTACGCCTCCATCTTCCAATTCGAGGGGCAGGCAACCGTATTTAACCATGCTGAAGGCCCCTGCTATCGCTGTCTGTATCCAGAACCGCCCCCGCCGGGGCTCGTGCCCTCTTGCGCCGAAGGCGGCGTTCTGGGCGTGTTACCCGGCGTCATCGGTGTGATTCAGGCCACCGAAGCCATTAAGATTGTGCTGGGTCAGGGTGACACTCTGTCCGGCCGTCTACTACTTTACGATGCAATGCAGATGAAATTTCGCGAGGTGAAGCTGCGCCGCGATCCAGCCTGTCCTGCCTGTGGAGAAAATCCGAGCATCAGCGATGTAACCGAATACGAACAATTCTGTGGCCTACCGCCGACGGAAACCCAAAACCAGGAGGAAGCCTTGGCTGACTACGATATCACCCCGAACCAATTGAAAAACATGCTCAAAGAAACCCCCGACCTGTTTGTACTGGATGTTCGCGAACCGCATGAAATTGATATCTGCTGCCTGAAAGAAACGGTTAAAATCCCGCTGGGCGATATTGCCGCGCGCCATGCCGAGGTGCCGAAGGATCAACCTGTGGTCGTACATTGCAAAATGGGTGGCCGCTCAGCGCAGGCCGTGGAATTCCTGCAATCCAAGGGTTATAGCAATGTGAAAAATCTGGCCGGTGGCATCATCCGCTGGATCGATGATGAGGATGATTCACTGACCCGCTACTAGAGCTAATTAGAACAACGAAGCTTTTGGCCGGAAGCAAGCCCCTTCCCCGCCCCTCACTCTGGATCTAGTCTGGCACCATGCTTGATGTTCTCTGCGTAGGGCACGCATCGTTCGACATCACGATGAGCGTGCCGCACCATCCGGTCAGCGATGAAAAAATGCTGGCTGATGCACTCATCCTGGGCGGCGGCGGACCTGCCGCCAATGCTGCTGTGCAGGTGGCACGTCTGGGTGGAAGCGCAGGTTTCTGCGGTTATCTAAGCCACGACATCTTTGGCGAAGAACATATCGAAGAGCTGGCACATGAGGGGGTGGACACCGGCCTGACTGTGCGTGGCGGACATGCAAGCCCGGTATCCCAGATACTTGCCAAGCCGGATGGAACTCGCAGCGTGGTTAATTTCAAGGGTGACACCCCGCGGCTGCCGGCCGATGCCGTGGAGCTGCGCCGCATCGAAGCACTGGCACCAAGCGTTATCCTGTTTGATGGTCATGAACCCCTACTCTCGGTCGCCATCTGCGACTGGGCCAAAGCACAGAATATCCCCACCGTTCTGGATGCTGGCTCCGTGCATCGCGGCACGCGCGAACTCACAAGCCGAGTGGATTACCTTGTCGCCTCGGAAACATTCGCTTGCCAATACTGCGAACTGGATGAGCCTGAAGTCTGTCTGGAACCTCTCGATCGAATTGCCGGAAACGTAGTCATCACACTTGGCGAACGCGGCCTGATCTGGCGCCGGGCTGGAAAAACAGGACAACTGCCCGCCTACCCCATTGAGGCCATTGATTCGACCGGTGCCGGCGATGCCTTTCACGGTGCCTTTGCCCTCGCTGTAGCTAGAGAGATGGACTGGGATGATGCGCTGCACTTTGCTTCAGCAGCAGGCGCCTTGACCTGCGCCCGACTTGGCGCACGGGCTGCCCTACCGAATAAAGAACAGATTTGTAACCTGATTGGCCACACCAACTGATGCGCATCTGGGATATAAGCACGGGATATCTGGATCGCAAACGATTACTCGGCGAGCATCGAGAGCTTCACGGCTTGTTCAATGTCATTTCTCTGGGGAAAAAAGGCTATTCCCGCCACCCGGAGACCCTGCGCTGGGTCGACCGGCGCCCCGCCTTATGTATGCGCCACCAGCTTCTGGTTTCGGAAATGCAACTGCGTGGCTATCAACATCATTCTCCTCTGCCAAGCTCAGCCGACGATATCGTCTGGCCGGATAAATGGATCAATACTGCAGGAGAGCAATTCACTCTCCTGGCCGACAAACAAAGCCAAGAAGATTCGGCGCGCATCCCGCTGCCGCTAAACACCCAGCAACTATGGGCGCAGCACAAATATTCGGTCATGGCACATAATCCGGCCCTGTATTCGCACATCGGCCCTGAAGTGGCACATGGCATCTACCGGGATGATATGGTGGCTCTCGCTGAATCACTGGTAAACACCCTGCGCACACCTCCCGCTTCCGGACATCTGCATAACGCCCTGCTTCATATGTGGGGTTATGTTTCAGATAGTGGCATCTCCATACCTGAAGATGATCGCCAGCTGATATCTCTTATCCAGCAGCAGGCCATGCTCAGAAAAGAAAACTATCTGCTCAACAGCACTGCTTTGTCCGAGCTGCAGGCATGGGTAAACTAGAGGCATGCCAGTGAAAAATACTCTTTGCGGCTATGCCTTGATTTTATTGCTGACTTGCAGCTGTACTTCCCCTCCTAGGGGAATCACCCCAGTCAGCGGGTTTGAATTGGAACGCTATCTTGGGACATGGCATGAAATCGCACGCCTAGACCACTCCTTCGAACGTGGCCTCGGGCCGGTCAGCGCAGAATATTCAATGCGTCCTGACGGCGGCGTTAAGGTGCTTAATCGAGGTTTTAATGCCGAAACGCGTCAGTGGGAAGATGCTGAGGGTAAGGCATATTTTGTACGCAACCCGGATCAGGGGTATTTAAAGGTCTCTTTCTTCGGCCCGTTTTACGGTGCCTATATCATCTTTGAACTTGATCCGGATTATCGCTACGCCTTTATTTCCGGCCCCAACAAGGATTATCTATGGTTGCTGGCCCGCAACCCGGAAGTGCCCGAGACCCTTATCAAACACTTCGTCGCACGAGCCAAGGCGCTGGGTTTTGAAACGGACAAGCTTATCTTTCCAAATCAAGGGTAAGTATCAGGCATTCAAAAGCCTTTTTTCGCGCCTTGTCTCATGCACTTGTTTATATAACTATACCTCATGCAAAAGATTCTAGTCAGCGCCTGTCTGCTGGGTGAAAAGGTCCGCTACGATGGTCGCGATTCCGCCGTACATGGCGTTCTGGACATCTGGGAAAAGCAGGGCCGCATCATTTCACTATGCCCGGAAATGGCTGGAGGACTATGCGTGCCGCGCGATCCAGCCGAGATTACGGAAGGCAATGCGGTTGCCGTGCTGCGTGGCATGGGACGCGTGCAAAAACACAATGGGGATGATGTGACCGACGCTTTCATGGATGGCGCCGAGCGTGCACTGGCCAAGTGCTGGGAACACAACATCAAGGTAGCCATACTCAAGGAAGGTAGCCCATCCTGCGGCAGCAAGCAGGTCAACGACGGAAAATTCACCGGCAGCAAGATAAACGCTCAGGGGGTAACCACCGCTTTGCTCACCGGACACGGTATTTCAGTGTTCAATGAAGACCAACTGTCCGAAGCCTCTCGTCGATTGGCTGAACTCGAAAGCAAACATGGCAAATAAGCCCCTGCACCTAACCGACGAGTTGTATCAATACCTGTTGAATGTGGGTGTGCGCGAGCCGCAAGTGCTGATGGAATTGCGCGAGGCTACCGAATTGGAAGATATGTCGGCCATGCGCTCAGCCCCCGAGCAAGGGCAGTTTATGGGCATGTTACTCAAGCTGCTTGGGGCCAACCGCGTACTGGAAATCGGCACCTATACAGGCTATGCCACGCTATGGATGGCCCTTGCCCTGCCGCGCGATGGCGAGGTCGTCACCTGCGATACCTCCGCACGCTGGACCTTCGTCGCTCACCGCTTCTGGGAACAGGCCGGCGTGCAGGAACGCATCCACCTGCATCTTCGTCCGGCTCTGGAAACCCTCGATGAACTGTTGGCCAACGGCGCTACCGCTTCCTTCGATTTCGCCTTCATCGATGCCGACAAGGAAAACTACGACACCTATTTCGAGGCCTGCCTGCAACTGGTGCGGCCGGGTGGACTCATTGCCATCGATAACACCTTGTGGGGCGGCAGTGTGATTGATCTGAATAATCACGAGGCCAGCACCGAAGCCATTCGCGCCTTCAATGAAAAACTGCTTATCGACTCAAGGATCGAGCTTGCCATGCTGCCAGTCTCCGATGGCCTGACCCTGGCCATGAAACATCGCGTCTGATCCTGAAGCTGGCCTGATCATAAATGCGGGCTAGCATGGAAGGCGTGTTGAAAGAACGCTTGAACATCTATGGGCGCCTGATGCGCGTGGATAAACCCATTGGCACCTATCTGGTTGCCTGGCCGATGCTGTGGGCGCTGTGGATGGCGAGCGCGGGGCATCCCGATGTCAGCCTTGTGTTCATCTTTCTGGCCGGTGCCTTTCTGATGCGATCGGCCGGTTGTGTGATCAACGATTTTGCCGACAGAAAAATCGATCCGCATGTGGAACGCACCAAAGCGCGGCCACTGGCTGCCGGTGAAATATCCTCAAAAGAAGCACTGGGACTGTTTGCCGTTCTCTGCCTGATAGCCTTTGCGCTGGTGCTGACAACCAACAGGCTGACAGTTCTTCTATCCTTTGGAGCGCTTGGTCTGGCGGCTCTTTATCCCTTTATGAAGCGTTATACCCACTGGCCGCAGGTTTTTCTCGGTGCTGCCTTTGGTTGGTCCGTGCCGATGGCCTTTGCAGCACAGACGGGCGAGGTGCCGGCTGCCGCATGGCTGATTTTTTCCGCCAATGTATGCTGGGTGGTGGCCTACGATACGATGTATGCCATGGTGGATCGCGACGACGACACCCGCATCGGCGTGAAATCAACAGCCATCTTATTCGGCAAATGGGACCGCGACATCATCGGCTTCTTCCAGCTCGCTTTTTTGGCACTGATGTGTGCCGCAGGATCGGCATTCGATCTATCTCCGCTTTACTACACCGGCCTCGGAGGAGCCGCCGCCTTTGCTGTTTATCACCAGCGCCTGATTTATCTGCGCCAGCGCGATGCCTGCTTCAGGGCCTTCCTGAACAACAATCTGCTCGGCGGAACTGTTTTCATCGGCTTGATTCTGAGCTACCTGCCTTTCTGAGCCCCTCTCAAATGGCAATGCGACAAACCTGAACCCAGCAAGCCGATTGCAGTGAAACAAGCCTTTAGCATAAGGACGATTATTTAAGGTTTGAGCGAAAAAAAACTTTCGCCTAGAGTTGGCCTTGAGGGGAGGCACTACGACTGGAGGTGCATCCCCGCCATGGAGGAGTACTGGAACATGCGGCCTGGAAAAAGGCCACATATAGCCTATGTGGGCATCATTGTTGTTTTAATCCTTCTCGCCATCCTGATTTTCTAGGCAGGGCAACTCACTCGGAAAGAGACGAAACCGATTCGCTGCAAGGCAGAGAGAAAACAGCTTGGCTACTGACCTGAGCTGGTTTTTTTAGCGTTAATACATTATAATTCAATGTAATTGTGTAGTTAGATTGGCACATCATGTTGCTTTCTGAGACATAGAGGCGCTTGCTGACCAATAAGGGGTGTGGGGATAATGGTTGATGAAATTGGTCAACAAATTGATCAAGAAATAAACCAAAAAAAGTACTGGAACCAACGCGAGTATACCAATAAGGGGAAATTTTTATGGGCCCTATTGGCAGGATGTATTTTAATTACATCACTGCTTGCAGCACTTACACCTTAAATAACCGCATAGACTCTTTATGTTCCCATACTGGGGATAATCAGCCCCAGCACACTACCTGTCTGATTTTTCGGCAAATCGCTGCGCTGAATGATAGAACCCGATAGGGTGCCGTGTATGGCAAAGATCCTGTTTCATTTCGGCGAGCTTTCACTCAAAGGCAAGAACCGCCACATTTTCGAAAAGCGCATGGCGCGCAATATCCGTAGCGCGCTCAAGGGCGTGCTTATCCCTGATGGCTTGCATCAAGAATACGGACGCATGGTGGCAGATGTTACGGACGTAACGCCCGAACTACTTGAGCATCTCGCACTTGTCCCCGGCATCCGCAATTTTTCTCTGGTATATGAATCAGGACTATCGCTTGAGGAAATGCAGGAAACCGCCAGACGGGCTGTGCTCACAGACTTCGGTGAGGATGTTGCGGGCATACCTTTTCGCGTGTCCGCACGACGCAGCGACAAACGTTTCCCACTCAAATCCATGGAAATCAACCTGGAAGTTGGCGGCTACCTGAAGACACAACTGGACCTGAGCGTAAACCTGAAACACCCAAAGATTGATGTACGTGTCGAAGTTGGGCGCGAAGCGGTCTATATCTATACACGCAAGATAGTCGGCATCGGTGGCCTACCGGTGGGCACTTCGGGCAAGGGCGTGGTGCTGTTCTCCGGCGGTATCGATTCACCCGTTGCCGCATACGCGATGATGAAACGCGGCATGAGTGCCACACTGGTGCACTGCTACAACAGCACCATCAACCGTGACTTCGCCAAGATCAAGGATCTGGCGCGCCAGCTGTCGCGCTATCAGGGGCATGTGAAGCTGTACCTAGTTGATCTGGAGGAGTTTCAGCGCCATGCCATCGCACAGGTGCCCGCCGAATACCGCATGATCATCTATAAGCGGCAGATGATCCGTGAAGGCGCAAAGATCGCCGAGAAAATCCATGCGCAGGCATTGATTACCGGCGATTCGCTTGGTCAGGTCGCCAGCCAGACGCTGGGTAATATTCAAGCCATTTATGATGCTTCCCCGCTACCCCTGCTCTCTCCGCTGATCGCCTTCGACAAGGAAGACATTATTGATTTGGCCCGCCGCATCGGCACCTTCGATATTTCCAATGAGGAATACTGCGACATCTGCTCTTTCCTGATTGCCAAACATCCGGAGACGCATGGCCGCCGCTCGACTGTAGCGCAACTGGAAGCGCACTTGCCTATCGACAGTATTGAAAGCCCGGTGAAGATGCATACCTTTGACGCCGGCAAGGAAGCAGCGCAAGCTTGACCTGAAACGGAGTCGCTATGATACGAATCGTTTATGTCAGCTTTGCAAGTCAACCATTCTCTGAAGAAGACCTGCGCCACCTGCTGTCCAAATGCCGCGCCAATAACACCGAGCAAGACATTTCAGGCCAGCTAATCTACAGCGACGGCACATTTATGCAGGTCCTTGAAGGGCCACAGACGGCTGTCGACAAAACATTCGCCAATATCAAAAAAGACACCCGGCATCACGACATCGCTTTGATTGAACGCAAGACGATAGACGAGCGACAGTTTCCCGATTGGAGCATGGGCTTTAAGACTCTTACGCCGGAGCAGATGCAGGATATCGAAGGATTCAATTATCATCTCGACGATGATGTGAGGGGCAAGGCCGGACAGTATTCCAGCCAACTTTTCGCCACTGAATTGATGAAATACGTCAAGCAGCAGTATGTAGCCGATATGACGCGCGAAGTGCTGACCACCAGACAGACAACAGACCGCTCCCTGATGGGCTGGCTGAACAATATCGTGCGCTATATGGTCATTGTGCTTGCGGTGTTGATGGCCTTTGTTGTCCTGTGCGGCGTCGTCCTGATCGGTGTCGAGTTGTATAAGACGCTCACAACCTCGCCGGAGACGTTACTGAGTATTGATGGCATCGCCGCCACCTTTGCCTCTTTCCTTGCCGTGCTGATTGCCATCGACATCTTTATCAATATCTCGCTGTATGTGCGCCGCCATGTGATTGCCGTGCGGCTGGTCGTTGCCACGGCCCTGATGGCCGTTGCTCGAAAGATCATCGTGCTGGACTTTGCCGGCATCGAACCGATTCAGGTGATTTCTATTGCTTCCATCGTGGCAGCTCTCGGATTCAGTTATTATTTCCTTTCCAAATTGAAAGCCGATCAGGTGGTGGATAGTGAATGAGAGGGTAGAAAAGTCCGAAGGCGAGTGGAAAGCGCAGCTCAGCCCGGAGCAATTCCGCATCTGCCGCAAGAAAGGTACAGAGCGCGCTTTTAGTGGAGACCTCTGGGATCATCATGCCAAAGGCATCTACCACTGCGTATGCTGCGATGCTTCCCTGTTTGCCAGTGATGATAAATTTGATTCCGGAACCGGATGGCCGAGCTATGTCCGTCCAGTGAGCGATACAGCCATTGCTTACCATGATGACCGTAGCCTATTCAGCAAGAGAACCGAAGTGGTATGCGCTACATGTGAATCCCATCTTGGCCATGTGTTTGACGACGGCCCTGCCCCGACCGGTAAACGCTATTGCATCAATTCAGCTTCCCTGAGTTTCAAAACAGCTGATTAGGGCCAGTTCAGGCTAGTGAGTGTCAACTTCGGACTGCGAGCCATGAAACAAAAAGCGGACCGTCGAACAGGAATAATCTGATACTAACCTAGCTTAGCTGCCCTTCCTAGCATGCCATATACGGCCGAATTCTCAGCCTTCAACGCAAACAAAAATTGCTCAAGACATTCCACAGTTCGGTTAAAGTCGTCTGCTCTTGGTGCGATAATCTAGTAAACAAGCTGAAAATATTTGGACTGGAGAATACTCGATTATGACAACGCTCAACATCAATTTGCACGAGTTGATCTATTCCCTTTCGGATTCGCTTGATCTCGTTGGGGTTGTTCAAATTCACCATGGCAAACGCGTTGCCTTTATGGCTGCTGAATGCGGCAAGGCCATGGGCCTGAATGCAGAGAATCTCGACAACCTCTATCAAGCAGCCATTCTGCATGATTGCGGAGTCTCCAATACTGCCGTGCATGCACGACTAGCCCAGTTCGCATGGGAAAAGGCACACGGCCATTGCGAAATAGGGGCAGCCCTGCTGCGCTCCACACCACCACTGGCACATCTTTCCGAGATTGTGCTGCATCACCATACCCATTGGAACAAGCTCAAAGAAATGAACATCCCAGAAGATATTGCCCTGTTGACCAACTGCATCTTCATGGTTGATCGCGTCGATGTTCTTTCGCTTCACTCACAGGTAAAAAATGCCAATATCCTGCTAGGCATCAGTAAAATACGGGATAAAATAGCTGCCAAAAAGGGCGACTGGTTTAAGCCCGAACTGGTCGATACGTTTCTGAACATCAGTGAGTCTGAAGCCTTCTGGTTCTCCCTGGAACGGGAACATGTGAATGGTTATGTGTCAGAATGGATTACCCATGAAACAACCCGCCCTATCAAATTTGATGATGTCAAAAGCCTAGTTCGGATATTCTCTCATATCGTCGATGCTAAAAGCAGATTTACATGCGAGCATTCTGAGGGTGTCGCCGACCTGTCGCGCTATCTTGGTGAAAAATTTGAACTCTCAAATCACAGCTGTGAAATGCTTGAGCTTGCCGGATTGCTGCATGACATCGGTAAACTCAGGGTCCCCGATGATATTCTGGAAAAACCCGGAAAACTTTCAGAAATCGAGTTTAAAACCATCCAACGCCATAGTTTTGATACCTTCAGTATTCTCAAGAAGATCCGAGGCTTTGACGATATCGCGCAATGGGCTGGTCAACATCATGAGCGAGTAGACGGTACGGGTTATCCCTACCATGTGGGAAAAAAGACGCTTGCTATTGAGGCACGCATTATAGCCGTTGCCGATGTATTTCAGGCACTGGCTCAGGACCGACCATACCGGGCAGCCATGTCTCCTGAAAAGGTTCTGAAAATTCTACAGAGTGACGCCAGCGAGGGTAAACTTGATCGTGACGTTGTTCGCATGGTTGAAAACAACCTCCATGAGTGCTGGCGGGTCGCAACACTACAGGACAATAAAAGCAACGGGCCGGAAAACCGGCCCGTTGCAAAGATAACAGCAAATGCAGAGCTACTGTCTCAGGCCGCCTGAGAAGCTGTCTGCCCCTGCATGACCTGAACAGCCGAATCTTCGGCCTTCAATTCTTCGATGCACCATGCCGACTCATCCGCCAACAGAGCCGTCACCAGGCGATGATTCATATCGTGCCCGGTACGCTCACCCTCAAAGGCTCCAACAACAGGAAGGCCTGCCAGCGACAGATCGCCAACCGTATCGAGAATCTTGTGACGCACACATTCATCCTCGTAGCGCAAACCACCTTCATTCACCACACGGAAGGCATCAAGCACGATGGCATTCTCAAGTGAGCCACCAAGCGCCAGGCCAGCCTTTTGCAAGGCCTCGATCTCATGCAAAAATCCAAAGGTACGGGCTCGAGCTACTTCGCGAGTGTAGGCCTGGCTGGAAAAATCGATGCTTGCAGAGCGCTGACGCAGCAGCGGGTGTTCATAGTCGAGTAAATAGGTGACCTTGAATCCCTGGGCTGGATGCAGACTGCATTGACGATTGCCATCCTCAACACTGACCTTCTTGACGATGCGCAGCACCTTCTTGGCTTCCGGCTGCTCTTCAATGCCTGCACACTGGATCAGGAAGACGAAGGGAGCGGAGGATCCGTCCATAATCGGCACTTCCGGTCCATCAACCTCAATGATGGCATTATCAATGCCAAGGCCGGCCAAGGCGGAAAGCAGGTGCTCAACGGTGCCAACATGCTCGCCATCACGCCCCAGAGTCGTACACATACGCGTATCGGTCACGAATTCGGCACGTGCCGGAATCTCCGTTACCGATTTGCCGTTCTTACGATGGAAAACTACGCCTGAATTGACCGGTGCAGGCCGCAGCCACAAACCGACTTTATGCCCGGAATGCAGGCCGATGCCGCTGCAGCGAATCGGATGTTTCAGGGTTCTCTGCGGAATCATTCATACCTCCCGGATCTTTTCACGCAATCATAAACCGTTGCAGGCGTGCTCAGGCTATCGCGTCGGTTCGCGCCAAACGTGATGTTTGGCACAAAACCAAAGCGCATATTGCCATATTGCATGCCAACGGCAAAGCCTTGTTTCACCTAAGCTGGCAGCCTTCTGTCAACTTGGTCCGGCTACTCAATCCGCCTGCCTGCGAATCCACGTCGGTACCTGCAAGGTATCTTCGTCATAGGCCAAATTGGTAGCAGCAGAAGCTACAGCCTCACGCCCTGCCTGCGGTGCACTTTCTTGGCCTCCGCCAAGCATAATGTGAGCTGGCGGCATCTTCATCGGCTCTTTCGCTGTATTGCTGACGCTGGTCAACTGCACCCCGGCTTCACCAGCCAGGCCCGTTGCCACCACAGTGACACGCATTTCATCACCGGCGGATTGATCGTAAACCATGCCGCAAATGATGTTGGCATCTTCATCGGCCATATTGTGAATGATACTCACTGCTTCATCGTACTCGGCCAGGGTCATATCCTCATTACCGGTAACGTTGACCAGAATGCCGCGTGCGCCGTGAATATCGACATCTTCCAGCAATGGCGAAGAGATTGCGCGCTCTGCTGCCTCGCAAGCTCGGCTTTCACCGCTGGCGACACCACTACCCATCATGGCCATTCCGGCCGTATCACTCATCACCGCCTTCACATCGGCAAAATCGACATTCATGTAGCCGGTATGGGTGATTAGCTCTGCGATGCCGCGCACGGCCTGCAAAAGCACGTCATCGGCTTTTCTAAAGGCCTCTAGCATCGTTGTGTGTTTACCGACAGCGCCAATTAGCTTCTGATTTGGAATGATAATCAGCGTATCTACATGACGCGCAAGTTCGCTAATTCCGGCCTCAGCCTGACGCAAACGCCTTTTACCCTCGAAATTGAACGGCTTGGTTACCACGGCAACGGTCAGAATGCCCAATTCCTTGGCCACTTCGGCAATCACCGGCGCGCCACCCGTACCCGTACCACCACCCATGCCTGCCGTGATAAACAGCATGTCGGTATCGGCCAGTACTTCCCGCAGATGGTCGCGTTCGGCCTCTGCAGCCACCTTGCCGGTCTGCGGATCAGCACCTGCTCCAAGTCCACGCGTGATGTCCGTGCCCAATTGAATCTTGATATCGGCACCACTCATCTCAATCGCCTGCGAATCTGTGTTGGCAACGATGAAATCCACCCCGCGCAGATTCTGATTAATCATATTGTTCAATGCGTTGCCGCCGCCACCGCCGACGCCAACCACTTTCAATCGAGCCGACTGACCCAGTGTGTCATCCAAAGTAAATAATGTGCTCATATCGCTATCCTCCTCGTTTCTAGTTCTTAATTTTTTACTGCCCTTTTAATTGTTAACCGCTTAAACTGAAATTCTTCGCCCTGTCATCCGCTACTCATGCCTCATCCCCAAACCACTGCCTCGCTCTCGCCCACATTCGAGCCAATACCCCCGGCCCGCTACGACCGGCTGACACACCCGATGTCTGCCGGTAGTTATGCCCGTACTTGATCAAGCCAACCCCGGTTGCATACATCGGGCTGGAGACCACATCCACCAATCCTCCCACGCCATCCGGCCGTCCCAATCGAACCGGCATATCGAATATCTCCTCGGCCAATTCAACCGTACCCTCCAGCAGGCTGCTGCCGCCGGTGATGACCAAACCTGCAGCCACCAGTTCCTGAAAACCGGAACGGGTCAACTCCGCTTTGACCAATTCATACAACTCCTCCATGCGAGGCTCGAGAATCTGGGCCATCACCTGCCTTGGCATCGGACGCGGCGGTCGCCCACCCACGCTTGGGATCTCGATCTGGTCATCGGGGGAGACCATCGACACCATGCAGGCGCCAAATTTGCGTTTGAGATGATCTGCCTCGCGAGCACTGGTACGCAGTCCAACGACCAGATCGTTGGTCAGATGATCGCCACCGATAGGAATCACCGCGGTATGCCGGATGGCACCATCGAGAAAGACAGCGATATCACTTGTGCCACCACCGATATCAACCAGCGCAACACCGATATCTTTCTCGTCCTGTGCCAGCACTGCCTCACTGGAGGCCACCTGCTCCAAAACCATGTCGGCCACATCCAGGCCGCAGCGATTGCAGCATTTGATAATATTCTGTGCCGAAGAAACCGCTCCGGTAACGATGTGTACCTTGACCTCGAGGCGCACACCACTCATGCCGATCGGCTCGCGGATACCGTCCTGTGAATCGATAATGTATTCCTGCGGCAGGATGTGCAGGATCTTCTGGTCGGCCGGAATCTTCATAGCACGCGCCGCATCAACAACGCGATCCACATCCTCTGCTGTAACCTCGCCACCCTTGGTTGCTACGACGCCGTGACTGTTGTAGCCACGAATATGGGAGCCGGCTATACCGGTAAAGACTGATTTGATTTCGATGCCTGCCATCAGTTCGGCTTCTTCTACCGCCAGACGGATGGATTCAACCGTGCTCTCGATATTGACAACCACGCCCTTGCGCAGACCTCGCGATGGGTGGGTGCCAATCCCAATCACATCCAATTTACCATCCGGCCCCGCCTCAGAAACCACACAGGCGATTTTGCTGGTGCCGATATCCAGACCAACGAGAATATTTTCGTGCTTGGACATTAGACCATGCCTCCAAGTTTTGATTTTCGTATAAACCAACGCGTGTCCGCTCGCACATCAATGCGCCAGTCGCCATGCCTCCAGCGGTCGTCCTGCATCAGAGCTAATACCTGCCCCATGCGCTCTCCAGCAAGGCCGCCATGCGGCAGAAGCCAGCAGCGGCCACGCTCAAAATTGAGTTTCCAACCGCCTGTCTCGCTGACCCACTCACTGAGTTGCCCATAACGGGACACGTCCATCTGTTTAAGCTTTAACAGTAGAGCCATGGCTTCATCCAACTCATCAGCCGACACTCGTAAAAATGGCAGATCCAGAGTCTCGCCGGCCTTCAATGAACGATAGGCAACACCACGCCCGTCCACCAACTGCACAGGGCCCTGCGCATTGCGCCACAGGGCAATAGGCATGCGCATGGTTGCCGTAATCTCCATCCTGTCCGGCAGGTGGCGCGCGATATTCACCTCAGCCAGATCAGGTAAACCATCCAACAGTTGGCTGCGTAGATGTGATGGCCAGGCATGCATTAAATCAAGTGGCTGTAATGCTTTTAGCTTTTCTTCCATGGCAATTTCCAATGGCTCGGATACGCCGTGGATTTGCCATGTCTGTACGGTCAGCGCCTGATTCAGCCACCAGCCAGCCGCAAACATCAGGCCGGCTACCGACAAAGCAGCCAAGCCACGCCCTACACTCCGTAGAATGTTGGGCATTACGATGCCTCTGCGAGCCGGCTTGCGGCGACGATTCGAGCGGCTCATGCCAGCATCTCCGTTACATCATCCAACGTCCCAGCAGCTGATTTCAGCGACGCGGTTTGTAATATACGCATGCACAGGGCATCAAAATCGATGCCGGATGCCGCTGCCGATTTGGGCAGCAAACTTGTTTCCGTCATGCCTGGAATGGTGTTGATCTCCAACACAACCGGCTCACCGCCATCAGCCACGATCATATCCACACGCGGCGCGCCATCGCATCCCGTGACCCGCACGGCCTGCTCGGCGCGTTGCATACACAAGCCCAGAGTCTCGGCAGGAAGTCTGGCCGGACAGAAATAATTGGTGGCTCCGACGGTATATTTGGAAGCGTAATCGTAGATGCCTGATTTCGGTGCAATCTCCACCGGCGGCATAGCTTCACCATCAAGCACCGCTACAGCGACTTCCACGCCGTTCACTGGCATTTCCGCCATCCATCCAGAGGCATCCGTAATTCCCAGGGCAGACCAGTCTTCAACTGTATTCAACAGATGAAGGCCGATACTTGAGCCTTCAACCACGGGTTTAACGAATACCGGATAACGCAACGGTCCGTCCTCGGCAATGCGAATATCCACAGGCACCTTCAATCCGGCACGCTGCAACACCGCCTTGCACAGGTTTTTCTCCATACACAAGCCGGAGGCAGTCAGCCCGGACCCCGTATAGGGGATACCCATAATCTCAAGCAGGCCTTGTACACAGCCATCTTCGCCCCAACAGCCATGCAAGGCGATAAATGCCACCTCGATATTGGCGTCGCGAATCTGGGCCACCCAATCATTACGCAGATCCAAAGCCACGGCGTTCACACCCGAGCGCAGCAATGCAGCCAGCACCGCCTGACCTGAGCGGAGGGATATCTCCCGCTCGCCGGACACACCGCCCATCAGCACGCCGACGCGCCTATTATCAACTGCACGGCTCATGACGGCTCTCCAAGCAAGCGAACCTCGGGCTCAAGGCGCACGCCGAAGCGTGCCTCCACGCTTTCCTGCGCCAGACGTATCAGGGCAAGAACATCGCTACTCAATGCTGCATCATCATTGACTATAAAATTGGCATGCTTGTCAGAAATGCTCGCTCCACCGATGCGATGCCCTTTCAGGCCAGCCGCTTCAATCAAGCGCGCGGCATGGTCACCCGGCGGGTTCTTGAATACCGAACCACAATTGGGCAGATCCAAAGGCTGGGTCCGACCACGCGTCGTACGCATCTGGCGGATACGTTCGCGTACGGATTCTCCATCGGTGGTTTGCAACTCAAATTCGGCCGCGACCACCAGAGAACCTTGCGGCAGGCGAGTATGGCGATAGGACATTTCCAATTGTGCCGCCTGCAATTCCTCAATCTCACCATCGCGACGCACTACCCAGATACGCGTCAGACAATCTGCAACCTGTTGCCCGAAGGCACCGGCATTCATCGCCACACCGCCACCAATATCACCTGGCACGGTTGCCATAAATTCCAGCCCGCTTAAGCCATGATCGGCAGATATACGCGTCACGCGACTCATGCGGACACCGCATTCAGCGTGAAGCTGGGTTTCATTCACCTGAATATGGTTCAGGCCGCTCAAATCGAGCACCACACCGGGAAATCCGCTATCCGGTGGGAGTAGATTACTGCCTCGTCCCAAGGGAAGCAGCGGAACCTGCATGGGAATGCAGATCATGGCCGTACTCAAACCGGCCTGATTGTCGGGTCGGAAGAACCAGCGTGCCGGCCCGCCCACACCAAGCGTGGTATGAGCCGACAATGGTTCATCCTCGATACATGTACCGCAGGTTTTCAGGATATCGACCCAATCGTTCATCGTGGCCCCTCCTGCAATTCATGGCGCAAGCCTGCAGCCAACCCACCGATGGAGCCCGCCCCCATCATCAGCACTATGCGTCCGTCAGCCAAAGCTTTAATAACCGCCTCGCGCGCCTCTTTGAGGTCCACACAACAACTGACATTGCGATGCCCGCGTTGCTGCATACCAGCGGCCATCACCTCACTACTCACACCCCTGATCGGCTTCTCTCCCGCGGCATAAACCGGCAGCAGAAGCACCTCAGCAGCATCATCAAATGCGCCTAGGAATTCATTCATCAAATCACGGCTGCGCGAATAGCGATGCGGCTGGAACAGCACCAGGGGTGAAGCATCGGGCCAGCACTGCCGCGCTGTGGCCAACGTGGCCATGACCTCGGCCGGGTGATGTCCGTAGTCATCCACCAACACACCGCCGCCCAGAGGCACAGTTTGGAAACGTCGCTGGATACCGGAAAAGGATTGCATGCCCTTGCAGATGGTCGCCATATCCACACCAATTTCGCTCAACACCGCCACCGCAGCCAATGCATTTTCAGCATTGTGCAATCCGGGCATGGATAGCTCGAAGGTAACGGGATTTGCATCACCGGCACGGCCAAAGGTGATGCGCTGACCCCCACCCTGCGGTATATCTTCAATAATATGATAATCGGCCTGTGGGCTACGTCCGTATGTCACCACGGCCTTGTGCAGATCGTCGCGCAGCAAGGCCACATTGGGGTGCTCGTGATGCAACACGGCGCGCCCGTAGAACGGGACGGATGATACAAACTGTCGGAAGGCGGCCAACAGATGATCGAAATCGCCATAATGATCCAAATGCTCTGGGTCGATATTGCTAACCACGGCAATCACCGGCGACAGACGCAGGAAGGAGCCGTCACTTTCATCGGCTTCGGCCACCAGATAGGGGCTTTCGCCAAGACGTGCATTATCGCCGCTGGCGATCAGGCGCCCGCCTATGACATAGGTCGGATCAAGCCCTGCTGCCTCCATACCGTGCGCAATCATCGATGTGATGGTGGTTTTGCCATGACTACCAGCCACGGCGATGCCCTGTTTCATACGCATCAACTCGGCCAGCATCTCGGCGCGTGGAATCACCGGAATCGTGCGTGCATGCGCTTCAACCAGTTCAGGGTTATCAGCTGCAATGGCCGAGGATACGACAACCACCTGAGCCTCACCCAATTGGCCGGCTGCATGGCCCACAAATACGCGAATACCAAGCGAGCGTAAACGTTCGACATTGGGGCTTTCCGCAGCATCAGAACCCTGCACCGAATATCCCTGATTATGCAGCACCTCGGCGATGCCACTCATGCCGATACCGCCGATGCCGGTGAAATGAATGCACTTCACGCGCGCCTTCATGCCGCCACCTCCAGCCAACGCCCGAGCACGCTTAGCATGCGATCTTCACTATCGGCAGGTTGTGCACTAACTGCTGCGTCGCTCATCTTCTTCAGACGAACTGCATCAAAGAGCAAATCGCCAATCTCACCGGCCAGCCGTCCTGCACTGAGACTGTGCTGCTCAATCAGCACGGCACCGCCGGCTGTAACCAGCGATGCTGCATTAAAGAATTGATGATTATCCGCCGCATGCGGCAGAGGCACGAAGATCGATGGGAGACCAACCGCCGCAGCCTCACACACGCTCATGGCGCCGGAACGGGCCAACATCAGATCTGCCCCGGCATACAGAGCCGGCATATCGCTGCAAAAATCGAGCACCGAGGCTTCCACCCCGGCAACTGCATAGGCATCAACCAGCGCCGGCACCCGCTGTGCAGAACCGGCAACATGTGTCACACGAAAGGCATGTCCAGCTTCACGCAGCAAACGGCATGCATCGGGAAGGGATTCATTCAGAGCCTGCGCGCCCTGCGAACCACCCAGCGCTATCAAATGGGGAAGCTTCTGTGTTTGGCGTTTGGTGTTGCGAATCGCAGCACTCACCAAATTGCCGGTGTACTCACATTTATCCTTGGGTAAACGATCGGCGGCATCACTGAAGCCGAGCATCACGGCACGGCAAAAACCTGCCAGCCTGCGGTTAACCATTCCCGGTACCGCATTCTGTTCGTATAACACTACCGGGATACGCCTGAGAAATGCAGCTAGCACACCGGCCACACTGGCATATCCACCGACACCGACCACAAGATGCGGCCTTGCCGGACGCCACTGCCGCCAGATGCTGACCACCGCACGCGGCAACTCCCAGAGAAGGACACGCAATTTCTGAGCAAGCCCTGCCCCCTGCACACTGTGCATGGTAAGTAAAAGCACCTTTTCACCACGTTCGGGAAGCAGCTTCGCTTCCAGCCCGCGCTGAGCTCCAACAAACGATACCTGTGTATCCGGCCAACGCCTGCGAACCGCATCAGCCAAGGCCAACGCCGGAAACACGTGCCCACCGGTGCCGCCACCGGCGATGCACAGCTGGCGGACAGCTTGCTCAGTCTGCAAGCCACTCATACCTTCACCCCACGGCGAACATGCTTTATTTCGCCTTGCCTATTGCCTGCCTCGCGCGGCTTATTCTTTGCCTCATGTCGCTGTACGGAGAAAATAAGCCCTAACAGAATACAGGTGCCGAACAGTGCGCTGCCACCATAGGACATCAACGGCATTGGCATGCCTTTGGTTGGCATCACACCCATGGCCGCACCAAGATTAATAAAGAAGGTTGTCGCCAGTAGTGTGACGCAGCCAACCACCAGTAAACGCTGAAAGCTGTCCTGCACTCTGCGAGCCACTTGCATACCGCGCATTAGCAACAAACCAAATAGCAGAATCAGAGCAAACATACCGGGCATGCCGAGCTCCTCACCAATCACCGCAGAGATGAAATCCGTAAACGGTTCCGGCAGATAGAACAGCTTCTGCACGCCCTGTCCGAGGCCTGCGCCATGCACACCACCCACACCGAAAGCCACCATCGATTGCAGCAACTGATAACCGCTACCCAAGGGGTCGGCCCATGGATCGACAAAACTCATGAAACGTTTTACGCGATAAGGCTCGGCCAGCATAATCACCACACCGGCTGGCAATACACTTCCAACCATCAGTGTCAGATGCCTGAGTGGTACACCTCCGACAAACCACATGCTGATACACAAAGCCACCAATAATGCAGAGCTGCCAAAATCCGGTTGCAATAACAACAACAACACGGCGATACCAAGCACAACAAGCATCGGCGCAAGCCCGGTCGAAAAAGTCTTCATTCGATCCGGAAAGGCGGCCATGTAGTAGGCCATGTATATGACGAGAACCGGCTTGAGAAGCTCCACAGGCTGCAGGGTCAGACCGAGCAATGAATACCAGCGACGGGCACCATTGATTTCCATACCAATACCTGGAATCAGCACCAGAACCATAAGCACAAGTACAATCCCCAGTAGGGGCATAATCATGGCGCGCCACCAGTCCGCCTCAATACGCGACACAGCCCACATCAAAGCAAGACCGATTGGCACGTACACTGCCCAGTGGCCGATAATGCGATAGGCATCACCGTAGCGCACAGCCGAAATACTCATGCTGGAACTGGCCACCATCAGCAGGCTGGCTGCAAGCATGATCAGCACGCAACTGAGCATCACCGGATCGAAGGGTAGGAGTCGTTTCATGAGGATTTCTCCAGCCCTGCTACGGCCTCATAAAAACATCTGCCCCGCTCGGTATAATCCTTGAACTGGTCCATACTGGCTGCTGCAGGGCTGAGCAGCACTGGCAAGGGCATATTACTCTTGGCCGCCTGCACCACAGCCTCGTCGACATGTGTGACGACGCGATAGGCTATACCAGCCTCCTCAAGCAGCGCTGCAAAGGGGTTGGCATCCAGGCCAATTACAAAGGCCAGGGCCACATGCTTCTGCACAACCGGAAGCATTGGCATCAGATCCAATCCCTTGGTCAGGCCGCCACATACCCAAATCACCTGCTCAAACGAATCCAGAGCCGCTATGGCTGCGTTTGGATTGGTAGCCTTGGAGTCATCGTACCATGGCTTCCCGGCGCGATGTCCAATATAACGAAGGCGATGATCGAGCCCTCGGAAAGCTGTCAGCGACTCAGTAATCACGCTGGCTGTTACGCCTGAATCAGCTGCAGCCTGCGCCGCAACAGCCAGATTCAGATGCTGGTGCTCACCGCGCACGCGAACCTGATCGATGGCGACCTCATGCACGCGCCCTTCACTGGTCCAAAAGATATGCCGTGCCCCGACATCGCCAAACAGGCCGGCATCAACTACAGAGCCATCCTGGACCGGCCCGAAACGGCGTACATGCACGCCTTTTTCTCCTAGGCTCCATGCTAGGTCATTCCAATGTTCATCCAGCGGTAACATGGCAATATCACCTTCGCCCTGCTGTTCAAACAGACGCACTTTGGCGGCCTCATAGTCCGCCATATTGGCATGCATATCAGCATGATCGGGCTGAATATTGAGTAATGCGGCCCAACGCGGGTGTACACCCTGGCCCCGCTCAAGCTGAAAACTCGACAACTCCAAAACAGCGCGTGATGACGGCTTCGGAGCAGCCAGCATATTTAGCATTGGCTCTCCGATATTGCCGGCTATTTCCACACCACCCGGAAGGACTTCCAGCATCTGACCCATCAAATGCACAACGGTACTTTTACCATTCGTGCCTGTGACCGCGAGAAGATCGCCATGAAAGTTTTCACGGAAAAAATCCAGATCGCCGAGCAATTCGACGCCAGCATCGCGCGCAGCCTGTAAGGCCGGGTGATGCCATGGAATACCCGGACTGACTACTAGGCGGGTGAATTTGAGCAGCTTTTTACCCTGTAGTTTTCCTGTCTTCAATGAGCCTCGAATACCATCGGGAAGCTTTTTCAACTTCTCGTCGAAAGCCACATAATCGATTCCACGCGCTTCAAGAAAACGTGCAACAGAGCAGCCGGTGCGGCCCATGCCGATGATCGCCACGCCGGGGGAGGAGGAACCAGTCGCAGCGATCATCGGAGCTTCAACGTGGACAATGCCACAAGGGCTAGCAGGAATGAGATAATCCAGAAACGAACAATAACCTTGGGCTCGGCCCATCCCTTGAGTTCGAAATGGTGGTGAATCGGTGCCATACGGAACACCCGCTTACCGGTCAGCTTAAAGGAAGCCACTTGCACCATCACACTTACCGCTTCCAACACGAACAATCCGCCGGCGATGGCCAGCAACAACTGCTGATGCACCGCACTGGCCACAAAGCCCAACGCTCCACCCAGAGCCAGCGCACCGACATCGCCCATAAACACCTGCGCCGGATAGGTGTTGAACCACAGGAAGCCAAGACAGGCCCCCACCATCGCACCACAGAATATGGTTAATTCACCCGAGCCCGGGACATGAGGAATAAGCAGATAGGCGGCAAAATTTACGTGCCCGGTTACATAAACGATAACAGCCAGCGCAATAGCCACCATGAAGGTCGGAGTTACAGCCAGGCCATCCAGACCATCGGTCAGATTTACCGCATTGGAACTACCAACCAATACCAGTACAACAAAGGGGATGTACCACATACCCATATTCCACTGCGTCTTGAAGAAAGGAATATCCACCGTCGGCTCTGTCAAGGTCATCAGGCCGGCAGCTGCCAGAGCGCCAATGATCACCTGCAGGATCAGCTTCCAACGACCGGCCAACCCCTTGGGGTTGGCACGGATGATTTTCAGATAATCGTCATACCAGCCGATAGCGCCGTAGCCCAGCGTTACAAACAGAGCCAGCCAAATAAATTCATTGGTAACATCGGCCCACAATAAAGTAGAAATGGAAAGCACCAGCAGGATCAACGCACCACCCATGGTCGGCGTACCGGCCTTGGTCAGATGTGTTGCCGGCCCATCCGAACGGATCGGCTGGCCCTTGACCTGATAACGTTTCATGCGGCGGATAAAGCCCGGCCCGAGAATCCAACACAGCACCAGAGCGGTAATCAACGCATTGACTGTACGGAAAGTGATGTACTGAAAGAGATTGAATACCGGATACTGCTCGGCCAGCGGATACAATAGATTATACAGCATCGCCGCCCTCCCTTAGAGCATCCACCACCCGCTCCATATGCATACATCGACTACCCTTGATGAGTAGCGTGTCTCCCTTGCCCAGACCCATTCCCCTGAGTGCTGTCACAACCTGTGGCACATCAGCCATGTGACGAACCTCATCGGGCAAAGCCGACAAGGCGTTCATTTCGTCGCCGACCAGCAACACTGCATCGAGTCCGCTGACATCGAGCCCGG
>Ga0316190_10000683_pt1 | contig 23789 bp, 22 predicted proteins | sample Eddworburrow2_MG_FD_204929 | JGI IMG/M metagenome (GOLD analysis project Ga0316190, IMG submission 204929) | Coastal sediment microbial communities from Maine, United States - Eddy worm burrow 2 | ecosystem: Environmental > Aquatic > Marine > Coastal > Sediment | place: USA: Maine | collected... | reverse complement strand
AACTGGCGTTCGTCGCCAGGACGCAGGAGCCCAGCTCACCGTGGTTGTGAGCGGGGCGACGAGGACGCCGCGAGGGGCGTCAGGGTCCGTCGAATTAGTGACCTGATTAGCCTGACAGGACACTAGCCACACAACGAGGCGGTGATCCCCCACATCATCCCACGTCATGACCTCCGTTCGATGATCCGAGCGATGGCGTCGAGCACGGATTCGAGTTCCCGGGCGATCCGCACGAAGGGGATCATCAAGGTCAGATTCGGGGCGTCCGACTTCGAGGCCGTTCACTTCGAGACCGTTCGAGGCACCGTGCCCTCCTCAGCGCGTGCCCTCCTCAGCGCACGGCTACCCAGGTAGGCCCGAACCGAGTCGGTCATAGGCCGTTTGGACGCTAGACCTGAGCTCGGCCGGTTCGCCGGTCGACCGTATCGACCGTATCGACCGCCGGCCGGCGGCCGGCGACGGGATGCATGGTCCCCGGCCCTGGCCGCGCTACAGCTCCTGGACGATGACCACCGGGCAGGGCGCGTCGTGAGCCACCGCCAAGGCCGTGCTGGCCGCGGCGCCACTTTCGGGTACAGAACCGACATAACTGCGACACACCACGGCCGAACAGCGGTCGTCCGCGGCGAAGCTCACCAGACCGGAGGGGGCGTCTGCGGCATGTATTACCTCCCACCCGGCCACCACCTCGTGGCCCAATTCATCGGCGAGTGACCGAACATCGAACGATTCGTGGACCTGGTGGCCGCGCTGGTTCAGTTCGGCGTTCATCCGCTGTTCGGCCGGTACAACCACGTGCACCAACCAGAGCCGCTGACCCAGGGCATGGCCGAGGGCTCGCGCCACCCGCATCGCATCCGCATCGCCCGGGGTCCCCTCGATCCCCACCGCGATCGCCGCCTCACCGATGGCCCGTTTGACGTTCGGTCCAACGAGGACGGCGGTCGCGCCCGTGGCGCGGAGTAGGTCGGTGGCGACGGAGCGGTGATGGTCGGTGTCACCGGCATGATCGGTGGCCATACACAACAGGGAATCGGCGTGGACCCTCCCGGTCAGTGCGGTGACGGGATCGTCACCACCAATGATCTGGATGTCCTCGGCCCGGATATTGGGATGCAGGACCTTGGTGCGGCGCCGCACGGCCTGAGCGTGCTCACTGTCATCGTCGACGTCGATCCAGCGGAGCGGAAGATCGGTGGCCTGCGCCAACTTCCCTGCGTGAGCTACGGCGCGCAAAGCGCTCACCGGCCCACCGATCGGCACCAGGACCTCACCGAAGGGCACCTCGTTGGAAACGTTCGCCAATTCCCGATTGGACCTGGCGCTCATAGCTGTTCCTCCGCTTCGTGGTCGGACCGGACGACATCGTGCGGACACCGTGGTCCGACAATGCCAGGAGATCAGCCCGAGGTGCAGGGTCGAAGGTCCTTCGCGCTCCGCCCATCGGACCCGCACTCAGCTCCGATAGCCACCGATCATCCAGCGGGAGAGGCTTGACAGCAGCGCAAAGCCAGCGGCCATGACGATCCCCGTGACCCACCACTCGTCGGTGGTGGGCAGATCGAGGGCGTAGAACGTCGAGACGGACGGCAGCACGAACGCCAGCGCGAACAACCCCACCATGAGGCTGTTCAACGCCACGACGAGCTTCGTCAGCGGGGCCCCCACCATGAACAGGATCCAGAACCCGATCCCGGTCAGGGCCACCGTGGCAGTGGTGCGAGCCTCGGACAAGGTCGCATCGGAAAGGGCGGACCGGCTGTACCCGTAGGCCAGCAACACGACACCAGCAGCGATCGAGCCCGCAGGAAGCGAGAAGCGCATCACCCGGCGCAGAAAACCGGGGCGAGCCCGCTCCGCGCTCGCGCGGAAGCTCACCGCAAACGCGGGGATACCGATGGTCACCACCGAAACCACACTGAGATGGCGGGGCAGAAATGGGAAGGGTTGGAGCAGCGCGCCGATGGCAAACGCCAACACGACCGAATAGACCGTCTTGGTGAGAAACAGGGTGGCCACCCGCTCGATATTGGCCACCACCCGGCGGCCCTCGGCCACGACATGGGGCAGGGTGGCGAAACGATTGTCGAGCAAGATCACCTGTGCGATGGCGCGGGTCGCGTCGGTCCCCGAGCCCATGGCCACCCCGATATCCGCCTGCTTGATCGACGGGACATCGTTGACCCCGTCACCCGTCATGGCCACCGTGTGACCTGCCTCCTGAAGGGCGATAACGATGTCGCGCTTCTGTTCCGGGGTCACCCGACCGAACACGGTCGTGTGTTCCACGATCTCTCTCAGCTCGTCGGGATCCTCAGGCAATGATCGGGCATCGACCGGGTGCTCCGCGCCCGGGATACCCAGCCGGGCGGCGATAGCCCCGACGGTCTCGGCGTTGTCACCCGAGACCACACGTACCGAGACATCCTGGCGCCGGAAGTACTGGAGGGTCTCGTCGGCATCGGGTCGTAGCGTCTCGACCAACCTCACCAGGGCAACAGGGCGAACCACGGCCGGGAGGTCCTCTCCCGCCAACCGATCGGCGGCGGCGAGCAGCAGCACCCGCTCTCCGCTACCGGCAAGATCTGCCACTCGGGCCAAGACCCCAGCGTGTACCTCGGCTCGGCCCGAGAGCAACACCTCGGGGGCCCCGAGGTACCAGGCACCGTGCTGCACGAACTCCACCGCGCTCCACTTGCGCGCCGACGAGAACGCCACCGTGTCACTCACCCCCCAGCTGGGTGACCCCGAGGAGGACTCGGCGATGGCAGCGAGCGTCGCGTTGGGATGATCGTCGCTGCCGGCGATCGCCGCCAGCACGGTTTCGGCCGGATCGTCAGGCTGGGACGCATCGTCAGGCTGGGCCAGCACCTCGACACCGGCCAGCGTGATGTCCCCGGAGGTCAGCGTCCCGGTCTTGTCCACACAGAGGGTATCGATGCGGGCCAAGCCCTCCACGGCCGGCAGCTCTTGCACGAGGGTCTGACGACGAGCGAGACGAATCACCGCCACCGCCATCGCCATGCTGGTCAGCAAGATCAAACCCTGGGGGACCATGCCGATCACTCCGGCGACCATGCCGATGAGGGAATCATCGATCTCCCGACCGCTGCGTCTCTCGCTCCAGAACACGAGCGCCCCGGCCGGCACGAGCAGCCAGGTGATGGTGCTGAGGATTCGGTCAATCCCGACCCGAAGCTCCGACGCCGTGAGCCGGAAGGTGCGAGCCTCTTGGGCGAGCCGCGCCGCATACGCCTCCTCGCCGATGCCGGTCGCCTGCATGAACCCGTGGCCGGCGACCACCACACTCCCGGAGAGGGCCTGGTCGTCGGATGACTTGGGCACCGGTAGCGACTCGCCGGTGAGCAACGACTCGTCGATCTCGAGCCCCGCCGAGGAACGCACCGGCCCGTCGACCGGGACCTGATGGCCAGCCCAGAGTTCGATGAGGTCATCGAGCACCACCTCGTCGGTGGCGATGATCAGATGTTCACCGTCGCGAACGACGGTCACCTCGGGCATGTCGAGCACCCGCAGAGCGTCGAGCGTCCGTTTGGCCCGCACCTCCTGCACGATCCCCACCGCGGCGTTGACCACCATCACCACCGCGAACAACGCATCGGTGAGCTGCCCGAACACGATGACGATCACGAGCATCGCCGTGAGGATGGCGTTGAACCGGGTGAGCACGTTGGCGCTCAGGATGCCGAGAAACGACCGTGAGCTGCGCTGGGAGACGGTGTTGATCAAGCCGTCGGCCCGACGAGCAGCCACCTCGTCGGTGGTGAGGCCGCGGTGCACTCCGGACTCGGGATTCGAAACGGCCAAGAGATCGAGCTCCTTCAGGAGACAGGGCGAGCAGGAACCTGTACAAGGGGCCGGCTGCCACCGCCGAGCATGCGCACCGTCGAATGTTCCATACGTGTCAAGTCATGAAGTGAGATTCGACCCACCGGGCTTTCGCCCGGTTCCAACATGACCTCTGGCTCTGGTCGACATCGCGTGGCGACGGAACTATCAACCCATGAGCAGAATTCTGGTCGCAACCGATGGCTCACCCCATGCCGAGACCGCTGCGGCAGCCGCCAAGCGGCTGTTCGGCCCTGAGTCCGAGTTCATCGTCTTGACCGTCGCCCACGGCCCGACCGCGCCCAGCGCCTACCCCGCCCCTATGTTGGCCCCCGGGTTCGATCTCTTCCCCGTGGAGACCCAACGCGACATCGAGGCGAGCGTGGCGGCACGAGCGGAGAGCATCGTCGCCGACATCGCGTCGATCTTCGGTGAACAGGCCGAGACGAGGGTGGACTGGGGCCCGAGTGGGCGCACGATCTGCGATACCGCGGTCGCCGTGCAGGCCGATGTCATCGTGCTCGGCGACCATGGCCACGGCTGGCTCGGTGATCGGCTCATGGGATCGGTGGCCCGCTATGTCACCCACCACGCGCCGTGTGGGATCTATCTCCACCGCGACCCGGCACGCGACGAATCCGCTAGGTAAGTAGCTAATCGGTGACAAATCAAGACGACCAAGCGAGGGAACCAGATGAAGATGGAAAACATTGTGGTCGGCTGCGACGGGTCCGAGACCGCTACCGAAGCCGTCGAGACTGCAGCACAGCTTTCCGCATGGTCAGGGGGTACCGTACACGCGGTGGCCGCATCAAACCCCCGAGACGACGCGGAGATGCGCCGCAGGCTGTCATCGATGCCCGCGGAATATCAGACCGCGTTCAGCAGCGGTGCTCACGAGCTGGAGATTCTGGCGAACGTGGCGCGAACCCTCGAACGCCGCGGCGTCACCTGCCATACCTACCAGCGCTCGGGCGACCCCGCCGATGCCATTCTCAGCGTCGCCGATCAGGTGGACGCCGACCTCATCGTGGTCGGCAGCCGGGGCTTGGCCCGCGGGACACGCCGTTTTCGGGGCAGTGTTTCGACCAAGGTGTCGGCTCACGCCGACCGCAGCTATCTCGTCATCCTGGGCGACTGAGCCTCAATCGATGCCGAGGCGCAGCCGATCGAGGGTGGTGATGACGTCGGTCAGCAGGCTGGATGCGCCGATGCGGAACAGGTCAGGACCCGCCCATTCATCGCCCAGCGTCGAACGGACGAGGTGGAGGTAGCCGAGCGCATCACCTGCGGTGCGAACGCCGCCGGCCACCTTGAGCCCGACCATGCGCCCGCTGGACTGTCGGTACTCGGCCACGGCGTCAGCCATGCACAACACTGCCCCGGGGGTGGCGGCCGACGCGATCTTCCCGGTCGAGGTCTTGACGAAATCGGCGCCGGCCTCCATCGCCATCATCGCCGCCGCGTGGATCGTGTCGTACGAGCCCAGCTCCCCCACCTCCAGGATCACCTTCATGTGCCGGTCACCGATCGCGACGCGAGCGGCCTCCAGGGCCGACCGGGCCCGGGCGCGGTCCCCGTCGAGGAAGGCCGAACGGTCGAGCACGATGTCGACCTCATCGGCTCCGTGCGCCACGGCAGCCTCGATGTCGGCGAGTCGGATCTCGGCCGTCGACAGCCCGGCCGGAAAGGCACCGGCGACGCTGGCTGACCGCACCCCGCTGCCCTCCAAGAGCTCGGCCACCAACCCGATCAGGGCGGGGTAGACGCACACCGCGGCCACCGGCTCCACCGTGGCGTCACCGGGATGGGGACGGCGGGCGGTGGCGCACAGCGCCCGGATCCGACCCCTGGTGTCGTCACCTTCGAGGGTCGTGAGATCGATGCACCTGACAATGGTCCACAGATCGGCCACGCCGCCGTCGGCGCCGGCATCCATCAACGCGGCCGCTCTGGCCTCGAGCTCACCGGCGTCGACCACGGGGCGAACGGGCCGTCCCTGTGGCGCGGCGATGCGGCGAACGGCGGCATCGATGACTTCGGCCACGGCCCGGCGGGTCTCGAACTCGGAGCGACCCACATCACCCCCGTGGGGGGCCACGATTTCTCCGTAGACCTTCAATTTGGGTTCGGTCCCGCTGGGCCGGGCGACGATACGGCCGTCCTCCAGCTCGCACACGAGAACATCAGCCGGCGGCAGCTCCCCCCCACCGGTGGACAGATCCACGACGCGGGTCACCGGGTGGCCGGCAAGGTGCGTCGGAGGATCGGCGCGCAGCGCGGCCATGGCCTCAGCTCGCAGATCCAGCCCGGACGATGCTTCGAATTGGATTGACCGCTGAGCCGTGGACGCCACGCCGATCGACCGTCTCAGCTCGTCGAAACGGTGCGCGAGGGTCTGGCCCGACGCCACGAGCTCGGCGGTCATGTCGGCTACTGCCAGCGCGGCAGAGATCCCGTCCTTGTCGCGGACCCGGTCGGTCACGGCATAGCCGAGGGCCTCCTCGTACGCGAAGACCAGTCGTCGAGCGGGATCCAAAGCCGGACGCATCAACCATTTGAAGCCGGTCAGCGTCTCGACATGGTCCACCCCGTGGATCTCCGCCAGACGATCGAGCAGCCGAGATGACACCACGGATCGTGCGACCAGTCGATCATCACCCGACCCGCGCCTCAGCACATGATCGGCCAACAACCAGCCAAGCTCGTCACCGGTCAGGACTCGCCACCCGGCCGGGGTCGGCAGGGCCACCGCCAACCGGTCGGCGTCGGGGTCGTTGGCGATCGCCACGTCCGCACCGACCTGGTCGGCCAACACCAACAGCTCCCCAAGCGCTCCGGGCTCCTCCGGGTTGGGAAACGGGACCGTCGGAAAGTCCGGATCAGGGTCGGCCTGGCTCGCGACGACGTGCGGGGAGGGAAACCCCGAACGGCGAAAGGCTTCGACGAGGAGATGACGGCCAACACCGTGCAGCGGGGTGTAGGCGACGTTGACGGCGCGTGCGCCACCGGCGGACAAGGTGGTCACCATCGCAGCCAGATAGGCATCGCGGAGCTCGCCCGTGTCGGGGGCTATTGCGTCACTGGTGATCTCGGCGAGGTCGTTTTCGTCCAACGGGTCCAACGCCGCGAGCAGGGACTCGATCTCCCGGTCGAGGGGCGGCACGATCTGGAGCCCGTCCGACCAGTACACCTTGATGCCATTGTCGCCGGCGGGGTTGTGGCTGGCGGTGATCATCACCCCCGCGGCGGCGGAAAGGTGGGTGACCGCAAACGCCAGCACCGGGGTCGGTGAGGGCTCGGTCATCAAGATGACCTCAACGCCCCTCGCGGCCATCACCCTGGCCATGTCCTCGGCCATCGCCCGACTCTTGTGCCGGGCGTCGAACCCGATCACCACCCGGGCCGCTGTCGCTTCGGGCCATCCACCATCTTCGGCCGGCACATCGTTGGCCAGCACGACTTCGGCCAGCACCCGATCGACCAGCGCGGCAGCAACCATCCGGGCCAGAACCCGGTTCATCTGGCCGGGCCCGGGCCCAAGCGGGCCGCGAATACCGGCGGTCCCGAACCTCAGTCGGGAGCCAAAGCACCCAGCCAACCGAACCGGATCGGCGAGAAGCGTGGTCAGTTCCGCCCGGGTGTCCTCATCGGGGTCGGCCTCGATCCACTGCCACGCCCGTTCCTCCAGGTCATTCGCGGCCACGGCGTCGTTCATGGCGTCGCGTCGCGACCGACGAGGGGGAGGTAGGTCGGAGAGTTCATTCTTCGCCACCATTCCACACCACCTGCCTTTGCGCCAGGGTCATGGCGTCGACAAGCACCGCTGTGACCGACGCTGTGACCACGAGGTCTTTGGACTCTGGGCCATGGGCCGCCCCCGCCCCAACATGGGCTCCTATTCGCCACAGCATGACCCAAGACCTCCACGGGAAGGGATGGCTGGTATGAGCACGATGACCGATCGACCTGTGACCACCTTGGCTGCAGCCAGAGCCGAGGATGCGGTGAAGATCTTCGGGGCGGGCAGTACTGAGGTGCGGGCGCTGGACAATGTCACCGTCGAGTTCGAGCGCGGCCGGTTCAGCACCATCATGGGACCGTCAGGGTCGGGCAAGTCCACCCTCTTGCACTGTATGGCGGGCCTGGAACGGCTGAGCTCCGGACGCGTGCTCGTCGGCGAGACCGATCTCAACACGTTGAACGACACCGACCTGACGGTCCTTCGGCGCGACCGCATCGGTTTCGTGTTCCAGACCTTCAACCTTGTACCCACCCTCACCGCCGAGAGGAACATCACCCTTCAGCTCCGGTTGGGACGCCACAAGGTCGATCAGGACTGGTTCGACGAGGTGGTCGACACCTTGGGTGTCCGGGCTCGGCTGGCCCACCGACCCGCCGAGCTGTCCGGTGGGGAGCGCCAACGGGTAGCGGTAGCCCGGGCGCTGATCAATCGACCGGAAATCATCTTCGCCGATGAGCCGACCGGCAATCTCGACTCGGCCGCAGGCCACGAGGTTCTCGGTTTCCTTCAGCGGGCGGTGGACGATCTGGGCCAAACCGTGGTCATGGTCACCCATGATCCGTCGGCCGCCGCCTTCTCGCAGCGGATCGTGTTCCTCGAGGACGGACGGGTGGTAGATGAGATGAGTGAGCCCACGGTGGTGCGGATCCTCGACCGACTCAAGGAGTTCGACGACTGATGTGGGAACTGAGTATCTCCAACCTCTGGACGAAGAAGTTTCGCCTGATCTCCACCTCGCTTTCGGTCGTGGTCGGGGTGGCCTTTCTCGCCGGCTCGCTGGTCCTGCTCGACACGATCGGGCGGACCTTTGACGACCTGTTCTCCACTATCAACGAAGAGCTCGACGCCAATGTGCGTAGTACCGACGTGATCGAGGCCCAGTTCGGCGACATCCGCGGGCGCATCGACGAGGACATCGTCGATACGGTGCTCTCCGTCGACGGTGTCGCGGCGGCCCAAGGCGAGGTTCAAGGGTTTGCCCAACTGGTAACCCACGATGGTGAACCGATGGGCAACCCCGGTCAGGGTGCGCCGACGTTCGGATTCAACTGGGGCACCATCGACGAGCTCAACCCCATGCGTCTCGTCGAGGGGCGCGCCCCGAGCGGGCCGGCGGAGATCGTGATCGACCGCCAGAGCTCCCGTGACGGCCCTTTCGCCTTGGGCGACAGCGTTACGGTGCTCCTCCAAGGTCCACCGAGCCAATTCACTCTGGTCGGAATCGCCACGTTCGGCACCGCCGACAGCGCCCTTGGATCGACTATGGCCATGTTCGATCTTCCGACCGCGCAGGAGGTGCTGGCGGAGCCGGGCCAGCTCGACGCGGTGAGCGTGCTGGCCGATGAGGGGGTCGGTCAACAGGAGTTGGCCGACCGGCTCAGCTCGGTGCTACCCGCCGACGTGGAGGTCGTCACCGGCGCCGAGCTCACCGAGGAACAGCAGAGCGATGTGGCCGAGGCCCTGGGCTTCTTCAACACCTTCATGCTGGTGTTTGCGTTTATTGCGCTGTTCGTCGCGTCGTTCATCATCTACAACACGTTCTCCATCCTCGTCGCTCAACGCACGAGGGAGATGGGACTGCTCCGTGCGCTCGGGGCCCGGCGCCGCCAGCTGGTGGGGTCGGTCCTGATCGAAGCCTCGATGATGGGCGCAATCGCCTCCATCATCGGCATCGCGGCGGGTGTCGGTGTCGCCACCCTGCTCAAGGCCGTGCTGAGCGCCGCAGGTTTCGACATCCCCGCCGGTGGGGTGAATTTCCAACCGTCGACGATCTACTACAGCCTTGCGGTTGGCGTGGGGGTGACCGTGTTGTCCGCACTGGTGCCGTCATGGCGGGCGTCCAGTACGGCGCCGATGGCTGCCATCCGCACGACCACCACCGATGAGACCGCCGACATGGCGCGCCGTCTCCTGATCGGCTTGATCGGCGCGGCGGCCGGGGTCGGGTTGCTTCTGTGGGGCCTGTTCGGCTCACCACCGAACCGCACGGTCATGATCGGGCTCGCCACCGCCCTGGTCTTTCTCGGTGTCGCAGCGCTAAGTCCGTTTGTCGCCGCGCCGTTCAGCCGCTTGGTCGGCTCACCGATCGCCAAGTTGGGAGGGGTCCCGGGCGAGCTGGCCCGAGAGAACGCGCTACGCAATCCCCGCCGTACGTCGACCACCGCCGCCGCGCTCATGATCGGCGTCGGTCTGGTCGGAGCGATCGGCATCTTCGCCGAGTCGGCGAAGGCGTCGGTGGACAAGATCATTGACGACTCCTTCGTCGGCGACATGGTGATCGACTCGGGGGCCTTCGGATTCGGGGGTCTCAGTCCCGAGCTCGCCCGTCAGCTGAACGAGCTTCCCGAAGTGGCGGCCGCGTCCGGTGTCCGCTTGGGTTTCGCCGAGATCGACGGGCAGAGCGAGACCTTGCTCGGCGTCGACCCCGCAACGATGGGCGACATCGTCGACGTCGGCGTGCTCGAGGGCGACGTGGCAACCCTCGACGAGAACGACCTCGCCGTGCACGAAGAGGTCGCCGCCGATCACGGCTGGCGTGTCGGCGACGGTGTAGCGGTCCGCTTCGCCGATACCGGCACCCAGCAGTTCGAGATCGCGCTGGTCTATGCCAATGATGACCTCGCGGGGCGGTTCTTCGTCGGGAACCCGGCGTTCACCGCCAACGTCCCCGATGTCTTCGACTTTCAGGTGTACGTGCTCCGGGATCCAGCGGCTACCGCCTTGGGGGCCCGCACGGCGGTCGAAGCGGTGGCCGACGGCTTCGCCAACGCCACGGTCCAGGACCTCGATGAGTTCAAACAGACCCAGTCCGACCAGATTGACCAGCTACTGAACCTGGTCTACGCGCTGCTGGGGTTGGCCATCATCATCGCCTTGATCGGCATCGCCAATACCTTGGCCCTATCAACCGTCGAGCGAACCCATGAGCTGGGGCTGCTGCGAGCGGTGGGCATGACCCGTCCCCAGCTTCGTCGAGCCGTCCGCTGGGAGTCGATCATCATCGCCCTGCTCGGCACCACCCTGGGTTTCGCCATCGGGTTGTTCTTCGGATGGGTCATCGTGCGAGCACTGGCCGATGACGGTATCAGCGAATTCCGCGTCCCGATCGGTCAGCTGGTGGTGGTGGCGTTCCTCGCCGTCCTGGCCGGGGTCGCCGCCGCGGTCCGACCATCACGACGCGCCGCCAAACTCAACATCCTCGAAGCCATCTCTGCGCAGTGAAACCTTCGACCGCCGGGTAAGAGGGTCGACATCTCCCTCACCGCTACGTCAGGCCGACAGCCTCGATGAGCTCGTCGACCGTCGGCCTGTCGTCGGGTCCGTCTCCCCAGAAGCCATAGGCGAGCGTGCCATCGGGGGCGATCACGAAATCGCCGCCGAGCTGCAGGGTGTCCTCGGTGGGGCGAGCGAGGCCGGCAAACCCATCGGTGCGGAAGATCTCCAGGTAGCGGCGGGCGCTTCTCCAGCCATAGATGCGCCTCACCGACCCGCGCCCCAGGCCGTAGGCCCGATACGCAACTCGTTCGGCATCGACCAGGATCGGGAAGCTGAGGTCGTGGGCCCGGGAGTACTCGACGATTCGAGCGGGGTCAGCGAACGTCAACAGGACCACCTCCGTACCCCCACCGAACTCGGCGAGGCGGTCGCGCACGGCGACGGCATGGACGGCGCAGGGCAGTCAATGACTGTGACGATGGAAGATGGCCAGGACCGCACGGCCCCGCTGATCATCCAGCTGCCACGGCTGCCCGAACTCATCGAGTGCCGACATATCCGGCGCCGGCGCGCCGATGACCGGTCGGACGAGATCCTCGGTCCAGCGTCGGGCACCCATCCTCAAACGGTGGCGCACCGCCGACCAATCAAACACCGCATCTCCCAGATGGCCCGTGTCCCAAACAGGGTAGAGCCATCCTGGCATGCTGGTCTCTGACCCGTGTCCGACCACCCCAGGAGCACCCGATGGCCAGCCGACCGACCGCCACGCCCGGCGCCAAGATGATGTACCTGATCCGCCGCTGCGCCACCACCTCCCGTAACGAGCTGGTGGCCCACTGGTTCGCCAACCACATGCCGCTGGTCATCGCGGGCCAGCACCGCCAGGCAGAAGCGGGAGAACGCCACGCCACCCGCTATGAGGCGACCTTGTTCGAGACCTTCGAGACCGAGGACGAACCGACCGGCGACTCCTGGGACGGTGTCGCCCAACTCTGGTGGGAACGACCCCTGCCTCAGCCGGACCGCGCCCACGGCACCGAGCCGGCCGACTCGTTCCAGGAGCGGGTGGAACCCTATGTCCCTTGGGCCTCGACCGAGTACGTGGTGCTCGACGGCACCGACCGGCTCCCCGTCGAGCCGCTGACGCTGAACGACCCGTTCCCCACGACCCGCAGCGGCTTCACCAAGCTGACCTCGCTGGTGGCGGCCCAGGATGGCGCGGACGCAGGGGCGTTCTTCGATCACTGGCTCGATGTCCACGCGCCCAACGTGATGGCGGTGATGGCCCGGGTGGGTGGCTTCCGTTACGTCGTGAGCCAGAGCCTCAGCCCTGAGACCGAGCCCTACGCCGGCATGGCCGAGCTCTACTTCCCCGATCCCGACACCCTCCGCGCCTTCGGTGAGGAGATCGAACCCGATGGTATGGCCCGCTGGGTCGATGCCCGCCGCACCCTTCGCTACGTATCCGACACCGAGATGATCGGTATCCCCTGAGCTCCAGGTCGTCGATTCACCTCCACCGAGCCAGCCGTCATACTGGGCCGATGTCTGCCACGACCGAGCGCGACCCCGACGAGACCGCCCCATCGGCCCCGGAAGAGGATCTGCTCTTTGACGATCTCGACGACAAGCTCGCGGCCTTCAACGCCTTCCGCAAGAGTGACCAGGACGCGGCCGATGCCGTCCTCGCGGAAATTGGGGCGAGCGACACCGTCGGCCGTCAGATCGTGCTCGAGCTGGCCTCGAAACGTCCTCTCGGCCATACCGAGCGTTTTCCACCGGCTCACGCGCTCGTGATGCGAGCCCTCGAAGTGCTCGACCGCAACGGCGCCCGATCGGTGAACATCTCCGGCCTGGGTCCTTTCGGGCCGGTGGCTTCATTTCTGGTCCAACAGGTCGCCCACTTCATCGTTCGGAGCTACCAGTCGCAGGTGATCGACACCATCCACAATCTGTACGCGCGGCGTGAGGCGGCCGCCCTACTGGGCGACCCGGCGAGGCCGATGCTCACCCGGGCCCGCCGCCACACCGAACGCCTGCGCGCCGGCTACAAACAAAATCCCCTCGGCATCCCCACCTTCCTGCTCGGTGGCGCCTTCGTCAGCACCATCCTTTCCTCGTTACAGGGGGCGCTTCGTAGTGCCGGCACATCGTTCGTCTGGAAGGTGGTGGCCACCGTGCTGGTGTTCGGCGCTTTCGGGTTGGCCTCGTGGGTGATCCTCCGGGGTGCGGCGGTGGCTCGCAACCGGATCCGCCTGACCATGGACGGCCCACTGCAGGCCCTGTGGGAGACGGTCGGCCGAGCGGGCACACCACCCCAGGACCAGGCCCGTATGTTCGCGTTGATCGCCATCATCCTCATGGGTCTCACCTGGCTGGTCATCCCCATCGGGCTGGCCATCGCCTGGCTGACGACATAGAGATCGTGGGGCTCCTCCCGCTCCAGAGTTCTTCGCGCGGATCGGCTGGAGATCGAGCCGAAAGGAGACCTTTCGGCTCGATCCGGTCAGAACAGGGTGGCTGGTCAGGACTGGCCAGACGCGACCGCGACCGCGTCGGCGTGATTCAAGTAGCGTTCGGGGATATCGAACCCGAAGATCTCCGCTGAGTTCAGGCCCAGGATCTTGGCTCGTTCGCCATCGGTGAGCCCGCCCATGGTCCGTTCGATCGCCTGCGCCGAGTAGGGCCAGGAGCCCTCGTGGTGAGGGAAGTCGTTGGCCCACAGCACATTGTCGACGAGCCCGTGTTCACGTACGAGATCGAGACCGGACTTGTCCTCTTGGAAGCTGGAGAACCCCTGACGCTTGAAGTACTCGCTCGGCAACAGTTCGAGCTTGGGCCGAACCCACATGTGATGCTTCCGGTACGCCTCGTCCATGGCCTCGAGCATCCAGGGCAACCAGCCGATACCGGCCTCGATAGCACCGAAACGCAGGTTGGGATGGCGCTCGGCCACCCCTGACGCACAGATGTTCACCAGCGGCTCCATCGTGGGCGACAGCGAGTGCACCGTGTAGTTGATGACCGCACCCCCCTGGCTTCGGGCCGTGCGAGGGTCGCGACCGGTCGAGACATGGAACGTGACCGGCAGGCCGGCCTCGTCGATGCAGTCCCAGAGCGGTTCGAACTCTTTGAGGTTGTAGTTGGGGTCGTCGACATCGGGAGGACCGAAGACCGGCTTGCAGGGAAGGCACAGCCCTTTGAAGCCCAACGCGGCGCAGCGCTGGATCTCGGCGATCGTCTCGTCGAGCGCGGCCGGCGCGACACAGGCCATCGGCGCCAGCCGGTCGTTGAATTCGGAGTAGTCCTCCCAGACCCAGTCGTTGTAGGCCCGGCACATGGCGTGGCTGAATTCCGCGTCCGGGGTGGCCCAGATCGTGAGGCCCTTGTTCGGGAACAACACCTCGGAGTCGCACCCGTCGAGCGCGAGGTCGTTCAGCCTCGCTTCGGGGTTCCGACCAGACACGTGACGCAGTTTCTCGTGGCCTTCGAGGGGCTGTACCCAGTTGAGCTTGGCCGGCCGGAAGCCCTCGGTCTTTTGAAACTGCGCCGGTTCGGAGTCCGGCTGTTTGGCGATGACCAGACCGGGAAGACGGTCGTGGTATTTCTCGTCGATCCGCCCGTGCAGGAACGTGTTCGGCTCCTGGACATGGCCATCTGCGGAGCACATGAAGTACTTGTCCTCGGCGTCGGGGCGCGCCGAACGCGTCCAACCCTCGTTGCCCGGAGTCCCGGTCCTCCAGGTGTTGTTGGCATCGGGTTCGGGAATCGTCGTCAGTGCCATGGTCAGTTGTTACCTCTCGAGTTGAAGGGCGTGCTGTTGGTGTTCATCGTGCTACTGGCCTTCATCGGGTTGCCGGCCTTGATCGTGGCGATGATGTTCGTCGCGACCTTGGAACGCGTCCTTGGTTCCCCCATCGCGACGGGCCCGGAAGAAGTTGTACTCGCCCTCGTCGAACTTGATGTTGGTGCCGAGGGCATGGCCAACCATTCCCGCGTGGATGTAGCCGCTCATGCCAAGAGACGCCAGCGCCATGGCATGAGCAGCCTTGCCCGTCACCAGCGCGTCTTTGGCATTTCGGGCCACCTTGGCGGCCCACGCCTCGACGGTTGACTCCAGTTCGTCGTCAGGAACGCTGCGGTTCACCAGCCCGATGGTCTCCGCGGTTGGCCCATCGAACCGATCACCGAACAACAGGAGCTCCCGGGCCTTCTTCGGCCCGTAGGCCACGATCAGGGTGGCCAGATTGAACGTGTTGCCCGCCAGACCCAACCTCTGTTCGGCGTGACTGAACCCGGTCGAGTGGGCACACAGAGCCAGGTCGGCCACCTCGACGAGATACATCCCGATGCCAACACAGTGGCCGTGGACCTGCGCGATCACCGGCTTGGCGGAGTTCTGGAAGTCATAGACCGCTCGACCCAGGCGTCGGTCGATCGCCAGTCGTTCCCGCTGGCTGAGGCGAGGCGGGCGCCGGCCGGGCGCCGCGCCCACATGGCCGTACGCCACCGCGATGTCCTCGAAGTCGTCGCCCACACAGAACGAAGGGCCGCGGCCTTTCAGGATGATGACCTTCACGTCGTCATCATCCTCCGCCTGGTGGAGAAGGCCGACCAACCGATCCAGACCGGAGAACGGTAAGGCGTTACCCTTCTCCGGTCGATTCAGGATCAGCCGGGCCACCGGCCCTTCCTTCTCGAACAGCACAATCTCGTCGCTCACCGTGCTCACGATCTCCTCGACCGGGTCCGTCGCCGGAGAGCAACGGGACGACAGATATGGCTGGTTTCACCGTAGTAGGTCATAGTGCACGCCTCGGAGCCGTCAATTCTTGGGCAGCTCGCGAAACGGCATGTCACGCGCAGGACCGGGCTCTCGGGGCAACCCGAGCGCCCGCTCGCCTATGACGTTGCGCTGGATCTGATCACTACCGGCATAGATCGGGGGTGCCGGCGAGAAGACCGTCATCTCCTGGAACATGCCCGCGGCGTCGGGCGAGTCGAACAATTGCCCCTCGGCGCCGAGCAACATGTTGGCCGCGTCCCGGCCGTTGGCCACCGCCCCTGAGTTGTAGACCTTGGCCAGGTTGCCTTCGACGCCGGTGCGGGACTTGGGCACCATCTTGGCCTTCCAGGCCATCATCCGCTGGATCTGATGGTCGATGTGCACCTGCACGACCGCCTGGCGCACCACTGGATCGGCCGCCATCTCCTTCTCCTCGGCGAGTTCGGAGAGCGCCCGCAAATGGCGCCTCCCCACCGCTGCGCCGTTGATCGGCCCCTTGGTGCCGACGAAATCGGCCGCACGCCTGTCCAGGTCCCCACCGCGGCTGCCGGGCAGGGCCGGCGAGAACGTCGCTCCCCCGTGGCCGGCGCCGGCCCGCTCGAACCCGAGGGTGGCGTTGGCGATTCTCCAGCCATCGTTCAGCTCCCCGATGATGTTTGCGTGGGGTACCCGTGCACCGTCGAGGAACACCTCGTTGAAGACCGCCCTGCCCGTCATTTCCCGCAACGGGCGAATCTCGATGCCGGGCTGAGCCATGTCGATGACGAAGTAGGTGATGCCCTTGTGTTTGGGCTGGTCCGGATCGGTGCGAGCGATCAGCATGGCCAGGTCAGCGGTCTGGGCCGTCGAGGTCCACACCTTCTGGCCGGTGATGACCCATTCGTCCCCATCACGTTCGGCCCTGGTCTGCAACCCGGCCAGATCGGAGCCGGCCTGAGGTTCGGAGAACAGCTGGCACCAACCTTTGGTGCCGTCGAGGATGGGCGGCAGGTAGGCCGCCACCTGCTCGGGTGTGCCGTGGTGGGCAATGGTCGGCGCGGCGAGTAGCAGGCCGAGCCCCCCGGGCGGACCGAGGACATTGGCCCGCGTGAAGGTGGTCAGGACCATGGCCGCCAGGTCTGGTGGCCAGCTCCTACCGCCCGCGGCGGGCGGTAGGGTCGGCGAGGCGTAGCCGGCGGCCGCCATCTCGGCCCACCATTCACCTACGGTGATGTCGGCGGTCCAATGTTCGGCCACCCAGGTCTCCAGCTCGGCCTGCACCTCTGGCGTGGTGGGCATGGCCGACGAAGGGTTGATCGAAGTGGTCACCCATCCATCGTCGCATTTGACCGTCAAACCGGCCAGGCCAACTGGCCAGGCTGGGCCCGCGCCACTTCGGCTGGGAGTCAGAAGCTGACCAGACCGCGCGGTCCGGTCAGGCAGGAGAGCGAAGGAACATGGCGATGAGTCCGTCGGCGTGGCGGGCAACGACGTCGGGGGCATGGGGCTCGATGCCCATCAGCTCCGCTTCGGGAGCGTTTACATAGAGCAGCGACACGGCACCGATGAGGACATGGAAAAAGATGTCGCTCGAGACCGGGGCGGCCATCCCCTTCTCCGCGAGCATCTCCCAGCGGTGGATCATTTGGCTGCGGCGCGATGCGAGGTGATTGTCCACCAACCAGCTCAGGCGGGCGCCGGGCGCCGTACTCTCGTGCATCATGATGCGGTTCAGCTCGGGTCGACCCGCAGCAAACACCACCAGACCGCGGATCACCGCCTCCATCACCGTGCGCGGATCGCGACTCGCGATGCCCGGCTGCTCGTCAATGGCCGCATCAAGAAGCGCCAGGAGCTGCTCGATACAGCGGCGCCAAAGACCGTCTTTGGTGTCGAAGTGGTACTTGATCTGGGACTGATGGGCGTCGGCCTTCTCGGCGATGACCCGCGTCGAGGCTCCGTCGAAGCCGCGTGCCGCAAACTCGCTGATCGCCGCTTCGATCAGGCGGTCGTGCACGACCTCGGACCCGCGGTTGCGACGTCGCCGGCCCGGCGCCGGAGCCACACCAACCTCGACGGGCTTCAACTGGGCCATGCCCGCTGAACCTACTTGCCGACTCCGCGGCGAGGGCTCGTCAAACAAAATCTTCATCGAATGTGTTGATGACGTACCGCCCGGAAGACCACTGTTCAGACCTCGTAGACCGCGGTCAAGGTCTGCCGTCGCCGGTCCCCCGGCGTTCCCCGCGTGCCGCGTCTCACGGCTCACCCCCCTGGCGTCCTCCCCGAGACCACACCGGAAGATCTACCTTTGGGGACGTGGAGAACATCATCGCTACAACGGTCATGGGGAGCTACCCGCAACCGGGCTGGCTTGTCGACCGCGACCGACTGATCAAAGAGGGTGTGCCTCGGGTGCGCGCCGCCCAGGTATGGCGGGTCGACCCCGAAGAACTCCAGGATGCCGTCGAAGCCGCCACATTGGTGGCCATCGCCGATCAGGAGGCCGCGGGGGTGGACATCATCACCGACGGCGAGATCGGCCGGGAGTCCTATTTCAACCATTTCGCCAACTCGCTGGACGGGGTGGACCAGACCGAGATCGGTGCCGGGATCAACCGGGTCGGCGGCATCTCCAAGATCCCGCTCGTCAACGGCCCGATAGAACGCCGTGAACCCGTCGAGTTAGCCAATGCTCGGTTCTTGCGGGCCCACACCGAGCGGGCCACCAAGGTCACGGTGCCTGGCCCGTTCACGCTCAGCCAGCTGGCCCAAAACGAGTTCTACCCCGACCAACGCCGTCTGGCCATGGCCTACGCCACCGCTATCCGCGAAGAGTTGCTGGACCTCGAAGGCGCGGGGATCGACGTTCTCCAACTCGACGAGCCGTATCTCCAAGCCAACGAGGGCGCCGCCAACGAGTTCGCCGTCGAGGCCATCAGCGCGGCCCTGGACGGCGTCTCCACCACGACCGTCGTGCACACCTGCTACGGCTACGCGGTGTACGTGAAGGAGAAGTCGTCGGGCTATCCCTTCCTGTCGGCCCTGTCCGAGGTGCCGGCTGATTTCATCGCCATCGAAACCGCGCAACCCCGGCTCGATCCCTCGGTGCTCAACGAGCTGAGGCCGCGGTCGGTAGTGATGGGCGTGATCGACCTGGGCACCCAAGAGGTCGAGCGACCCGAGGACGTGGCGGCCAAGATCCGCGCGGCTCTGGAGTACGTCGATCCGACCGAGTTGGCGGTTTCACCGGACTGTGGCATGAAGTTCCTTCCCCGTGAGGTGGCCCGGGCGAAGCTCGCCGCGATGGTCCAGGGCGCGGCGATCGTGCGCGCCGAGCTCAGCTAGCGGGTCAGGAGATCGGTGAGGGCATCGGGGGCCGACAGCATCGGATAGTGGCCGGTATCAAGCTCTTCCCATGTGGCGTCGAGCCGTGCCGCGGTGCGCCGCTGGTGAGCTTCGGGCGGGTTGATGCTGCGACGACAGCAGATCACCTGAGCTGACCAGGGCTCGGTCCAGAAACGCTCCAGGCGCACCGGGTCGGTCATCACCGCTATCGGTTGCATCGTGTATCGGTCGAGGGCCCAGGCCCGTAGCTCGGGGTCGAGGTCGGCGAACATCCGATCGCGGGCGTCCTCGTAGGTGGGGCCGGTGGCCACCTCATCGGTCACCGCTGCCGGCCGCTCGACGAAGTCGCTGATGCGCTCCCCGTCGAGCAGAGCCAGCGCATCGACAAACACGACCCGCGCCACCCGTTCAGGGGCCAGCTCCGCGGCGCGGGCCACGACCATTCCCCCCGAGCTCGTGCCGACCAGCACCACATCGGTCAGATCCTCGAAACGGAGGAGCTCGACGATCTCCCCTCCGTGGGATTCGGTCGTGATCCCGGCCCGCAAACCGGCCCGGCGCTCGCCGCAGCCATCGAGGCTCGGGCGAAACACCTGATGGCCCAGCGAGAGAAGCCGCTCGGCCACCGGCTGCCAGATCCACCCACCCTGATACGCGCCGTGCACCAGCACATAGGTCGTCATGTTGCTACCCCCTAGATCGAGCCTTGGAGCTCGAGCCCCCAGTACGAATGTCCCGGCACTCTTGCACAAACTCGGAATCGGTGGGTCGGGAGGATCTACGCTGGCGGTGCGAGGTTCGCTGAGCATTCCGGGGGCACCGATGGCTACGACCGAGTACGACATTCACATCAAAGGGGGCACCATCGTCGATGGCTCCCGCGTGCCGCGCTATCGCGGCGACGTCTGGATCAAGGACGGCAAGATCGCCCAGATGGGCGGTCGGGCAGCCGGTGTATCGAAACAGACCATCGACGCCGACGGCGCCATCGTGTGTCCCGGGTTCGTGGACCTGCACACCCATTACGACGCCCAGATCCGGTGGGATCCGTGGTGCACCATCTCGGGTTGGCACGGGGTGACCTCGGTCGTTCTTGGGAACTGCGGGTTCGGGTTTGCTCCGGTCAAACCGGAGTTCCGGGAACGTTCGATGCTCACGATGGTGAGGACCGAAGCCATTCCGATGGACGCGATGCGCGAGGGCTTCTTGCCCCACTGGGACTGGGAGACGATTCCCGAGTACCTCGACTCGCTCGACCGGGCCCCAAAGGGCGTGAACTGTATCCAGTACATGCCCACGGCGTCGCTGATGATCTATGTGATGGGGCTCGAGGCGGCCAAGAGCCGCGAGGCGACGCTGGCGGAGAAAAAGGAAATGCAGCGGCTCCTGCACGAGGGCATGGATGCGGGCCTGGCCGGCTTTTCGATCCAGCGCCTCGGCCCCGACTCGGTGCAGTCCGACTTTGACGGCACCCCGATGGTGACCGACACCATGGCTGACGACGACATCTTCGTACTGGCGGAGGTCCTTCGCGAGCGCGACGAGGGCTTCATCCAGATAACGCAGCTGACCGGGGGGCTCAAGGGCGACACCGATGACCTGGCGTTCCAGGGCCGACTGGCCGAGGTCGCGCAGCGCCCCGTCCTGCACAATGTCGTCTCGGCCAGCCCGGTCGACCCTTCGATCCACCGGGACCGGATCGCCTGGTTGGAGGAGTGTCAGCGCAACGGCCAGCAGATGTACGGGCAAGCCGGCACCATCCGCTCCGGGTTCGCCTTCACCCTGGAGGACTGGAACCTCTATGACGCCAGCCCCGCGTGGCGGGAGGCGACGGTGGGCGATGTCGACACCCGTATGGCCCGCATGGCCGACCCCGAGCTACGAGAGCGCATCAAACAGGAGACCGACAATGCCTCCGCGCTGTTCAGCCAGATCCAGGGAGGGGTGGGCGGCCCGCCTCGCCACCTGATGATCAACGGTGTCAACCGGCGTCAGGACCTCCAGCACTATCTCGGCCGTACGCTCACCGACATCGCCAAGGACGAGGGCCGCCACTACATCGACGTCATGCTCGATCTGTCGATCGAGACCGGTTTGAAGACCGAGTTCCTCGGGACCCAGCGCGATGACAGCGGCGAGAACATGGCCGAGCTGATCAACGGCTCGCCTTACACCTTCCCCGGCGTGTCAGACGGTGGCGCCCACACCAAGTTCTTCAACGGTGGCGCCTTCACCACGGACTTCTTGATGTGGCTGGTGCGCGACGAGAAGCGGATCAGCCTCGAAGAAGCCCACTACCGGTTGTCGGCCCTCCCGGCCCACGCCGCCGGCTTCCGGGACCGTGGGGTGTTGCGGGAAGGGGCGGCCGCCGACGTGGTGGTCTACCGGCTGGAGGAGCTGGACGTGGATCCCCATTGGATCGGCGACGTTGCCCACGATGTCCCGGGCGGCGAGTGGCGCCGGGTGCAACGAGCGAAGGGCTACCAGTCGATCATCGTCAACGGGGTCGAGACCTTCGCCAATGGCGAGTGCACCGGTTCGACACCCGGCCACCTGCTCCGCCACGGCCGCGGCTGACCGCCCCATCTCCGACGCCAATCCGGCGGTTTCCCCGCAACCCCTGGTCAGCAGCTGCGAACGGGTGTCGGCCCGTGCGCAGCTGCACCGATCAGCCCCCGGCCTGATCGACCGTGGCCGACGATGAGTGGTGGAGGGCCATGTTCGCGGGATAGCTGCGGCTGAAGTAGTTCCACAACTGGTCGCCGTAGGTGGATGGGCGATGGGAGCTGGCCATGTCCCCCACCCCGTCCGCCGTCTCTTCAGCGAGGGCCATGAACCCGGCCGCGGCGTGGCGGGGGCTGGCGGCGACCGTTTCGACGAAGTGTCGGTCGAGGTCCAGTGGCGCCAGCACGGTATCGAGCGACGGTCCGTGAAAATAGCCGGCGGAGAACCGCTCCTGGTCGGTGATGACCCGATGGGGGGTCGCCACAAAATAGTTGCCGGTCATCGCCTGAAGGATCTCGCCCAGGTTGACCACGAATGCCCCGGGGACGGGTTCGACTGCGACCCAGTCTCCGGCCGGGTTCTGAACCTCGAGCCCCGGGGTGGGGCCGGGGGCCAACACCGTGAGGAAGCCGGCGTCGTGATGCGCGTTCACGCCGGCCTCGCCGGGTGGTGTCGGCGGATAGTGGATGAACTTCGCGAGCGACATCGGCTGGGCGCCGAAGTATTGCTGGAGGTGGGTCTCCTCGAGCCCCAGACCCAACGACAACAACCCGAGCAGCTGATTGGCGAGCGCCCCAAGCTGGTCGAACCATCTCAACGAGAGTTCTCGGTGCCTGGCCAGCACGGTGTCGGGCATCCATTGATTCGGGCCGAGTAGGCGGAGACAGGGAGGTTCCACATCGGGCCCCAGGGTCGGCCACTCGGTCCACAGGTCGATCTGCTCGCGTCGGTCGGGCCGATTGTTGGTGTACTCGGAGCCGACCGGTTCCCAGCCTCGAAACTGGGGTGAGGCGCGCTTGTCGATCAGCATTTTGTCGGCCTCGGGCAAGGCAAAAAAGGTGTGCATCATCTCGAAGATCGAGTCGACCAACGATGGGCTGATTCCATGATTGACGATGAGCAGAAAGCCGACCTCGTGGCAGATCTCCCGAACCTGGCCGGCGAGCTTCCGCCGATCCGCTGTCCCGGCTTGGAGGGCGCCGACATCGACCAGCGGGATCTCCGTGAATTCATCGGTGTGCATTGCCTCACGCTACCCGTGGGGTCGATCCGGGCCCAGAGCCCCGCCGGAGGGAGTTCCTGCGCCCCAGCCGCCCGCCGTTTCGGTGACCTGGAGTTCGCGGCGGCCGCGATCACCAACATCGGCCGGGATGGTGAGCTGCACAGCTCACCCGACGACGACATCGTCAAGTCCCTGCGCGGCAACCAGGGCTGGCACCACGACAGCACCTATATGCCCCTGCAGGCTAGAGGGGCGGTCTTCACCGCGGAGATCGTGCCCGACACGGGGGCCGACACCGCCTGGGCCGACATGCGCGCCGCCTACGACGCGCTGGACAAGGAGACCAAGGCCCTCATCGCCGACCTTCGCACCTACCACTCGCTGTACTAAAGCCAGGAGAGGGCGGGATACCTTCCATCGAACCAGAACGATGATGGCGGCTACGACATGTACGGCTACCACCATGAGGAGCCGTCGTTGCGGCCTCTGGTAAAGATCCATCCCGAGACCGGACGCCCAAACCTCAATATCGGCCGCCACGCCTACGGGGTGGTCGGTATGGATGCGGACGACTCGGTTCGCCTCCTCGTTCGCCTCAACCATCAGGCAGCGCAGCCGCCGCGCACCTACCAACACCAGTGGACGGCCGGTGACGCGGTGCTGTGGGACAACCGGTGTTTGATGCACCGGGGTGTTCCCTTCGATATGACCCAACCCCGCCGCATGTGGCACGCCCGCATCGCCGGTGACCCGAGCTCTGAGTTGGCCCTCAACCACGCCAAGCCCGTCGCCATGGATCCCTCCACGCCGATCATCGCCTGATCGAGCGAGCTTGGACGCCAACCGCTCGGGAACCG
>Ga0316190_10000682_pt1 | contig 23808 bp, 20 predicted proteins | sample Eddworburrow2_MG_FD_204929 | JGI IMG/M metagenome (GOLD analysis project Ga0316190, IMG submission 204929) | Coastal sediment microbial communities from Maine, United States - Eddy worm burrow 2 | ecosystem: Environmental > Aquatic > Marine > Coastal > Sediment | place: USA: Maine | collected... | reverse complement strand
CACTGATCTCAATGGTCGTCGGTGCCGGCCGCGGCTCGGATCTGCCCGACATCATCAACAAGCTGGTTCAGGCCAATGCTGCCGCCGGAGATCGAGCGGTCGCCGAGATACGCACCGCGGTGCCACTCGACGAGGGCCAGCGCACTCGCCTCGCCGAGGCACTGAGTCAGAAGACCGGCAAGACCATTGAGATCAAGGCCATCGTCGATCCCACCATCAAGGGTGGGGTAATCGCCCAGATCGGCGACGAGGTCATCGATGGCTCGGTCCGAAGGAAACTCGCCCTGTTGCGCGAGGCGTTCTGAACGAATGGGGTCGGTCGACATCAGTGCGGCTGATCCCGACCCCATTTTTGTGTTTCGAAGGGAATCAACGTGTCTGACATGACGATCGACACCAGCGACGTTGCCGCGGCGCTTCGTAAAAACTTGGAGGGTTTCACCCCCTCGCTCGAATCCTCGACCGTAGGTCGAGTCACCGAGGTCGGCGACGGCATCGCCCGGGTGTCGGGCCTACCCGGCGCCGCAGTGAATGAGATGCTCGAATTCGAAGACGGCACCATCGGTCTCGCCCTCAACCTCGAGGAACATTCGATCGGCGCCGTGGTGTTGGGCGAGGTCGACGCCATCGAGGAAGGTCAAGCGGTCAAGTCGACCGGCGAAATCCTGTCGATTCCGTGCGGTGACGGCCTGCTCGGCCGAGTCGTGGACCCCCTTGGGGTCCCGATCGACGGTCTGGGGCCATTGGCCAATGTCGGTAATCGCCGTATGGAGGTGCAAGCCCCCGGGATTATCGGCCGTCAACCGGTGCACGAGCCGATGCAGACCGGCATCAAGGCTATCGACGCCCTCATCCCCATTGGCCGCGGTCAGCGGGAGCTGATCATCGGTGACCGTAAGACCGGCAAGACCACTATCGGTCTGGACACGATCATCAACCAGCGCGGGCTGGGGGTGAAGTGCATCTATGTGGCGATCGGTCAGAAGGCGTCTACTGTCGCCAACGCCGTCGACACCCTTCGCGAGCACAACGCACTGGAATACACGGTCATTGTGTCCGGGTCCGCCTCTTACCCGGCGCCGTTCAAGTATCTGGCCCCGTACGCCGGCTCGGCCATGGGTCAGCACTGGATGGAAAATGGCGAACACGCCTTGGTCATCTATGACGACCTTTCCAAACAGGCCGAGGCCTATCGCCAGGTGTCGCTCCTGTTGCGACGCCCCCCGGGTCGTGAGGCGTATCCGGGCGACGTGTTCTATGTTCACAGCCGGCTCCTGGAGCGAGCGGCCAAGCTGAGCGACGCCGGTGGTGCCGGCTCGTTGACTGCACTACCGGTGATCGAGACCAAGGCCGGCGACGTGTCGGCCTATATCCCGACCAACGTGATCTCGATTACCGACGGTCAGATCTTCTTGCAGGACGATCTGTTCAAGTCGGGTATCCGACCGGCGGTGGATGTCGGGATTTCTGTTTCCCGAGTCGGGTCCGCCGCCCAGATCAAGGCGATGAAGACCGCCACCGGTACCCTCAAGTCTGACCTCCAGCAGTTTCGGGAGCTAGAAGCGTTCGCGGCCTTTGGATCGGATCTGGACCCCATTTCTCAAGCTCAGCTCGATCGCGGTTATCGACTCACCGAGCTCCTGAAACAGGGTTTGAACTCGCCGATGCCGGTGCAGGAACAGGTACTGTCGATCTTCGCTGGCACCCGCGGCTTCCTCGATCCGATTACGGTCGAGGACGTTGGGCGCTTCGAAACCGAAATGCTGGAGTACTTCAAGGCTCGCGAAGGGGCTTTCCTCGGCTCGATACGGGATTCGGGAAATGTCGACGAGGACGAGCTCACCGCCAAGATCCAGGCTTTTGCTGATCAGTTCGTACCGAGTGCTGGTGCTGCTGTTGAGGAGCCCGAGCCGGTCGCGCAGCCCGACGCCGAAATGGTGATTGTGGACACCGACACGACCCTGCCCGAAGAGGACGTCTCCCGAGCAGAGGACCACTGACCGATGCCGGGCGCTGAGGAACGCATTCTGCGACGGAGGATCACCACCGTCCAGAACACCAAGAAGATCACCCGGGCCATGGAGCTCATCGCCACCAGTCGGGTGGTGAAAGCCCAACAGGCTGCACAGGCGTCGCGCCCCTATGCGCAGCAGCTGACCGCGGTCATCGAAGACCTGGCCGCGAGCGGGGTCGCGATCGAGCATCCTCTCCTCCGCCGTGTCGAGAATGTCGAGCGCGTGGGCTATGTGGTGATGGCCTCAGACCGGGGTTTGGCCGGTGGCTACAACTCAACGGTCATCCGGGCCGCCGAACGAGAAATCATGGCGGGCCAGACCCAAGGCGAGGACTACAGCCTCATTGCCGTGGGTCGGAAGGTGCAGGGCTACTTCTCGTTTCGCAACTACCGAATCGAAGCAACATTCGAGGGCATCAGCGACCGTCCGACCTACCAGGACGCCCGAGAGATCGCCAAGGCCATCACCGATCAGTTCGACAGCGGAGCCATCCAAAGGGTGGTGCTCGTGTACACCGAGTTCGTGTCGCTGGGTCGACAACGAATTGTGGTGCGCGGCTTCTTGCCTCTGCAATCGACTGAGGTGGTCGCGGGCGAGGGCGAAGCAGAGGCGTTGGCCGCATTCGAGTTCGAGCCCAGTGCCGAGGGCGTGTTGACTTCCCTGCTACCGCGCTATGTGGAAGCTCGCTTGTTTTCGGCTCTCCTCGACTCCGCTGCCTCAGAGCACGCGAGCCGGCAACGAGCCATGAAGGCGGCGACGGACAATGCCGACGAGCTGATTACCACCTTGTCGCGTCGTATGAATCGGGCGCGTCAAGACGCGATTACGACAGAGATCATGGAGATCATCGGCGGCGCCGAAGGTCTCAAGAATGACGATGATGCGGACCATGTTCGCGAGCTGGACGAGTCCCTCATCTGAGGGCTCAGACCGAAGAACAGCCAGAAATCAGGAGTGAACGCAGTGAGCGTGACCGAAACCGAAAAGACGTTGAAGACCGGTCGCATCGTCGGTATTTACGGGCCGGTGGTCGACGTGGAGTTTCCTCCCGATTCTCTGCCCGAGATCAACACGGCCTTGTCGTTTGAGATCGACCTCCAAGGCGAGGTGATCGAAGTACGGGCCGAGGTGGCCCAACAGATCGGCCACAGCCGGGTGCGAGCGATTGCGCTGAAGCCGACCGACGGCCTGGTCCGGGGCGCTCCGGTGACCAACCTCGGGCAAGGGCTCACTATGCCCGTGGGTGATGGTGTGTTGGGCCATGTGCTGAACGTGATCGGCGAGCCACTTGACGTTCCGGCGTTGGACAATATTGACGGCTACCGGCCCATCCACCGGGCGGCGCCGGCCTTCGACACGCTCGATCCCAAGAAGCAGATGTTCGAAACGGGCATCAAGGTCATCGATCTGCTGACGCCCTACCTGCAGGGTGGCAAGATCGGCCTGTTCGGTGGTGCCGGTGTGGGTAAGACCGTGCTCATCACTGAGATGATCAACCGGGTGGCCACGAACCATGGTGGTGTGTCCGTGTTTGCGGGGGTGGGTGAACGCACCCGCGAAGGTACTGACCTGTTCTTGGAGATGGGCGAATCCGGGGTACTTGAAAAGGCAGCGTTGATCTTCGGACAGATGGATGAGCCTCCCGGTGTGCGGCTGCGAGTCGCGCTGGCCGCTCTGACGGTCGCCGAGTACTTCCGTGACGAACGTGGCCAAGACGTGCTGCTGTTTATCGACAACATCTTCCGATTCGTGCAAGCCGGTTCGGAGGTATCCACCTTGTTGGGCCGGATGCCCGCGGCCGTGGGCTACCAGCCGACCCTCGCCGACGAGATGGGCGAGCTTCAGGAGCGCATCACGACGACCCGCGGCCGATCGATTACCTCGATGCAGGCGGTGTATGTACCTGCGGATGACTACACCGATCCGGCACCGTTCACGAGCTTCACCCACTTCGACGGTACGACCGAGTTGTCCCGTGACATTGCGGCACTTGGCATTTACCCGGCGGTGGATCCGCTGGCCTCGACGTCAACCATTCTGTCGCCCGAGGTCGTGGGCGATCGACACTACGACGTGGCCCGTCGGGTGCAGGAGTTCCTCCAGCGCTACAAGGAGCTCCAGGACATCATCGCGATTCTCGGGCTCGATGAGCTGTCCGAGGAAGACCGGATCATCGTGGACCGCGCCCGCAAGATTCAGCGGTTCCTATCCCAGCCGATGTACGTGGCCGAGATCTTCACCGGCCTGCCCGGCGTGACCACGCCGGTGGACGAGACGGTGGAGAGTTTCGAGCAGCTACTCAACGGGGACCTCGACGACCTTCCGGAACAGGCGTTCTTGAACGTCGGTGGTGCCGATGACGCTCGGCGCAAAGCCGCCGAGATCAACAAACGATAGGGAGCGCGTACGTGCAGGTCGAACTGGTGTCGCCGGAGGCTGTGGTGTTTTCCGGTTCCGCAGATATGGTCGTGGCCCGTACCGTGGGTGGCGGCGAAATCGCGTTCATGACCGGCCATGTGCCGTTCATTGGCGCTCTCGCGATTGGCTCGGTCCGACTCTTCGCTGATGATCAGCTGGCCGAGCAGATTGCGGTGCACAGCGGCTTCGTCGAGGTCACCCAAAGCAAGGTGACGATCCTGTCCGATGTGGCCGAGCTGAGTGGCCAGATCGACGCGGCCCGGGCCGAGTTGGCGAAGGAACGCGCCGAGGAGGGGCTACGGGCCTCGGCCGATGACCCTGAGCTTCTGGCCGCCCTCCGTCGCGCCACGGTGCGCCTTGACATAGCGGGCGCGGCCACAAACTGACCGTTCGCTTCAACGGTCGGCGGTGATGTGGCCAGCGTCTCCCTGCTGCCACCGGAGAACAGGTTGGCTTGAAGTGGACTGTCGATATCGTGGCGCGGCGTCGAGCTGGACGCGGTATAGGGCGTGGTTCGTCTTGGGGGCCATGCTTCTGGGCGCCTGCGGCTCGGCGGGCCCCGCGGCCGGCGCAACGACGCCGCTGCCCTCGTCGGGGCCGCGTGAACAGCTCACCATAATGGCAGTGGGTGATTCGATTACGGCGGGCGCCGAGTACTACCGGCCGATCCTGATCGATCTCTTGGCCCAAGAGCGGTGCCGGGTTGATTTCGTAGGGTCGATGATGGACGGCGATGCCAATGCTCGAGATCCCGAGCATGAGGGTCACGCCGGGTATCGGGCTGACGAGCTGGCCGGAGAGCTCGTGCAATGGGCGGTCGCGGCCGAGCCGGACGCGGTATTGCTCTTTGTGGGCATCAACGACCTCTTGCAGGGCCAGACGCCAACGACCACCGCGCTTGATATCGAGACGCTCGTGAGCCGACTGCACAGTGCGGATCCGCGGGTGCGGATCTTCATCGGGTTACTCGCGCCACTGGCGGAGCACGAGACCGAAGTGGCCGAGTTGAATCGGTCCCTGGTCGACCTGGTGGATCAGCTGAACAGATCCACCCGGACCGCCACCGTCGTCGCGGTGGACCTGTCCGAGGGATTCGAGCCAGGGGTGCACCTCAGTAGCGACGGGGTCCACCCGAACCCAGAGGGCAGTGCCCTCATGGCTCGGGCCTGGTTTGACGCCTACTTCAAGACGCTGGGCGATCGCTCTTGTGATCCCTTGGATAGCTGAGCTCTGTCGCGTAGGTCCACCACATCTTGGGTGGCGGTAGCCGAGCCGCTGAGGGCGTTCTCATAGACCTGCTCGGTGAGGGTGGTGATTCGGTCCCACGAGAAGTCGACCATGACCCGGTCCATCAGCTCCTGCGCGGCGCGTTGTTCCTCGGCCGGATTGGTGACCAGCGCGGCCAATTGTTTGGACATGAGCTCGAGGTTGCCGGCAGGAAAGACCCGCCGGCCCGGTGCCGAGTCCTTGACGACCTCGAGATGAGGCCCAATGTCGGACACCACGACGGGCAAGCCATAGGAAATGCCCTCCAGAAGCGAAAGGGGAAGTCCCTCAAGGTCGGACGGCATCACATAACCCATGGCGTGGCGGTACAGGGCATCGAGACCGTGGCCATACACGGGTCCCGTGAGCACGACGCGAGGGTCGGCTGCCGCGAGCTGTTCCAACGTGTCGACATAGCCATCGGTATGGCTTGACCCTCCGACGATCGCCAGCTTGGTATCACCCGGAACCGATCGGAACGCCCGTATCAGCTTGTCGACGGCCTTTTCTGGGACCAGGCGACCTACGTTGATCAGGTATTTGCCAGGTTCGAGGCCGAAGTGTTCCGGATTGTCGTCGGGTCCGTATGCAGGCGCCGGCCCAATGGGAGTTACCCCATTGGGGATGTGGACGGTCTCCCGGTCAAACTCTTGCTCATACTCCGCCTGGAGCTGGCCCGAAACGGTGATGACCTGATGGGGGACTGTGGCCGACATCCGCGCCGCGGTGCCGAGAGCCACACGGGCCGGCCGATTCCACTTGGCTCGCTGGTCGTCTCGGCCCTGCACGGTGGCGACGACTCGTGTGCCCGGACGTAGCCGCGGGATTGGCGTGAACAAGCATGGCCCGAGAGCGTGAAAGTGCACGATGTCGTACCCCGCGAGGGCCGAGAGTGAGGCCGCTTTCGCGGACTGCACCAACTGGCCGAGGTGTTTGCTATCGGGCGTTTTCACATACCGAAGCCGGATACCTCGATGGAATCTGGGCTGGGGCGCGTCCGAATCCGCCACGTTGAACACCGTGACCTCATGACCGCGCTCGACCAGCAGCGCTGACACTTCCTCTACAGCCTTTTCGACACCGCCATAGTTGGCTGGAATGCCTTTTTGGCCAATCATTGCGATACGCATTGCGACCCCGCCTCGCTTAATCTTCGCCTTGTAGGAAACTAAGATTCAGAGGACAACCGAGCGGTATTCGCATGGGATATCCGAATCGTAGAAGATGCTGACCCGATACCTATCGGCTCCCCCCAGAGCGTGGAAAGGGAAAGGTCGCCGATTTCTGATGGTCGGACCGAATACAGCCACAGTTCGAGCATAGTGGGTCACGCGGAGCGCTGAGAGCACGCAGTCATGTCGTCGATCTCAGGATCCACCGATGGGTGTCCGAAGCCTGAGGGCCCACCCCGCGGCAACGTGCGCGTTCTCCCCGACCGGATGACGCTCCTCGAGGTGCCTTCGACCGCTCAACGCCCGAAACATAGTCCTCGCATGGGCGCAGGCCCGAGACGGAACGCCGCGACCAGAGTGGGCAGCAACGTCCCAGCCAAGCACAGGGTCGTTCCTATCCGCTAGCCCCCTTAGGAAGGTTTGTCATCCTGGGATGGGTTGGCCCGGCGAGACCGTCGGCGTCTTGACGAGTCGGCCGAGGGTCCGCCATCGTCGCCGTCGCGGGCTTGTTCCCGGTCGGGTCGGCTCGCGGAGGTGCCGTTGGTCTGCGTGCTCTTGCGGGCGGCGCCCGTCCGGCTGCCCGTGGCGCTAGGCCGTGCCGCGGCAGACTTGGACGGTTCGGGGGCGGGACTCTCGGCGGCGCGAGTAGCGTCGCTGGGCCGGCCTGCTGATCGGCGGTTGGAGGGCGTCTGTTTCGCCGCTTCGGGCGCTCGGCGCCCGGAACTCGCTCGGGCCTTGCCATTGGAAGGTGGTCCGGGGCCGGAGGACTCGTCCGCTGACGGTCTGGCGTTTGTCTCGGCATTGGCCTTCGACGGTGGTTGGGCCTTCGACGGTGGTTGGGCCTTCGACGGTGGTTGGGCCTTCGACGGTGGCCTCGTGGCGGAGGAGTCACCCGCTGAGCGTGTTGCATCCGATGACCGCTTACGGGGGGTGCCAGGCCGGACCATCTCGAGGTCCCGTTCCACCGTGGCGTCCGCGCCTGCGCTCGATGCGGACTGGCGACCACCCCGGGGGTCGGGCGGTGTCGGTCGACGTTCGATGTTGGGCCGGCGTGAGTCCTCATCCAAGGCCCGGGCGGGTGTGGTGGGGGCGCTTTGCGCCACGGGCGCAGGCACCGTCCTAGCCTTCGTGGATTCGGCCAGCGCCTCCCGAGCGGATGAGGGGGTAAGTGAGCTGGCGGCAGCTGGTCTGACCGGGCCGGCATCGGCGGGCACGGCCGCGTCGGACTCCTCGTCGACGACCGTGTCAGGTGATGACATGCTGGCCTGCGGTTCCTCGGTGGAGGTCGAGGCGTTCGCGTTGGTGTTCGAGCCGACACGGCGACGGCCGCGATCGCGGGTGACAGGTTCGTGGGCGTGAATCTCCGTCGGGGTACCAGGCCGGCGCCGGTCGCGCGCTTCCTCGTCGGTGCTGGTGCCAAAGGAGATGGGACGGACGGCGTCGGGGTACACGGCACCATCGAACGTGTCCGGCACCTCGGACAGCGGCGCCTGTTCTTCGCGCTGGCTGCGGGTCTGGCGTAGGCGAATGGGTACGCCCTTGCCTGTCAGGGCGTCGTACAGCAAGAAGAATGCGATGCCTAGGGCGAAGACCGCCAGCACGGCGGCGAGCACCCCGGTGGCCAGCGAGGAAATCCGCGACAGCTCGGTCGGGTCGCCGATCGCGATCACGTTCGCCGAGGTGGCGGAGACGAAGGTGGCGCGCGCCTCCGCTTCTTGTTGGGCGGCCCCGGCGAACCGGGCCTCCGCCGCTTCGAGCTGCGCATTGGCCTGACGGTACGTGAATGCGTCCTGAGCCATGGCGCTGAGGCGGCCGCTGATGTCGTCCACAATTCGCTGATACGCCACCCGGTCGGCGGCCGCGAGTGTCGGGTTGGTGACCGCGAACTCGGCATCGGCGAGCTGGCGCTGCGCCGTCTCGAACTCGTCGATGGGATTCAGTGAGCCGTTCTCTTCGATCAGCTGGTTGACGGTCAGCGCGGCTCGATCCCGTTCCGCTTGCGCCGATGCGCTGGTCTGCAGGGCACGATCATGCCCGCCGCTCACCATGAACTCGATCGCCCACTGGGAGACGGCGCTGGCCGCCGCCTGTGTGCCGTCGGGATCGGCTCCTTGCGAGGTGACCTTCACCGCAGAGCTCTCGCCCTGCCGGGTGGAGGTTACGTTCAGGTAAGAGTCGTCGAGACCGGTCTCGGTCTTGGCCTGCGACTGAACTGTCGGCAGGTCGAGAGCGGTCTGGAACTCGGCCACACGCGGGCCTATCTCGAACGGGTTCGCGCTGGCCGGCAGCGCCAAGCCCACAAACACGGTCGCCGTCGTTTCGAACTGGGCCGGCCGGTTGAGCACGATTCTCGTCGTGCCCAACGCCGCCAACGCCGCAATTACCGCTAACCCAATGATCCGCCAGATCGTGAGGCGAAGAAGGGAGAGGATTTCCATCAGTCCCCGTCATCTTTCGTGTCGAAGAATCCGCCAGGCCCGCACACCACAGGGTGGGACCTAATTAACACGGCACACGGTACAGGGGCTTTGTCAGCTCGCCCCACCTCCGTGTTGTCCGGTGGACCTCATGCTAGTTGTGCCGCGTGGGAAAGGGGGCGGCGGGCCAACAATTCCGCGGGAAGGCCGGAGACATCGGCCGGTGGTGCTGAGAGTGAAGGGGAATCGCCCGGATCTTTCGTGACAAAAAACGTCCCCGAATGAAAGCCGAACCCCGTTACTTCGGCAGGTCTGGCCGGTACATTGAGCGGCGGGCCGCAGATCGCGGCGGCGGCCGCAGGAGGCTGGAACGTGAAGGTAGCCATTCTGGCTGGTGGTGTGGGTAGTCGACTGACCGAAGAGACGGTCAGCCGACCCAAACCCATGGTGGAGATCGGCGGCAAGCCGATTCTCTGGCACATCATGAAGTACTACGCCCACTACGGGTTCGACGATTTCGTCGTCGCGCTCGGGTACAAGGGCGACTATATAAAACGATGGTTCGTTGACTACGCGGCTATGGCGTCGGATATGACGGTCCATACCGGAACTGGACAGGTGACCCAACACGGGGATCGAGCCGAGGAGAACTGGACGGTGTCGCTGATCGATACCGGCCAGGACACGAACACCGGGGGTCGTATCAAGCGTCTAGCTCCCCATCTTGACGACCAGCCGTTCATGTTGACCTGGGGCGACGGGGTAGCGACGGTCGATCTCGGTGCGTTGCATCGGTTCCACGTCGAACACGGCAAGCTGGCCACGCTCACCGCGGCTCGTCCCCCTGCCCGGTTTGGGCATATGGAGATGGATGGCGATGCCATTCAGGAGTTCTCCGAGAAACCCCAGACCGGCGAAGGATGGATCAACGGTGCGTTCTTCGTCCTGGAGCCGGGGATATTCAACTACATCGCCGACGATGACACCCAGTGGGAAAAAGAGCCGCTGGAAGGACTGGCCAAGGACGGCCAGCTGATGGCGTTCAAACATCGCGGATTCTGGCAGTGCATGGACACATTGCGTGACAAGAAATTGCTCGAAGATCTCTGGGACGGCGGAGCTGCTCCGTGGAAAGTTTGGGGTTAAGCGTATGAGAGTGCTCGTAACCGGTCATGACGGATATATCGGAACCGTCCTGGTTCCCATTTTCCAGGCCGCGGGCCATGAGGTCGTTGGGCTCGACAATTTCCTGTTCGAGGGTTGTGTGTTCGGCACCGATCCGGCCGGGCCGACCACCGTGACGCGGCTCGACGTTCGCGACGCGAAACCGGAGTTGCTCGAAGGGGTGGACGCGGTGGTCCACCTGGCGGCGATCTCCAACGACCCCCTCGGTGACCTGAACCCCGGCTGCACCTACGACATCAACCATCTGGCCACGACCGCGCTGGCCGAAGCTGCGAAACAAGCGGGCGTCTCGCGGTTCTTGTACTCCTCGTCGTGCAGTCTCTACGGGGCTCATGGCGACGAGATGCTCACCGAGTCGGCTTCGTTCAATCCCGTGACGCCATACGGTGAATCCAAGGTGCTCTCCGAGCGAGACCTCCACGCGTTGGCCGATGACTCCTTTTCACCCACCTATCTTCGAAACTCCACCGCCTATGGCGTCTCGCCGCGCCTGCGGGGTGATCTGGTCGTCAACAATCTCACCGGTTTCGCCTACACGACCGGCAAGGTGTTCTTGAAGAGCGACGGGACGTCGTGGCGTCCGCTCGTCCATATCGAGGACATCTCCCGGGCCTTCCTGGCTCTGGCCGAAGCTCCTCGAGACGTGGTGCATGACGAGGCGTTCAACGTCGGCTCGACCTCGGAGAACTATCAGATTCGTCAGGTGGCCGAGCTCGTGGGCGAGGTGGTCCCCGACTCGGTGATCACCCTGTCCGACGAGGCGTTCAACGATCTGCGGAACTATCGGGTCAATTGCGACAAGTTGGCCGAAGCCGTCGGGTTCGAATGCCGTTGGGACGTCCCGAGCGGTATCCGCCAGCTCTACGAAGCCTATGTGGCCAACGATCTCCAGCTCTCCGATCTGGAAGGCAACCGGTACATGCGGCTCAAGCGAGTGGGTGAGCTGATGGACGACGGCCGCCTCGATGCCAATCTGCGCTGGACCGGGGTGGCGGCCTGATGAGCTGTCGCGTCTGCGGTGCCGATTCCGTACGACCCTTTCTCGATCTGGGGACCACCCCGCTGTCCGATGGACTGGTCAAACCCGAACGCCTCGATCAGGCCGATCCCCGTTTCGCTCTTGAGGTGGCCTTCTGCGAGACCTGCAAGGTCGTGCACATCCTCGAGGATGTGCCTGAAGATGTGCTGTTCCCCGAGGATTACCCCTATTTCTCCTCGTTCAGTGATCATCTCCTCGCCCATTCGCGGGCCCATGCCCTCAACCTCATCGAGACCCGGAAGCTCGACGGTGACTCCCTTGTCGTCGAGTTGGCTTCCAACGATGGCTATCTGCTGAAGAACTTCGTGGAGGCCGGTGTCCCGGTTCTCGGGATCGATCCCGCACCAGCTCAGGTGCAGGCGGCCAATGATGGCGGCGTGCGTTCGATCTGCCGGTTCTTTGGCGCGGATCTGGCCGACGAGCTGGTCGCCGACGGCATGCAGGCCGACGTGATCATCGCCAACAACGTGTTCGCCCACGTGCCCGACCTCAATGGGTTCGCGGCAGGGATGAAGACCCTGTTGGCTCCCGGTGGCCTGATCACCATCGAGAATCCCTACGTCCGCGATCTCATCGATCATTGTGAGTTCGACACCATCTATCACGAGCACCTCTACTACCACTCGTGTACCGGTATCGAAGGCATCGTGAACCGGGCCGGATTGCACCTCAACCATGTTGAGTATTTCGCGGATCTCCACGGTGGCACCCTCCGGTGGCACGTCAGCCATGAGCCCGGCCGCAGCCCCGAGCTGGAGCAGTACCTCGCCGCGGAGGCCGAATCCGGGCTCGACACCTTCGCGTACTATGAGGGTTTCGCCCAACGGGTCGCCCAGTTGCGCACCGATCTGCTCGAGCTGCTCACTGGGCTGCGCGAGAAAGGTCATACGGTGGCCGCCTACGGCGCGGCCGCCAAGGGTTCGACAATGTTGAACTATGTGGGCCTCGACGCGGGTCTGATCGATTTCGTTGTCGATCGCAATGTGCACAAGCAGGGCCTGCACATGCCCGGTACCCATCAGCCGATCCTTGGGGTCGAAGCGCTTCTCGAGCGCCAACCCGACTACTGCTTGATCCTGGCCTGGAACTTCGCGGATGAGATCGTGAAGCAACAACAGAGCTACCTCGATGCCGGCGGCCAATTCGTCGTGCCCGTACCCAGCCCCCGTGTTCTCGACCCCGTTGCGTCTTGAGGTGACAATCACATGAGTACCCGTTACCGGTCAGATACCAGTTGTCCCGCGTGTGGTGTCGCGGGCATGGACGTCTTTCACAGTGAGGACGGCATCCCCACCAACAGCTGCTTGCTGCTCGACAACCAGAACGAGGCCGCCCAGTTCCCCACCGGGGAGATGCGGCTGGGTTTCTGTTCGAGCTGCGGCTTCTTGTCCAACACCGGATTCGATATTGGGAAAGCCGAGTATTCCCAGCGCTACGAGGAGACCCAGGGGTTTTCGAAGTTCTTTGTCGATTGGGCTCAGGATCTTGCGGCCCGTTGGGTCGACAAGTACGACCTGGCCGACAAGTCGGTCCTGGAGATCGGCTGCGGCAAGGGCGAGTTCCTGACCTGGATGGTAGAGGCCGGCGCCGGCAAGGGCATCGGTATCGATCCCGGTGTGCACCCCGAGCGCATCGACTCCCCAGCGGCCGATCGTCTCGAATGGATCGCGGACTTCTACTCGGAGTCCTACACCCATCTCGAGGCCGATGCCGTGGTGTGTCGCCACACGCTCGAACACATCTTGCCGGTCGGCGATTTCATGTCGATGGTCCGTCGATCCATTGGCGACCGCTCGGACACGGTGGTGCTCTTCGAGTTGCCGGACGTGCGCCGGGTCCTCGACGAGATCGCTTTTTGGGACGTGTATTACGAGCACTGTTCCTACTTCAGTCTCGGTTCGCTGGCGCGGCTGTTTCGCCGGACCGGCTTCGAGGTGCTCGACCTCCAGCTCGAGTACGACGACCAGTATCTGCTGATCGAGGCGAGACCGTCGACGGTGCCCGCCGCGGGTGCTCCGCTGGCGGCCGAAGACGATCTTGAAGCGCTGTCCGCCGGCGTAGACAAGTTCCACCAGGAGTACGCGGCGCTGCGAGACACCTGGCGCAAGAAGCTGATCGACCTGAATGCCCAAGGCGGCAAGGCCGTCATCTGGGGCGGTGGGTCCAAGGGCGTGTCCTATCTCACCAACCTCGGCCTGGCCGACGAGATCGGCTATGCCGTCGACATCAACCCGTACAAGACCGGTAAGTTCATGGCCGGCACAGGTCATGAGGTGGTCGCCCCGGAGTTCCTGGTCGACTATCGACCCGACCTGGTCATCGCCATGAACCCGATCTATCTCGCGGAGATCCAGGCCAAGCTCGACGAGCTGGGTCTGGCCCCCGAGCTCGTCGGCGCCTGAGCGCGCCGTACCGCTCATCAAGTCCGGCTTCGGCGCCAGCCCGTCGAACACGAAGGTTTCGCCCGAGGGACCGTTGACATCCACCAAAGCTGAATCGGCACCCGAACGCGGTCAGAACGCCGAGCGGGGTAGCGACGCGCGCCAGAAGTTCGAGACGATTCTCTCGACCCTGGCGGGCTTCGGGGTGTTCGGGCTGGCGCTGATCACCGGCCCGATGCTCGGTCGGGCCCTCGACGAGGACGGCCGGGGGTCGCTGGCGGCGGTCGTCGTGTCGACCCAGATCATCTCCTGGGCGATCATGTTCGGCCTGCCCCAGGCCACCGCCTACTACGCCACCAAGCACCGCCGTACGGCGCTGATCAACACCACCTGGTGGTTCGCGGCACTGGTCGGCGTGCCCGTCATTGCCGTGATCGCCTATGTCGGACCTGGCCTGTTGGAACGGGGTGGCCATCCGCCGCTCGTAACCCAATGGTTTCGGCTCTATCTGGTGCTCGGCCTGCTGGTCTTGCCCTACACCACCGCGTACGACTGGCTGCGGGGCCGGATGGAGAACGGGCGGTTCAACCTCTGGCGTTCCCTGCCTGTCGTTCTCACGACGGCGTTCATTTTTGGACTCTTCGTCGCCGGTCGGCTGACGCTCACCAGCGCGTTGGCCGCGACCGCTCTCGGCAACGTCATCGGCTGGCTGACCACCATCTATGTCGAACGGGCGCTGCCGACCGCGAGACCCGACATCGGGGTGGCTCGGGAGCAGCTCCACTATGGGTCCCGCATCTGGGTCGGAACCCTCTCCAACCTGGTGGTGGCGCGGTTCGATCAGTTCCTGATGATCCCGCTCATCGATGCCGGCCAGCTCGGGCTGTATGTCGTGGCGTCGACCGCCGCCCAAGCCAGTTCACCCCTGTCCCAAGGGGTGGCCCTGGCCGTGTTTCCGTATCTCCGCGAAGACGCCGACGACGGAGCCGCTAGCTGGGCTCGGACCCGCAAAGTGCTCATATGGACGGGCGCTCTGTCGGTGGCCATCGGGCTGGGCATGGCCGCCGTCGCCCCGTTCGCCATCCCGTGGTTGTTCGGAGGGTTCCGGGGGGCCATCGTGCCCTTGCTCATCCTCCTGCCCGGGCAGGTGTTCTGGAATCTGGGCAACGTGGCGAGCTCCAAGTTGGAAGCCGATGACCGGCCTGGCGCGTCGTCCTGGGCGCTGGCCGTGGCGGCCGTCATCACCGTCATCGCCGTTCCGTTCGTGGTCCCGACCTATGGGATCCGCGGCGCCGCAGTGGTCACGACGATCGCCCAGTTTGCCTTCATGGCCTGGGCCATCATCGCCGCCCGCCGCGACGTGCCTGGTACTTCAGTTCGAAAGTAAACTTTCGAACTGAGATTCTGCGCGATGCTGCCTGCGGCGGCAGCTGTCTTGTTCAGCGACGACCGGCCCTGACCGGCCCAGTGGCAGCCCACGAAGAGCCGGGTCAGCGGTCCCAGGCGCCGCTGAGGACCCGGTCGGCCAGCTCGTCGATGCCCAGGGCACGATCCCAGATGTGCACGGCATGGATCCGCCCGGTGAAGGGCCGGTCCCCGTTGGTCTCGTTGCCCAGCGCGATCCGGAAGTCCGGGTCCCAGTTGTCGAGATCGCCATCGCCGACCGGCTCGTCGAGGAATTGGTGGCCGTCCACGAAGATCCGCATCCGACCAGACCCGTAGACCGCGGCCAGATGTACCTGGCGGTTGGCCGGAAGGGTCGAGAGCGTGCTGAACCACTCGAAATAGGAACAATGGGTCCGCAACCGGAACACGACGGTGTCCCCTTCGATCCCCAACATCGCGTTGACCTGGAGGTCCGATGAGCCGTTTGAGATGGTGGCGATTCTTGCCGGCCCTTCCTGATCGAGCCGATGGGTGTCGATGACCGCTTCGATGGTCAGCTCGTCGCTGGCCATGATGGACTCGATGGTCTGTCGGGCCGGGGACGAGGTCCGGATCACACCTCCGTCGAACATCATCGCTCGACCGTCGGAGGTCTGGCTGAACCCGGCCTCGCTGAACTCGAGTTCGATGGGTGGTGAGGGGTCTCGTTCCAGGTCGAGGGGCAACGACAGGATGGGCGGGCGGTGCTCGGCCAGTGCGATGACGTCCGGCGACGGTTCACAAGGACCGGTTTCGGGAACCCGTGGGGGGCGAAACGAGAACGCCGCAGTGGCCGCGGCGATCACCATGACCGACACCATGATGTTCAGGCCGCGCAGGACCGCTGTGCGGCCCGGGGCCAGCTCGGCCAGGGCCAGGCCCATCGCGAGTCCCATCCCCGTCCCGACGAGGTCGAAGCCGAGGTCGGCGGCCTCCATCGAACGGCCCGGGGTGAATCCTTGCACCAGTTCGGTGCCGGCGGAAAGTACCACCATGACCAGGGTCACGATGATGGCCGTGGCGCGACGCGAGAGGTTTGAGACCGAGCCCAACAAGACGACCAACAGCACGGTTAGCACCAACGGTCCGAGAGTGTGCGCGATGGCCGGCCGGGGTGCGGAGGCCAGTTCAGGGGTGCGGGCCACCCGCGGCGAGAGAAAGAACCAGCCGAGCAAGCCCACCCAGAGAAAGCTCATTGCCACCAAAAAGGTTGCGGCGGGCGGGAACCCAGGATCATCTTTGCCTGCAGCCGACCCATCGTAGGGCGCGGATCGCGCCCCTAGGCTGGTCATTGCTCGACCACCGGACCTGTGACTGGCACAGCACGGTTGGGGGCGGTACCGGAGGTGCCACGCACATGCACGGCTTGTTTTGTGATTGGCAGGCGAACTCGGTCACCAGCACCAAGTCTCGACTGGTAATGGTGTTGTTTCGGCTGGCCCAGCGATCGCGCCAGGGTATGCCTGCCCCCGTGCGGATCATGAGCGTGGGGTTGTTCCGGGTCATTGCCGACTGGATCTTCTCCTGCGAGTTGTCGCTCGAAACCGAGATCGGCCCCGGCTTTCGGCTCTATCACCCACACGCGATCACGATCGGCGGGGGCCGACTCGGCGCTAACTGCAGCATGCGCACCGTGACGGTGATCGGGAACAAGGGTGGTACTTCGGGGCCCGCGGCAGAGTTCCCCACGATCGGCGACAATGTGGACATCGGGGTGGGCGCGCTCATGCTCGGACCGATCACGATCGGCGATGGGGCGGTCATCGGCGCGGGCGCGGTGGTCGTCAAAGACGTTCCGGCCGGGGCGACGGTCGTGGGTAACCCGGCTCGGGAGCTCGCCTCGGCCGCCAGCCGAAATGAGCGCGGGCTTACGACTGATCGGTAGCCCCCGCCGCGGCGTAGGTCGCCATGATCTCGCCGAGATGGGGTCCGGCCGAGAACTGGTCCGCCACCTTGGCCCGACCGGCGAGTCCCATACGATGCGCCCCTGCTGGGTCGTCCTCGAGCTTGCGGAGCGCGGCGGCCAACTGGTGGGGATCGTCGGGGGCCACGATGAAGCCATCCTTGCCCTCGTCGATCAGCTCGGGGGAGCCCCCGAGGTTGGTGACCACCATGGGAACCGCCGCGGCATGAGCCTCGATGATCGACAGGGGCATGTTCTCGTGCCAGCGAGCTGGTAGCACCGCGGCCCGGGCCGATCGGATACGCGTCAGGACCTCGTCCTTATCGACATGACCGCAGAACTGGATGCGCTCGGGCGCAAGCCGGCCGGCGAGCGACTCCAACGCCTCGCGTTCGGGGCCGTCGCCCACGATCACCAATTCGGCGTGGTCGACCATGGCCACCGCCTCGATGAGGGTGTCGACCCCCTTCTCCCGGCTCAGTCGACCGGTGAAGACGTAGCCCTCTCCCGGGCCCTCGGCGGTCTGGATCGAGTCGGTGTCCACGAAGTTCGGGATCCGCTTGAGTCGATCTGGGTAGACGCCGCCCTCGCGGAGCTTGTTCAGCAGGAAGCGGCTCGGGCAGATGAAGGTCCGAATCGGGTCATAGGCGTTGCCCAACCGGTGAGCGGACGATTCGACCGCCAACACCACGCTGGCCCCCAGTGACCCGTCCTTGCAGCGGCGGCGCGCCGCATGGTGGAACTGGCTGCCAATACAGGCCTCGCACACGTTGTCACCGTCGAGCAGCCGATAGCTGGGGCACACCAGCTTGAAGTCGTGGGCGGTCATCACGACGGGAATATCCCGCTTGGCCAGGGGCCGGAGAATCGACGGGGACAACTGGTGGTAGATGTTGTGTACGTGCACGACATCGGGCCGAAAGTCTTCGACGACCGCCCGCATACCGTTCTCGGCCTTGCGAGACCAGATCATCGTGGCGGCGGTGCCCAATCGGCCGGTGATCGAACTCGGCGGGGGTTCCAGCTCCACATAGGGAGGAAACAGGTCCTCATAGGTGGCGGGCTGGTTTGTTTCATCGGCCATCGAGAAGAACTCGACGTCATGACCCGCGCTGCGCTGGAGCTCGGCCAGGTCCAGCATGTAGCCGGCGGCGCCGCCCTGGCGGCGCAGAAATTTGTCCACCTGGAGAATTCTCATCCCGGCACCAAAAGCGGGTGTTCGCCGGATGCTCCCGCGCTTCCATTGTCCCCGGAAGACTCCGCTCCCTCGGTCGCCTCGTTTTCTCGCTGGCGGTCCCGTACATGGCAGACCATCGCCAAGGGCCAGGCCAGCACCGCGGCGAGGTACCAGTGCAGGACCGCCTGGGTGAGCAGGTTCTCGCTCAACATCTGTACCAGCAACCCGAGCGCCGCCGCCGCGGAAGCGATGGCCACTCCTCGGGGTAGTCCTGGCGCCGCGGTGCGGATCGCGTACCGCAGGTCCAGGGCCGCGGTGATGATGAACCCGGACAGCATGACGAAGCCGAGCAGGCCGGTCTCGACCATGGCTTGGACCAGACTGTTGTGGGGTTGGAGCTTCTCTTCGCTGGTGACCAGCACCTGGTCCAGGCCGATCCCGATCAGGGGGCTGTCCGCGGTCATGGGCAGCAAGCGGGCCCAGTAGTCGAACCGCCAGGCGAGTGAGTTCGGATCACCCTGGCCCACCTGGCGCTGGTTGTCGAGATCCGCCAGACGGGTCGACACCGACGGCACGGCGATGAACACCACCGCCATCAGCACGAACATGCCGACAATGATGCGTTTGTCCTGTTTCCAGCCGATGTAGAGCACCGAGATCAACAGCGCGCCCCACGCCCCGCGGGTGTACGTGAACAGGGTGAGCAAGCCGGCGACCGCGCCGACTAGCTGGGCGGCGCGGCGCTGTCGGCCGCTCAGATGGGGGTAGAGCGCCAGCGCCACGGGAGCGATGAGTACCAGATAGGAGGCAAAGGGGTTCGGATGCACGAAGGTGCCGCGAATGCGGCCCACGTCGACGAAGTCGCCGGCTTCAGGGCCGGTCATCAGCTGGCGGACGCTCACGAACGCCGGAATGACCAGCGACGCGCCTGCGGCCGCCAGGACGACCTTCAGCCTCTCGGGCTTCTCCCGGTAAGCCTGTTCGAGTACGGCAAACATGAGGGCGCCGGCCAGCACCTTTGACGCGGATACCACGGTTGAAACCGGTTGGGTGGAGCCCCCTGCGCTGAGCACGGTGACGATAGCGAAGCCGAGGAACCATCGGGTTGGACGCGACATCCGGTGCAGCTCGCCGGCCCGCCATTTGGCAAACAGCCAGAGGGTGCCGCCACCGAGGAACACGGCGCCGGCCACGATGCTGGGCGACAGGTTCGAACCTGCGCCGCCGGCCGAGTTGCCCAGTCGAAAACTGTCGAGACTCGAGCGCAGGAAGAACAGGGCGACGACCACCCACCAGAACCGTGTGATGGCGATGAAGCCCATGATCGACCCCACGACCAACCCGAGTACGGCCACGAAGCCGATCGACGCGAAGTCGCTCTGGGTACTAAAAAACTGCCCTATGCCCAGTCCCAGACCCAGGAGTACGACGCCCATTATCGCCGCAACCCGAACCGGGAGCGGACTGACTACCGCCGGTGCTTGCACCCCGAATATTGTAGCAATCCCAATTCGGAACCAGCGTGGTAGACCAGCCGGGCGAAGTTAGCCTTTACCGGGTGGATGCCACCCCCAGAGAGTTCCTCCGACTCGAGTCAATGCCCGCGCTCTGCAATGCCTTGAGCGCTACCGAGCAAGAGGCGCGGGAGGCGCCGGCGGGAGACATCGTGCTTCGACTCGACCCGATCACCGGGCTGATCACCAACTCGGCGTTCGACGAGTCGGTGTTCGACTACTCCGCGGCGTACGAGAATTCGCTGCACTTCTCCCCCTCGTTCCAGGCGTACGCCGACGAGCTGGCGTCACGACTGATCGACACCCATGGGCTCAAGGGGCGTCGGATCGTGGAGATCGGCAGCGGCCCGGGCCATTTTCTCGCCGCGCTCTGTGATCAGGCCGAGGCCACGGGCTTGGGTTTCGATCCCAGCTTCGACCCGGCCCGGTCGCATCCGGTGGAGTCCGACCGCATCCAGATTCGGGCCGAGGCGTATCCGCCCGCGGACCCCGAGGCCGCGGTCGACGCCGACTTCATTTGTGGTCGCCATGTCCTCGAGCACCTCCAGGATCCTGTCGGGGTCCTGCGCCGCATCCGCGAGTCCATTGGCGAGCGTCTCGATGTGGGCCTGTATTTCGAGGTGCCGAACACCACGTGGATTCTGGAGAACCGGGCGGTGTGGGATGTGATCTATGAGCACGTCAACTACTTCACCGAGCCGGCACTCGACCATCTTCTGGCCCAGAGCGGCTTTGAGCGGACCGATGGCGGGGTGTCCTTCGGCGAGCAGTATCTGTGGGTGGAAGCATCGCCGGCCCCCATGGATCGGGTGGTCGATCCCATCTCTTCTGCCGATCTCGAACGCCTGACCAAGCTGGTTGAGAGCTTCGAGACCGATATCCGGGGGGCGATCGAACGCTGGTCCCGCGAGGTCGACACCATGGTGGAGGCAGGAACGGTGGCGTTGTGGGGCACCGGCTCGAAGGGCGTGACGTTCCTGAACCTCGTGCCCGCCGGCCGCGAGATCGCTTCGGTGGTCGATATCAACCCGCGCAAGCATGGCTTGTTCGTTCCCGGTACCGGACAGCGGGTCGTCGGCCCGGAGGACCTGATCGCCGACCCGCCCACGTCGGTGATCGTCATGAATCCCCTCTACCGCGACGAGATCGCCGAGACCCTCTCCGGCCTCGGTATCACCGCTGACGTCGTGTCCCTCTAGGCCCGGAGGGCCGGAGCCCCCTGACCAGTGACGATCCAGTGACGATCCGGCTTCGCCGGTCGTCGCTGACAAGTCAGCGGCCGCCGTAGGCGGGATCGAACAGAACCTCAGTTCGAAAGTTTACTTTCGAACTGAAGCACTCAGGCGTCGCCGGCGAGCTCGGCGGGTGTGGGGGGAAGCTTCACCATCGCGCCACCGTCGAGGATGATGGTGTGGCCCGTCATCCAGCCGGCCCCGGCGGCAATCCACAGCGCGGCCTCGCCCATGTCCTCGGGCTCGCCCAGCCGTTTGAGGGGCATGGTGTCCGCCACGGCCTTGCCGCGTTCGCCCTCCCACAGGATGCGGGCAAAGTCGGTCTTGATCACCGATGGGGCGATCGCATTGACCCGGACTTGTGGTCCGAGCTCGGCGGCGAGCTGCTTGGTCAGATGGATGAACCCGGCCTTGAACATGCCATAGACGCCCAGCTCGCGGTTGGTCGTGTAGCCCGCGACCGACACGATGTTGATGACACTGCCCCCGTGCTCTTCCATCCACTTCTGCCACGCGAGTTGGGTCCATGCGATCGGGCCGCGCAGGTTCACCTCATAGGTCTTGTCGAGCTTGGACAGCTCCACGTCGATGACCCGACCGGCGTGAGGGTTGGTGGCGGCGTTGTTGACGAGGATGTCGAGCGCCCCGAATCGTTCGATGGTCTCGTCGATCACCCGGGCGGCTTGTTCGGGATCGCCGACATGGGAGGCCCGCCACTCAACATCTCCACCGATCTCTGCCGCGGCGGCCTCGCACTTGTCGGCCTTGCGTGAGGTGATCATCACCGAGGCACCGGCCTCGGAGAAGGTCTTGGCGATGCCCAGCCCGATACCGGCCGAACCTCCCGTGATCAGCGCAACTTTGCCGTCCAGACGTAGATCCATCGGCGCAACTTACCCCAGGGCACTCAGAGGCTCCTGCCGTTCGTCCCGATCGGGCACCTATCCCCTTGCCCGCTCGTAGACTGACGGTGCTCATGGTACGTCATCCCCATCGCCGGACGGCTCTCATCATCGCCGCCTGCATCGCCGCTACGGCTTGTGGGACCGAGGGCCCACAGCTGGCCACCACCGAACGGGTCCGGGGCACGGTCACCACCCAGCTGGTGGACGCCGATGCTCCCGAGTCGACCAGGTCGCTCGAATCGAAGGTCACAACATCCTCGTCGGCCCCGCCGAGCCCGACGTCCACGTCCACGTCCACGTCCACGTCCACGACGACGAGCACGAGCACCAGCACGACGACGAGCACCAGCACGACCACGGTTCCCGCCGACCCGCGGTCACCCGAAGGTTTGGCCGCGGCCATGACCGGCGCGCACGAAGGGCTCATGGCTGGCGTACCGGACAGCTACTCCTGGGCTTCCGGGCCCGAGGCGGTCACGAAGTTCCCCACCAACTTCTCGGCGTTCATGGCCTGGGGTCAGGTGTACGAGGACCGGCAGGGTAACCCAGCCACCAACTCAAGAGTTCAGTTGGCCAACCTCGAGGCCTGGGTTCTCCGCCACAGCACCGGGGTGTGGGAGCGGGTACAGGCGACGACGGCGATGGAGGGCGGAGCGTTTCGAGAGGACTTCACCGGTAACCAGGCCAACCCGGCGGACGAGCGAGCCGAGCTCGACGGCAGCACCTCGGTCACCGCGGGCGGGGGTCGGAACTACCATTTCTGGGTGCCGGGAGGACGGGCTTCGGTGCCATCGTCGGACATCAGCGGGATGGTCGTCACCGTCGACACGCGCCTGGTACTCGATGACGAGCGGAAACGAGATGACCGGGGGTCGGCCCGCTACCTGGTCGGGGTGGGAGCCGATCTCTGGCTCGACCTCTTTGTCGGTCACGACCCGCCGCGCACGATTCGAGGCCTGGGCCTCGGTCGGATGATCCGCGTCACGAGCGAATGGCGCACCGCCACGTTCACCACCCTCGACGGGTCAGAGCTTCAGGCCCATCCCCCGCCCCTCCGGTAGGGGTTCGGTCGGCGGCTCAACGGGACGAGCGGTCGAGCCCGGTGAACAGGAGAGCGGTCCGTCCGGTCGTCGGTGGGGGATCGGTGATGAGCCCGGCGAGACCGGCGCTCCCGGTGGGCGACACCGGGATGTCGGTGTGCGCACGGGCCAGGTCCCAGGCGCGTGTGACCGTCTGCTCGGGGGCCACGATCGGCTCGCCGTCAGAGGCCCGGGTGCGATCGAGTAGAGCCAGCCAGTCGTAGGTGACGTCGTCGAGGATGCCGGTGGCGATGCTGGTCGGTTCGTCGTCCCAAGGCCACATGTACCGGTCCGGATGGGTTCGAGCCATGGCGAAATCGAAGTCTGGAGCCAACCGATCCCACGCTCTACGCAAGGGGGCGCACCCCTGGGCCTGGACCGGGTTGAGGCGGGCATCGGGTATCGCCATGGAGACGGCGGTGGCCAGCGCACCCCCGCCGACCTGGATATACAGCGTGTCGATGGCCGCGACCTGATCGGCCAGCTCCCAGCCGAGCGTGCGCCCGCCGTCGAAGGTCGTCGGGGTGTCGGTTCCCTGCACACCGAACGCGGTCGCCCCCATCGCCGTCGCTTCGAGAAAGCGGTGGTGGCACGGGTCGCCCGCTTCTCCGTCGGTTCGTCGACACCGGTCGATGGTCGCGCCCAGGGCCTCCAGGCTCGAGATGACCGTTTCGTCGGCC
>Ga0316190_10000681_pt1 | contig 23822 bp, 20 predicted proteins | sample Eddworburrow2_MG_FD_204929 | JGI IMG/M metagenome (GOLD analysis project Ga0316190, IMG submission 204929) | Coastal sediment microbial communities from Maine, United States - Eddy worm burrow 2 | ecosystem: Environmental > Aquatic > Marine > Coastal > Sediment | place: USA: Maine | collected... | reverse complement strand
TACGCCGTACTGAACAAAGTCTGGCCACGCGAAGCGGCCTTCTTCGCGGATGTTGCCCCCCAGGTACCGCAGTGTGTTCCGACATGTTGGTACAACGGGGCTGAGGTCTACTCGGGGCGCTTCACCCTCCTGCTCGACGACGTCGGGCCCATCCCTGTCGACCAGGTGGCTGGCGCCACACCCGCCCAGGCCGAGGCGGCGCTCGACGTGCTCGCCCGGTTCCACGCCCGATGGTGGCAACGCCAGGCGTTCGCCTGGATGCCCGGCATGGACGACCCGGGCGCCGAGCATCTTCAGGTCGCCATGACCGCCGCCCTTCCCGCGTTCGCCCAGCGCTACGGGTCCACCGTCCCACCCGAGACGGTCCGCTGGCTCGCCGCATTTGTCGAGGGCCTCGGCCCGTGGCGCACGCGACAGGGCGCGAAACCCCTCACCATCGTCCACGCCGACTACCGGCTCGACAACGTCTTGTTCGCCCCCGACGGTGCGGTCAAGATCGTCGATTGGCAGACAGCCCTGCGGGGCCCGGCCGCGCTCGACGTTGCGAGCTTTGTCTGTAACAGCCTCACCGTCGAGGACCGACGGGCCCACGAGGCGCGCCTGCTGGCCCACTATCGTCACGCCCTCGCCCAGGCCGGCGTCGATATAGCCGAATCCACGCTCGAGACCGACTATCGGGAGGCCATCCTGTTCTGGATGGGGATCTATGCCATGAACCTCTCCCGCATCGATCCGACCGACGCACGGGGCACGGCACTGTTCCAGGCCATGATCGACCGCACGTACACGGCCGCCGCCGATCATCGGGTGGGCGAGCTGCTGTAGGCGGTGTCTCCTCGACCGGCCCCCGGTCTTCATGCTTCTCGGTCCCGCGCTAGCTTCCAACACAATCACCGAGGGACAATCACCGAGGGACAATCACCGAGGGACAACCACCGAGAGGATTCTCATGTCCAGTGAAACACGACTGGTGGAGCTCGGTATCGAGCTGCCCGAGCCGCCGACTCCGGCGGGTAACTATGTCGAGGCGGTCCGCTCCGGGAACCTCGTATTCCTCGCAGGTCACGGCCCGAGACGGGCCGACGGCACCTCGGTGACCGGCAAGGTCGGTGTGGATCTCGACGTGCAAGCCGGTTACGCGGCGGCTCGGCTGGTCGGGCTCAACCTGCTCGCCACGTTGCGAGCCGAGCTCGGCAGCCTCGATGAAGTGGCCCGCGTCGTCAAGGTGCTGGGCATGGTCAACGCCGGACCGGACTTCGATCATCACCCCGCCGTGATCAACGGTGTATCGGACCTGCTCGTCGAGGTGTTCGGCGAGGCCGGCCAGCACGCACGTTCCGCGGTGGGCATGGGATCGTTGCCGTTCGGGATCTCCGTCGAGGTGGAGATGATCGTCGAGGTTCGGGCCTGAACCCGTGACCCCGGCGGTAGTGCAGCTCGAGGCGGCGGGTGTCCCCTATCGCCTCCATACCTATGACCATGATCCCGCCACCGAGTCCTATGGATTGGAGGCGGCCCGAGCGCTCGACCTGCCCTCCGATCAGGTGTTCAAGACCCTGGTGGCTCGCCTCGACGACACGCGGGGCACGCTGGCAGTGGCCGTCATTCCTGTCGACCAAATGCTCGACCTGAAGGCCCTGGCCCGGTTGGCCGGGGTGAAGCGGGCTGCCATGGCCGACCCGGCGGCAGCCGAACGCTCATCGGGCTATGTCCGCGGCGGCATCAGCCCGTTCGGGCAGCGGCGCCCCCTGGCCACCTACCTCGACGACTACGCCACCGTGCTCGACGAGCTGTACGTGAGCGGCGGCCGCCGCGGCGTCGACATCTCGCTCGCCCCGGACGACTTCATCCGGGTGCTGGGTGCGATCACCGGCCCCCTGGCCACCTGAGTACGGGCCACCTGAGCACAGGCCACCTGAGTACGGGCCACCTGAGCACGGGCCACCTGAGCACTGGCCACCTGAGCACGGGCCACCTAGCGCGCGGAGTGGGTCGACGATGGGGCTATTCGAGTTGGGTGCCGTCGGGGCGGGTGTGGGTGATGGTGCCGTCGGTGGGGTGGCGACCGACGTCGAAGGGTGGGTGGTGTTGGCGTTGGCGGTGGTGGAATCCGCAGTAGAGGTGGCCGTTGGCTTCGGTGGTCTGTCCGTCGCGGTGGTGGGGCTGGAGGTGGTCGATGTCGCAGCGTCGGGCGGGGGCGTGGCAGCCGGGGCGGGTGCAGGTGCGGTCTCGGATTGTGATGGCTTTGCGGACGCGGCCGGTGTAGAGGCGTTGTTTGGCGCCGGCGTCGAGCGCGGTGTGGCGGCCGCCGAAGATGGTGGCGGCGATGGTGCCGGCCAGCGCGATCCGGGCCGCGTGGCGGGGGGTGATGGGGGTGCCGTCGGCCAGTTCGCAGATGGGCGGCACCTTGGGGGAATCGGGATGGAAGTCCATCACGCGCTCGGTCCCGAGGGGGAAGGCGCCGGTCGGGATGCCGACCGTGAGGGCCAGGCCGAGTGCGGTGGATGCGAGATGGGCGATCTTGGCCGGGTCGGCGGGGTCGGGGGTGGCGGCGTCGGGGCCGAATCCCAGTTGAGCGAGCACCTCCCGCAACGGTGCGGTCCGCGGATCATGTGGCGAGGACCCCGGCCCCGGCCGCACCGGTTGGCGAGGGCCCGCGTCGGGCGCCGTTGACGGACCCGGCGGGTCGCCCTCGACCGGATCGATGCCCTCGCTGGGCTCCTCGTCCTGGTCATGGTCATGGTCATGGTCAGCCGAGCCGTCCGGTTCGGGCCGCGCTGGCTCGGCCGGTTCGGGCCGTGCGGCCGTCTCGGTTTCGGTTCCGGTGATGTGGGTTTCGTGGGCGAGGCCTTCGAGCAGGGTCATGAGGTCTACGACGACCTCGGTGTGGGGTCGGGACGGACCGACCGGTCCGGGCTGGGTTCCCTCGTCCCCCGCCTCGCCCGCGGAATCCTCGGCGCCGGGACCGGTCTTGTTACCTGCGCTGGGAGCGGGGTGGTAGGTGGTGATGGCTTCGACGATGGCGTCGTGGCGGCGTTGGGTGGGGGTGCGGGCCAGCACCGCGCCGCAGGTCTGGTCGCCGTGGATTGCTTTGGCGTCGTCCCAGTCGGCGCGGAACATGCGGTCGGTGATCGTGTCGATCACCTCGCTGATCAGCGCCCCGGCCTCGGGGGTGAACTGGCCCGACAACTCGAACACCCCGGAGTGCTCCAACTCGATCAGGGTGGCGTTACGGCCCTCGATGATCTGGCGGCTCTGATCGTCGAGCTCATAGTCGTCCCCAAAATCCAGGGTGGTGGGGTCGGGTTCGAGCTCGTGGAGCGCCAGCTGGGCCCAACCCTCGACCGCGGACCCAAAATCGGCGGCTCCCAGATCCGGGGCCAGACCGGCCAACATCGCCGCGTCACGGGCGAAGCTCTCGCGCAGAATCCCCCGATCGACCCGCTCGAGCACCCGAACATGACCAGACCCGATCGAACCCGCCGCCAACAGATCCGCCACCTCACGATGGGCGTCCAGGAAAGCCTGACGCTTCAGCCTCGCCCCGGCTTGACCGCGGGAGATATCGCCGTAGTGCGCCAACCAGGAACCAGGTGATCTGAACCCATCGAACGCGAACCGGCCCGTCGAACGCAGACCGCCGAGCGCAAAGGCGTCGGTCACCGACACCTGATCGGCGATCTCACCCACCACCACGCTCAAAGCCGCGAACTCTTCCGGGGACAGGAACTCCCCCCGAACCTCGACCAGAGCGTCACACACCGCAGACCGAAACTTCGCAATCCGATCAGAACACACCGGAGCCGGAGGCCGCCGCCTCGTACTCGTCGAACCCACCCGCCGCTCACCGCCTCTCGCCCGTCGTTCTGCCCCGAACATCTTTGTCTGGGGAGGTGGCCGCCCCACCTCTCACCCCCCACAATCTACCTCAGCCGGAACCGCCCATACAAACACACGTTCGATTCACATGACCGGTCACATGTGAACTGAGGGTGGAGCACGGCACCGCGCGGGACCGGTCTCATGGACACGGCGACGGTTCGGAACCAATATGGGACATGGCAGAGTCCCAGGATCTCTCGGAGCGCATTGACGAGCTGGAATTGCGACTCGCCAGCATCGAGCATTACCTGGCCCAGGTGACGCGCCCCGCTGCCCAACCGCCACCCCCGCGCTCTATCGGCGCCCAGTCACCACCTCCGCACCCCACCGGCGCCACGCCGGTCGCTCCCTTGCGCCCTGCTCCCGGGCCCTCCGGGCCGTCGGCTCCGGGCACCAGCGTCGAGAGGGGCCCGGCAGTTCCTCGGACCTGGCCGGCCACCGAACAACTGCTGAAATGGGGCGGGTTGGCGCTCGTGTTCCTCGCGGCGGTGTTCGCGGTCAGCACCGCGATCGACCGGGGCTGGATCGGCCCCGTGCTGCAATTGTTGGGGGCCATACTCGGCGGCGCCGGCCTGGTGGCGGGCGGCGTTCATCTTCATCGCACGCGAACGGCTTGGGGCCATCCCCTCGTCGGGGCCGGCCTGGCGGTCTTGTTCACCAGCGCGGGTGCCGCCCACGGGTGGCTCGATCTCGTGCCTTTGTGGGTTGCAGGCCTCGGGGTCGTGGCGGTGTCCGGCCTCGGTACGGGGTTGGCGCGAATGCTCGGCCGCCAATGGCTGGCGCTCATCGCGTTCGCGGGTCTCATCATCGTCCCCACAACGCTGCACGCGTGGGACACCTGGTCGGCCTCGGTGCTGGCCCTCGGCCTCGTGGGCGGGGCCCTCGTGTCGCTCGCGGTGTCATTCGCCCCCGACTGGCCGCTGTTGCGCATCATTGTGTCCTACGTCGCCGCCGTGTTGTTGCTGCCCACGGCTGGGGCGGCCCTTGGCTCGGAGCGCCTCGGGCATCGGATCGTCATGACCATCGCCGCGGCATTGCTGGCCGTCGCATGGTGGGCCTCGCCGTGGCTGGCCCGGCAATGGAGGCGCGCCGCGGCCAAATCCCATGTTGGACGCGGCGAGCATTCTCCTGCAGTCATCGGCCAACCTGACACCGACGGCGGGTCTGGCATCATCGTCGGTTCTGGCATCATCGTCGGTTCTGGCATCATCGTCGGTTCTGGCATCATCGGCCGACTGGAGCCAAGAGCGGTCGTCGGACTTCCCCTCTGGGTGTGGCTGTTCCTGTTGACGGTTCTGCCGCCGGGCGGCAGCTCCACTGGAGCCGGGTGGCTGGCCATTGGCTGGGCCGCGTTCTTCGCGTTGGTGGTGGCAGCCGAGCGGGGCCCCGCTTCGAGCGTTCACCGGTTGAGCCAGCTCGCGGCGATCGCCATACTGTTGACCGCCGCCTCCGCTCTGTTGCTCGACGGCGGCGCCGTGCTCGTCGCCATCGCCCTGCTGGCCTTGGTCGTGTTCGCCGCCGGGCGGACGCTGGCCGACGGGCCCCTGGTCCTCATCGCTGTCGTGCTCGGCGCCTGGGCCGTGCTCTATACGGTGGTCCGCATGATCGTTGCGGTCCGAGACGACGCCCGTCTACTCGATGACCTCGCCAACATCGCGGTGCTCTTGGCGATGGTCGCCGCGGTCTGGACGGTGACCCGCCACCACGAGCATGGTGGGACCAACACGGCCCGCCTCTTCGGGGTGGCGGCACTGGCCGGACTCTTGTTGTGGTTGTTGTCGGTGCTGATCCATGTGCCCCAAGGGCAGGTGGTCGTGTCGATCAGCTGGGCCGCGGTCGGGGTCTCGGTCCTGGTCATCGGAGCACTGCGCTCACGCGCCGACCTCGGCGGCGCCGGCCTGGGCGTGTTGTCGGTCACCGTGCTCAAGCTGTTGACGGTGGACCTCACCGAGGTCGACACCTTCTGGCGGGCTGGACTGTTTCTCATCGTCGGCGGGGCGCTGGTCCGGGTCGCCTACGCCCTACCCGGGCTCACCGGCACCGACCGCGCCGAGGACCAGCCGCTGGAGCCAGAGGGACCACCACCTGAATCCTGACCGCCGTCGGCGGCCCGGCCCTAGAGTGTCCTGTCAGGTTGGTTCGTTGATGAATCCGCCTGACGGGACACTTGCTTAGGGAGGGCGCGGATAGGAAAGGCCCTGTGCTTGGCTGGCCCGGGTATTTCCTGCTCTTGTCGCCTGCGGCACTGACCTTGGCCAGCCCAGGGCGGTGCCGTTCGGGCCATGGCCTCGCTCGGGACAGATGAGCGACCCGGACACTCTAGCTCCCTATCCGCTGCGATGATGTGGCCTCAGCGTTGCTGCTCGAGGGTCGCCACGGTCTTGGCTTGGATCTGTTCCATGTCGATCGCCGCGCCCAGACCTGGAGCGTCGTAGCCGTGGACCAACCCGTCGGCCCCGACCTCGATGTCGTCGATCAACCCGTGCTTTTGGGCCTCGTCGGGCAACAACACCTCGAAGAGGTCGGTGTTGGCCACCGCCAGCGCAACATGGAGGTTGGCGACATTGTTCAGCGAGTTGCCTCCATGGTGGATCTCCAGGTTCATGCCGAAGGCCTCGGCGAGGTGGGCGGTCTTGATCAGGGCGGTGATCCCCCCTTTGACCGCAACGTCGCCGCGTAGATAGTCGGTGGCCTCGGCCAGCAGCCAGGGGGCATAGGACGTGAACCCGCCGGGCGAGTACTCGGTCGCCATGAGCGGGATGTTGAGCTGGCGACGAAGCTTGGCGCAGTTGTAGATGTCATCCGCGGCGAGCGGGTCTTCATACCAGCGGAAGCCGAGCTCCTCGACGACGCGTCCCACCCGTAGGGCCGACGGGTAGTCGTAGGCCCAGGTGGAGTCGAGCATGATCGGGTAGTCCTCACCCACCGCATCGCGAACGGCTCGGCACACCTCGATGTCATGGGTGGGGTCGGTCGGTGGATGGATCTTGTAGGCCGCCCAGCCGGAGTCCCGATGGGCGAGCGCCTCGGTCACGTACTCGCCCGTCTCGACATGGACCGGTGAGCTGGCGTAGGCGGGGATCGATGCCCGGGTGGCTCCGAGTAGTGCGGAGATCGGCAGCCCGGCGATCTGCCCGCCCAGATCCCAGAGGGCGACGTCGACCGCTCCGACGGCTCGCAGCGTCGTCGAGCGGGTCTTGGTCATCATGGCCTGGTACAACCGCTCACGTTCGAGGGGGTCCTGATCGAGCACGACGAGGGCCAACTCGTTCATCAGCGAATAGGAGTCGAGCTCGGCGCTGCGGATCGCAGAACCGAGGAATGATCGCCCGATCAGCCCTTCGTCGGTCTTCAGCTCGAGCAGGCCGAGCTTGGTGCTGCCGCCGAAACGGCCGGTGTGTCGCCCGTAGGTGGTCGTGGGGATGTCGTCCCACGCGAACAGGTGAAGGCTGACTTCATCGATGCGCATGGCGACGAGTCTCCCGAACTGGACCCCGGGCCGTCGAGCCCGTTAGGCAGCGAACACCGGCGGTGTCCGATCGATCCAGGGGGTGGCCTTCTCCAGCTGGGCGGAGATCTGCAACAACAGATCTTCCCGACCGGGGGCGGCGACGAGCTGCACACCGATCGGCAACCCGTCATCGGACTGGTGTAGCGGCACGGAGATGGCGGGTTGGCCGGTCACGTTGAACTGGGGCATGAATGGGGTGACCTCCGCCAGGCGACGGGTCAGCTCGCGCTCGTCGGCCCCGGCCACCAGATGGCCGACCGGAGGCGGTGGGGTGCCCAGCGTCGGGGTGAGCAGCAGATCAAAACCGCTGCCCCCCTCGTCCGCACTCCCCCACCACGACACCATGGCGCGGGTGAACGCGTGCAACCGATCCCGGCTGGCGACATAGTCGGGGCCGCTGACCTTGCGGCCGCGCTGATAGTTGATCCAGGTACCCTCTTCCACGTCGTCGGCGCTCCAATCCCGGCCAAGCACCTTGACCAGCTCGGCCATCTCGGCCGCCAGACTCACCCGGATGACCCGGATGTAGTCGTACATGTAATCCAACCGGTCCATCGCTTCGGGGTGACCGACCTCGACCCCATGACCGAGCGACTCCAGTACGGCGGCCGCCCCATCCACCGCTTCGACACACTCGGGCGCGATCTCGGCATAGGGCAGCGCGGAGCACACCGCGATACGCATCGGGGGTGGGGTCTCGGCGAGGGCGTCGAGCCAGCTTCCGGCAAAGGGTGGCGCCAGGTGCGGGTCGCCGGCTTCAGGACCGGCGAGCACATCGAGAAACGCCGCGGTGTCACGCACCGTTCGGCTGACGACCCCGTCGATCACGCCGCCCGCCCACAGCTCCCCGGCGGGTGCGCTGGAGATCCGCCCCCGGGTGGGTTTGAGCCCGACGAGACCGTTGGCGCTGGCCGGGATGCGGATCGAGCCACCCCCGTCGCTCGCATGGGCCACGGGCACGATACCGGCGGCCACCGCGGCGGAGGCTCCCCCGCTGGACCCAAGGGGTGAGCGGTCCGTGTCCCAGGGGTTCCTCGCTGGACCGTAGGCGTCGGTTTCCGCGGCGGCCGGGGCCTGCCCGCACCCCAGTTCGGGACTGTGGGAGCGGCCGATGCTGATCGTGCCCGCGTCGGCCAGGCGCCGCGCCACCGATCCCGTCGTCGGATAGCGGTGGTCGAGCGCTCGCAGGGTCCGGTTGCCCTGGTAGGCGGGGTCGCCCTGCACCGGACAGAAGAGATCCTTCAACAGGATCGGCACGCCGGCGAGCGGTCCCGCGTTGGGCTGCTGGGAACGGGCTTGGTCGCGGGCCTGGTCGAAGGTCGACTCGACGACGGCGTTGATCCGGGGATTGACCGCCTTGGCCCGGCCGATCGCCTGTTCCACCGCGTTGGCGGCGCTCAGCTCCCCGTCACGAACCTGGCGGGCCGTCTCCACTGCATCGATCCACATCCCGCCATCCTGCCCGATGCCGGCCCCGCCTCCGAACGGCGGCCCCCGCCTGAAACGGGGCCGGACGCGAAACGGGGCCTGACGCGCCATCGGGCCGGACGCGAGATGGGGCCGGGCCCGAAGGCCCGACCCCATCTCAGATACCGAATGGAATTGTTACATCGTGCCCATGCGGAACAGGAAGGTCGCCATCTCCGCCCGGGTGACCACAGCGGTGGGTGCGTAGGTCGTGGCCGTGGTACCGGTGGTGATGTTCTGAGCCTTCAACCAGTTCACACCTTCGGTGTAGAACTGGCCGGCTGGGACATCGGCGAACCCGGAGGCTGGTGAACCGGTCGGGCTGCCGGCCATCCGGTGGAGGAAGGCCGCCATCTGCGCCCGGTTGACGACATCGCCCGGCGAGTAGGTCGTGGCGGTCGTGCCGGTGGTGACACTGTTGGCTTTCAACCAGTCGACGGCTGCGCTGTAGAACTGGCCGGCGGGCACGTCGGCGAAACCGGCCGCGGGTGCACCGGCGTGGTTGCAGACCATGCGGTGGAGGAAGGCGGCCATCTGGGCCCGGGTCACGACCGCATCGGGCGAGTAGGTCGTGGCTGTGGTGCCGGTGGTGATGTTGCTGGCCTTGGCCCATGCGACCGGCTCGGAGTAGAAGAGCCCGGCGGCCACATCGGTGAACCCGGTCGCGGCGTAGGGCGCCGAGGCGTAGTTACATCCGGCCACGGGCCAGGGGACGCCGACGGCCCCGACATCCATGAGATCCTTGGCGACGAACCCGCCACCAGCACCGAGTCGGGTACCGCTGAGGTACACCGCGTTCGGGGTCAGCGCCATGTGCTCGGGGATATGGGTCTCACCGAACGAACCGATCGACACCCCATCACCGTCGAAGGTGGTGTCGAGCGCACCGGCTGTGGTGAAGCGGGTGAGGAACTGATTCTGGACCGCGGGAGCGGAGCCTTGGGAGCCCGCTACCAGGGGACGGTCGTTGGCATCCACCCGGACCGCAAGAGGCCAATCATCGGCATTTGCACCAAGATCGGAGACGGCCACCCCATTGCTGCCAAAGGTGACGTCGAGCACACCCGCCGGGGTCAGCCGGATGACGGCGACGTCGCCATTGAGGCCAGGGCCGGTTGTGGGTACGACGACGACGGGCCGACCGGTGCTGTCCATGGCGATGTCGGCGGCCAGCTTGGAGTGGTAGCCCTGGGGGAACTGGATGATGCCGAACACGTTGTAGTTCTCGAGGGGGTTGGGATCGGGCTCGAAGGTGGCCACACCGGCGGTTCCGAAAGCGGCGTCGACGGTCAGGGCGGCGCTGAGGTGAGCTACGGCCGCTTCATTGTTGCCGGTGCCTCCGGCGAGGTAGATCGAGCCGTCGGCGGCTGTCACACCAGAGCTGGCATAGAAGTTCAGAATGGTGCCGCTCCCAGTCTCGGTCCCACTGCCATCGAAGTGCACGACGGTCGTACCAAGATTGCACCCGTTCGCCACGCTGAGGAACCCACCCGTTGGCGTGAGCCCACCGTCCACCGGTACCCCACACGCCGCCGCGGCGCGGGCAAAGCCGTCGCCACCGAAGGTGGCATCGGGGGCGCCCGCGGGCGTCAACTTCATGACCAAGGCGCTGCCGCCCTGTTCGAACTGGGCGTACATGGCACCGCTCGGGGCAACCTCGACGACCGACGGGCCGGCCACGGTGTCGCCCGGAGCCGCCGGGGGGGGGACCGCGATGGTGACCGAACCAGCGGTTCCCCAGGCGGCGTTGGGCGTACCGTCGGGGTTGAGCTCAAAGACCCTAACGGTGTCTGGGGCGAGCTCCAGGTTGACCACACGAATCTTTCCGGCGGGTGTTGTGGCCGCCGCTGTCGCGGCTGCGGTCGGGAAACGACCCGACGTGGCGAAGGCGTTATCCACCGCGGCGCCGGCCACGGATGAGTTCACGCCCGTGAACAGCGCAATGGCCATCGCCATTACTGCAATGATCGACTTGGCTCTCAAAGTCCGCTCCCTGTGAGTGGTTGAGGGGGTTGGTGTTGCTTGTGCTGGTTGGCGCACCGAGGCCGAGGAACGAACCCGTCAGGAACAGCCACGATCGACAGAGATCGGATCCGGCGAATGCCGAAGCCAGTTTCAGTCATCGTGTGCGCCCCGCGATCGGGATGGTTCCGCCGGACCACTCGGAGCACCCTTGATCGTACGCTCCGGGCGCGCCTTTACCCTCGGGTTGTTCTACCCCGAACGAGAGAAGAACTATCCCGGAGCATTTCTGAAGCGACCAAAGACCCAGGCCAAACCACTCTACGTAGCCATTACAGCACTAGACGGGATGGGATGGGGTCGGCCTACGGTGTCGGCCACCGATCGGATGGCTCCGGACGCGTGCCGCGGCCTTCGAAGTCGAAGACCGGCTGAAGCGGATGAGGACTCCAGCCCAACGCTTCTTGCACGAAGCCGCTCGAATCGACCCGACCCGCTCGCCATCGTTTGTCAGCCACCGAGACCCGCTCCCACCGGATCGTCTCACCGGTCTGCTCGGACACCGGCACGGTGAACAGCTCGCCAAACGAGCGTCCCGCCACCAGATGGTGCTGGACAGCAAAGGGGTACCGGGCGATGTCCCGGCGCCGACCCCAGCCACTCTCGGCACACACCGTCCAGAACAAGGCCGCGGCGCCCGACCCGCCCACCACCTCACGACGCCAGCGTTCGAACAACTCCAGGGCTGAAATCTCTGCCGGCACCCAGTTCTGCGCGTAGAACGCCCCGTCCTCAACGTCCCACTCCAGCCAGATCCGCTGGTTCTGGAGCACCTGATGGCCCACCGGGTCTCGAAAGACCCAGGTCGCATTGGGCCCATATAGCGCGAGATCCTCGCTCATCGCTCGACATGGCGGCGATACAGCCAGGCGAGGGCGGCAAAGACGATGCCGATCACAACCGCACGCTCCACCCGAGGGGCGAGCAGCAGGGTGGCCGCAAGCGTGCCCCACGCCACCGCCGCGTCGACCCGGTCTCGGTACCAGAGAGCGAGCAGGCGGCGTGGCCGGATGAGGCTGACGACCCCCGCCACCACCGCGGCACCGAGCACCGCCCACGGCAAGGAGTCGAGCAGCCAGGCGAAAGGCAGAAAAGCCAGGACGGTCAGTCCCGTAATGCCTCCGCTCCACCGGGTCTGAGCACCGGCCAGCCGATTCAGCGCGGAACGGGAGAACGACCCGCCAATGGGAAAGCCGCCACTCAGCCCGGCCACCACATTGGCCGCGCCCTGGCTGAGGAACTCCTGGTTCGGGTTCCACACGGTGCCGTCCTCTTCGGCGAAACTGCGCGAAATAGAAGACACCTCCGCAAAACCGACGACGGCGATGATCGCGGCCGGGGCGATCAACAACGGCACGGGCCCCCAGTCACCGACCGCAGGAAGATGCGGGAACACACCCGCGATCTTGCCGACGACAGGACCGTCGTAGAGGCCAAAGCTCGCCAGGGCTGTACCCCCCAGTACCGACAGCAGGGCCCCCGGAAACAGGGTGTAGAGCCGCCGGCCGCCCAGCATCAGCACCACGGTCAGCACCGAGAGCACCAGTGCCGTGAGGCGCCACGCCCCGGGCGTCGCCAACGTCCACCACAGGCCGGCGAAGATCCCCCGGTCTCCCACTGAGTCCAGGCCGAACACCTTGGGGAGCTGAGACGCCATGATCAGGATCGCCGCTCCGCTCGTAAACCCCATCAGCACCGGTGCGGTCATCAGATACGTGATCCGTCCGAGGCGAAGCGCGCCGATCAGCATCCGGGCGAGACCGACAAGGATGGCCAGCACCGCGGCCAGCCACACGAACTGCGGGCTCCGTTCGGACGCCAGCGGGGCGAGCGCCCCCAGGGCGAGCAGGCTCGTGAGCGCCGACGGCCCGATCTGGAGGTAGCGAGATGACGCGAACGGGGCGGCGATGATCGGAGGCAGCGCCGAGGCCACCAGACCCAGACGGGGAGGCAACCCGGCCAGCTGGGCGTAGGCCAGCGACTGGGGGATCAGCACCGTGGCCACCGATACCCCGGCCAACACGTCGCCGAAGGTGACCCGCTGCGCCTTCGTCGCCGTCGAGGGAATCGCCACCGAAACACCGTACCGGAGCTCCTCGGACCACTGAGACCGCACCCTGCTAGCCGGCCCGACCGGTTCGGGACGGCAACCACGCGGAATTGTCGAGGCCGATCCAAAGGCGCGTAGCTTCGGGTCATGGACCACGCTGCTTGGCTTGCCAGTACGACCGAGGATGTACTCGACCCGGATCTGGCGATCTGTGACCCCCATCATCATCTCTGGATCCACCCCAAGAACACCTACATGCTCGACGAGCTGCGCTCGGACACCGGTGCGGGCCACAAGGTGGAGTCCACAGTGTTCGTGGAGTGCATGTCGGGCTACCTCGCCGAGGGACCCGAAGAGCTCCGCCCTGTCGGGGAGACCCGGTTCGTGGCCGAGGTCGCCGAGGTCAGCGCCGCCACCGACGGCGCCGAGATCGCCGGAATCGTCAGCTATGCCGACATGGCGCTCGGCGACTCGGTCGAAGCGGTGCTGAGCGCCCACATCGAGTCCGGCGCAGGGCGGTTCCGGGGTATCCGCCATGCCACGGGCTGGGACGCCAGCGAGCGGGTCCACAACAGCCATACCAACCCGACCGAGGACCTGATGGCCCAACCCGAGTTCCGCGCCGGGCTGCGCAAGTTGGGGTCGATGGGTCTGAGCTTCGATGCCTGGCTGTACCATCCTCAACTCGCCCAGTTCGCCGAGCTCGCCGAGGCGGTGCCCGAGGTGCCCATCGTGCTCGACCATCTGGGCGCACCCCTCGGAGTGGGGCCCTACAAGGATCGTCGGGCTGAGGTGCGAGAGGCGTGGCGGCCCGCGATGGAACGAATCGCCCGGTGCGAGAACGTGTCGCTCAAGGTCGGCGGGATCGGCATGGCCATCTACGGCGATGGCTGGCACAAGCGGGACACCGCTCCTTCATCCGATGACCTGACCGCGGCGTGGGGTGACGATGTCCGCTGGACGATCGACAAGTTCGGTCCGAACCGCTGCATGTTCGAGAGCAACTTCCCCGTCGACAAACAGGGGGTCAGCTACCCGGTTCTGTGGAACGCCTTCAAGAAGATCGCCGTGGACTACTCCCCCGCCGAACGGGTTGACCTGTTCGCCGGTACCGCCAAACGCTTTTACCGCATCTGACCCATGTTTCCACCAGCATCCACGAGCCGACGATGACGGGCGAGGACCGCGATGGTCCTCGTCTCGAGCTCGCCGATCTCGCGGCGCGGCTACGGGCGTTTTCGGCGGCGCGGGGCTGGGACCCGCTCCGGCCCGACTTCGAGGACGAGATGGCCGACGTGTTGATCTATCTCACCCGACTGGCCGATGTCACCGGGGTCGACCTCCTCGCGGCGGCCTTCGCCAAGATGGACCGCAACGAGTCCCGCTTCCCCACCACTTCTAGGTGACCGGCACGTCGGGCTCGGTGACCGGAGCCGTCTCACCCGGTTCCTCGGTGGGGGTCGTGTCGCCGGGTTCCTCGGTGGGGGTCGTGTCACCCGGCTCCACGGTGATGACCGGGGCGTCTCCTACCGGTATCTCCGGCTCGACGGGCGTCTCGGGCAGGACCGGAACGTCGGTGGGGACCTCGGTTTCGGGCAATACCTGCCCTTCGAGGGACTGGGCCGTGCCGAGTCCCACCAGCAGACGGCTCACCACGTCCTGGAATCCGAAGAACCCCTCGTAGTCGTTGAACTCGTCGATCAGGAAATCGATGTCGACATCGTCAGCCGTGCCGAACAGACCATCGGGGCCGACGATGACGAGAGGCGCACCGCCGGTGTCCATCAACGACGGGATCTTGTTGAAGTCCGACGTGTGCCAGAGCCCGAACAGGTGGCCGAGCTCGTGGGACACGACATTGCCGACCCCTTCGCCGACAAGATCGACCTTGGTGACGCCCGGACCGAGCTCAATGTTCTCGAACAGGGCGAATTCGGGCCGGTCGCTGAGTCCATCGAGCATGACCAAACCGGTCTCGTCACGGTCGAGGTTCCCGGGATCGATCGACTTGGCGATCCCGAGGGCGAAGATGGTGGTCTCCTCCACGGATCCACCGACGACGATGCGGGTCACGCCCGCCATATCGCCGGGGTCGAGGTCATCCTTGCTGTTCAACACGACGATGCCGGTGGGTATCCCTGCGATGGTCTCGAAGTTCTCCCGGACGTTGGCCGTGACGGCGTCGATAACCGCGGCCTCGGACTCGGGCCCGAGATCCCATCGGAATAAGAAACTCTTCAGCGGGCTGACGTCGGTGGGCCCGAACGGGCTCCCGAAATCCTCCGGGTTGATCGTGGCCCCATCGAAGTCCAAGAACACCATCTGGGGATCGGCGGAAGCTCGGGCCACCCTCAGCTCGCCCCGATACCGGCCGCCGGCTCCGGAGACGACGACCTCGTGGATGCCCGATTGGCCGGCTACATGATCGATGCCGTTGTGGCCTTGATGGCGAAGTGGGGAGCTGGGCGGATAGATGAAGCTGGCGTTGGCGTCCGATCCCATCCGCAGGACGCCACCGGGATCGCGCACCTCGATGTTGTTCACCGAGCCGGCAAAGGCCGCGCTCATCACATCGCCCACCTCGAGATCGACGAGGTACACATCCCGGTCTCCCTCACCCTCGGCGGGGTCGATTCCGACCTGGACCAACATCGAGTACGGACCGCCGAACCCGGGCGGAATGCTGCTCCCGTCGAAGGGATCCAGTGGGTTGTCACAGCAGCTGAGGACGGCGACGTAGTACGCACCATCCGCGGGGATGGTCGTGAACAGGTAGGAGTCCAAGCTGACACCGTCGTCGTCGTTCCCATCGATGATGGCACCGGACTCGTCATACAACAGCACCAACGAGTCGAGCATCCCGTCGGTGTCGATGTCGACGACGAGAGTCTCGCCCTGGGCCAGAAAGCCGAGCGACCAGAAATCGCCATCGCCCACGTCCGCGGTATCGATCGTGACCTCGATGTCCCCCGTAGCCGTCGCCGAACCCGGCGAGAGCAGCTCCAACACGTTGGCGTCGGGGATCGTGTTGTCTGGTTCGGTCGACGCAACCGGCTCGATGGATCCGACCGTTGCCACGTCGACCCCGATCGTGAGCAGATAGTTGCCGACGCTCTGGGCACCCGCGCCGGAACCGGAGTCAAAGGGATCTGTCTGAGGTAGACAACAGCCGCTGACCGACACGGAGTAGGCACCTCCGATGTCGCTCAGGAAGAGGACGCCGGCCGCGCGCTCCTCCAGCTCGGTATCGTCGTTTTCTGCCACTATCTCGCCCTGATCGTCGAAGACGGTCAACACCGGATCGAGGTCGCTGTCCGGAGCCGCCGAGGCAGTCGCAACCAGGGTCTGACCCGGCGCGAGAAATACCTGATAGTGGTCGTAGTCGCCCGTGACAGCGTGGGGCCCGTTGCCGATGGTGTCACTGATGGTGACGACCTCTCCGCTGGCCACTGCCAATGGGGTGGCCAGGTCGATCGCCCCGTCGTCCTCGCCGGCGCTCACGACCGGTCGGCCGGCGGCGCCATCGGCCAGATGGCCCGAGATCAGCGCCAGCGGCACCTCGTCGACACCGCTGCCAAACCCTGCGATGAGCTCACCGGTGGCGCGCTCGTCGTTGGCGCCGGCCATGTCGGACCGTTCGGCCTCCACATGATCGATGACACCGTCCTGAGCCGAGACATTCGAGATCGGCGTCACGAACAGGGCAAGCATCGCGACCACCATCGCGATCACCCACGAACGTGCACCTCGGTCTGTTCTCACGCTGCGACCCATCGATTCATCCTCCTACCCAGACCCGACCTGACCTGGCGACACTGGGTGACCAGACAGTAGCGGCACGCGGTCGATTATGTGAGGAGGACTCACCGCCCCTTTGCCATGTTCATCGCCGGCCACCATGGCGACGAGGGCATCAACGTGTGGTTCAGTGCGCCCCAAGGGGTGCAGGCCGAGATGGTGACCGAGGACCCCGAGCGGTTCTTCGATCCCAAGGCCACTGACGCGCGGGTCGAGATGAGCAACGACAAGGACATCGCCGCGGCGGTCGAGGCCGAACACGCCGATGACGAATAGGTGACATCTGACCGCCCGGACGTCTCCGCTCCGCTCCGCGACGTGGGCACAGGGGCCTCGGGTCGGGTAAACCAGGTGGATGGATCCGGTGATCAACGATGTCGACACGGTGCTGACTACCACCCGGTCGGTCCGCCTTCGTCTCGACCTGCAGAGACCGGTGCCCGACGAGGTCATCCTCGAGTGCATCGACCTGGCCGAGCAAGCCCCGAGCGGAGGCAACCAGTCCAGCCGCCGCTGGATCGTGCTGCGCGATCCCGCCCAGAAGGCCGCCATGGCCGAGATCTACTGGTCCAATGTCGGGGAGTTCATGGTGAAGGGCCGGGAACGGACTGCGGGCACCGGTCATCCCAACGAGCGGGTGATGCGCTCCGCAGCCCACCTCGCCGAACACCTCGCCGAGGTACCGGCCATCGTCATCCCTACCATCTGGGGCATCCACGACAACAGCGGCAAGCCCGGGCTGTTCGACTCGGTCGTCCAGGCCGGCTGGAGCTTCATGCTGGCGCTGCGATCCCGGGGCCTGGGCACAGCGTGGACCTCGGCCCACCTCAACAGCGGGAACGAGACCGCCAAACTGCTCGGCATCCCCGAGGGGGTGACCCAGATCGCCATGTTTCCCGTGGCCTGGACGGTCGGGACCGATTTCAAGCGGGCCCCGAGACGCCCCGCCCACGAGGTCACCTATTTTGACCGATGGGGCGAGGTCTGGGAGCACCGCGCTGACACGCTGACGCTCGCCGATGGCCCCGGCGTCGTGGCCGAGATCGACATCGACGCCCCCCGGGACAAGGTGTGGTCGCTCGTAACCGACGTCGGGCTGCCGGCTGAGTTCAGCTCCGAGCTGCACCACGCGAGCTGGGCCGAGGGCTCAGACGGCCCGGTGCTCGGCGCCCAGATCGTGGGCACGAACCGCCATGACGCCATCGGTGAGTGGCAGACCACCTCCCACGTGGTGGCGTGTGACGAACCCACAGCATTCGCCTGGAACGTAGGCGACCCTGATGACCCGGGGGCTCGGTGGCGCTTCGATCTGGAACCGTTGCACGGAAGGCGCACCCGCCTGCGCATGAGCGTCACGCTTGGCCCCGGTCCTTCCGGGCTCTCCCCCGCCATCGAGGCTCGGCCGGACAAGGAGACGGCAATCCTCACTCGCCGTCAAGGTGAACACCGGGCGAACATGCACGCCACCGTCGCCGGCATCAAGGCCCGGGCCGAGGAGGGCTGACCACCCCGCTATCACGGGCCTCGCGGCGGGCCACCCGCTCACCATGAGGTACCGGCCGGTGGGGTTCAGTACGGTGGGGCCTGGGCTCATACACGGGGGATCGCCATGGCCGACACGGAAACTACCGACGCGCACAGTGATGCGGCGCAGATAGACCAGGAGGGCCTCGAGCCCTACCTGGAGGGGATACGGGTGCTCGACTTCACCCAGTACCTCGCGGGACCGGCGTGTACCCGCCTGCTCGTCGAGCTGGGCGCCGAGGTCGTCAAGGTGGAGCGCTCGCCCTACGGGGATCCGGTCCGCGCGGCCCCGCCCCGCATCAACCGGAGGTCGGGCAACTTCGTCCAACAGAACCGGGGCAAGCGCAGCCTGTGTCTCGACCTCAGCCGACCCGAAGCGGTCGAGCTGGTCAAAGAGCTCATCCCCCATGTCGACGTGGTCGTGGAGAACTTCAGCCACGGGGTCATGGATCGTTGGGGTATGGGTTGGGACGATCTCTCAGCGATCAACCCACGGCTGATCATGGCCTCGGTGACCGGGTTCGGTCAGACCGGTCCGCTCAAACACAAGACCTGTTTCGACTTCATCGCGCAGGCCTACTCCGGGCTCATGCACATGACCGGCGAGCCCGACGGTCCGCCCACCATGGTCGGGATGGGACTTGGCGACACCAACGCCGGTTTCCATGCCTTCGCCGGCGTGGGGTTCGCCCTGTTCCATCGGGACAGGACCGGGAGGGGTACCCACATCGATGTGTCGATGGTCGACGCCCTGTTCCACATGCAGGAGACAGCCGTGCACTCGGCGACGATGCTCGAGGACTATGAGCCGATGCGCAGTGGTCGGTTCTACGGCCCGATGATGCCCGCCGGGCCGTTCAAGAGCCCTGGTGGTTGGATCGTGATCCTGTGCGCCCAGAACCAGATTCAGGCCCTCTGGAACGCCATTGGTCATCCCGAGTTTGCGGATGACCCGAAGTTCGCCACCAACCCCGGTCGGCTGGAGAACCGCGAAGAGCTGGCCGACATCATCGAGTCGTGGATGGCCACCTTCGAGACCGACGACGAGGTGATGGCGGCGCTCGAGGCCGAACGGGTGCCGTGTGGCCCGGTCCTGAGCCCCGCCGACGCCATCGAGCACCCCTATTTTGTTGAGCGGGGAACGGTGCGGGAGATCACCGACCCGCTGGCCGGCACCTTTTCGATCCCCGGGTTCCCGATCAAGTTCTCCGATGCCCCGCCCGATCCCGACCTGGTCACCGCCACGCTCGGTGAACACAATCGAGATATTCTCGCTGATCTGTTGGGTTATGACAGCGCCACCATCGACGCCCTCGAAGCCGACGGGTTGTTGTTCTCCAAAGACCGCTGAACAGGCCAAGACCGCTGAGCAGGCCGGGCCCGATCCCGTCGGGCTCGGGCCGGCTCAGACGCCGCGGTCTCGATCGGCGAGCACGACCTCGCGGGTCGGCACTCGGGTGCCGACATACCAGATGCCGACCAGTCCGAACGCCACGGCGCCCACGCGGGCGAGCGAGTTTTCGAGGCCGAACCAAACGCTGAACGATACCGCCAAGCCGATCATGGACAGCGCGATCACCTTGGAGCGGTACGGCATGCCCAGCCCCGACCGATAGTCGGTGATCAAGGTGCCCACGCCAGGTAAGCCGAGCAGCCAGCGTTCGAGACGGGGACTCGACCGTCCGAAACACCAGGCGGCCATGATCAGAAACACGGTGCCCGGCAGCACTGGAAGGACGTAACCCGCCAGGCCAACCCCGGTGAACACCAGGCCGATGGCCGCCCAGGTGAGCTTGGCGGTCCGCGTGCGGGCCGGCGGTGTCGGAACCGGTGAGGAGGGCCGAGGGCGCATGGCGGCGGGGCTCATCCCCCCCAGAGGTCTTGGTAGTCCTGGACCACCAACACGGCGAGGAGGATCAAGACGGCCGAGTTGAGCGCGGTCATGTGCCATTTCCAGCGATGGTCAGCTCGCCAGAAACGGCGGATGCTGAGCACGTTGGCTGCGATCGCCGCCACTCCGATGACCAAACCCAGTGCGGGTCCGACCCCTGAGGCCAAACCGAGCAGGGGAGCCACCAAGGGGATGAGGACGTAGGTGAGCGTGCACCGGATCGCGGAGACGAGGATCGAGATGCTGAAGGTCCGCTGAGCGGTGTCCTCCGCCGCTTTCGCCTCGGTCGTATCGGTCATGGCGTTACCTTATTCGATGCCGCCTGGCGGTTCCGCAGCATCGGCACGGTCCGATCTCCCGCCTCGCGGCGTCGCCAGACCGTGTGGCACCCCCCGCCAAAGCAGACCGTGTGGTACCCCCGCGAAAGCGGCCCTCCCGCCTCTTCGACCAGGGAAGACATATCGCTACACACACACTGGTACATGATCTACCTATAGACTTCTCGGAATGACCGCCTTGGAAACCTTCTTCGGCGTCCGGGAGTCACTCTTACCCGGCCCGTCGCAGAGCAGCGGCTACCGAACCGTGCTGGTCGTCGGCCCGACCGGCGCCGGCAAAACCACCCTGGCCCAGCAGCTGATCGGCTCGGATCCGGCGCAGGAACATTTTCTGTCGACGTCCGCGGCGAAGACCACGATCGCCGAGACCGAGCTGTTGTGTGCCCCCGGCGACTACTACGCGGTGGTGACCTTCCTCAGCCGCTACGAGGTGCGTTCTGCGGTCGAGGAGTGTGTTGAAGCGGCGGCCCTGGCCCTTCATCAACGGCGCCCGACAGACGAGATTCGCCGGAAACTTCTCCAGCACCGAAACCAGCGGTTCCGCCTCAACTACATCATCGGTGAAGGCCTCGTGGACCGCGACGAACACGACGACGTACCGATCCACCCGCCCTGCGAGCTCTGCCGCCAGCCGGCGGTCGGTCATTGGCTCGATGAGGCTGCAGCCACATCGGCCCGCCGCCGTTGTGTCGAGCACATGTCCGACGGACTGCCGCCCAAGTACCTGAAGTGGGAACCGTTCAGCGACCTCGTCGAGGACACCGAACCGGACCCGACATTGTTGATCCGAGAGTCGACCGAAGCACTGCTCGAGTGGACGATGACGGTCATGGGCAACCTCGTGGACCACCTGGACGGCCGAATCGACCAGGACATGGACGAGACCGACCGCGAAGTGGTGCTCGGCGAACGCATCGGAGTGCATCCCCACACCCAGCAGGTCGTGGATCGTCTCATGGCCGAGATCGAGCTGCGGTTTCTGATCCTCGACCAATGGGCGCTCACCCGGGGCGAGGACGGCTGGCCGCTGTACTGGCGGACTCAGTCGACGGAGCGCCGGGACCTGATCGCCGACGTGAGCCGCTTCACCTCGAACGCCGCCCAGCAATTCGGCATGCTGCTCACCCCGCTGGTCGCGGGAATACGGGTGCGAGCCCCGTTTCATCCCGACTGGATGCCCGACATTCCCTATCTCATGCTGATCGATGGTGAAGGTCTGGGCCACACGCCAGAATCGGTCACGAGCCTGCCCGGCTCGCTGACCCGGATGTTCGATCTCGTGGACACGATTCTGCTCGTCGACAACGCCCAGCAGCCCATGGCGGCCACCGCTGCCGCGTCCCTCCATCAGGTCGCAGCCGCGGGTCACGCCGACAAGCTCACGGTGTGCTTCACCCACTTCGAGATGGTCAAGGGCCGAAACCTCCGCTCCTATGACGATCGTCGCAACCATGTGCTCGGCTCGCTCGAACAGGCGGTCAGCTCGTTTGGCGAGGAGTACGGGCGAGCGGCGGGCAGGGCGCTGCGGGACCGGCTCGATGCGCACACCTTCTTTGTCGCCGAGATCGACCAACAGCTCGAGCCGTCCACCTCGGCGAGGACCATCGACGAGCTGCGCAACCTCATCGGTGCCCTCCGATCCGACACGTCCTCGATGGGATTGTCCACCTCCCGACCCGGCTACGCCCGCGACCGCTTCATGGACGCGATCAACGAAGGGTTGGAGTCGTTCCACGACGAATGGCGGCAGTCCCTGCGGGGCCACGACGCCGAAAGCGGTGTTCAGCGAGCCAAGGTTCGAGGTCTGGCGAGCCGGTATGCCCGGCTGGCCGACGATGAGCACGACTCGCTGCGACCGGTCGGCGATCTCCACCGTCAGATCACCGAGCGAATGCGCCGGGTTATCGAGGAACCGACCCATTGGCAGGGCGAAGAACCAGGCTCTGCCGAGCGCCAACGCCTCTTTGACTTCTTCGCCCGGGAGGCCGGCAGCGTTGTGCGCCGCGTCGTGCGAGATCGACTGCTCGACACCGCGGGGCACCTCTGGACCGAGGCCTACGAGATGGTCGGCGACGACGCCGCGGACCGCCGTACGACCTACATCCTCGAATCGATCTTCGATAGTCGAGTGCCACGGTCGCTGAGCCCGTCCGAACCGAGCGAGTTCGTCAGCGAGCTCCTGGACGCCATCGACTCCATCGCCCACACCATCGAAATCCCCATCGAGGCCCCCGCGCTCAGCTATTAGCTGGGTGCCATTACTCCCAAGCGGCGGCGAGCTCGGGGGTGCACGCCGGCGTTGTCCGGTAACGGGTGCCGTCGCTCATGACAATGGTGTCGGCCGCGGGTCGGGTTTCGTCAGTGCGCAACACCGAGGGATCATCGCTCTGCGTCGGCGGCTCTGAGGGGCTTGGTTCCGGTTACGATCCACGATGTGAGCCTTCTGTGGGAGCAGACGATCGTTGATGCGGTCGACCCCGAAGCCCTCGGTCGCTGGTGGTGTGAGGCCCTCGGATGGGTGGTCGTCAACGCCGACCCAGCCGAGTTCGAGATTCGCGCATCAGCGGATCGAACACCTGGGCTGCTGTTCGAGCCCGTCGACGAGGTGAAGGCGACAAAGAATCGTTTACACCTCGACTTCCGTCCCGACGACCAAGGCTCGGAAGTCGCTCGGCTCGAACAACTGGGGGCGGTTCATGCTGATATCGGACAGGGCGATCAGACGTGGGTCGTCCTGCTCGATCCCGATCACTGACGCGCCACGAGCGGCGACTAGAGGGACGGCTCCGCTCCCGTCGGGCACCTGAGCCAGGAAAACGAAGAACACCCCGAAACCCACGCCGCCAAACAGAGCTTCGGGAAACACCACGACCAACAACGCAGCCATTGGAATCCCTGTGGCCTGGGAGACCAGCACGACCGAGCGGGCGTTCGCTCGTCGCGACGCGTAGCCGCCGGCAAAGTCGGCCACCCCGTACACGGCGGCCGACATCAACGCGAGAAGCGTGGCCAAAGAGTTAGCGCCGCTCGGTCACCGAGGTGACGCGATACTCCTTGCCCGGCTTGGCCGGAAGCCCGCCCGCGGCCCGACAGGCGATCGTCGGAACCGTACGGGCCACCACCACCTCTACATCCCAAGCCTGCTCACCAGCGGTGACAACACACCGGGCCGAGGTGGCGTCATCGCTCTCGAAGACCTCGACGGTGCGGTCTTCGTCGGACCACTCCCACCCTTGGCGCATGAAGACCGCACGTTCGGCCATCTGTCCGAAACCGACCGGCGCACCCCACCAGCCGCGGCTGTTCCGCCCGACCTCATCAGGCGACGCGCTCCGCTCC
>Ga0316190_10000680_pt1 | contig 23834 bp, 20 predicted proteins | sample Eddworburrow2_MG_FD_204929 | JGI IMG/M metagenome (GOLD analysis project Ga0316190, IMG submission 204929) | Coastal sediment microbial communities from Maine, United States - Eddy worm burrow 2 | ecosystem: Environmental > Aquatic > Marine > Coastal > Sediment | place: USA: Maine | collected... | reverse complement strand
TGACAATGCGCATCGCGTGCACACTTCGCTCAACGGCGACACACCATCAGAAACCACTGGTGAAACCACCAGCCGCCGTGCTGACCTCAACCGATTCCAGTGGAAATCTCATTGCCGTGGGCTATACAAGTTACCTGTGGCAGCATGAACAACAATTCGCCATGCACAGGCAGTTCGCGCGGTATAGGCGCTGTTTCCATAAAAAACAGTGCCGAATTTATGCAACTGCCAGGGAAACTACGGCGTGGCTTGCTCGCGGTCGCCATCAGAACGCTTTTTCGAGCCAGTCAACAGCCGGATCCCGCCATTCGAACACCTGGATATCGGCGATACTCGTGGGGACCGCGGTCAACCAAAGCACCACCCGATGACCGTCGGTGAAATAGGGACTTCCGGTGAGATTGGTTCGGGGCGCTTCGATGGGCGCCTTTCCCACTCCGCCGACGTAGGCGAAAGCGGCCAGACTCTGGGCATAGGCCAGATCTTCCAACAGGAATTCCCGGGTTTCGTCGACGTCCGGGTCGATCTCGTGGGTGGTGATCGTCCGCTTGGAGAAGCGCACACCGATATCGCGGCTGATCTGGCCAATGAATACCGGGAGTCCCCGGTAGCGCACGGGCGCCAGCCACAGGCGCAAATGATTGCGTTCGTGGATATTGTCCCGAGCCTTCTGCAGCGCGATATCCTGCGGCCGGGCAAAGACGTAGAGCCCGCTGACGGGAGAGTAGCGATACTCGCCGCCCGAGAAAAACGACGCGAGCGTCTTCAGCCCTGAGCCGCCGTAGATCGTCTCGGTTTCGTCCCAACCCGCCCGCAGAAAGGCGTAGTAGACGTCATCGAGCTCGCCGATGACGACCAGATTCAGCGGGTCGCCCGCATCCTCCCCCTTCTTGTCGGTAGTGCAGCAGGGATAGGACTCGAGCGCCTCGATCAGCGAGCCGGCGTCTTCGATTGACAGCAGCGCGTCCTCGGCATAGAGGTTCTCCCAGTCGACGTTGTGATGATCGATTCGCAGACCCGGAACCGGCATGAAGAAAGTGAAGTGGTATGCCTCTTCGTCGGCTACGAGGTCGACATTGAACGCCTTGGTTCCCTCGTCCAGGGAGGTAAACACAAACCCGGATCGGGTCTCACCGGGGGGCACCCACACGACCCCCATACCCTCGTTGTAGAAGCGGCGCACCCGCTGCGTGTTGCTTGCCGCCGGCTTGCCGTCCTTGCCCACATGGGCTGCTTCGATCGGCGTGTAGTAGAGCGGATCCACGCCCACCGGAAGGAACTTCACGCTGACACCGCCCTTGTTCTCGATCTCCAACCAGACGGGCTGGACTTGGCGCTGATACAGGGGCGCCCCGAACAGCTTGCCGGTCTCCTTCGCGCTCGGCACCGCGGCGGTCACGCGAACGGGGCCCTCGACCTGGGTCTGGGCCCGATCGAGGTAGCTTTCCGCGGTCTCGGGTGTCCTCTCCTCCCCCGTGCTCGAGCAACCGGCAACGGCAACCAGACACAAGGCCATCAGCAATCCGCCAAGCACCATTGGATGACGCACGAGGACCCGGTCAGGCAGGTGCTTCGGCCGGTGACTGCCCCTGCCCCGAAAGATTCCAGTCGGAATCAATTGATTCATCTGGCGGCCCCCAGCGCTACCGACCCGGCGGATTATCCCAGGACACATAGTCGGTTTCCAACAGCGAGACCGGGCTCCCGCTCGGCCACATGACGATACGGTACCCGTCGGTAAAATATTCCGCCCCCATCACATCTTTCTTGGGTTCGTCGATGGAAACCACATTGCTTCCCCTTAACCAGGCGAATTTTGCGAGACCTTGGGAGTACCAAAGGTTCTGCAGGAAGAAGTCCCTGGCGTAATCGAGGTCGGGATCCAGGCCGATGGGCCCCTCGGGGCCAGGGAGAAAGTGCAAGACGTCGCCGACCCATACGGATTGGCCATCCAGCTGCATCGGGGCCTTCCACAGACGCAGCTCGCTGGTGCGTTGGTCCGTTCCGGGCCGCAGCTTGCGAAATACGGCGTCGGCGGTGCGCCCGAAAAGGTACGCAGCCTCGGCCGACGAGTCGCTGCGGCCCCGCTCTTCGGCAATCCGCTCGAACCACCCGGCGCGCAACAGCGCCTGCAGGACATCGTCGCCGTCGCCGACCAGGAAGAGGTTCAAGGGGTCGCCCTCGCGAGCGCCCGACCGGTCGCTGGAGCAACATGGCAGGCGGGCGAGCGCCTGGCGAAGACCCGCGAGATCATAGCTAGGCATGTCAGCCGGCGAGTAGAGGGCTTCGAAGTTGACCTGCGCGTGATCGGCGACAAACCCCGGAACCGGTATGAAGAATACGAAACTGTAGCTGTCGTCCGCCTCGGGACCAAACAGATCGATGTTCACTCCTTTGGTACCGGGTCGCGCCTGAGTGAAGACGAAACCCGAGCGCACTTCCCCGGCGCCGATGCTTCGCGGCATGGTCTTGCGGTATAGATACCGCTGCACGTCTTCGCGCGCAGCGCCCGAGAATCCGGATCTGTGGGTGTAGGCCACCTCGAACGGCGGAACATAATCCGGGTCGGTGCCGACCGGTGCATAGCGCAGAACGCTGGCGCTGCCGTTTTCCACCTCAAGCCACACCGGCTGCACACCCCGGTCGTAGAGTGGAAGGCCGAAGATGACCTCGGTTTCCTCGGGACTGGGTACAGCGACTCTGACTTGGACCTGACCCATGGTTTGGGATTCGGCCCTCGTCTGCAGCACCGACGCCGCCTCGCTCTGGGGCCGATAGGGGTTGCCTCCGCAGGCCGAAAGGATCAGCGTCGCGACCAATAGCGACGCTGCACCGGTATTGAATGCCGAAACACCCCTGATGCGCACAGGGCCCCGGGGGTTGGAGCAGGAAAGATCGGATGGGTACTTCACGTTCAAATTATTGCGCATTATTTGTGGTCCTACGCTGACCTTAGGGTGATGATAGTCAAAAAAAAAAACGCCCTATTTCCGGGTGCCCAACCCAACCTTTGACTTCGATCAAGATGACGTTGGGCACCATGTCCCTGTCCCCCATTTCCTTTCGGTTTACTCTTGCGACGAGCCTTCCGCCAAGGGAACCCGGGCCGCAAGAAACCCGCACCGCCCGCATATGCGACGCGTTCGACGCGGGCTCAGCTCCCGCAAGCCGACAGCTCCTGAACCCTTTGTTCTTACGACTGGTCTGAGAATCATCTAGCCGGCCTCCCACCGCGGTTGGCGGTGGAGTAAAACTAAAGGTGCGAACTTTGTTTTTACTCTGAGGAGGCCGTCATGAAATATTGTGGCATAGACCTGCATTCGAACAACAGCGTGGTGGTGATTAGCGATGAGGCCGACCAGGTGATTGTCAAGCGCCGCTGTCGGAACGATCTGAGCAAGATTGCATCTTTGCTGGTGCCGCACCAAGCCGAGCTGGCCGGCGTGGTGGTCGAGTCCACCTACAACTGGTACTGGCTGGTCGATGGGTTGATGGCGCTGGGCTATGAGGTCAAGCTGGCCAACACGGTGGCGATGAAGCGCTACGACGGACTCAAGCACAGCGGGGACGAAGATGATGCCGCGTTCCTGGCTCAGTTGCTGCGCTTGGGGATACTGCCGACCGGCTACATTCACCCGCCGGCAGAGCGCGCATTGCGCGACCTGGCCCGAAAGCGCATCCAGTTGGTACGCACCCGCACCCAGCAAGTGCTGTCGGTGGAGAACATCCTGGCGCGCACCTCGGGCTCGCGCGCCTCGAGCAATGCCATCAAGCGGTTATCGAGCGAGCGCGTCGACACGCTCGGCCTGGCGGGTGATGTGGCGCTTGCTGTGCAAGCGAACCTGGCCATCATCGAGGCGCTGAACATGCAGATCAGCCAGTTGGAAAGGCGGCTTGTGCAAGGGGCCACCCCGCGGCCCGAATACGCCTTGTTGCGGAGCATTCCGGGCATCGGCGAGGTGCTGGCCATCGTGATTCTGCTCGAGACCGGCGACATCAGCCGCTTTGCCCAGGTCGGCAACTTCGCCTCCTATGCCCGTTGCGTCGACAGTGCGCGCACCTCCAACGGCAAGAAGAAGGGTGCGGGAAACACCAAGAACGGCAACGCCTACCTGGTGTGGGCCTTCATCGAGGCGGCCAACTTCGCACGGCGCTTCAGCGCCGAGGCCAAGCGTTTCTTCGACAAGAAGCGGGCCAGAACCAACTCCGTGGTTGCTACCAAGGCGCTGGCCCACAAGCTGGCGAGGGCGAGCTACCACATCATGAAGGAGAACAAGCCCTTTGACGTGAAACGCTGTTTCTCCTGAAGCGGTTAAAGGTGGTGGCAGGTCAGCCCGGACTGGGGACTGGACGCGAGCCAATGGTCTGAGTGGCGGCCTGTCGCCACCGCCTGTGGGTTGTACCCCGGGTCGTCTGCCGGGTGAGCCAGTAGGGATTGGACGCGCTATGCGCGAGCCACCGGTCTGTGAGCACTGTCCGGACACCTCGGCGGCACCAACGTTTCTCTGGGGCAGTCTGACTGCCAGGGCGGCGCCAGTGTATCGGTCGACCGCTTGATCCATATGGGTGACAGGCGCGACGCGGTCGCAGCCAGTAACGAGGAAACGGGTTCGACCGGAACAACGGCCAGGTCCGCACGATAATATTCCTGCCGCTGGAAAAAAACGGCAGGTACGGGTAACACTAATCCTTGACACAGGGCCGGCTAATGGGTGTCCCCGCAGTTGTACGGCGAGGCAGTTTCGGGAAACCCCCGCGTCGCCCTAGCCGCCGATCAGACACGATCCGCCGCCACTTCAGCCGTCGAGGGCGCTGCTGACGCCGTTACCTCCGGGCGGGTTCGATGATCGAGGGTACTCGAAAAGCGCCAGAGGACCTACCCGACCGCAGCAACACCCCACAACCGGAGGCCGGAAAGGCCCAGGGCAAAGAGACACCTTCACCGAAGAATGATAGCGGTCTCTCTGGTTCCTCGTAACCGGAGGCGAGGAACAGGACAATTGCGGAACCTGAACCGTGGAACCTTGCGTCAGCGGTAGCCCCTTCCGTGACTCTGGGGTAAAGACGCAGATCTTGCTTGATTTCGGCGGCGGTTTCTACCCTTGTGTAGGGCCAAAGGCCTATATGGACCCCTAGCCTGATGTGCTAGCCTTGAGAGCCTAAGCGACTGAATTCACGACATTAACCACAGTTCTATCCGCCGTCTTGGGGCCAGGAGGTAAACTCTCGGCAAGTGGCAAAGGCGTTCGCATTCACCCCGACATCCACCTCATGACCGAAGCTATACCAAACCCTGCAACATCGATTCTCGAAACCTGGGCTGCGCTTATCGCTGTCTCGCTGGGGATCTTCATCATCACCCTCGACGGCACTATGATACCGGTTGCCATAGGGTCGATCGTCGATGATCTGCGCATCCAGGTTGGTTTTGTCCAGGGGGCGATGGCGCTGCATGCCCTGGTGATGGCCTCGGCTTATCTGGCGGCCGGCAAGCTAGCGGATCGTCTTGGCGAGAAACGTATCTTTATAGTCGGGGCGCTGGTATTTGCGATCGGCGTGGGTATCGCCGCATTCAGCCCCAATGTGTGGGTCTTCCTGCTGGGGTGGTCGCTGATCAAGCCCCTGGGCGGCTCAATGATGATTCCTGCCGCCGCCTCGCTCATCGTGATCAATTATGAAGGCCAGCAGCGAACCCTGGCCTTCGGCATCTTTTCCGCTTTTGTCGCGGCCGCGGCGGTGATCGGACCGTTGTGGATGGGGCTGCTCGCCAGTAGCTGGAGCTGGCGCTGGGGACTGGCTTCAGAACTGTTCCTTATTGTTTTATCGTTGTACTTCGCCAGCCTGGTTACCGAGAAGAAGCGTGAATTCATTGCAGCGTTCGATATTCTGGGTTCGGTGCTCACTTTTATCGGCCTGGGCCTGATCGTGTTGGGCGCGACCCTCGCCGGCGAGCTTGGTTGGTGGCAGGCCAAACGGCCTCTGGTGATTGGAGGCCTGGAACTGGCGCCGATGGGGTTTTCGGCTGCGCCGGCGTTCATCCTCGTCGGCTTGGCGATCTTGTTGAGCTATGGGTATTGGGCTCAACGGCGGGCCCGGCGAGGACTCGCGCCCGTTTTTCGTATCAGCCTGTTGAAGAACCGCATCCTTTCGGTCGGTACCCTGATGGGCTTCTTGTTTAACGCCGCTGTCGGAGGACTGTTGTTCGTGCTGCCGGTCTTTCTGCAGTCCGCACTCTCTTTAGGGGCGCTGCAGACCGGGCTGGTGTTGCTACCCTACACCCTGGGCATTTTCCTCTTCGCCTTGGTTGCGTCCCGATTGCCAGCCACGGTTTCCCCTTTTGGCATTGTACGGGCGGGATTGCTGTCTATGCTAGTGGGCGCATTCTGGGTATATCATACGGCTAGTCTAACGCTGAATTGGGGCGATTTGATTCCCTCTCTGTTCTGTTTGGGAGCGGGGGCAGGCATGGTGCTGTCCCGCCTGACCGATATCGCCTTGTCCACGGTCGCGCCCGAGGCGCTGGGGGAGGCCACCGGCGGGAACGCGACCGGGAAGGAGCTGGGCGGGGCGTTTGGAATCGCGGTGTTGGGCTCGATCTTCATGGCCCTGATGTACGGCAACGTCGTTGATCGCTATGACGCTTATCACCAACTCCCGGAGGCAAGCCCTGAGAATCGCCAGCAGGCGGTACTTGAATTGGAGGATTGGGCAGCGAGACTCACCGATGAGCGGTGGCAAACCTTTTTGGACGTTCTGCCCGAAACAACCAGCGTGGCTTATGATTCCATCGTGAGTCACGCCTACCTGAGCGGGTATCAGACCACATTGTTGATCATTGCGGCGTTAATTGGCGCCGTGATTGCGCTGTCGCTTTTCCTTAGTTCTTCTAGAACTCGTGCAAACTGAACCGGGCAGACCATCCTGTCGATAGTTCGCTAGCCAGAGACATTCGGAGGCATCGAGTATCACAGACCGGATAATTGGCTGGGGGGCTCTCGCTCTTTAACAACTCCTTTGGGCAATTTACGCAGTACCTATACCTCGGAAAGCAGTTCCACCCATGGGATTCGCAGCCGAAGGTGCGAATCAAGCTTTCCGCCGGCGTCGCTCACGGCTACCGGGATGAACACTACGACACCTTGCCGATTCGCTGGGGCGGAAGTTGGGGGCTCGGGTTCGTTCCGGCGATCGGCTACCAGAAGGAGCGTGTAGGCTACGACGTGGCGATTCTCGGAGTAGCAGGTCTGCTGTTCCTGGTGGGCTACGAGCTATAAACCGAAATTGCCTGACCCTCTTGTTTCGCCCAACACGAAAGCCGCCAGATAAGGACCGCGGCAACGCCTGGCCGAGGGCCAGCCACTCAAACCTGGGTTTGCAATCGTTCTGCCCGCTGCGCTAACTCACCGGGACCGTCACGATCGGGGCGGTCTGGCTCTCACTCGGTTCGACCAGACTGAAAAGCAGCATAAGGAACACGAAGTCGACCTTGGAGGCCTCGTCGTTCCGGGCGATCCAGAACCAGTGATCCAGATAGCGAATGGCCGTGTAGGCCTCTGGCGGTTTACTCTTGCCGCTCAGAACGCGAAACTGGACGTCTGTTTCTGTCTCGCCGATCTTGTTGGGGGAAACATACCCTTTGTTCACGTGCTCGGTCGGCGATTGGACCCGCGCCGAAAGTTCGACCATGATCTCGAAGATGGAGCGGGTCTGTATGGCGATATCCCGATTCGACTTGGCCACCGCACCGTAGGTGATCCGATACTCGGCGGCGTTCGGGCTGATGCCGAGGATTTCGGCGACCTCGTTTGCATCGTGCTCGCTCACTCGCTTGCGTCTCAGCGTCATGACGATGGCATCACCGTCGTCTCGCTGTTCGACGCGCATCGACAGCCCCCCCGCTCGCTGCATGCCTTCCAGCAGATCGACCAGGCGCTCGAATTGCGGATCGGGTTCCTGCGCCCACATCGGGTCCACCGAGCGGTTGTCCAGGTCGTTGATGGTTCGCACGCACATCCCGAGCACCAGGCGCACCGGGTAGCCGGCCTGCAAAAGGAAAAGCACGCCGGAGGGTGGCACTGGCGTCATCAGGCTCTGGGTGAACTTTGCGCCGGCGATGGGAACATAGGTGATGGTCGGCCGCTCGGCGTAGCGGCCCGCTCCGCCCAGACTCTGGGAGTCGGAACCCGGCTCCGGCAACCCCCAACCCAGCGAGGCATTGAGCTCCGCTGCGTACTCGTACTGGCTGATCACGGACCCCACATCCAGAAAGGCCGGCGTATCGGCATAGCGAAGCTTGACGATATTGAGCAGCATCTGGCTCTTCCAGGAGTCCGAGATGGTCGAGACATAGTCGAATCGGTCCCGAGGGATGGTTTGAGGGCCAAAGCCGGCGCAGCCCGTCAGATTCGAGGCGAGCAACCCGACGAGGATCAAGACCAAACGACGCATACCCGAGCCCCCTCCCTAAATCCCGATGTACCCATCATCATGCTGACCACGCGTGAGGCGATGCACGTCAACGGAAGACCCCGGCGAGCCAATCGATCAATCCCCTTGGCTACACTCGGTTTGCCCTTAAGGCTGTAGGCGGCGATGGTCACCACCGTGATTCAATGGCGTTCTCGCGCCCCCGTTCTCGAAACGCTAGCGGTTCCGAATTGCACTCGGCCACCATACGGCCGTTCCTTGCTTTGCACATAACCGGTTGATCCGTTAACAATTATGCCGCAGGGAGCGGCCTTCCTCCTTCAGATCTGACAGCGTTCTGGTTAGGTAACGAAGCCTGGAGTTCCAGGCGCGGCCGTCGGACAATGTCAGTCGAAATCGACACCCATGTCTGCCAGGACCCGGCCGAGCTCGCCTGTCTCGCGCAGCCTGGCAATCTCGGCCTTCACTTTCGTCGCCTCCTCCTCGCCTGGCACGTCAATGATGAGAATCGCCGGCGCATCCTGAAGGGTCGCGTTATCGGCGACAGCCAGCTCGTTCGTGCTCATGATGCCCTTGAGGGTCTTCACGTACTCTGCACCCCTCTCCGAGTAACTGGTGAGCGCATCGGCAAGCTCATCCCCTGTTGGCGCGCGACCACGGGACCGCGCCGCCGCCCGTTTGTCGCGTAGCCCCTGGTAGGCGCGGTGGCTGTTCAAGTTTCGCATGTAAGCCCGGACGGATTCGAGTGGCCAGTCATAGGCGGCCACCCCGTAGTCCCCCTTGCTGGCGCGCTTCTCCCTGGGCTGCATACCCTTGCCACCGTAAGTCCACTGACCGAACAGGGCGTTGCCCTCGCGGGCGAAGCGAGAGGTACCGTAGCCGCTCTCATAAGCCGCCTGCCCCAGCGCCAACGAGGGCGGAACCACGTCTACCCGCATCATGAGCTCGGCGATGAGGGCGGCAAGCGCGTCACCTTGCGGCAATGCTTCCCCTTGCTCGAGCAATCCATAGCTGGCAGCGAGGCCCGCCACCCATTCGCGCTCCGGACCTTCCAGGATACCCGCGCTCTTCTGCAACCGCGCGCGGTCTTCCAGGATACTCTCGTTCGAATAAAGAATCAGTGGTAGAAGGGAGCGGTAGAATAGCTCCTTCTTCACTTCCACCGGCAGGCTGGCGGCGGACTTGTCCCAGGTCTCGGACGCAAGAACCGTCAGATAGGGCGGCACCTCCATGGCCGCGCCCTGCTCGACCGCACCCCAGTAACCAGTCTTTTGGTATTCGGTGACGATCTCGTCGGCCGAACCGAAAACCCGAATCTCTGGTATGACGGCCCCGGAAACGGGGGCACAAAGAATTACCGCTAGCATGGCAATGGCGGCGTGTCTGGAGATAGTAATCATATCCGTAGGTCCTCACGAAAGGGTTTAAAAAGTCCTCAGAGGGAACGAAGAACCTCCTGGCTCTGCACAGAAACAACCAAGATCCGAATTCGAGAAACATTAGTGCCGAGAACCGCAGGAAGGAGTCCGTGGCTAACTTGTCGCAACCGTGAATGACACGCCGCAAATAGAGCACTCCGCTCAGCGAAAATGAGACCATTGGAGCGCCCTGCCAAGTGAAGCTGCACGGCAGTGACGGCGATAATGCCCGCCAAGGCTAGCGACGCGGTTGGGCGGATGCCGATTCCAGTTTGTGCAATGAGGGTGACGCCGGCTATATTCCAAAGAATAACGCCGGCGCTCCAGGCAACAATGCCAATGAAGGGGATTTTTCGTCTCTCATCGTTCATCGGCTATTTCTGTACAGGAAAAGGTTGCCCTTCGAATACGGTTCCCCAGACCGGAATATCCTTGAGCTGATCGGCAGCCACCTCGTAGGGATCCTGCTCGAGCACGGTGAAGTCGGCGACTTTCCCCGGAGAGATGCTCCCGATCTCTTCTTCCATGCGGATTGCATAGGCAGCATCAAGGGTGACTGCGCGCAGCGCTTGTTCGACGGTGATGCGCTCCTCGGGGCCCAACACCTTGCCGCTGGCGGAGAACCGGTTCACTGCCACCCACATCAGCTTCAAGGGTTCCGCCGGCGCCATGGTGAAGTCCGAATGGAACGAGAGCTTCACTCCGTTATCAAGCAGGGCTTTGTAACGCCCCATGTAGGGCGCGCGCTCCGGTCCCAGGCCCACCTCCGAGTATTTGTCGCCAAGGGCGTGGAGGTAATACGGCTGCGCCGAGACGACCACGCCGAGTTCACCCATGCGTTTGGTCTGGTCCTCGGTGAAGTAGCCGGCGTGATGCATGGTGAAACGGTGATCTTGGCGTGGATTTTCCCTCATCAGTTTTTCAACAACGTCCAGCGCCATCTCCATGCCGAGGTCGCCGTTGATGTGGGCATGGATCTGCCAGCCACGATTCCAAAAGACCCTGGCCGCCCGTTCAAACTCATCCGGCGGCTGAATCCACTCGCCCTTGTGGCCGTCGAGGTAACCGTCCTGCATTTGCATGAGTTGAGAAAAGAACGCGCCATCGCCAAAAAGCTTGACCTGCTTCACCCAGCGGATGCGGTGCGTATTGCGATCCGGCAAGGTGGCGTAGAAATGGGCCGCGTGTTCCAGCCCGCCATATCGGTCGGCGATCACTTCCGTGCCCACGGGGACGTAAAACATTCGGAAAGGCGTCTCGTCGTTCTCGTAGACGGCTTTGGCGCTGTTAAACTCCGTATCCAGATTCATGCCGCCGGCCGCCATGTCGGCCGCAGTGGTGATGCCGCCCAGATGCAACACCATGCCAGCCTCGTTCAAGGCGGGCATGAGCCTTTCCGGCTGCAACAGGTACGGCGCCACATTAAAAAGAAAGTGCTCCTTGTAGCCACTTTCCATGAACCACCCTTTCATCCAGTCGACTTGTGGGTGCTCCGGATCGCCGATACCCAATTCCTCTAGCGCTGGCGTGTTGAGCACGACTTCGTGGAAGGAGCGAGCCCAGATAACGATCGGACGTGTCGATGATATCCTGTCCAGATCCTCCCGCCAGATATCACCGTGGAACAGAGGATGGTGGCCCCACGTCCAAAGAATTTCACCCGGGTCTTTCATCCTAGCCTCAATCTCTTGCAACCGAGCCAGATAGGCATCTCTGCCTTGTACACCCTTGATCCGCCCACTCGGGAGATTCCAATCGAATGGGGTGATGAAATTCATCTGCAGGACAAAACCACCCACCAGCAATGGATGCAGGTGATTGTCGATGAAGCCCGGCACCAGCACTTTGTCCTTAAAGCGCTCATCCATCACGTAAATGGCGCTTCCGAGTTGCCTACGGACGTCCTGTAGGCTTCCCACGGCAAAGATTCGACCGTCGGCGACCGCCACCGCGGTCGCTTCCGGCACGAACTTATCCATGGTAATGATCTTCTTCGCCGTATATACGACAGCCGGTTCGCCTTTCTCCTGGGCGCAGGCGATCGATAGCGGGTCGCAGAGTAAGGCGACGGCGAAGACAACCGTGAGGGCGATCGTGTTAGCGATTCTCATGATGGTTACTCCATTCAATAGGTACGCCCGTAATTGAAAATGGACCAGAGTCAAAATCGCACTTACTAACCCGAACCCTGACAAAGCCTCACTCAGCGAATCGCTGGGCGGTCAGCCCGCTAGGCGCGTCGGCGCTGCCATAGCCAGCCCTATGGCGAGCCGGCGCAACGCCGCGGATGGCCGCCCAGCGGTTCGCCCGAAGGGAGCCCCACAGAGGGCCCGACTCCGCGTTGCGCTCCTTGACAAGGGGGCGACCATTGCCTGCGGAGCGCGCCTTGATTCGGACCCTCTGTGGGACTCTGAATGTGGCTTTGTCAGGGTTCGGGTTAGTAAGACTTTGCGAGTTAAAAAGTCCCGAGGATGGTTTCGTCCAAGGCCCGCTTTAGTGATGATAAACACCGGTCTCCGGCACCAAATGGGTGATCTCTCCGTTCATCACCGTAGCTTCGACTTCGATGTCTTTGATCTTCATAGGGTCGACTTCCAGCGGGTTTTCCGACAACACCACGAAGTCGGCATACTCACCCGGCTCCAGGGTTCCGCCCTGATCTTCGATACCCAGAACCATCGCCGCCTCCCGGGTGTAGGCCAGCAATGCCTGCTCCGGGGTAATTCTCTCCTCCGGCCCCAGCACTTGTCCCGATGAGGTCAGGCGGTTTACGGCCACCCACATGGAATGCAGCGCATCCGGACGCGTGACCGGAGGATCGTTATGGATGGCGTAGGGGATGTTTCTTTCAATGGCACTGTTTATGGAGCTGATCTTGGACGCGCGTTCCGGACCCAACAAGACATCGCGGTGCATATCACCCCAAAGATGCACGTGTGCAGTAAAGAATGTCATGCCAATATTACCCATTTCCTCGATCCGGTCGAATTGGTCCTCACGGACATATTGACAATGGATCAAGTGCGGCCTGATCTGCGTGTTTTCGGTCTCTTTTCGGGCATGCGCAATGGCGTTTAGCGCCAGGTCCATCGCCGCATCGCCGTTCGAGTGGATGGCGGGCGCAAACCCGAGCTGCAGGATCTTGGTTACCTGCTGGTTAAACTCATCCTGTGTCCCGCGTGCGCCCTTTTTCGTGTCCGCGTCTAATTTGTACTAGGGCTCGGTGAAGTACCCGGTTCCGCCTTGGGTGGAACCGTCAGTCCAGGTCTTGATATACCGAATCTTGAACAGATCGGTCTCGTAGTTCTTGACCTGCGGCGCGACTTCATCCAGACCGGGCATGGTGATGAACATCCCTCCATAGACGCGAACCGGAAAGTCCCCGCTACGAGTGACTTCTTCCACAAAGCTGGCCATTTCCGGAGCCATGATCGCTAGCTCGGTCGTCGACCTGAATCCGCGACTTGCATGCAAGTTGGCCGATTCGAGCACGGTTTCTTTATCGGTCGGCGGTAGTGTCCCTACCTTGGTCCAGGCGGGGATTCCCTTGATGTAGCCTCTCAGCTCTCCATTCTTGTCTTTTTCGAACTCACCGCCCTTCGGGTTAGGGGTTTTTCGTGACACCCGCAGCCTCGAAAGCCTTGCTGTTGGCGAAGGCGGCATGCCCGCTCAAGTGAACGATTAATGCCGGCCGGTCGGGAAACAACTCGTCCAACTCCTGGCGAGTCGGGCCGCGCTTCTCCGTATACAGGGTCTGGTCCGCCCCGAATGCATAAATCCATCCATTTTTCTCAGGCTTACCCTCTGTTTTCAGCTTCTGCAGGGCTTCCTCCAAGGAAGGGGTAACAAATGGCGATACATCCAATAATCCCAGCACCGATCCGTACAAGACGACATGGTCGTGGCTCTCGATGAAGCCTGGTACGACGGTCTTGCTCTCCAGGTCGATATATTCGTAGCTGTTGCCGACAGCCTTTTTCACCGCCGCCAAATCGCCGACCGCGGCAATTTTGCCGTCTTTGACCCCCATCGCAGACGCGGTGGGTTGGTCGGGATTCATGGTGAGGATACTTCCGTTGGCGACAATCACCGGGCTTTCATCGACTCCCGCGGCGAGCTCCGTCGGTACCGGGACCGATGCCCACAACGGGCCGATAAAAGACAAGAGCCCTACCAGAACCCCAGAAATTTTCAGTTTCATATCATTCATAATTTGCTCCTGACCAAATCCTACGGTATCCCCCGAGTTCAGCCTATAAGGCTTTGGTCCTACCCGACGACCCTAGAACAGGGAAATAGCTCGCCGATCCCTCTCCAAACTCATGGGCAGGGAAATAAACGCCGACACCAACGCAAACCGCTTGTTCAAGAACTCGCCGCCAGACCAATCGAAAAACCGGATACGTTGTCGCCGAATACGTAACGCCCTACCAGCCTGGTACGGCTGACGATGTCGGTATAGGCGCTGGTATCGATCTCGAAACCGCCCCCGACGGAGGCCAGATGATCGAATCCAAGGGCTCCGCGCTGGGGACCGAAAAAGCTGGTAATGGTCAGGGCACCATCGGCGATCTCCTTGAGTTCCTGCTCGGTGACACTCAACTGCCAGGAGTCATCCGCCCGAACTTCTGCGACTGAGGTCAGAGACAGCAGAAACAAGGAAGCGGCGGTCCGTAAGGAAAATGATGTGTGGGGATGATACCTTTTCGGCGCAGCACGCGGCCGCTGCCGGCCATACCACGTCTGTGTCGAGGTGCAGAAGTTGATGATCATCTATCAGCCAACCTCCAGAGAAATTCTCACCAAATCCAGAATCCCGCGATTCACTCAAAGGTACACATGACGTCGGCCAATATTCGGAGCGATTCGAATCTCACGCTGTTTCTGAGAACTAGAACTGCCAGACCAACCCCAAGCCAATAAGGGTCTTGTAGATGAGTCGCTGGGTGCGCGTGGTAAAGCCCTTGATGCCGCCCGCGTCCGAGACGTCGCGCCGGAGCGCCAGCCATTCGGGGGACCCCCAGCGCAGGGCCTGGCGCTTGAGCACCTCGGCGTCCTCGAGCAAGTCTCGACACAACCGCTCATCGTCAAAGAAGAACCCCATCTCGTTGTTCAGCAACCGCGATCGGTAGTCGAAATTGGACGTCCCGACCCATCCGAAATTCTTCCCGGCCAGGAACTTGGCGTGCATTTTCCCGTAGTGAACGGGGCCGCCCAGGGCCAGGGAATCGCTGCCCCCGGTCTCGTAGATGCGGATTTGAGGATTGGCGGTCAATTGGTGCCATTCAGCACTATCGACCAACTCCAGATTCAGGTCGCCGCTTTTCCACCCCGACAGCCAGACCTGCTGGAGTTCAGGCGTCAGCAGGAGACGCGGCGCGGTGTCCATGTCGATTACCGACTGGGCAAAGAAATTGTCGCTGGTCAGCACCGAGTTGGTGATGATCTCGAGCCGGCTGTTCCCGTGTTCATCGAGCCACTGCAGGATGTTATCGACTTCGTCGTAGACGACCCGGCCATCACTGTCCGTAAGCCGGGCCAGAAAGAGGTACGGCGAGACAATGGTAACCACTTCACCTGGCTGGGCCCGCCCTGCGATTTCATCGAGCAGATTCAGGATCGAGTTCGGGTTGCGCGACTTGTTGGTATTCGCTTCGTCCACCACATTTACGTTGGTCAGGTTGTCCAGTTCATGGGCCAGCAACACCCTCGAGTCGCGAAGCCCGGTGTCCAACCAGCCAGGCACGTCTCGCATTAGCTCCTGCATGCCGGGAAACGCAAGCACGTCGCGCAGTGACTCCCTCGCCAGCCGCAAGCGCGCCTTATACACCTCGGCGGGTTCGCTCACCGCAGGCGAGTATTCATCGTCGGTAACCTGACCACGGATCGGCTCTAAGTAGCGGTTACCCCGGTAGTCGAACAATACGGTGTAGTAGACGCTGGCGACTTCCCCGACGTGATGCGATTCGGAAGCCTGGTTTCGGGCCGGCCGCAACACGATTTCCATATCCCGAAAGGTAGTTGGATCGGTCGTCCCATCCTTGTTGAACCCGTAGTAATCGAACGAAACATTGCGGCCACCGGTGACTACGACGGCGCGTTCCGGGTCCATTCCGTCTACCACCAGCAATTTGTCGTGGGAGCGCCGGTTCAGATTGAAGCGGGTCAACGCATTGAAGAGCACCACCTGCGCCCGGGCCGGGTTCTTGGTCGGCCGGCCGCGGGCGTCGGCGACCAGTCCCGCCTCATCGGCACAGGTCGCCAGGGCGCGCAGATCCGGATGCCCAAACCCGATGGACCCTATGGAGTCGACCGTGACGCGAACGTCCACGCCCCGCTTGACCGCGTCGCAGAGCGCCCCGATAAACGCCATTCCGATCCGGTCCCGCTTGAAGATGTAGTAATTCACGTCGATCGTCTGGCGGGCGTTCTCGATCAGCCACAGCTTCATCGCCAGCGAGCGCTGGGCTTCGTCGACCGTGGGCCCGAGCAGACCGGCCCGCGCCTCCTGAATCGGGATATCGGCCTCGATCGCAAGCTGTTGTGCATCCTCGGCCTGACTCTCCAGGGGGCGCCAGGTGCGCCAGCGATAGAGCCAATCGGCGTATGCCTGAGGGATCGATCCGCTCGGCGGAGCCTCACTGAGCGCCAGGGTGCCGTCGCCGGGGCTGTCCATCGTTGCGCATGCCGCGAGCAGCAACGACAACAACGCTAGTACAGACCACGAGAGTAGGTCCCTTGAAAGTCCCATCACTTCGCACCTGCCGGTTGATAACGAACCACCGCGATCACTGGACGATGATCGGATATTTCATCGGTTGCCACACGATACTCTTCAAACTGCAGCGAATCCGAGATCATAATCCAGTCCAAACGAGGGGTGCATGCTTACTCAGATCCTGAACAATACCGCGCCCGGGGTAATCGCCGGTTCGCCGGGCACCTTGAGTCGCCGACGGCTATTCGCCATCCGTCGAAATGGCGACCTAGCCCGAAGGCAGGGATACACCGCTTCTCGGTGCCTTGGACTATCGTTCGTGGGCGGTTACCCAAACGAGGCAAACCGCACGACGACCAATTTTCGCTCCCAGGTCGGTTACCCCCTGCCCGGGCGCACAAACGACGCTTAGTGCGCCAGCGCCAACTCGTCTCGACGACGGACCGGTCAGTTCCTCACCTCTCGACCAAATTTCCCCGCCCGGAACAGCGTTGAGGAAGGGGCTTCACCAAAAAGCCTACGGTAGTAACAGGCAAACCTGCCAAAATTCTCAAAGCCATACTCAAGGGCAGCATCGGTGACGGAATGGCTTTCGCCAAGATTCATGCTACGCCGCGCTCCGTTTAGCCGTTTCGCCAGAATATACCGCGACGGGGACGTGCCGAATGCTTCTTGGAAGGCGTTCAGCAATGTCCGCCGCGTAGTGCCAAGGGTCGTGGCGAGGGTTTCGACCGACGGCGGCCGATCTATCGGTGCGGCTTCGATCGTCTGAACCGCTTTCTCGGCGACCAACCAGCGGTGTGCTGGTGTCGAAATTTCCGAACCCGGCGGGCAGCGCGTCGACGAACAAGCCACACAACGGAGCGAACAGAGAATTTCGAGGCAGCCTTGGCGTAGGATCTGGGCCAATACTCCGTCAATCGCTATGGCTCCGGTGGCCGCCGAGGCATCCAGCAGCCGGTCGATCCGGTGTTCGAGGCGCCGCGCTGCCGCGGGCGACATTGGAATGACCGCATCCTTTCCCTTCAAATGGCGCAAGTGAGCGAGGCCTAGCTTATCCGCAAGGTCCAGCCGGACCGCCGCCTCTACGCAGCGGAAACCCTCTGACACCCTGTTCCGGTACTCGGCGCCGGGAGCGATGACGACAAGGCTCTCGGCGGGGGCAAACTTTGCGCCCCATCGCTGCGGCGCAAGCAGTACGACGAGCAGGAGCCAGGCCGGATCCATGTGGAGACGATCGCTCACCACCCGGTTGCACTCGAGACGCATAACGACGGCGTCCTCGAAGCGAAGGGACTTGAATCCCAGGCGGAGTCTACCACTCGACAATTGGAGGGGCTCGATTCGCTGCGTAGAGAGGTGCTCTCCAAATTGCTCTATATCGTCGAAGATTCGCTGGTCAAACCTGCAACGCATGGGTCGGGCCATCGGTTTCCCAAATTGGATAGCGGCATTCCTATTTTCGCACTTACCATAATTTCGGCGACACCCATGCCGGCTCTCGCACCTCGGTGCCGAGTGTGATCGAACAGCCGCGATAATTTGGATATTTATCAATGGGATGGCAGGTATTTTCAATCAAAATGGTGGCCCGGTTAGATGGTTCTCTCTGTACAGAAGCTTGAAGAGGTGCCGGCGGACACCGTTTAGCAGAACGCAGGAGCACCCGATGAATCAAGACGATTTCAATGTTGTCCTGACCGTTCCCGAGCCGGGAAGGGTCGAAATGAAGAAGCGCCCCTATCCCCAGGTGAAACCCTGGTCGGTGTTGGTGAAGACCGAAATCGCCGCAGTTTGCGTCGATGACCGGATGTACACCGACCATGTCCACGAATGGTTCGATCACCCCCTGAATGGTTGCGGCCACGAGGGTGTCGGCACGGTGGTCGAGGCTCCTGAGTCCCGCGTCTTCAAGCCGGGTGACCGGGTCCTGATCTCCCACGGTGCCTTTTGCGGTCGTTGTTTCGCCTGCCAGAACGGGCTCTCGCAAGCGCACTGCGCAAGCCTGTCCGACGGCGTGCGCGCCGGTTTGAGTACCACGACGCCCGAGTTCTTCGTCAATGGCCTCGCCCCGGTGGAGCGGAAGAACGAGTCCGAGTCGGGCTGGGCCGCGATGGCGGAGTACCGCCTGGCAGACGAGGGCATCTGCACGCTTCTGCCCAACGACCTGGATTTTCGTTACGCCATCGCGGGGGAGTGTTCGGTTGGCATGGCGCACTGCGCGGAGGAATTTATGGACGTGAAGGCCGGTGACCGGCTGCTTCTCGTCGGCAACGGCCAGCGACAGTTCTCCTTTTCGCACGTGATTACGGGATTGTACCGCGGTGCCAGGGTGATCTCAGCGGTGCAGGATGACTTCCAGGCCGACATCGTAGGAAAGATCGGGGAGGCCAGAGGTGGAACACCGGATCTGCATATCGTGGATATGCGATATCCAGACTGGAAAGATAAGGTATTTGATCTAACTGACGGTGTCGGCCCCGACAAGATCGCAGACTTCACGAGCGTTGAAGAAATCCTCAACGCGGAGTTGGACCTGGTGCGCCACGACGGTGTGCTCTATATCCAGGAGAATCTACGCAATACGAACCGGGTGCTCAAGGTCGATCCGTACGCCCATATCGCGGAGAAGAACCTAAAAATAATGGGCACCATCGATTCCCGCAGAATCGATTGGTCCGGAATCATTCGCATGCTCCGCAACCAGGAAGTGCAACGGATGTGGGATCAGGTGGTTACCCATGAGTTTCCGCTGTCGCAAGCGCAGGAGGCGTTCAAGATCTCGGCCAGCCAACAGTGCGGCAAGATCCTGCTTTATCCGCACCGTCACTGATCCTCATGGAGAAACCCGCAATGAACGTCGACGCAAGCATTGCCGCAGAACCTCCCGCGGGGTGGCGCCTCAAGCTGGGGGTCGCAGTATTCGTTCTCAGCGTTCTCTTGCCGGCCGCGGGCATACCGCTGGTGGCGAGCCTCGGCTTGTCCGCAACCGTAACCGCTTCGGTCTCCGGCGCCTTGCTGGTGGGAGCCGAAGTGCTCGGGGTGCTGGCCGTCGCGAGCATGGGCAAACCGGGCTATCTCTTTATAAAGAGCCGTGTTTTCGGCCTGTTGAGGCGGTACGGTCCACCCAAGGAAGTGAGTCGGTTGCGCTACAACATCGGGCTTGTAATGTTTATCCTGCCGATTCTGTTCGGGTGGGTAACACTTTACGTCGCTGACCTGATTCCGAAATTCGCCGACAACATGTTCGCTTACGCCATTGGCGGGGATCTGTTGCTGCTGGCGAGCCTGTTCGTGCTCGGTGGAGATTTCTGGGACAAGATTCGGGCATTGTTCGTGTACAGCGACAAGGTTTGTTCCGAGACCAAGCCGTGAGCAGATTCGAACGCAGAGGTTCCGTCAAATGCGCCTCGAGCATGCGAAAAGATCCAAGCATGAGTTGAAACTGGCTCCAACTTTATCGCGCACTAGATGCTTGGTGGAGACAAGGTTTTACCACTCGGCGGCTGCCGAGCCTCGCGCTCTGCTGTGGGTGGCATCAGACAGTCGCCGCAGCCCAGTGCTCCACATGCGAGTCCACAAACCCGAAGGAGACAACCTGATGAAACGTATAAGCTGCTGCATCCTGTCGCTGCTGCTCTTGGCCCTTCCTTTCACGAACGCTTGGGCCGACGCGTATGACGAGACAATCGATGTATTTAAAGGGGCAGGCGAAAGCGCCGGTTTCTTCGACAACAGCTACGGCTATGCGGTGTTTCCCACCATCGGTAAGGGTGGCGTCGGTATCGGGGGTGCTCATGGTGACGGACGGGTCTACGAACAGGGCACCCATGTCGGGAACACGACCATGACCCAGGTGACGATCGGATTGCAGTTCGGAGGACAGGCGTTCAGCCAGATCATCTTTTTCGAGGACAAACGCGCCTTCGATGAGTTCACCAGTGGCAATTTCGAATTCGGTGCCCAGGCAACGGCCGTGGCCATTACCGCGGGCGCTTCGGCCGCCGCCACCACTACCGGAGACTCGGCCGGCACTAGCGGTGGAAAGCACGACGCTAAAACCGTTGGTAAATACCACAAGGGCTTGGCCACCTTTACCGTTGCCAAAGGCGGGCTGATGTACGAAGCCAGTCTCGGCGGCCAGAAGTTCAGCTACACGCCGCTGTGATTATCGGTCATCCGTCCAAGGCCTGCCGACCCTAATCCCTGCTGCAGACAGGGTCGGCAGGTCCCCGGAATTCTCCGGTTCGCACCGACCCTAAGCTGGCGGAGAGGTGTGGGTTGATAGGTCTGAAATCGACCTGGAACAGACAGCGTTTTTTCGCGGCGTTCTGTTCCTTTTTTTGCAGCGACCGAAACCATTCTGTAGGCGTCTGCAACAGGCCATGAGAAGCCTGAGGGAAGTAACACCAACAGCTTGACGGATTTCAACACGACGAATCCGGATTTTCAAAGATGAACCGAAAATCGACCAGAAAAGGTTTGGCCGCCTCTGCTCTGGTGCTACTGACTCTGGGGCGCGCCGGCTTCGCGTCGGCTGCCGCACCTGAAGTCAGCGGCATTTCATTAGCGGAGGCCCCAACCGAGAAGGCGGAGCAGGCGATGCTCCGCTTCATCAACACGTCCTGGACCGGCGGCTTGGACGGCATGCCGGGACGCGGGTTGATCCGAGCCTTGGTAGTCCCTTCCAGGACCATGTATTTCGCCGATAAGGGGAAGCCCCACGGCATTGCCTATGAGTTGTTGACTACCTGTCAGGACGAACTGAACAAGAAGTACCCCCCAAGCACCAAGCACATGAAGACCTATGTGGCCTTCGTCCCGGTCACCCAGGACCAGCTGATCCCGGCTCTGCTGGAGGGACGTGGGGACCTTGCCGTGTCGCCGCATACCATCACCCCGGAGCGCGTGAAGCAGGTCGATTTTTCCCAGCCCTTCAGTTAGCGCACCCGGCCCGTGTAGACGTGACTTGTCTTCCCCTTCTCGACCGGAACATGACTCGATTGTGTCGCGTTTTGGTCACGCCATTCCTTGCGACGGTTACTTCAGGTGGCCGAGTAGATCGCACCGGTTTGCTCGCGCCTCGGTCGTAGTGGAAGCTGCTACCTTCTTGAGCAAAAATCATGATAGTTTGGAATTCTCCTGGGCAACGCTCCGCATGGGGTCTCCGGGACAAGCCACGTACAGTTGAAATTGGGAGTGGGCAGAGATGAATTGGCGTGAATACATCCATACGGACGCCGCTGTCCTGGCTGGCAAGCCGGTGGTTCGGGGTACTCGGTTGTCGGTGGATTTTCTGCTTGGCCTACTGGCTGAAGGCTGGAGCGAACCGCAAATCCTGGAAAACTACCCGCAACTGTCCCACCAGGCGTTGCAGGCCGTATTCGCCTGTGCCGCGGAAGTCATGCGGGATGAGGCGGTCTATCAGCTGAAAAGCGGCGCCGCCTGATGCGAGTACTGGCCAATGAGAATATCCCATTGGCCAGCGTCGTTTCCTTGCGCCAAGCGGGCCATGACGTGTTATCGGTCACCGAGTTCTCACCGGGAATATCCGATAAGGAGGTTCTGCGGTTAGCCCATAGCCAAGCCCGCGTGATCCTCACCTTCGATCGGGACTATGGTGAACTGGTGTTTCGGCACCGACTCCCGGTTCCGGCCGGGGTAGTGTACCTGCGCTTTTCTCCCGCATCGCCGATTGAGCCGGCGAGTTATTTCGCCCAGCTGATTGCCAATGGGATTGAATTGGCAGGGAAATTCAGTACTGGCGACCGAGAACAGGTTCGGCAACGTCCTCTTCCAACCGATGACGGTCTGAGCTGAGACGGTTTTCATCGTCGCCGCGCTGATCTCCTTTCCAGCAGACGGACATGGTGCACTGGTCGGTTAGCGGGGAAGCCAGCCCGCCCCGGTCGTGCTAGCCGGTCGGCAGGGTGACAACGGGCGCAACCTTGCTGTGGGTGGCGAATTCTTGATTGTCACTTGGAACCGGCAATTTCGGCAGTCTTGCTCCGGAGTGCAAACTTCCCTACCCTGTCGATCCCGAATACTCATGCAGCCTTCGGAAGATAGACATGATGAAGGCCGTGAACGGCTGGGAATTCCACAACGTCGCAGGGTTCCGCTGCTCGTAAGGGACGACCGTCCGGCGCATCCCCGTTCAAAGACTGGTGTGTTTGCCACGGATGGTAGTAATCCAGATACGACGACATAAGTCTCTTGAGATGCCGCTCGTTGAGCACGATCACGTGGTCGAAAAGTTCTCGGCGTAACGTCCCAATCACTCGTTCCACATAGGCGTTCTGCCATGGTGACGCAGGTGCCGTGATGACCTCGTCAATACCCAGACTTTTCAGCCTCCGCGTAACGCGCTCGCCGTATATGCCGTCACCGTCTCGAATCAAATAACTCGGAGCAGTATCAAACGGGAACGCTTCGACGATCTGTTGCGCCGTCCACTCTGCTGTAGGATGTTCCGTCACGTTGAAGTGAACAATTCGCCGCCGGTCGCGGGCAAGCACGATGAAGACGAACAACACCCGAAAAGTAGCCGTCGGGACGATGAAAAAGTCGATCGATACCAGATCTCGAACATGCTGGTCTAGGAACGTTCTCCACGTTGGCGACGAAGGCCTGGCTCGCTTGGGCCGATACTTTTCTACCGTTGACTTGGCGACCTCGATTCCAAGCATCGCGAGCTCTGCGACGATCTTCGGCGAACCCCACGTTGGATTGGCCTCCCACATCCGCTCAATGAGCTTTCTGAGTTCTGGCGAAATCCGGGGCCGACCTGCTTTGTTCGACTGACTGAGCACGCGCCAGCAGTCGCGAAATCGTTTCTTCTGCCAGGTCGTTACGGTCCTGGGCTGGACAAAGAACAGAGCAGCGCGCTAGCCCGACCATAGCCTCGACATGACGGACCAGAGCAGGCGATCTGCCGGGCGGATACAGGGCCTCTGCCCCGATTTCCGGTAGATGGACAGCTGGTGCCGCAGCGCCGAGTTCTCAACCTGCAACGACAACCGCGATCGGGCGGATGTCGTTACCAAAATCATAAAAAATTGGATCAACCGGATCATGGATTGCAGGATCGGACATCACCCGAGTTTATGCAATGAAATCAATATGCTCCCTTTTTCGGGACCCACAGGAAGCAATCTCCACTCGAGATCCTCAAGTATGAGGCGAATTCGCGTCACCGGCCCAGCGAGACGCGACATCACCAAGATACTTCGAAACAGTAGTGCAGAATTCGGCGACGAGGCGCGCCAGCG
>Ga0316190_10000679_pt1 | contig 23850 bp, 15 predicted proteins | sample Eddworburrow2_MG_FD_204929 | JGI IMG/M metagenome (GOLD analysis project Ga0316190, IMG submission 204929) | Coastal sediment microbial communities from Maine, United States - Eddy worm burrow 2 | ecosystem: Environmental > Aquatic > Marine > Coastal > Sediment | place: USA: Maine | collected... | reverse complement strand
ATTGAGATTAATTTCATCTGTGCCGTTGTAAACAGGCACTTTCAAATCGAGTTTGCTTATGCTGAGAACTGCCAACGGCGCATCATTACGTTGCATATTGCTCGCATGGTAATCATCAATGCGTTTGCTCGACCAAAGCGTATAGTCGGGCTCAAGTGAGTGCTCGTCCTCACTACCCGTCACTGCTTTAGCTGCTGCAGAATCAATGACAACTGCCTGCTCGAAAGCACGAATATCGGATTTGCTCTGATAATCACCCAAGCCACGGGCGAGGACAAATGTGGTGAGCAAAATCAGACCCGTTATCAGGAAACCTGACTCGAGGATTCGCAACATTTTTTTGCGCTTAATTTTGCTCAATGATCGTTACCTGCCAGTGACAATAGGGTGCAACTGATTAAAAACCGCTTCTCAACTGACCATTTTGTACAGTTTTTCCAAGTTTGGCAACTTTAAACTTGATTTCCCGTCCGACCGCTCAGCACCCGCCACGCATCAATACATCCAATGGTGGATGACATTCTTGCACGGCTTTGAGTGATGGTTCAATCAAACGCGGTTTGCCCACTGCGGTCCGTGCACTGTTAATATCCTTGAGACCACTGCCTGAAACAATACATATTACCAACTCATCTCGAGCGATTCGTTGTTTCCGGATCAATTGCTTAAGACCCGCCCATGGCGCAGCGGCAGCGGGTTCTGCGAAAACACCTGTGACCCGTGCCATTTCAGGAATGGCGGCCAGGATCTCCTGATCGGAAACCATCACTGGTTCGCCGCCGGATTGAATGACAGCCTTAACAGCAGCCAGACCGTCACGTGGCTTATCAACAGAAATGGAATCCGCAATGGTCGATGCGCTTACCTGCCTTACTACCAGGGAAGACCAATCCACACCTGCCTCGTCAAAACTGCGAACCTGATGAACTGTCTCGCTGATCGCGGCACTGGCCTCCGACTGGACACAATCGATCTTTGGCAAACTGTCGATCAAACCCACGGCTTTCAGATCACACCAGCCTTTCCAGATGGCACTGAGCGTATTTCCGTCTCCGGTGGATACCATGACGCGATCCGGTACCCGGCCGCCAAGATCCTGCCATATCTCGTAGGCGCAGGTTTTTTTGCCCTCACGTGTAAATGGGTTAAAACCAGTACTGCGGTTAAACCAGCCGAATTCAGTGGATGCTGCCAGGCAAAGATCATAGGCTTCATCATAGTTACCATTTACAGCCATCACACGGGCGCCGAATGCAAGCATCTGGGTGAGCTTTGCCTCGGGCGCACTGGCGGGTACAAATATCACTGACACGAGTCCTGTGGCGGCCGCCAGGCAGGCGAGCGAGGAACCGGCATTGCCGGTGCTGGCTACTGCAACAACACCGGCACCCATATCCTGAGCCCGGGCGACGGTTACAGCACTTGCGCGGTCTTTGAGTGAGGCGCTGGGATTCAGGGTCTCGTCCTTGAGATACAGATTGCACATCCCGTTCATTTCTTCCAGCGGACGTACCGGGTACAGCGGTGTACTGCCCACCCGCAACGGAAAAGACGGACGTGGCCACTTCAATGGCAGCAACGCTGCAAACCGGAAAAGGTCAGACAAGCCATTGCCAAAGGTCCCGTCAATTTTTGTTGCCGCCTCATCATAGTCGTAGCTGATATCAAGATTGCCGCCACAGGCAGGACACAAAAAACCATCAAAGCCCGGCGGTTGCGTGACGGAACAGGCAACACACTGATAACCGTTCATGCTCATTTTCTATGTCTCTTCATGGCACAATGTGGGTACCGTATATACCGTGCAGTGCCTCTTCAAGATGATGGGGTTGAGTGATAATGACCCTTTCACCTCCCTGTTCCAGAAAGGCAAGCGCGGCCTCGATCTTGGGCAGCATACTACCGGGGGCAAAATGCCCCTGATCCAGGTAACGACGGCATTCTGCGGCGGTCATGTAATCAATATCTTCCTGCTGTGGGGTTCCAAAGTTCAATGCGACCTTGTCCACGCTGGTGGATTTGATCAACACCGAGGCACCGAGTTCAACCGCCAGCAGGCAGGATGCAGCATCTTTGTCGATAACGGCATCACGCCCGCTCAGGCTCCCGTCAGCTAAACGCACCACCGGAACTCCGCCACCGCCCACAGCGACAACCAGCGCTCCGTTATCAAGCAATGTGCGTATGGAGTTGAGTTCAACTATTTCCAGGGGGGCCGGGGCAGCGACCAGGCGTCGCCATCCACGGCCTGCGTCCTCACCGACGGTCCAGCCATCCTCACTGGCGCGCCTGGCCGCATCAACCGGAGTCATGAAGGGTCCGATGGGTTTATCGGGGTTTTCGAAGCCTGGATCATCGGCATCTACAACGACCTGCGTAACCACCGCAACCACATCCTTATCGATACCATTGCGGTAAAGTTCATTTTGCAGGGTCTGCACTACCTGGTAACCGATTGCACCCTGTGTGTCTGCCACACAACTGGCCAAAGGCACCTGGTGCAGCACTTCACGAGCCATATCCGAACGCAAAAGAATGAACCCCACCTGTGGTCCGTTGCCATGTGTGACGACGACGCGATAACCTTCAGAGACGATCGGTACGATATGGCGGGCCGTCTCGCCAACAGCGTTGTACTGATCCAGCACGGTCCGGTGTGCCTCGTCCTTGATCAGGGAATTACCGCCAATGGCAATTACCACAAGCGGTGTTTTTCGAGACTCTCCGGTGTCAATGTGTTGGTTCATCCGGGCCAACTCCTCTTACATCGTCAAGGCCATCAGTGCCTTGGCTGTGTGCATGCGGTTTTCCGCCTCCGGATAAACACGCGACTGCGGCCCATCAATCACCGCATCGGTCACCTCAAAGCCACGATCCGCAGGTAGACAATGCATGTAAATTGCCTGCTGCTTCGCATGCGCCATCATCGCCTCATCACAAATCCAGTGACGATACCCGGCAGCCACTTTCATTGCCTCTTCGGGATTGGCGAACAGTGCCTCAGGGCCCCAACTTTTTGGATACACAATATCCGCATCCGCGAAAGCTTCTTCCATCGTGTTGACCACCTTAAACCTGCCACCGGAGCGCGCCGTGTTCTCATGTGCAATACGCATGGGTTCGGCCATCAGGGCGTATTCCGGCGGATGGGCCAGTGTCACGTTCATACCATAACGCGTCATCAGCATGATCAAGCCCTGGGGAACCGACATCGGTTTGACGTAACTCGGTGCGTAGGCCCAGGAAACAGCAATCTTGAGGTCACGCAGATCGTTGCCAAACTCCTCACGAATGGTCATCAGATCGGCCAGCGTCTGGCACGGGTGGTCCACATCGCATTGCATATTGATTACCGGCACACTGGCCCATTCTGCCACCTCGCGCATGTAGGTCTGTCCTTCACCAGGTACGACGTCATGGCGGATAGCAATACCGTGTCCGTAGCTGGAAAGGATAATACCCATGTCCTTGGGACTTTCACCGTGGGCAATCTGCGATGTTTCGGAATCGATAAAATGGCCATGGCCGCCTAACTGGGTGATACCGGCCTCGAATGAATTTCGGGTGCGGGTAGATTTGTCAAAAAATATCAGAAAGATGGTTTTGTGCGGCAGGTGAATTGTCTGTACACCGGTTTTGAAATCGGTTTTTAGCTGGTTGGCTGTCTCCAGAACAAGTTCGATCTCATCATCCGCCCAGTCCTGTGTCATTAGCCAGTCGCGGCCCTTCATACGGTCTGTCAGCGGCAGTGCTTCCTGATTCATTCTATTCTCCTTGTTGACTGGCCAGGGTCTTTACCAGGGCAGTGTAAAAAGCCGTGCAGCGCACCAGGTGTTCGATATCTACCTGTTCATTGGGGGCGTGAGCGAAGTGCTCATGACCGGGGCCGAATCCGATGGATGGAATCCCGTGCATACCCGCAATCGCAACGCCATTGGTGCTGAATGTCCAGAAGCCCGTTTCCGGTTCCTGCGCAAACACGGCCCGGTACGCGGTTTTTGCACTCAGCATGGCAGGATCATCCTCATCGGTGTCCCAGGTCGGGTAGTATTTCCGGGTCGGGTACATCAGGCCGGTGTGGCTCGGTACCGCGTAATCCAGAACTGTTACCGTGGCATCCGCAGCCTTTACCGAAGGCAGTGCGAGAATTTCCGCTACCGCGGTTGCTTCGGTTTCACCCACGGTAAGACGACGATCAAGGTGAATGGTGCAGCCGTCAGCGACGGCGCAAAGGCTGGGCGAAGTGGAGCGTATTTCACTGATGGTCACCGTACCTTTGCCGAGTGGTGAGCGTGGCTCCAGTTGTTCATTAAGTTTCTCAATATCTGCAATAATGCCCGCCATTTTGTAGACCGCATTGCTACCGCGCTCCGGCGCCGATCCATGGCAGGAAATACCCGGTGTGTGGACTTCCATCTCCATTCGCCCGCGCTGTCCACGGTAAAGTCGAAGGCTGGTCGGTTCGGTAATCACGACCAGGTCCGGACGCAGCCCAAGCTCGTTGACTATGTATTGCCAACATAAGCCATCGCAGTCTTCTTCCTGAACAGTTGCAGTCACATACAATGTAACTTCATCCGGTATCCCGGCTTTTTTCAGCAGCGCGCCCGCATAAACGGCTGAGGCAATCCCGCCTTTTTGATCACTGGCGCCCCGGCCATAAAGAACACCGTCCTCTATGTCACCTGAGTGTGGGTCACGATCCCATAACGACAGGTCACCGGTATCAACGGTGTCCGCATGTCCGTCCAGCGCAATCACAAAAGGGCCTGAACCGATACGGCCGATCAGGTTACCCATCGGATCTACGATGACCTCGTCAAAACCGACCCGCAGCATTTCTTCACTTATTCGTTCAATGACTGCGCCTTCCCTGGAGCTTAGTGAAGGAATTCGAATGATAGCTTGCATAAAAGCGACGAGATCGGGCTCGAGTTTCTTTGCATCGGCGTAATATTGGCTGTTGATCTGCATATTCCAGTCTCTCAACGCGGGTGACCCAACCCAGTCGCGTGGTTAAAGTTGTTAATAAGCTGGTCCCATTCGTCGACAACCTTCTGCGAGAAAACTTCCGACCAGAAGTCCTCATCCCACAGTTCCCGGAGTTCTTCTGAAGAACGGCCCTGCTGTTCCACCCAGGTGAAATATTTGAAGTTATGCAGTGCCTTGCGATCGGCATAGCCCAACTCCCGCAGGTGATCCGGACCCGTACCCATCAGGTAGCGCCCATAGTGCTGGTCAGCCAGGTGTGTCGTATAGGGTCCATGTTTTTCCCGCATCTCCTCCATACGCGATGAATACAATTCCATCGAATCGGTTAACGGGGTAAAAATCACATCGCGGCCATCCATGTCGTAATAGCGCGCCGTCTTAATACTTGCCACCAGGTTGCAAAGACCGGAGATACCGATCTGACCCAGCGCTCCGATGGTCGCCTCATCAACACCCTCACGGCGCAGACAGGCATGGCCTTCATCTTCGTTAAACAGCCGCATCAGCTGCATCGCTTGCTCATCATCCACGGCCACCACCATGTCGGTATTACGCACGTTGTGAATCCACGGTATGTGCTTGTCGCCAATACCTTCAATTCGGTGCTCACCAAAACCAAAACTCAACAGTGTAGGACACTGCAGGGCCTCGGTCGCCACCACGCGGATACCGGGGTGATGTCTGCGTAAGAAGTCACCAGCGGCCAGCGTACCAGCTGAACCCGTGGCACTAACAAAAGCAGACAGGCGCCCTGCTTTCCCATTCGGGCCCAGGGCGTAATGTTTATCGAAGACCTCCCCGATCAGCGAACCGGTGGTGTGGTAATGCCAAATGGCGTTACCAAACTCCTCGAACTGGTTAAAAATGACGACACCGTCGCCGCGTTCACGCCGCAACTCCCAGCATTTGTCGTAGATTTCCTTAACGTTGGATTCGGTTCCGGGTGTGGCGATGATCTCGTCGGTGCCAATTTCCTGCAACCAATCAAATCGTTCATGGCTCATCCCCTCCGGCAGGATGGCAACCGCGGGACAGGCAAGCAGGGCGCAATCATAGGCGCCGCCACGGCAGTAGTTGCCCGTCGACGGCCAGACTGCTTTTTGCGTATCAGGGTCGAAGGCCCCGGTGACCAGACGCGGTACAAGGCAGCCATATGCTGCTCCGACCTTGTGGGCGCCGGTTGGAAACCACTTGCCGCTGATACCAATGATGGTTGCATCCACACCCGTGATGGAGGGGGGGAATTCGATCCAGTTACCCTCGCCATACCCACCACCCTGTGCCACCGGTTCATTTTTCCAGGTGATCCGGAACAGGTTGGCCGGATCCATATCCCACAACCCAACTTGCCGGAGACGCGTTTTCATCACCTCTGGAATCAGACCGGGGTCTTTCATCTGGGCAAAAGTCGGCAGTATTATGTTGCGTTCACGGGCCCGGGCAATACTCTTTCTGAGTACACCTTCATCAATATCCGGTATCAGTTTCACTTCTCACCTCCAAGGGTGACCACGGGTATGGGCTCAAGGTCTCCCCAACCCAGTTCAACTTCTTTTTCTCCGGCGCGCATGGCCCGCAGTAATCCGTCCTGATCAACGGGCAGACTGCGCACGCGTACACCGGTGGCACGATAAATTGCATTGGTTATGGCTGCGCTGGTGGGGATACTTGGCAACTCCCCGACACCCTTGGCCCCGTAGGGTCCGCTGGAGGTCGGGTGCTCCACGATGTGCGAGATAATCCTTGGTGTGTGCCCGACGCCAGGCATCTTGTAACGTGCCATGACACTGGTCCAGGGCAGCCCCTGTTCCTGTATATAGTGTTCGGTCAGCGCATAACCGATACACATGACGATACCACCTTCAATCTGTCCTTCCAGTGTCAACGGATTGATTGCACGACCGACATCGTGTGCAGCAACTACCTTGCGCACATGAACTTCACCGGTGTCCCCGTTAACCTCACACAGTACTGCCTGGGCAGAGAAACCAAAGGCAAAATGCATATCGCCGCCCGTACCTAATGGCTGGGTCTTCGGGGCCCAGTACTCGTATTCGGCCATGGTCGGAATACCGGATTCTGCGGCCAGCCTGACCACCTCTGCAAGGCTTACGGAGTTGCTGGCACCACGGAAGCGGCCGTCACTGAAATCAAGCTGGCCGGCATCGCTGGCCAACAACTCACCGGCAGTGGCTGAGAGTTGATCTATCAGGCCTTTCGCGGCGTGGCGGGCCGCATTGCCCGTAACAAAAGTCTGCCGGCTGGCAGTGGTAGGGCCGCCATCCGGACAATAATCGGTATCCCCCAACAGCACATTCACACAGTTGGCCGGGATACCCAACTCTTCGGCCGCGCAGGCGGCCAGTACTGCCGGTAAACCCTGTCCCAACTCTGCTGCGGTGGTCCGCACCTCGGCACGTACGTCCTGACCCGACCCGGCCCATAACTCGACCTGGGCACTGGACTTATCCGGGGCACCGCCACCAAGACCGGTATTCTTGTAAGCGATGGCAAAGCCCCAGGCAAAATGGCTCTGGCCTTCCCGCCAGCTCCATCTAAAATCATCATTCCGCATGTCCTGGTTTACACGCTCAATACACTCGTTCAAACCAACGCTTTCACGCATCTTTTGACCGGTGGCGGTGACCAAACCTACATCCAGTGCATTCATTCGGCGAAACTCAACAGCATCGAGCCCCAGTTCTTCAGCGAGGATATCCATGTTGCTTTCCACTGCAAAGCAGCTTTGTGAAACACCGAACCCGCGAAAGGCGCCACAGGGTGCATTGTTTGTATAAGCGGCGAAACAATCCACCTTTACATGTGGCACATCGTAAGGACCGGAAGCGTGCGTGGTGGCACGGGTGAGGACCTTTTCGCTCAGGCTGGCGTAAGCTCCACCATCTCCATAAAGCGTTGCCGCTACCGCCGTCAGCCGGCCCTCACGGGTGGCACCCGTGCGAATACGGATGACTGTTGCGTGGCGCTTGGGATGGAAAAGCAGGCTTTCCTGGCGTGAATAGAGCATTTTGACAGGACGATCTGTCGTTTCGCTGAGCAAGGCAACGTGTATCTGTCCGGCGATGTCTTCCTTACCGCCAAACCCGCCACCCATCAGGGTTGCAATAACACGCAGCTGGTCAGGTTTCCACCCCAGTGCCGCCGCCGCCTGGTCCCGGTCCAGGTAGGGGATCTGGCTACCTACGTAGATTGATAGTTTGTCATGAATCGCAGTGGTGCCCCGCACTGCATCCGCATCGAGAGCCCCGCCAAAGTCGGCGGGGTTGTAACCGGCAGGTACGCCGATAGCGCATTCAGGCTCCAGGAACATATGCTCGGTGGTCGGTGTACGGTAGGTGCGGTCAACAACGATATCTGCCTCATCAAAACCGGTGGCGACATCACCTTTTTTAACCTTGATATGTTTCAGCAAATTGCCATCCGGACGGCCCTCATGCACAACGGGGACACCCGGCCTGAGTGCGGATACCGCATCAGTCACCGCGGCCAAGCCCTCGTAATCGACCCGGATCAGCTCCAGCGCCTGTGTTGCGATACTCTCACTATCCGCGGCAACAATCGCCACCGCATCACCGCTGTAACGTACCTTGTCACCACACAGTACCGGCCAGTCAAGATCGACTATTCCGTGAAGGTTGCGACCGGGTACGTCCTCGTGAGTCAAAACGGCACGTACACCGGCCAGTGCACGTGCCTCACTTGTATCTATCGAACGTATACGCGCATGCGGAACACCGGCACGCAAGGTGCGTGCGTAGAGCATTCCGGGAAATTGGTAATCATCGGTAAATTTAGCCTGGCCGCGAATCTTGGCCAGCGCATCCGGATTGGGTTTCGCCCTGCCCACTTCAAACCCGGCGGAAGATGTTTTCGGGATGTAGGGTGGAATATCCTGCCCGGATGCCTGTTTCACGGCATTGATGACACTCTGATAACCGGTGCAGCGGCAATAGGTATCTTTTAGAGCGGCCTTGATATCATCTTCACCCGGTACCTCACCGGCGGCTTGCTTTTCATCCAGCAGGGCTTTGGATGTCATGATCAAACCGGGGGTACATATGCCGCACTGTACTGCGCCATGGTCCAGGAACGCCTGCTGCAGCGGATGCAGGCTATCATCGGTGGACAGACCTTCGATGGTTTCGACACGGGTGCCGGATGCCTTGAAAGCGGGGTAAGTACAGCTCACGACAGGCGTGCCATTGACCAGCACCGTGCAGATACCGCATTCGGCTTCGTTACAACCGATCTTGGTACCCGTCAGACCAAGATCTTCACGTAGAACCTCCGAAAGGAATCGCGATTCAGGAACATCAAGTTCCACTGGCTTGTCATTGACAACCATCTGCAAGCGACTCATAAGCCAAGCCCCTGCGGTATCACCTGACCCCCACGTGCACGCTCGGCGGCACGGATCAGGATCATTGGCAAATGTGTACGGATCATTTCTTCTCGGTATTCCCGCGTTGCACGATGCTTGCTGCTACGCAATGGTATGGAAGCAAGAACAGCATCTGCCGCCTTGTTGAACTCTTGTACTGCCGCAGGTCTGCCTTTGAGCAGATCCATGGCCGGTCCAGCCAGGTGAGGTACCGGGCCGGCAGGGCCGAGACTGATGCGCACTGCGGTAATGGTGTTGTTATCATCCACTTGCAAACGTGCTGCCATCGAGATCATGGGCAATGCCACACCCTGGGGCCGCATGATCCGTGTAAAGGCTGAACCCGCGCCTGCTGCTGTGGGCCGGAACCGTAAGCGCGTCAGCAGGGCCCGGCGGGGATCAATTGCACTTTTTCCAGGCCCCAGGAAGGCGTCCTGCAAGGGCATCCACCGGCAACCGCGAGCATCGGCTACTTCAATCTCACCGTCAAGTGCCAGCAGTCCGATGCTACCATCGCCCGCCGGCATGGCATGCGCAACGTTGCCGGCCAACGTGGCCACATTACGTACTTGCGGACCACCGATGACACCGCAACTTTCCACCAGGCAGGTGCCGGAACGTCTGATGGACTCCTCGCGGACAATTTGTGTATGTGTAACTGCACAACCAATAACAATGTGATCGTGTTCAATGCTGATACGCTCCAACCCGGCAATTCGGGATGTGTCCACCATCGCCTCTTCCACCGGACTCCGGCCTTGCTGGATATCCAACAAAAGATCGGTTCCGCCACCGAGCACCCGGGCAGCACCGTCATAATGCTCCAGCCAATGCACTGCCTCCTCAATAGAGTGCGGTGTATGATAGTTTTTCCAGCAAATTCTGATTTTGTTATTCCTCTTGTAGAAAAATCTAGTCTGCCCCTAATGAATCCGGCTCCAGAGCCCCGCTGCCCTTTGGGCGCAACGGGCGCGGATTGCCTCTTCATCCAGGTGCGGTATTTGACCTTCGTTCATGATCACCCGGCCACGTGCAATGGTGGTGCGCACAGGTGCGAAACTCAGTCCGAAAAGCAGATGCCCATAAAAAGTATCGGCATTCAGCGGCGTGAACGGCAGGTAGTCGGGAATCATGATGTCGGCCAACTGCCCCGGCGCCAATGCGCCGCGTGGCTCATTGAACACCCGGTTCGCTATGTTGCGGTTGCTCTCCAGTAATATCCGGCAGGCCTCTGCAAATGCGATCCCCGGGTCCCGTTGCTGTGTACGCTGGTGAAGATACATGGCGCGGGCCTGGGAAATCAGGTGTCCGGACATCCCATCCGTACCGATACCAACGGTGACGCCATGCTTCAGGAACTCCAGCACCGGTGAGACCTTGAGACCGTTGTTCATATTGGATTCGGGGTTATTCACCAAAATTGAACCGGTGGAGTTGAGCAGTTCCATATCACCTGATGTCAGGTAGCTGCCGTGGACAAAGATTGTTTTCTCACCGGGAATATCAAAATCCTGAAACCGTTGCATAAGCTGCCGGCCATATCGATCCATGGTCAATTGCGCATCGATCCGGTCCTCGGCGACGTGTACATGGAATCCGCAATCCAGCGACAGTCCGACCTCAGCACAACGCTCTAGTGTTTTCGTTCCAAGCGTCATCAGCGCGTGCATACCGAGGAGGGCGGACATTTGCCCGTCACTCGCTTCGCCGCACTTCCGGATCCAGCGCTCGTTTTCCTCGATACCCTCCCCTTCGCGGTTGCGGTCCGAGACCTCGTAGCTGAGGCAACCACTCGAACCCACTTCCCTGAATGCTCTCTCAACCTGGTCAAGACTGCCATCAACACACGAGGGTGATGCATGGTGATCGATGATCGTGGTACAGCCCGCCCTGGTCGCATCGATCAGCGCCAGCAGCGCAGAATAATAGACATCCTGGCTATCCAGTGCTGCATCGAGCTTCCACCACAGTTTCGACAGAATTTCTTCAAAATTACGTGCCGCTGTACCCGGTGGCGTAAAGCCCCGTGCAAAAGTGGAATAGAGATGATGATGGGCGTTGATCAGGCCCGGCATGACAACCCTGCCCCTGGCATCAATACAGCGATCTGCCGTGTGCTTGATGGCCGATGACTCACCGACTTCAATGATATACCCGTTCTCAATGTACACACTGCCGTTGACGATGAAGCGGTTGGCCTCATCCAGTGTCACCAGATGTCCATTGGTAATCAGCAGCGAGCTCATCTCAATGCTCTCCCGATTGAAGGAATATACCCATTTCGGTACGGTTTTTTGAGCAATTGATTCTGAATGGATTCATTTCTTTGGTCGATGATCTACATCACCTTGTAGCTTATTGGGCCTGGCCGGAGGCGGTATTTTGGCACGACAATTCGAGTATTATCTTGTAAGCAACAGATTAAGTGGATCCTGTATCAATGACCGAAATAGAAAATAAACGATGCTGGTGGTGTGGCGAAGACCCTCTTTACCAGGCCTACCACGACAAGGAATGGGGAGTACCGGTTCACGACGATCGGGAACTGTTTGAGTTCCTCTGTCTCGAGGGTGCCCAGGCCGGGCTCAGCTGGATCACAATTTTAAGAAAACGCGAGCATTACCGCCTGGTTTTTGATCAGTTCGATGCAGAAAAAATTGCGCGTTATGATCAAGCCAAAATCACCGCGTTACTGGGCGATGCCGGCATCGTTCGTAATAAGCTCAAGGTTAATGGCTTCGTAAAAAATGCCCGCGCCTACCTGGCCATGCTTGAGAGTGGTCTGAGTCTGGACAGCTACCTGTGGGGTTTCGTCGATGGCAGGACCATCCAGAATAACTTCCAATACCCGAACCAGGTACCGGCCAATACCCCGGTTTCAGATGCCATGTCAAAAGACCTGAAAAAACGCGGCTTCACTTTTGTCGGCTCCACCATTTGCTACGCGTTTATGCAGGCGGCGGGACTGGTTAATGACCACTTAAGCGACTGCTCACGTTTTGCTGCGCTAGTGTAGTGTCAACCCTAAGCGGGACCGTTCATTCCACATAGCCCGGGTGAGAGATTTTGCCCGTGCTGTCATCCCCTGCAGTTGATGCGACTGGCAGATGGGGTAGCGAACTTCTCAATCCATTGAGCAGTACATACATCGTTGCTGCAAAATCAAGCGACAGCAGATCACCATCCCGCGCTCGTTGTGTAACTTCGATCTGCACGGGCTCGAAGCTCTCCATATCCAGCTGTGCACTGAACAGCGGACCCTGGTAGTTCAGCTTGCCATTCAGTTCAATCCGGTGTGTCTCATCCTGCCGGCGCGCCTCCATCGACCAGTGATTCGCATCACGGAAAACCATAAATGCATTTTCCTTCTGCGCCAGGAACTCCGAGCGGTCCAGGTAAAGCCGTGGTTTATCCTGGTAGGGCTCACCGGCCGTGGGACAAAACGTGGTGCAGTTACCGCATTCGTTGCAGAAATCAGTCAAAACGGCAATCTGGTAAGCCTGCTCCACTTTCCAGGTTTGACCCGTTTGTGTGGTGACACCACCAGGCCCAAATCTCAATTCCGGCAGTTTCAGCTCGAACGGCGTGGATTGCCAGGTTTGCAGGGCGATATTGGGACAGACACCTACGCAAAGACTGCAGTATTTATGACAATCCAGGCATCGGCCGGCTTCTGTTCGCGCCTGCTGCTCATCATAGGTCAGCACCACCTCATTCGGGTTTTTCCGGTCCTCAAGTGCCGTATGCGGCACGGGAACCCGCCATTGCCGGAGACTGCGTTTACGCAACAGTTCGTTTATCTCAAATGTCGTTACTCCAGCCTCCCCGTCGACTGACCGGCCGAGGATAGATGCGGCAATGGCCTTGCCGTCAGCTGCAGCCTCAACAATTGAAGATGGCCCATCATTGACCACATCACCACCGGCATAAACACCCGGTACCGAGGTCTTAAAGTTGTGCGGATCGGCCTTGATGTAACCCCACTGGTTGACCTCGATCGGTTCTTCATCAAAGAAATCCAGGATGGCGTGCTGGCTAATGGCCAGAATAAGGGTATCAACGGGTACTTCAAATTCAGAATCAGGCACCTCATAGGGTATCTTTCGCCCGGAGGCATCCCGCTCGCCCCTGAACTCCATTGAGCGGCACAATAGTCCACTCAGCCTTCCGTCTTCGAGCAGCAGTTTCTGTGGTTTTGCCAGTTCCACCACCTCGATGCCCTCTTCTGCCAGCAAGGCCACCTCTTCACGATCCGCCGGCATCTGGTCAATGGTGCGGCGATAGATCACGCTGACACGGCTATTGGATAAGCGCCAGGCGGTGCGTGCGCAATCCATGGCCGTATCACCGGCACCGATGATTCCAACGTGGTCGCCGATGCTCACAGGCTTGCCTTCCCTTGCCTGCCTTAAAAAATACAAGGCGTCCATGACCCCTTCACTCTCTTCACCACTCAAACCCAGTTTCTTGCCCAACTGTGCTCCTACCATGATCACTACATGATCAAAACCGTTCTTGCGTAATTCTGAGAGACGGATGTCACGTCCGGCTTTGACGTTGTAATGAATCTTCACGCCCAACTGCACGAGACGCTCAAGGTCACGGTTGAATACGGCCTGCGGAAGTCGGAACTCGGGTATGGCACCACCTACCATTCCACCGGCGTAAGGGTGCATTTCAAATATTTCAACCGCGCAACCGGCCATCGCCAGTTCCGATGCGGCTGCCATACCACCGGGCCCGGCACCGATGATCGCAACTTTTAAAGCCGTGGGCGCGGACCGGGTCTGCATGCCTGGTTCCGCTTCTTGACTCATGATGAAACGCTTGATGTCACGTATGGCCAACGGTTCATCTAGGTGGGTGCGGATACAGGTGGATTCACACAGGTGATCGCAAACCCGCCCAAGGGTTGAGGCAATGGGATTGTCGGACAGGGTCAGCCGCAGCGCTTCCTCGAACGCACCATCCCTGACTGCATTCATATATTGCGGCACTTTCTGATTAATCGCGCAGCGATCAATACAGGGGGCCTCGATACAATCAAAAAGACCCAGCTTACGTTCCGTTTTGCTACGGGAAGTTTGAAATGCAGCCTTTTGCAGTCTGTGCTGCCGGCGTGTCAGTGCAGCATAATTGCTTAAATTGATACACTTATTCGCATGGATGTCATGTGGCGTTGCACCCGTCGAAGCCGAGCCTTTTATTGCCTGGGCAAACGCAAATTCGCTGATATCAGCCGCATCGGCCAACATGAAAGCCTGTCGGACCAGGTCAATGTACTGCAGCAGGCGCAGGTAACCACCGGTCTTGAGCAGGTCGGAACAAACGGTAATGGTCTGCATCCCGGCAGCCAGGAGGTCAGCTGAATTGAAGCAATCAGCACCGGCTGAGAATGACATTGGCAGGTCGCCGTTAAATTCCCCGGACAGTTGGCTGGCAAGATTCACGGTGATCGCATGCAGCGGACGTCCCGACAGGTAACTCATCTCTTCCTTTGCGCTGAACACGGTTCGGGAGTTCTCAACTTCGAGCGTATTACTGAGCTTTACACCAAAGTGCAAACCGCATTGACGCGCGACAGCTCTCAAGGAGCGCAGCATCGGCACCGCGTCCGGGTATTTCAGGTCGTGTTCAAAGGCGGCATCCGGAACGACAACGTCATTGTAACCAAGGTCATCGTGCAAAATTGCACGCACCCGTTCGGAGCCCAGCAGGGTCGGGTTACATTTAACATAGGTGTGCAGACCCTGATCTTCCATCAGGTAGGCACAGATTTTCTCGATTTCACCGGGCGGGCAACCGTGCATCGTTGACAAGGTGACGTTATCGGAAATCCGGTCCGGTATCTGTACTTGCCTGATACCGGGGTAGTAGCCAGCCACCTGGTCCACCAGTTCCTGTTTGTACGCCGAGCAGTCACGCATCTGCCGTAAAAACCATTGCATATTCGGTTTCTGGATTCCTGCGAGGTCATAGCCAACACTGAGATTGAAGACGATACCCGGTTCACCCGGAAAACCGAGTTTATGATGTAAGGCGTGAATCAGCACCCAGGCACGCAGGTACTCATCGAATGACTGGTAGACTTTCAGTTCCTGTGACCACTCGACGTTGTAACCCTCGTCCTGCATATCGATACAGGGCTTGGATACATTCAGTTCGTCCAGCGTCTGAACGGTTTTCAGTTCGATATAGCGCGCACCACACAGCCACGCCGCAACGATGTTCTGTGCCATTTGTGAATGCGGACCGGCAGCGGGGCCGAACGGGGTTTCCAGGGGATGACCAAAGGCGCTGGTCCGAAACGGGTCATTCTTTTGCGGCACAAAAAAATGTTGCCTTGGAATGCCCAGTATGGAATGACTGGATTCCAGTTCACTGAAAATCCATTCGATCAATTGCAATGATGAAATCGGAAAAAACAGGTCAGACATAATTAGCCCAATGCCCAAAGTCCACGATCATACACCCGTCAGAATATTATTCCATGTCAGTAGTACGAAATCTGACGGTCATGGATTATTCAAAGGTTTTCTAACTCAAAACCCCTGATATCCGCGCTATATGATAACGCTTTTATGTATTCCGCAACGGCGATACGCATGGCTTTTGTGTGTAGATAATCACGAATATTGGCTTGTACCAACTCAAAAGCCGCGCGCTCGCCTGTCTTTTCATCTTTAAAACTGTCGGGGTGATTATCATAAAAGCGCCGGCAGGTCGCCTCATCCGCTTCAGGCACGACGATATCCTGTTCCAGCAGTTGATCGATCAGTTTTTCATCCTCACCCGCGGTGATTGAACCGGCGTCCTCGCAGAGCCCGTTTTCGGCTGCCTGTTGTAATAGCAGTTGCCTTATGACCAGTGATTGCGCTGCCAGTTGCCAGGCACGTTCCTGCGTTGGGGCAGGATGATATTGCATCTCCTGCCCTATCTCCTGAGCCGTTATCTCGGCCTTATTGATGAATATCGACATCTTTCTTCCACTCGAAGTTAGTCAGAGGCTCGCTAGCCACGCTTCCTGACAATCTGGTAACCACTGCGGGTCAGGTACTGAATCGGAACACTCCAGACATGTACCAGCCGGGTAAATGGAAACACCAGAAAAATGGTCAAACCCAGGAACAGGTGAATTTTGAAAATAAAGGCTTCTCCGATTACAAACGAAGCGGCATCACCCTGGAAAGTCACCAGGTGCTGAGCCCAGCTTGCCAAGGCAAGCATGGAGCTGCCATCCATGTGCTGGGCTGAAAAAGGTATGGTCAATAAACCCAGCACAAGCTGCACAAAAAGGATCAGAAGAATCGGCAGGTCCGTGGCCTGCGAGGTCGCCCGGATACGCGCATCAAGCATGCGCCTGCGTATCAGCAAAATCATGCCGGCCAGGCAAGTCAGACCAAATATTCCACCGGCTGTCATCGCCACCATCTGCTTTGTGCCTGCTGACATCATGAAATGGTAAGCCCAGTGCGGTGTAAGCAGACCCATCAGGTGACCAAAAAACAGGGCAATGATGCCGATATGAAACAGATTGCTACCCAGCCGCATATCCTTCTTGCTTAACAACTGGCTGGAACTCGCCTTCCAGGTGTATTGATCACGGTCATAACGCAGCAAGCTGCCGAGAAAGAATACGGAAATCGCTATATACGGGTAGATCCCAAAGAAAAACTGATTGATGTAGTTTGCCATGTTAATGCCTCCTACCGTGTGATCTTTATTTGCAAACCGTCATCAGGAGCCGCACAGGCCCTGCAGTCGGATTGATCTGGTTGACCGGAAAATGCAGCCGCCTCTTCCCACTCCCTGTCCAGGGCCTCCAGGCTGGTATCTTCCGGTTCCTGGGCCAGTACCTCCTGGATTTTCTCCTCGCTTGGCTTAACCTTCGATAAAGCCACCAGCGCATTGAACAAAACGGCATAGGATGAGTCCCGCTTTTTCAAACGGGTTGCAATGGTGGCCATGATATCGATCGGTTCGCCGAGCAGACCAATTGCTTCATCGACTGGACATAAGGAAAGAAATTCGAGAAACAGCGGAATGTAGTCGGGTAATTCCGCCTTGTCGATAAACAGGCCTTTTTCCTCGTATGCGTCAGAAAGATTGACCATCGCCTGTCCACGGTCACGCGACTCTCCATGGATGTGTTCAAACAAATGCAGTGAGTGCGACCTGCCCCGGTCAAAGGTAGAAACGAACTCTTCCTGCACACTGAAAATATCCGATGTTTTCAATCTGTCGATGAATGCCTGAACGGCGTGAAAATGCTTCTTCGGCAGGAAACTCTCCTGTTGCAGAAGCATCTCGCATTCATCCAGGTGTGCTATCCATTCCGGTTTCGGGTAGGACATCAACAGGCCCAGAACCTTGAAGGTGTTCATTTGGACTGTCCTTTACCACTCAGGGTATTCTTGTGGGTGGGGTTGCCGAACAGGCTGACCTTGCTTTCGCCATCAGAACAGCCATTGCCAAAACTAAACCCGCAGGAAGAGCGGTAGTTAAAGGCAATTTCGTTATCAAATGGCGTCTTACCTGCGTACTCACGATGGTTGGTTGGAATAACATAACGGTCTTCATAATTGGCCAGGGCCATGATCCGGTACATATCATCCAGCGTGTTTTCATCCAAGCCTACACGATCCAGTATTTCGGTGGCGTTAACACCATCAACGGTACGCGCACGCATATAGGCACGCATGGCAATCATACGCTCCAGACCTTCAACGACTGGTTCTTCTTTACCGGCGGTCAGCAGGTTGGCCAGGTACTTGACCGGAATACGTAACTTGGTGACATCAGGAATAACACCATCGCTTTCAATTTTGCCCTCGGCCACCGCGTTCTGTATGGGTGACAGAGGCGGAATATACCAGACCATGGGTAAGGTGCGATATTCAGGATGTAACGGGAAAGCGACCTTCCAGTCCATCGCCATCTTGTAAACGGGTGAATTCTGTGCAGCAGCGATCCAGCTATCCGGCACGCCATCTTTTTTGGCCTGCTTGATGACCTCGGGATCGTTCGGATCAAGAAATATATCCAGTTGTGCCTGGTACAGATCTTCTTTGTCCTTGGCACTGGCCGCTTCGGAGATCCGGTCTGCATCGTATAACAACGCACCAAGATAGCGGATACGACCAACACAGGTTTCCGAACAGACGGTCGGATCACCCGCTTCGATACGCGGGTAACAGAACGTGCACTTTTCCGATTTGCCGGACTGCCAGTTGAAGTAGATCTTCTTGTAGGGACACCCACTGACACACATACGCCAACCACGGCACTTGTCCTGGTCAATCAGTACAATACCATCCTCTTCACGTTTGTAAATTGCACCACTGGGACAGGCGGCAACACAGGTTGGGTTCAGACAGTGCTCGCACAAACGCGGCAGGTACATCATGAAGGTGTTTTCGAACTGACCGTAAATCTCCTTCTCGATGTTCTCAAAATTCATGTCCTTGCTGCGTTTGCTGAACTCGCCACCCAGGATTTCTTCCCAGTTGGGACCCCAGTGAGGTTTTTCCATTTGCTCACCGGTTATGACAGATTCCATCCGTGCGGTTGGTGTCGTCCGGGATTCAGGTGCATTTTGCAGGTGTTGGTAGTTATAGGTGAATGGTTCGTAATACTCATCGATTTCCGGTAAATCCGGGTTGGCAAATATTTTTGCCAGCAGACGGAATTTGCCACCCATCTTGGGTTTGAGCTTACTCTTGCCATGTAACTTCCAACCACCATTCCAGCGCGACTGGTTTTCCCATTCACGCGGATATCCGATACCGGGCTTGGTTTCAACATTATTGAACCATGCGTATTCCACACCCTGGCGCGAAGTCCAGACGTTTTTGCAGGTTACAGAACAGGTATGACAGCCGATGCATTTGTCCAGGTTAAGGACCATGCCGATTTGTGCCCTGATTTTCATGCTACAGCCTCCCCGGTTGATTCGGCAGTTGTAACCCGCCACTCAACCTTTTCGAGCTTGCGCAATACCACGAATTCATCGCGGTTGGAGCCCACCGTTCCGTAATAGTTAAATCCGTACGCCAGCTGTGCATAACCGCCGATCATGTGGGTTGGCTTAATCACGGCACGTGTCACCGAATTATGAATACCGCCACGGTGACCGGTGATCTGGCTGATAGGTGTATTGATGATCTTTTCCTGTGCGTGGTACATCATGACCATGCCTTCGGGTACACGCTGACTGACAACCGCCCGCGCTGCGATGGCACCGTTGGTGTTGTACAACTCGATCCAGTCGTTGTCTTCACAATCGATCTTGGCCGCATCCACCTCGGACATCCATACACAAGGTCCGCCACGGCTGAGCGTCAGTAACAGCAGGTTTTCAGAGTAGGTACTGTGGATACCCCATTTCTGATGCGGCGTGATCCAGTTCACGACAACCTGTTTGCAACCTTTGCCAATGGTATCAATGACCGGTGCAACGGTCTTGGTGTTGATCGGTGGTTTGTAGACACACAGGCTTTCACCAAAGTCCCGCATCCAGGCGTGATCCTGGTAGAAATGTTGACGTCCGGTGAGGGTCCTCCACGGGATCAGTTCATGTACATTGGTATAACAGGCGTTATAACTGACATGTTCATCTTCCAGACCACTCCAGGTCGGCGACGAAATAATCTTTCGAGGCTGCGCCTGGATATCACGGAAGCGGATTTTCTCATCCTGTTTTGGTAAGGCCAGGTGGGTATGGTCACGTCCGGTGATTTTACCCAGTGCCTGCCAGGCCTTGACAGCAACCTGGCCATTGGTCTCAGGAGCCAGTGACAACACCACTTCGCAGGCGTCGATATCGGTATCGATTCTGGGTAAACCCTTGGATACACCCTCGTCGGTAACAAGCCGGTTCAGGTCACCCAGTTGCTTGACCTCATCCTCGGTATTCCAGGCGATACCTTTACCGCCATTGCCGACCTTCGACATCAACGGACCGAGCGAGGTGAATTTCTTGTAAGTATCCGGGTAGTGACGTACCACCTCGATATAGTTTGGCATGGTCTTGCCCGGAATCGGATCACATTCACCCTTCTTCCAGTCTTTCACATCCAGTGGCTGACCAAGTTCCGCCGGCGTGTCATGCAGGATGGGCAGCGCGACGATGTCGGTTTCCGTGCCGAGGTGACCGACACACAATTCCGAATAAGTCTTTGCCAGTCCCTTGTAAATATCCCAGTCGCTACGGCTTTCCCAGGCGGGATCAACCGCACGTGACAGCGGATGGATAAACGGGTGCATATCGGAGGTATTGAGATCGTTCTTTTCATACCAGGTTGAAGACGGCAGAACGATATCCGAATACACACAGGTGGTGGACATCCTGAAGTCCAGTGTCACCACAAGATCCAGTTTGCCTTCGGTATCATGGTCTACCCATTCAACTTCACTCGGTTTCTGGCCACCTGTTTCTCCCAGGTCCTTGCCAAGCACACCATTCTTGGTGCCGAGCAGATGCTTCAACATGTATTCATGGCCCTTACCGCTGGAGCCCAGCAGGTTGGAGCGCCAGATAAACAGGTTGCGCGGGAAGTTGCGTGGTTCATCCGGTGCCTGGCAGGACATACGCAGGCTGCCGTCTTTCAAACGGCCGGTGACGTAATCGACACTGCTGAGACCGGCTTCTTTGGCCTTTTTCGAAAGCTCAAGCGGGTTCTCTTCCAACTGCGGTGCAGATGGCAGCCAGCCCATGCGCTCGGAACGAACATTACAATCAATCAGGCTTTGGCCTTCCCATGAGGAACGATCTGCCAGTGGAGAGAGGATTTCATCCAACTCCAGCTTTTCATAACGCCACTGGTTGGAATGGGCATAGAAGAACGAAGTACTGTTCATCTGGCGGGGTGGACGGTGCCAGTCGAGCCCGAAGGCCAATGGCAGCCAACCGGTTTGCGGTCGCAGTTTTTCCTGGCCCACATAATGCGCCCAGCCACCACCGCTCTGACCCACGCAACCGCACATGATCAGCATGTTTATGATGCCGCGGTAGGTCATATCCATGTTGTACCAGTGGTTGATCGCTGCACCCAGGATGACCATTGAGCGGCCCCTGGTCTTATCGGCTGTATCGGCGAACTCGCGTGCGACCTGGATAATCTGTGCCCGGTCAACACCGGTAATTTTTTCCTGCCAGGCAGGTGTATAGGGAATATCGTCATCGTAACTCTGCGCGACCTGGTCATCATCCAGACCACGATCCAGGCCATAATTGGCCAGCATCAGGTCATAGACGGTAACGGCTTTAACCGTACCTTCGGCCAACTGCAGGGTCTTCACCGGTACTTCCCGGTTCAGTATGCTGTCGTGGTCACTGTGCGCGAAAATTGCCTGGTCGTGCTCCTGGTTACCGAAATACGGGAATGCCACGGACAAGACCTCGACGGAGTTGTCCAGGAAGCTGAGCAATGGTTTGATGTCACTGTCGTCCTGCTGATTCTTTTCTTCCAGGTTCCATTTGCCCTGGTCGCCCCAGCGCGCACCGATGGTGCCGTTGGGAACAACGACCTTCTGAGAGTCTGCATCAAACACAACCGGCTTCCAGTCGCTGTTGTTTTCATGCTGCAACTGGCCTTCAAAGTCAGAGGCCCGCAGTGTGCGCCCGGGTACCCAGCGGCCATCCTTTTTGTCCAGCATGACCAGGAACGGCATATCGGAATATTTACGTACGTACTCGTTGAAATACTCACTCTGGCGATCGACGTAGAACTCTTTCAGAATCACGTGTCCCATGGCCATCGCAACGGCCGCATCGGTGCCCTGACGCGCGGGAATCCAGGTGTCGGAAAGCTTGGCAACTTCACTGTAATCCGGTGTTACGGCAACAGTCTTGGTGCCCTTGTAACGTACCTCGGTGAAGAAATGCGCATCCGGTGTACGTGTCTGCGGTACATTCGAGCCCCAGGCAATGATGTAGTTGGAGTTATACCAGTCGGCACTTTCAGGCACGTCGGTCTGTTCACCCCAGGTCTGCGGTGAGCTGGGTGGCAAATCACAATACCAGTCGTAAAAGCTCATACAGGTGCCGCCTATCAGCGACATATAGCGTGAACCACCAGCATAGGACACCATCGACATGGCCGGAATCGGTGAAAAACCGATAACACGATCCGGTCCATAGGTTTTGGCCGTGTAGATATTCGAGGCAGCTATGATTTCATTTACCTCATCCCAATCGCCCCGGACCATACCACCAAGACCACGTGCGGCCTTGTAGGCTTTGGTCGCCGACTCATCTTCCATAAGGTGCTGCCAGGTGACCACCGGGTCGCCATACTGCTCCTTGAGACTGCGCCAGGACTTCAATAACTGGCTGCGAATCATCGGGTACTTCAGACGGGCCGAACTGTACAGATACCAGGAATAGCTGGCGCCCCTGGAGCAGCCACGTGGTTCGTGGTTGGGCAGGTCAGGCCGTGTACGCGGATAGTCGGTTTGCTGGGTTTCCCAGGTAACCAGGCCGCCCTTGACATAGATTTTCCAGCTACACGAACCGGTACAGTTCACACCATGGGTGGAGCGCACGATCTTGTCATGCGACCAGCGTCCACGGTAGGCACGTTCCCAATCACGGGGCTCATTGGTGGTAATGCCATGTCCATCGGAAAAAGGTTCCGGCTTTTCCCTGGTGAAATAGGTCAGGTTGTCGAGAAAGTGACTCATAGCTTGCTCCGGGTATCAGGGATTGTGGAATTCCGCGTTTTTACGCAGATAGAACCACCAGTTAATCAGGATGCAGACACCATAAAACGCGGCAAATCCAAATAAGGCGTTTTCTGGTGTCGTTGCCTTTATCTGTTCGCCAAAAACTTTCGGAATATAGAATGCACCGTAAGCCGCAATAGCCGATGTCCACCCCAGGACCGGTCCGGCCTGTTCCTTGTTGAACACCTGTGAAATGGTGCGGAAAGTAGACCCGTTACCAATTCCGGTTGCTGCGAACAGCACCAGGAATAACAGCAGGAAGGGTACAAAATACTCTTCAGGGGTTGCGGAGGAATAAGCCTGCTTCAAGTAGTAAGCCACGCCCAGCGCACTCAGTAACATGACGACTGAAATGATCTGGGTGACCTTGGCACCACCGATCTTATCGGCAATCTGACCACCCACCGGCCGGATCAATGCGCCGATAAATGCACCCATCCAGGCATACATCAAGGCGGATGGGCCATTGGGGTTGATCAGGTCATGGGTCATGACGCCACCAACTTCTAAGTGCTGATAACCAAACACGACCTTGATCGCCAGTGCAAAGGTAGCTGCGTAACCGATAAACGAGCCAAAGGTCATGGTGTAGATTACAGTCATTACCCAGGTGTGCTTGTTCTTGAATATCTTGTATTGACGGCTCAGGTTGGTCCCAACATCACCGGGAATGAGCTTGAGCAAGCCGACGGTTGCAATCACCACCAACAGCAAAACGATTTCCTTGGGTA
>Ga0316190_10000678_pt1 | contig 23862 bp, 23 predicted proteins | sample Eddworburrow2_MG_FD_204929 | JGI IMG/M metagenome (GOLD analysis project Ga0316190, IMG submission 204929) | Coastal sediment microbial communities from Maine, United States - Eddy worm burrow 2 | ecosystem: Environmental > Aquatic > Marine > Coastal > Sediment | place: USA: Maine | collected... | reverse complement strand
AAAGCCGGAGCTCGCCCCGATCCAGGCCCGTCAGGGTTGCCCCAGGCCCCGCGGTGCCGGTGATCACACGGCCCGTAGCCAGGTTGTAGATGCGATAGCCGGCCACGGCGACGTTGTCCGACGAGGCGAACCACCTGAGCGTGGCCGACGTCGGGGTGAGAGCGGCCACCCGTGGTTGTCCCGGCACGCTCGGTCGTTCGTGGTCATCGACACCGGCGACCGACACCGACCGTGTCCCCGATCGCCACGACTCGTTGCCTGCGGCGTCAAACGCCTTGACGTAGAAACGGTGGGCCCCGGCCTGGACATTGGCAAACGTCCCGCCTGGCGTGGCGGTGACGAAACGAACCTTGCCGGTGTCAGCGTCGTAGAGGCGGTAGCCAGTGACGGCGACGTTGTCGGTGGAGGGCCGCCATGACAGCGCGACCTCGTTCGGTCCTGCCCCCTGGTCCTGGGGTCGACCGGGGGTTGATGGCCGCTCGGCGTCGAGGGCGACCGGCTGATCGGGCTCACACAACCGGGTCATGGCGAACTGTTCCGTCCCTGCCGTGGCCGTGATCTGGCCGCCGATCCACAGGCATCCGTCCACGGTGTCCTCCAGGGCCCAGATCCCCGCCCCTCCGGACTCAATGTCGGGCACGAAGCTGTTGTCGCGAACGCCGGTCTCGGCATCGAAGGCGTTCACCCAGGAGTTCGCCGTCGATTCGAGAATCGGGGCGTTGACCACTCCTGGTGGACGGGACCCCCACCAGAGAACACCCTCGGACCGGGCCAGGGTCGTACGGGGATTGCAGTGACAGCCGGCATAGATCGTGTCGCCGACCAGCAGCAGAGCCTGGAAATCCCCCTGGTGCTTTGACAGATAGAAGGTTTCCAACTCAAGGGTCTGCTCATCGAGAACCTGAAGCGAGTGTTGGTTCCCGGCCACCCACACCCGGCCGTTGGTGGCCAACACGTCGTTGCTGAGGTGCAGGTTGGGCCGCAAGGCGTTGATGGCCAAGTTGGCGACGTTGGGGGTCAGACGACGGGTGGCCAGATCGATACTGGCAAAACCGTTCGTAATCGGTTCCCCGTCGACCGCCGTCATTGAACCGGCCAGATAGACCCGACCCCATTCCGCACTGACCTGGAGACCGCTAATGCCGCCCCCTTGGATCCTGCGACGCCAATTTGCATCGTGCGCCCCAGTTTCAAGATCGAAACGGGCCAGCCGATCGGCCGAGATTCTTCGCCCCCCCGCTGGAGATCGAGGTGAACCCACCACCGACGTAAACCCAGCCTGAGTCGATATCAAAGTCCCGCACCAGACGGTAGCCGTCGACCCGGCCCCGCCAGTCACGCTGGAGGGTGCCGCTGGTCGGATCGAGGGCAACCAGCGGGCCGGTGTTCGACCCATCGAGATGGTCAAAATCGCCTCCAACAAAGAGACGACGACCAGAGGGAGAGGCCTGGAGGGCGAATACCGCCCCATCGATGCGGGGTCGGAAACTCGGGATCCAGGCTCCGGTTGTTGCATCGAAGGCGGCCAGACCAGCCTGTTCGACCTCCTGGACACCGTCGGTGGCATGGGTGAAGCGGCCGCCGACGTAGAGCACGTTGCCGATGCGTTCCATGGCGAACACCGGCGACGACCAACCATCGGCCTCGGTTCCCGTCTGCAGACCCTGAACACCCCACGAGGTCGTTGGGTCCACGACAAGTTGGGCATCGGCCGACATCGCCCCCGGCAGGACGACCATGACGGCGCAGGCACCGAGGACCAACAACCATCGGTATGGCCTGGACATCAGCTCTCGCACAAGCCTTCACTCCTCCGGTAGTCCACTACTACCCGAGAACGAAGGTACAAAACAGTACGACGGAGGGGCAGTGCCGGACGACTTGGTCCTGCTGGGTCGTTTCCTCCAACGGAAACGACCCAGCTACGGGACCGAAGTCAGGCCTCTGGAAATCAGGCCTCAGGAAAGCGTCTGCAAAACCTCGTCGGGGATGTCGATGTTGGAGTAGATGTCCTGCACGTCCTCCTGATCGTCGATCAGATCGATCAGACGTAGGACCGCCCTCACGTCACCAGGGTCGGTCACCGGAATCGTGTTCTTCGGCATCATCGTCGAGTCGGATTCCTCGACCTTGATCCCGGCTTCCTCCAGAGCGGTCCGCAGGCTCAGCACCTCACCCGGCTCGCTGGTTACCTGCCAGACCTCGTCGTGGTCCTCGACATCCTCGGCGCCGTTGTCGAGGCCAACTATCATGACCTCGTCCTCGTCGGCCGAGCGGGCCACCTTGACAATGCCCTTGCGTTCGAACTGCCAGGAGACCGCTCCCGGCTCGGCCAGGGAACCACCGTTCTTGGTCAACAGTGAACGGATCTCTGAGCCGGTGCGGTTCCGGTTGTCGGTGAGCACATCGATCAGGAGGGCGACACCGCCGGGGGCGTAGCCCTCGTAGGTGATGGATTCGTAGTTGACCCCTTCGAGTTCGCCGGTGCCCCGCTTCACCGCTCGCTCGATGGTGTCGAGGGGGACCGAGTTATCCCTGGCCTTCTGGAACATGGTCCGCAAGGTCGGGTTCGAATCGGGGTCGCCGCCACCGTTGCGGGCTGCCACTTCGACCTGTTTGATCAGTTTGGCGAAGAGCTTGCCTCGTTTGGCGTCGGCCGCGCCCTTCTTGTGTTTGATCGTTGCCCATTTTGAGTGACCTGACACCGCGAGTCTCCCGTGTCGTCGAAGGGCTTCAGTGTACGGAACATCCGACGCCCCCGCCGCTCAACGACCGGCCAAGGGCCAGAGCCCATGAGAATCAGAGGGAGGAGAGGAACAGTTGGTGCAGGCGATCGTCACTCGTGAGCTCGGGATGGAACGAGGAGACGAGCACCTGGCCCTCCCGGCACAGCACGGGGATCCCGTCGACCTCGGCCAGCACCTCAACCCCGGAGCCGACCCGTTCCACCACCGGCGCTCGGATGAACACCGCGGTGAGAGGCCCCGGAGCGGACCTCGGGTCGCCAACAGCGGCCGCGCCAACAGGAGGGGTACCAACGGGAGGGTGGCCACCAGCGGCAGCGAGCCCGGAGAGGTCGATGTCAGCCTCGAAGGAGTCGATCTGGCGTCCGTAGCCGTTGCGCCGAACACCGATGTCGATGGCACCGAAACAGTGCTGATCGGGCCGCCCGTCGGTGACCTCGGTTGCCAGCAGGATCATGCCGGCGCAGGTGCCGAACACCGCCAGTCCATCGGCCAGCAGTTTGGCCAGCGGTTCGACCAGCTCGAAATTGACCACGAGCTTGCTCATCGTCGTCGACTCGCCGCCAGGGATGATCAAGGCGTCGATATCACTCAACTGGCCGGGCTGACGAACCTCGACGGTGCCGACACCGCAACGTTGCAAGGCCTGGCAATGGCGGGCAAACGCCCCCTGCAGGGCAAGAACACCAACAGTGGGATTCAAGCCCTGATCACCAACCGCGGTCGGCAAGACGAATGTCGATCTCGTCCATGCCAATGCCGGTCATCGGGGCCCCGAGGCCGCGGCTGACCTTGGCCAGGATGCCTGCATCGTTGTAGTTGGCCGTGGCCTCGACCATGGCCTTGGCCCGGGGGGCCGGATCGGCGCTCTTGAAGATCCCGGAGCCGACGAATACGGATTGGGCCCCAAGTTGCATGGCGAGGGCGGCATCGGCCGGAGTGGCCAGACCGCCGGCGCAGAACAGCGGCACTGGGAGCTCACCGGTTTCGGCCACTTCCTGAACCAGCGGGAGCGGTGCCTGAAGCCGCTTGGCCCACTCGAACAGCTCTGGCTCGTCGGCCTGGGTCAGCTTGCGAATGTCACCGAGGATGGAACGCAGATGATGGACGGCCTGCACCACATTGCCGGTGCCTGCCTCGCCCTTGGAGCGGATCATGCAGGCGCCCTCGCTGATCCGGCGCAGTGCCTCACCCAGATTGGTGGCACCGCAGACGAAGGGCACGGTGAAGGCGAACTTGTCGATGTGGTGGGCGTCGTCGGCCGGGGTCAGCACCTCGGACTCGTCAATGTAATCGACGCCGAGTGCCTGCAGGATCTGGCCCTCAACAAAATGGCCGATACGAACCTTGGCCATGACCGGGATCGTGGTGATGTCCTTGATCCCTTCGATCATCTCCGGGTCGCTCATACGGGCCACTCCACCATCAACGCGGATGTCGGCCGGTACCCGCTCGAGGGCCATGACGGCCACGGCCCCCGCGTCCTCAGCGATCTTGGCCTGCTCGGGGGTGACCACGTCCATGATCACACCACCCTTGAGCATCTCAGCCAAGCCTCGGTTGACCCGGACCGTGCCGTCAGTACGCGATCCGTTCTCGGTATTCTGGGAAGCCATGGCGTCAGTCTATGGCGCCGGGCCCAGTCGATGGCCAGTTGTACCCAGAAGCTGTTCGACGAAACCGGCGATCAGAGCCCGATGGTCCCCCAACCGACAGTCGCAAGCGGGCGACCGAGGGCCGACGACCGAGTGCGAGCGATCGAAAGCGGGCGATCAGAAACTGACCTGGCCCGCCTCTGGGTACAGAACCCAGGTCTGGCCCGGGGTGAGTGAGATCTCGGTGCCGTTGCCGTCAAGCAGCTGCGGCTTGTCGGTTGCCGATGGCCGGCTCCAGGTACCGGCTACCTTGTGGCCTGCGGTGAGCACGATCAGCTCTCCGGTGCCGGTGGAGTGCACCTCGGGCGAGGTGGCATCGGCCGCCGATTGTCCGTAGGTGGTGACCATGATGACCACATTCGCCGGGGCCACCCGATCGCCGGCATCGGTCACGTGGGCCGCGCCGTCCTGGCTGCGAAGCCAACCCTCGGCCCCCCCGTCCCAGTCGAAGGTGACGGTCGGGGTGTTGGTGAAATCGATGGTGACCGTCTCCTCCACCGCCTCGGCCAGATCCGACAGCTCATCCCCGGCAGCCCGGTAGGCGAACCATGGTTTCGGCTCGGGCGTCTCAGCTGGGACCAGGGCCAGAAGATCCTGGGGATGGACGACAAGATTGTGGGGCGCAGGCCGGCCGGGCTGGCGGAAATACTCGGTCCGGGTCTGGTTGGTCAGGGCGTGCACCGGGATGCCTGCCACTCCCCCCATCACCGTCGGGTTGCCCCCCGATGAGGCATAGACCGGATGATCCAGGCCCCGCAACAGGTCGAAGTCGGACGTTCGGCTGGAGCGGACCGGGCCAACGGTGTCCGGTACCTGCGAATGGAACACCGCCATGAAGCGGGTGACGCCCTCGGCTCGGAGGTCGAACACGAGATCAGCGGCGTCGAGGGCGATCTGGGGTCGGGCCAACTGGTGATTGTCGATCTTGACGGCAAAAGCGGGCCTGCTCAGTTTGATCTCGCCATCCAGGGGCAGACCGGTAAGGGGGGCAACCGGGACTGGCTCCACTGCTTCTGTCGTCGGCGGAGCCATCGTCGAAGGTGGGCGGGTGGTGGTCGGTTTCGACGAGGTGGTGCTGGCCTCAACGGCCAGGGTTTCGGAGTCGTCGGCGGCCGCGTCCTCCTCCGAGGAACCACCGCACGCCGTCAACACCGACAGCACGACGGCGCAGACAATCAACAATCGGGACCTAGCTCTGCTCAACGCAAACCCTTTCTCGGCCGCCGCTCAGAATTCGCCCAGGACGTCAATACGCAAATCAAGCGGGGCCCGCACCACCGCTGGTTCACCTTGTTGCTCCCCCCCGGAGGGGTCGACCAGCCAGATGTGATCAGTGGCTGGGGACAACTTCGCCAATACGGGCGAGCCCGCCCGGATCAGACCAAGAGCGCCGTGTAGCCCCGGCGGGTACCGGGTCAGGGCGACGGCGGCCCGATCGGCCGCCAGATCCCGATCGGAGGCGAAGAGGCGCCGCAGCCCATACCCGGCCACCGGCGTCGTCACCGCGGCCACGGGGCCCCGCAACAGAGGGGCGAACAGTGAGGCGCCGACCGTGGCCGATTCGGCGTCTCCGGCCTCAATCTGCACCAGGGCCTCGGCCACGATGCCCTCCATGTTGATCCGATCGAGGTTGGCCAACAGCCCGCTGGTAGCCACGATGGCGCTGCGGTCGCCCCAGGCGACGGCAGCCGCGTTGCGGCCCTCATCATCGACCACGTACAACTCGGGGCGGGGAATGCCCGCCGCCAGCGACAGGCCTTCGGCCAGGTTGAAGAAACGTGCATGTCGATCGTCGTCCGCGGGCTCGGCCCCAACAACGCCGAGCAACCGGGTCAGTGCGCCGCGCAATCGCAGAGCGATCAACACCACCCCGATCAGGGCTCCGACCACAAGACCCTGCCACCAGGTAACGCCGGGCACCAGGGCGAACAGCACCGCACCGAGCACCATCAGGGGCACGGCCGTCACGGTCCACGCCAGTGCGATGACGAGCGAACGACTCGAATCCGGAGACGATGAACGGCGGAGTGGTGCGTCGGCACCCGACTGAGAACTCATGAGCGAGTCGTATTGTAGGGGCTCAACTGCTCATATCGGGTGATGTAGGCATCAGCCAGTGCATCCATCGAGAACTCATTGGACCGTTGTCGCCCTTGTTCGATGCGGCGCTCGACCACCGGCTCCCTCCCCAGCGCCTCCAGCAGTGCCTTGGCCAGGGCATCGCTGTCGCCGGTGGGGAACAGGGCCGCGTCGCGTCCATGACGGGCGACCACCCGGTACGCGGGTATGTCACTGGCCACCACGGGGGTACCTGCGGCCATGCCTTCCAGCAGCACCAGCCCGAAGCTCTCGCCCCCCAGCGACGGCACGCAGAAGGCGTCGGCGGATCGCAGTCGCCGCAGCTTCTCGGTTTCGCTCAGCGCCCCCAACCATTCGATTCGGCCGTCGTCGGCATGGCTGCGACGCAGGCTCTCGGTCTCAGGGCCATGACCCGCGATCCAGAATCGCACGTCGCGGGGCAACACCCGAGTTGCCTCCAACAGCGTCGACAGACCTTTTCGTGGTTCGTGTCGGCCCAGGAACAACACGGTAGGGCCCTCGGTCGGCCAGGCTTCGGCCTGGGCGTAGCGTTCGATCTCGATACCGTTGAACAACACGTCATAGTGTCCGCCGAGATGCCGCTCGGCCATGTGGGCCGCCTCGGGCGAAACCGCCACCTTGGTATCGATCCTGGCCGCAAAACGACGCAGCAGGGGCTGACCCCAGCGGTAGACGCCGATCGTGCCTGCGGCGTGGAAGGTGGCGACCAGGGGCACCGGTTTGACCAGCACCGAGGTCAGGGTCGGCCCCGGAGCCAGGGGTTCATGGAGGTGCAGCACATCGAAGCGTTGGTCCCAGATGGCGCCAAGCACCCGCAACTGGGCAGCGGGGTCAGGAGCCAAAGGGGCGAGCGAGCCGTTCTGGGCGTAGGGCATCGAGTTCCCCAGCGGAGTGACCCACGGCTCGGGAGGATGCCCATCACAAGGAGCCAACACCTGGGTGTCGACTCCCTTGCTCCGCAACGTCCGTGACAACCCGAGTACCTGGGACTGCACCCCTCCCCAAACGCCCAAGCTGTAGGGACAGATCATCCCGATGCGCACCGACCAACCATAGCCGTGGCCGTTGCCGTCGTCCCGATCAGGGTCCTGGGGTCACGCCGCCTGGGGGTTTCACCTTCGGCCGACGCAAGTGCCAACTACTCCCTGTCGGAGGGCCAGTTCGGTTCCAGGAGGTGCCATTGATCGGGCGCCCCCCGGATCAGGCGCTCCATGGCCAGGGCCATCGCCTGGGTCATGCGTTGGAGGTCGACCCGCAGCGGCAATTCGCTGTCAGCCCAGATCGGCTCATCGACATAGCCGAGCCGATCACCGCGGCGAAAGTACACCGCGGTCGGCAACAGCGGGACCCCGGTGCGTCGGGCCAACAGGGCCGGGCCGGCGGGCAGGGTGGTCGTCTCACCGAAGAACTCGACCTCGACCCCGGTTCCCGGTAGATCACGGTCGCTCAACAAGCACACGATGTTCCCTGCCTTGACCGCCTTGACCAGGCGAGCGAGGGCGTCGGCCCCGATCGGGATGACGTCGATGCCGTAGGCCTGACGAAGCTCGATGAACCACTCGAAGACATCGTCGGGTTCAAGCCGCTCGACCACGGCCGACACCTTGGCTCCGCAGGTGCGACCGAGCCAGGCGGCGGCCCATTCCCAGCCTCCCAGGTGGGGCAGCACCAGGATCGGGCCCCGGCCTGAATCGAGGACCTGCTGGATGTGTTCGTAGCCAACAACCGAGAAGCCCCGATCGATGGTCCGGGCCGACAGGTGGGGTAAGCGGAATGACTCGGCCCAGTACCGACCGTAGGACCCGAATCCCCTGGCCGCTGCCTGCCGGGCCTCGGCCTCGCTCAACGAAGAGTCCACCCGACGCAGATGGCGGACCAACTGGGCGGTCTTGTCCGGCATCAGCCGGGCGCCGGCGATGGCACCGACCCGTTCCGCCCCGGCGCACAGCACCGACAGCGGTACCGCTCGAGTGGCCAACGACGCCAATTGGAGGACCCGCAAGGGCCTGCTGGCCACCAGGGTCCTTAGACGTTGCGACGGCGACGACGGGCTTCGGCCCGGTCCCTGGCCCTGGTCCGCACCTCTGACACCGGACGAGCGTTACGCCGGCGACGGGAGCGGTTGATCGGAGCCTTCCGTGGTGTCAAACCACTGGCCTGGCGCCAGACCTTGTTGAACCGGGTGATGGCGGTGATCACGGTGAGCACCAACATCACCCACAAGGTGGCCACGAACAGCGGGGAGAACAGCAGCCCGAAACCCAACGCGATGAAGCGTTCGGCCCGCTCCATCAAGCCGCCCTTGGCTTCGTAGCCGAGGGACTCGGCCTTGGCCCGCTGGTAAGAGACGAGCGAAGCGGCGATGTAGACCCCGAATGGCAGCAGGGCCATGCGTGGATTGTCGGTGCCGGCCAGATACCACGCCGCGCCGGCGAACAGCAAGGCGTCGCTGAGGCGGTCCGATACCGAGTCGAGGTAGGCGCCGCGGGGCCCGGCCTTGCCTGCCGCCTTGGCCACGGCACCGTCGAGGGCATCCGGTAGGCCGGTGAGCAGCAACAACAGGACGGCCAGAGGGAACCGCCCGAGCCCGATGGCGACGCCACCGGAGGCGGCCATGAGGACACCCATCCCGGTCACGAGATCTGGCGACACACCAGCCTGATGCAGGCTCTTGCCGATGGGGGCCATGCCCTTTTCGAATGCTGTTCGGAAACTACCGTCGAACACGTCTACGTGCCTCTCAAGAAACTCGGTGACCCCCTCGCCGTTCCAACCGTACTCCAGCTGCGACGGGAGACAAACGCGTGGAGCGTACCGTGGCCCGGCTCGAGCCGGGCCCGGCCGAGTACAGGGGACGCCCCGAGCTGCCGGTTTTGATCAGGCCTGCTCCTCGGCGTCGAGCAGTTTGGTCCAGTCCTCGGGGTTCTCCTCGGCGAAGGAGTCCACGACGGACCCGTCGACCCCGTCGACCAACACGAAACCCCTTCGGGTCGGCGGTTCATCGGCCGAATAGAGCAGGATGCGCCACGTCGGACGGCTCAACAGCCCTCGCCAGCCCATCTGGGCCGAGGCATGGCCAACAGGGAAGCCAACGGCCGACACCGCGGCCACCAGGGCATCCCGCTCGTCAATATTGAGATTCCAGCCGCTGACGAAGCTGTAGATGCCAAATAGGCCCAGAATGATGGCGGCGCCCAGCAGTCCCCGGTTCACGAAGACTCCGTCACCCCAGATCAGCACGACGGCGGTGAGGAAGATAGCGATGCCCAGGTAGAGGTAGCCGGGAATCCTTCTCCGGTTGTTGTTGGGGAAGACGTAGTCCTCGGGGTCGACCAGGTGGGGTTGGAGGTCCTCGGGTAGTACGTCGCCCTCGCCCTCGGACCCGACCATGGCCTCAGCAACAGCCTTGGAGGTGTCCTCGGTTTCTGCGGGCTCGACGGGCCCATTGGGCTCGGTCGGCTCGCCGTTTTCGCCCTTGACCGCCGGGTCGGCTTGCTCACTCACGGCGTCGACGGTAGCAGCGTTCCCCCCCGCCTCGATCACCCGGCCCCGATCATGCAGGGTCGGGCCAGGCTGCCAGCAATCGATGCCAGGAGTCGGCCAGGGTGGTCGGCAGGACACGGGCGTTGGCGATCGTGGTCATGAAGTTGGTGTCGGCGTCCCAGCGGGGAACGACGTGCACGTGGAGATGATCAGGGATGCTGCCCCCACCGGCGGTGCCCTCGTTCAGACCGATGTTGAGGCCCTGTGGTCGCAATGCCTTTTGTGTTGCCGCCGCCGCTTCGCGCACCAGCTCCCACAGCTCAAGGAACTCGTTGTGGTTGAGATCGGCAATGCTGCGCACGGCCCTTCGGGGCAGGACCAGCACATGGCCCGAGGTGTAGGGAAAGACGTTCAGGATGGCAAACGTGTTCGCCCTCCTGCGCAGGATGTAGGTCTGCTCCTCGGGCAGGCTCGACTGCTCGATCGTCTCGAACAGGGTCTTGCCTGGCTCGGGCTTCAGGTTGGCGTGGGGCAGGCCGTCGCCACCGGTACCGCCGGGCTGGCCGATGCGCCACCCGGCGTAGAGGTAGTCCATGGTCGGTGTTCCGGTCAGGCCGGAGCGTCGGTTGTGGTCTCGACCGCGACCGGCCCGGCCAGTTCCTCGGCCAGACGGCCCAGAAACTCGCTGACCTTGACGTCGCGCTGCACATCGGCCCCGCTGCCGCCTCGGGGGTTGACCCCGACCGTCGAGGCGGCAACGTCGTCGTCGCCTACGACGAGGGTGTAGGGGACCTTCTGCTTCTTGGCGTTGCGGATCCGCTTGCCCAGGGGATCGGTGGCCTGGGTCACCTCGACCCGCATGCCCTGCGCCGTCAGTTGCTCCATGACGGAGTAGGCGTAGTCCTCGTGATCGGCCGCCACCGGCAGGATCTCGACCTGGACCGGAGCCAGCCAAAGCGGCAGGTTTCCGGCAAAGTGCTCCAACAGCACCCCGAAGAAGCGCTCGATTGACCCGAAAAGGGCCCGGTGGATCATGACCGGCCGGCGTCGCGTGCCATCGGAGGCCACGTACTCCAGCCCAAACCGTTCGGGCAGGCTGAAGTCGGCCTGGATGGTGGACAGCTGCCACGACCGGCCAATGGCGTCACGGACGTCGATATCGATCTTGGGGCCGTAGAACGCCCCCGCACCCTCGTCGACCTGGTAGGGAAGGCCCGCCGTTTCCAACGCGGCCTGCAGACAATCCGTTGCGTGACTCCAGATCTCGTCGGAACCGACAAACTTGACCTCGGGCTTGGTCGACAGCATGGCCTGAAAGTCGTTGAAGCCGAAGGCCCGCAGGATGTCCAGCACGAACTCGAGCAGGCTCAACAGCTCCGCCGCCAGGTCCTCCTCGGTGGTGAAGACGTGGCTGTCGTCCTGGGTGAAGCCGCGGATGCGCATCAGGCCGTGCAGGGTGCCTGCCCGCTCGTAGCGGTACACGGTGCCCAGCTCGTAGAGCCGCAGCGGCAGCTCCCGGTAGGAGCGTTGGCGCGACCCGTAGATCAGAACGTGCATGGGGCAGTTCATCGGCTTGGGATAGTACGTGCCGTTGTCCATCTCCATCGGCGGGTACATACCGTCGGCGTAGAAATCGAGGTGGCCAGAGGTCTCGAACAACTCGGCCTTGGCCAAGTGGGGGGTGTAGGCGAACTCGTAGCCTCCGGTTTCGTGGCGGCGCCGGGAGTAGTCCTCCATGACCTTGCGGACGATGGCCCCCCGGGGGTGCCAAACGGCAAGACCTCCCCCGAGAACCGACGGGAACGACAACAGATCGAGCTCGTTGGCCAGCTTGCGGTGGTCGCGCTTGGCTGCCTCCTCCAGCTGACGAAGATGCGCCGCCAACTGCTTCTTGTCGGCCCAGGCCGTGCCGTAGATGCGCTGCAGCATGGTCCTTTTCTCGTCGCCCCGCCAGTACGCCCCCGCCACCTTCTGCAGCTTGAAGAAGCGCAGACGGCCGGTGCTCGGCACGTGGGGGCCGACGCACATGTCGACAAACTCGTCGCTGTTGCGGTAGAAGCTGATGACCTCGGACGCTTCTGACGCCTCGGTCCCCAGTCCGGCGGTGTCGCCCTGGCTCACCCGTTCAATGATCTCGCATTTGAAGCGGTGGTCGATCATCAACTCGGTGGCGGCCGCCGGATCGACCTCGAAACGGACGAACGGCTGATTGGCGGCCACGATCTCGGACATCCTGGCCTCGATACGGACCAGGTCGTCGTCATTGAAGGTCTGGCGCTCGCCCTCGTCGTTGAGGGGAAGCTCGAAGTCGTAGTAGAAGCCGTTCTCGATCGGCGGCCCAATGGCGAAGGTGGCGCCGGGCCACAGCTGAAGCACGGCCTGGGCCAGCACGTGGGCCGTTGAATGGCGCAGCGTCTCCAACCCCAAGGGGGAATCGGCGGTGACGATCTCAACGCTCTGACCGTCGTCAAGGGGGGTGTTCAGATCGACCTGGGTGCCGTCAACGACGGCGATGACGGCGTCCTTGGCCAGCCGCTTCCCGATGGCTGCCGCCAGGTCGGCGGTAGTTGAACCGGCAGGAACTGAGCGTTGTGATCCGTCGGGCAGGGAAACAGCGATTTCAGGCACGGATCAAGTGTAGATGTCCCGCCCCGTACCTCCCTGTGATTTTGGCCGAGCGTCGGCGGTCCCAGGCTTTGTCGGGGCCACGCCCCACTGCACCGATGCCGGAATGACCGGGCACCAAGGTCACCACCAGACTCAACGAGGTCAAAACCGCCATCACCGACCTTGCGAGCAGACTCCAAGGGCCCAACGACGCAATCAGTATCACCACCTTCCCCGCCCCGCAGGCTGGCTTTGCGACCCAGGCCGAGTTTGAACTGACCGCCCTCGGAGGCCCGGGGCTGGAAGAGATTCTCGAAGCAGCCGACCAACTCGACGCCGAAGGCTCAACCCCCCCTCTATGACGCCATCGACGAGACCTACCAACGACATGGCCCAGGGGGCGTCGGTTGCCTCCGAGCTTGGCCGCCTGGCGGCCGACACCAGCGGCGCAGGCAAGGTCCGAATCTTCACCATCACCTACGGCCCCGAAGCGCTGACCGGCGGCGACGTGCTTCGCCTGTTCGCCAAGTGGACGTTCGGGCAAGCCCTGCATGCCCGAACGTTGGAGATCACGGTCGTCCTCCGCTCAATCGTCTCCCAGATACAGATGGGTCGGGGAGGTGCCGGTTCTCTCCCCGACAGCGCCGGTGAGGGAGCGGGCGCGGCTGTCGTGCCATCCTGAGCTGTGGGCCGTCGTGGAGAAGGCGACGGCGGGCGACGCCTCGGCCCGGCACGAGACCGTCTCGCACCTTCGAAACGAGCTGATGACAGCCAAGGCCGAGGTCAAGGCACGACAAGCGGCGGCAAGCCTGACGATGGTGCCTTCGCCCGACCCGAAGCCAACTCCCGCATCGGGGATCGGCACCGTGGCGTCGGCCACCACCCGGGGCCCCTTGTGGAAGGTGCCGATACGACTGGGCTCGACCCGCAACATCGTCGGGCTGGGCGGGGCGCTGACGGCGACCGGGCTGATGGCGGCGGGTGTGCTGAGCTCGGAGCGATCACTCCATCGTGGTGTTGAGCTACGGTGCGTCGGTCCCTGCATGAGCCATGCCCTCGATCAGGATTGAGCAGCCTTATTGGGCCCCACCAGACTCAACTGGCCACGGGCAGCGGCTGTGGACGCAATACTTCGACCGAGGAACGCCGGGGAACACTCGGGGCCACCGGTTGAGGGTCGGCGTGTTCCTCGGAGGCGTAGCGGGGCACGTACTCCTGGCCGGTCAGGGACTGGATCTCGAACATGACCTCGTCGATCAGTTCCCGGTAGAGGGCATGGTCGCCGATCCGGTTGCGGTAACGGGCAACATCGATCGGTTTGCCGATCTTCACCTGGGCCCGCCGGAACGGCCGGGGCAGGGCAACATCGACCGGTTGGATGTCGTTGGTTCCAATGAGCCCGATAGGGATGATGGGCGCCCCCGTCTCCACCGCCAGACGGGCCGCTCCGGTGTGACCCCGGTACAGCTTGCCGCTGCGGCTCCGGGTGCCCTCGGGGTAGATCGCGAACAGGCCCCCACCGTTCAGCACACCCCGGGCGGCGTCGATGGCGACCGAGGCGTGGTCGCCGCCACGGCGATCAATGGGGATCATGCCCAGGGCCGGGAACAGCCAGCGGGTCTTCCAATCATCGAGGTACTCCGCCTTGCCGACGTAGATGACACGACGATCGAGCACCGAGGGGACAACGAAGGAGTCGATGGCGGCGAGGTGATTGGGGCACAGTACCGCGGGGCCCGTGATCGGCACACCGTCGACCCCGCTGACCTCGATTTTCCACAACAACCGGAACAGCGGGGCGATCAGTTTCTTGACCGGCCCCTGGTAGCGGCCGTACTTCAACGGTTCTTCGGTTCCGGTCACGGCCACCAGCATGGCACGGAGCGACCGGTTCAGTCGGCGGAACGCACGAAGGCGGAACGATCCAAGGTTGGCGGGCCGGCCTCAAGGTCGACCCCGAGCAACATGGCCGCCTCGGAGACACCCTGGCCAGTCTCGACGGTGGCGTCAATGGCAGCGATCGCCGCTGGGGTGTCGAGATCGTTGTCGAGGGCGGAGCGGACCTCGTCCAACGCACCGCTACCGGGGCCTGCGGCCAACCAGGCTTCCAACCTGGCGGCGGCGGTCGGCATGATCTGGTCGTTCCACTCCCACTCCTCGCGGTAATGGTGGGCGACGATGCCGAGGCGGATGGCCCTGGTGTCGTACTGCTCGCGCAGGTCGCTGACGAACACCAGGTTGCCCAACGACTTCGACATCTTCTCGCCGTCCATCCTGACCATGGCCTGGTGCATCCAGTGGCGGACCAGGGTCTGGCCGGTGGCGGCTTCGGACTGGGCCGCCTCGGATTCGTGGTGGGGGAAGATCAGGTCGGTTCCCCCACCGTGGAGATCGATCGTGGTGTCGAGCTCGCGAAGGGCGAGGGCGGAACACTCGATGTGCCAGCCAGGACGGCCCGGGCCCCATTTGGTCTCCCAGGCCGGTTCGCCCTCAGCCGAGGGCTGCCACAGGACAAAATCGAGGGGGTCACGCTTGTTGGGGTCGTCGGGATTGCCACCCCGCTCGGCGGCCAGGGCCAGCATGGTGTCGCGGTCATAACCGGAGATCTCCCCGAAACGGGGCCACGAGTTGACGTCGAAGTAGACCGCTCCCCCGGCTTCGTAGGCGTGTCCGTTCTCCAGGACCCTGCCGATGAAGCCGCGGATGTCGGCAATGGCCGAGGTGGCCCGGGGCTCACTCCAGCTGGGAATCATGCCCAGGGCCGCCATGTCGTCGTCGAATCGTGCCGTTTCCGCCGCCGCCAGATCCAGGTAGTGGATATCGAGTTCGCGGGCCTTGCGCAGCAGGTCGTCGTCGACATCGGTGACATTGCGCACACAGCGTGTCTCGTGGCCCATGTCACGCAAGCGGCGCTGCAACACGTCGTAGCCGACGTAGACCGCGGCATGCCCCAGGTGGGTCGCGTCGTAGGGGGTGATGCCACAGGTGTACATGGTGACAATTTCATCCGGCTCAAAGGCCACGATCGCTCGACGGGCGGTATCGAATAGCTTCATCACGACTGGTGAGAGTACTCCTGTTCCGGGCCCTCGGCCCACCTGGTCGATCTGGACACCAACAGTTTGGGCCGGGCTGTAACCATCACCAACCCAATAGAGTCTGATGACCATGGCCCTGCTTGACGGAAAGAAACTGTTGATTACCGGTGTCCTCACCGACGACTCCCTGGCCTTCGCGGTGGCGCAGATGGCCCAGCGGGAAGGGGCCGAGGTGGCCCTGACCGGCTTCGGACGGGGGATGCGGCTCACCACCAGAACCGCCCGCAAGCTCGACGTTGAACCGAGGATCTACGAACTCGACGTCGCCGACCCGGAGCACGCCGACGCTCTGCGCCAGACGCTGAGCGACGACTGGGGCACCCTCGATGGTGCCCTGCACTCGATCGGCTTCGCCCCCGCCACCTGCCTGGGCGACGACTTCTCCGCCCCCAGCTGGGACGACGTCTCGGTGGCTGTGCAGGTCTCGGCCTACTCGCTGCGGGTTTTGAGCGACATCGTCAGCCCACTGATGCCAAACGGCGGCTCCCTGGTCGGCCTGACCTTCGATGCCACCGTGGCCTGGCCCCTCTACAACTGGATGGGTATGGCCAAGGCGGCGCTCGAATCGCTCAACCGTTACCTGGCCCGTGAGCTCGGCCCCCAGGGCATCCGCTCAAACCTGGTGGCGGCAGGACCCATGAAGACGGTGGCGGCCAAGTCCATCCCCGGGTTCGAGGTGTTCGAGGAGGAGTGGGAGAAACGTGCCCCGTTGGGCTGGGACGTCAACGACGCCGACGGGGTCGCCCGATCCTGCGTAGCCCTGCTGTCGGACTGGTTCCCCCAAACCACTGGCTCGATCATCCACGTCGACGGCGGCTACCACGCCATGGGTGCCTAACGTGTCCCGGCCTCCGGCCGGGACCTGGAGTTTCGGCCAGAGGCCAAAACATCCCCCACATGAACGTGTCCCATCCCCCAAGCACGGACGTTTGGCCGAAGGCCAAACTCCAGGCGGCCGAAGGCCGCACCCGCACTAGTACTGGGCGCCGGAGCAGACGGCGGCGGTGTCAATGAAGGGGTTGATGGGATTGCCCCGCCCGCCGGGGTGGATCTCGAAGTGCAGGTGGGGGATGCCTGCCGCGTTGCCGTCGTCGCCGTTGTAGCCAATCACCTCGCCGGCGTTGACCTGACCCTTCTTGCCGAAAGCTGACATGTGGGTGCCGTAGAAGTAGTTCCCGTCGTCGCCGTAGAGCCGATAGGAGCGTCCACCAACGGCGTTGTCGAAGTGCTCGACCCGGCCACTGACCGGCGCCACCAGCTCAACCCCGCGGCTGGCCAGCATGTCGACCCCTTTGTGCCGTCGACCGCCCGAACGGGCAAAGCCCCAGGAGTCGATGAAGGAATGGGGGCCGTTGACCGGGCAGGTGTCGAGGTAGAAACCCTGCTTGCGACCCCGGGCCCGGGCCCGGTTTGAAGCCTGAACGGTGACGGTTGCTGCCAGATCCTGGAGGCGGCGTTCCTCCAGGTCGCCGAAAACAGCCAGTTCCTCGTTCAACTGGTCCTGCAGGCGTGTGACCTCCTGGTCGGCCTCGGCGGCACGTTCCTGGCGCAGGAGCAGGATCGACTCCTCGATATCCAGGTCCTTCTTCGACTTGCGGTAGACATCGAACTTCTCGGTCTCGGAACTGACCGCCGCACCTCCCAGGGCCGCGGCCCGCATGTTGGTGGTGAGATCGTCAACCCCGAACAGGCTGCCTCGGGGCACTTCGCTGTCCCGGTAGCCCTCGATGACGTTCTTCAGCGTCGCCTGACCCAGCACCGAGGTTTCATCACGGAGTTCGGAGGTGACCCGCGACGCAAAGCGTAGATCGCGATCGAACTGCTCGTGCCGTGAGCTGGCAACCCGCAGTTCCTTGGCCGTCAACGCGATCTGCACCTCCACCTGGTCCAGGTTGAGGGCAACCATCGAGCCCGTAGCCGGCCTGACGGCCTGGGTCAGACTCATCGTCGCCCGGGGGGCCGAGCCAGCCGGGGTAGTGGAGCCGACACCGGTCGCGAGTCCGGAGACCACGGCGACAAGGGCCAAGATGTACCTGCTTCGCACGAAACGCACGATAGCCAAAGCTAACGTTCGAGGGGTGGTTCTGTCGCCACCGCAACCGGAACTGGATGGTCGGCGGTGCTCGGCCGCAGCAGGGCACGTATCACTTCCTCGACGGAGATGACACCGACGGCCTGGCCGTTCTCGGTCACCACCGCGACCTGACGACGTACTTGTCTCATGGTCCGTAGAACCTCGATCAGGGAGCGTTCAGCCTTGACGATCGCCATCCGGCGCACCATCTCACCGGGGATGGGCGAGAGCCGCCGGGAGGGGTCAACTCGGAACAGATCCCGGGCGTGGATGTAACCGACAAGAGCGCTGTCGGGGCCGACGATGGGCACCCGGTCGCGGCCTGAGGACGTCACCAGTCGTTCCGCCTGGGCCGCGGTGGCTCCAAGTCGCAGCGTCGTCACGTCGCTCAATGGTCTGGCCACCCCGCCCACCTTCTGCTGGGCGAAATGCAGCGCTCCGCTCAGCAGCAGGGCCTCCTCGGCCTGGATGGTCCCCTCCTGGCCCGACTGGGAGACGATGGCAGCCAGTTCCGAGGCCGAGTGAGACATCACCAGTTCGTCCTTGGGTTCGACCCCAAGCAGGCGGCAACCGCCGTTTGCCATCCCGTTGAGCAGTTTAATGAAGGGGCGAAACAGCCACAGGAAGGCCCTGTACGGCAATACCAGCCGCCGGAGCGTGGTCTCGGGAGCGGCCAGGGCGATGTTCTTGGGGACCATCTCCCCCAACACCAGGTGGAGGAACACCACGATCGACAGGGCGGCAACCAGACCGATCAGCTCGGTGGGCGCCGGGTTGAACCTCGCGCCCAACAGGTTCTCGATCACGTTGGCGAACGCCGGTTCGCCAACGTGGCCCAGGCCCAGCGACGCCATGGTGATCCCCAACTGGGCCCCCGCCAACTGCATCGACAGATCCGACATGGAGGTCAGTGCGGCGGTCGAGGTCCGCCGTCCGGCCAGACGCCCGTTGGTGAACACCGACTGTTTCGCGGCCAGGATGGCGAACTCGTAGGCCACGTAGACCCCGTTGAGCACGATCAACACCGCTGTGGCCAGGAAGAACCAGGTCAGGGTGGTTCCGGAAAGGTGGGGCTGCGAACCGAGCAGCAAGGGGGCGGTGACGGCCCCGACGGTAATCGGGAGTACGCGTCCCATCAGTTCTGATCCGGTCCGGTGGGGGCTGGTGCCTGCACCTGGAGCGAGGCCACCCGTAGACCGTCCATCTCGGCCACCTCAATCCACCACCCGTCGTGGCTGAGCAGATCACCGGCGCTGGGAATCCGTCCCAGCTGTTCCAACACGAAGCCGGCAATGGTCTCGTAGTCACCGGAGGGAAGCTGCAGCCCGCTGAGGTCCGCCACCTCGTCGAGATGCAGGGTGCCGGCCAGCAGATGCACGCCGTCGGCCACTCCCTGGGTCAGGGGCTGGGCGTCGTCGTGCTCATCGTCGATCTCCCCCACCAGTTCCTCCAGCACATCCTCCAAGGTCAGGATTCCGGCCGTTCCCCCGTGCTCGTCGATCACCACCGCGATCGGCAGATCAGCCGCCCGCAAATCGTCAAGGATGTCAACCAGGTCCCGGGTCTCGGGAACGAACAGGGGCTGTCGCATGATGTGGCCGACCTCAACCTGGCTCCGCTGATTGACCGGGGTTTCGAAGATCCCGGTGATGGTGGCGATCCCGCGAATGTGGTCGAGGTCTCCCTCATAGACGGGGTAGAAACTGTGTTGAGACTCAGCAACCAACGCTGCCAGGTTCGACACCGTGCTCCTGACCTCGACGGCCGCGACGTGAACCCTGGGGGTAAGGGCGTCGGCCGCGGTCTTGGTGCCAAAGCGCAGGGTGCGGGTGAGGAGATTGTGGGATTCAGGGTCGAGGGCGCCGGAATCACCCGAGGTGCGGATCAGATGTGCCAACTCCTCGATGGAACGGTGGGTTTCCATCTCTTCACGGGGTTCGATCCCCACGAGCCCGATCATCCAGTTGGCTGACCCGTTGAACAGGTAGATCACCGGAGCCAGGGCACCGTGGACCACGGTCGCCACCGGCGACAGGGCCTGGGCCACCCCTTCAGGGTGTGAGATGGCGATGTTCTTTGGCACCAACTCCCCCACCACCATCTGAAACACGGTTGCCGCAAGCAGGGCGATGACGATGGAGATCGTCGAACCGGGTGAGCCGGTGACGCGCTCGACTGTCGGGTCAATGAGGCGACCGATGATCGGCTCGGCCAGAAAGCCAAGCACCAGACTGGTGATGGTGATGCCCAGCTGAGCGCCCGACAAGTGGAACGACAGGCGTTTGAGGGCCCGCACGGCACTGCGGGCGGGCCAGCGACCCTCGGTGGCCAACGCCTCCAGCTTGGAACGATCGGCGGCAATCAGAGAGAACTCGACGGCCACAAAAAGGCCGCTGGCGAGCACCAACAAGATGACGATGATGAGCCCAACGAGTATTGACATAAGGGGACGAACCGGGCTCCACTGTACTGCTCGTGGAGCAGCAGATCTTGACAGAAACGAACCCCGTGCTTGAGATGGACGGGGTCGGGGTGACCGTCGATGGTAGACCAATCCTCGCCGACATGACCTGGGCGGTTGCTCCAGGCCAGCACTGGGTGGTCGTCGGCCCCAACGGCGGAGGCAAGTCGACGCTGCTGCGGGTGGCCGCGCTGCTCCTGCATCCGACAACGGGAACGGTGCGGGCCCTCGACCACGAGCTGGGCAAGGTCGATGTTCGACCGCTCAAGGGCCGTATCGGTCTGTCGTCGGCGGAGTTGGCCGATCGGTTGCGGCCCGAACTGCAGGCAGAGTCCATCGTTCGTTGCGGTCGCTTCGGGGCCCTCGAACCGTGGTGGCACCACTATGAGCAGGCCGACCACGCCCGTGCCGAGGGGCTGCTGGCCCAGGTGGGGTTGGCGGGGTACGGCAGGCGCCGCTTCGCCACCTTGTCGAGTGGTGAGCGTCAACGGGTGCTGCTGGCCCGCACCCTGATGCCCGAACCTGACCTGATCCTGCTGGATGAGCCAACGGCCGGTCTCGATTTTGGTGGCCGCGAGGAACTGTTGGGGGCGCTGGATGCCCTGGCGGCCCGCTCGGACTCCCCACCAACGGTGACGGTGACCCACCGGGTGGAGGACATCGCCAAGACCACAACCCACCTGTTGGCCGTGGCCGATGGCAAAACGGTGGCCACGGGACCAATCGGGGCGACCCTCACCGGAGCCATGATGAGTCGCCTGTTCGGCCTTCGGGTTGAGGTCGGCCGCTCCGGAGGTCGTTGGACGGCCCGGACGGTGTGAACCTCAGTCCGAACCGGCGTCGTGACCGGCCGCGGCCCGTTCGCGCTCGGATGCCACCCACAGCAGCGGGTAAGGGTTGACCGGGTCGCCCCCGTTGGGGTGGATCTGAAGGTGAACATGGGGCGGCGTGCCAACGGCATTGCCCGTGGTGCCGACAAAACCAAGCACATCCCCGGCCTCGACCACCAGCCCCACGGCCATCTCGGGGACATAGGACTGCAGGTGGGCGTAGTACCAGTCGGCACCGCTTTCCCCCCGCATCCAGAAGGTCAGGCCACCCAGTCGGCCGCTCTTCACCCGGGTGATGACCCCCCGCTCGGCGGCCAGTAGGGGTGTGCCTGCCGGTGCAAAGAGGTCGATGCCCTCGTGCCAATGCTCATCGGGGGTACCCGGCATCCGGGGGAACCCGTAGGAGTCGATCAAGGGCACGTCGTAGGGCCAAGCCAGCGGGTAGACGACCCCGCTGATGTAGATGGCGCTCCCAGCCCGGAACGATTCGAGTTCGTTCTCAGCCTGGACCACGTCGGCCGCCGTGCCCTCGGCGACGGTGACCGCGCCGCGGATTCGACGGGCCGCCTGACGGGTCTCGTCGAGGGCCTTCAGCACCGACTGATCGAGCTGTCCACGGAGCCGGGTGTAGTTTTTGATGGCCAGCTCATCCTGGCCGAGAGCAACGTCGAGTAGGACCCGACGAGCCTGGATATCGAGAATCCCGTCATGGTCGGCGGCCTGGAGGGAGGCAATGGTGGCGGCGGCCGCAGCGTCGTTGGCCACAAAGGCGGCGATTGCCCGTTCCTGCAGGTCGGTCTCGGCCTGTGCCAGTTCGAGTACCGCCTCACGTCTTTCCCCCGACAGTGCAGCGCGGCGGCTTCGTGATTCCTTGTGCTCCAGGCGGGCCGAACGGGCGGACTCGACCGCCGCCTCGTGGTTGGCCGTGGCCGTTGCCACCTTGGCCTCCGCAGTCCGAACACTGCTCCAAAGGACCTCTTGCGGCTTGAACTCGGCCTGACCCGAATACGACCCGGAAGGCGGCACCGTCTCATCGGTTTCGGGCACTGACTCGGCCGGGGCCTCGTCGACCAGTACATCGGTTGTGGTGGTCGATTCGGGTAATGCCGGTTCCGGGGAGGTGGGCGCCGGGGATTCCGCCCCGAGAGCCGGATCGAGGTCCTGCCCGGTAGCCAGGGTTGGGTCCGGAGTCGAGGTTGGGCTCGAAGTAGGACTGGGGGTGGGGCTCGGCGGCGCCGTCGTCGTCTCACCATCGCTGGGGGCAACGCTGGACGTCGTCTGACCGGCGGCAGGGGTCGATGGGGTCACCAAGACTGCGGCCGTCAGACCGACGAGCATCGCTGAAACGACCCTGGACAGGGCGAAACGGCCGGGCTTCATGTCGCCCTCCATCGGCACCGGTGGCCCGGCTGTGAGGGCAAAGGAGGAAACGCGGTTCAGAGATGGTGGACGTCGCCCGCGCTGAGGGTGCGCACGGTTCCGTGGTGGTCGACGATCAGTTCACCGGTATCGGCGATTCCGGTGGCGGTGCCCTCCACCACCTCGATGGGAGTCTGGAACCGGACCGGGCGCCCGACGGTCACACAGCGCCGACGGTATGGCTCAAGAATCGCCGCCGGCCCGGCCTCGTCCGCCCGCCGCAGCCAACGCTCCAGCCCTCGCAGAACCTCAGCAACCAGGTCCCAACGCTCCACCGGCCGACCGGCCAGCTCGGTCAGGGTGGCCGCCCTGAGCCTGATCTCCTCGGGAGGTGGGGTCGACCAGGTGATGTTGAGCCCCATACCGACGACAACGGCCAGTTGTGGCGGCTTGGCCCCGGCCACCGTGGTGGCCTCAGCCAAGATGCCTGCCAGCTTGCGCTCCCCCAGTTCGGGAACAAGAACGTCGTTCGGCCATTTGAGGCCCACCCGACCGGCGAAGGGCCCAACCACCCCGAGTATCGCCTCAACTGCGTCGGTGACGGCCAGACCTGCCAGCAATGGCACGAGCGAGGCGTAGGACGGGTCGGGGCGGAGCAGGACCGACATCAACATGGCGTTTCCCGGCTCGTCATGCCAAGCCCGGGCCTGGCGACCCCGACCCGCGGTCTGGTGATCGGTCACCATTACCGACCCCTCTTTTTCTCCCTCCGACGCCCGTTGCAGCAACTCGGCGTTGGTCGATCCGACCTCGTCAAGGTGCTCAATGGAAAAAAACCTCGTACCTTCGGGGCCCTGTAGTTCACTTTCAGTGCTCATCTCGGCTAACCATAAGCGGGTGTCAATGGATCGATTGTTCAACAAGGTGCTCATTGCGAACCGGGGAGAGATCGCGGTTCGGGTGATTCGAGCGTGCCAGGAGCTGGGTATTCCCACCGTGGCCGTCTACTCCGAACTCGACCGGGACGCGCTCCATGTGCGCCTGGCCGACGAGGCGTTCGCCCTGGGCGGCCAGACCGCAGCCGAGAGCTACCTCAACACCGAAGTCATTCTCGACGTCATCGAACGCTCCGGGGCCGATGCGGTACATCCCGGCTACGGCTTCTTCAGCGAAAACGCCGACTTTGCCCGGGCCATCACCGACCGGGGGGTGACCTTCATCGGGCCACCACCCGATGCCATCGAGATCATGGGCGACAAGATCAGCGCCCGGGCCGCCGCCGACAAGGTGGGTGTGGCCAGCGTGCCCGGCAACACCGAGTTCATCACCAACCCGGACGACATCATCACCTTCGGCAACGGCCACGGCTGGCCGGTGGCCATCAAGGCCGCCTTCGGCGGCGGTGGACGCGGCATGAAGGTGGTCAAGTCCGCCGACGAGGCAGCAGGTGC
>Ga0316190_10000677_pt1 | contig 23866 bp, 17 predicted proteins | sample Eddworburrow2_MG_FD_204929 | JGI IMG/M metagenome (GOLD analysis project Ga0316190, IMG submission 204929) | Coastal sediment microbial communities from Maine, United States - Eddy worm burrow 2 | ecosystem: Environmental > Aquatic > Marine > Coastal > Sediment | place: USA: Maine | collected... | reverse complement strand
TCAGCATATCGCCAACTGGTTGCATCATGGCATCACCGATGCAGAGCAGGTGCGCGGTGTATTCGAAAAAATGGCGGGCGTGGTCGATCGGCAGAATGAAGATGACCCGTTGTACCGCAACATGGCCCCCAAGTTTGATCAGAGTATTGCATTTCAGGCCGCTCTCGACCTGGTCTTTAAAGGGCGCGAAACTGCCAACGGTTACACCGAGCCGGTACTGCATGCGCGCCGCCGTGAAGCCAAGGCCGCGCTACAAAATCAAGCCTGAACCCGGTATCAGGTTAATTCCCATCAGTATCTCTTGATTAGTAACCGGCGGCGTGGCCATCCTTACGCGGTTCGGAACCGCCGTGAAGCACGCCGTTTTCCCAGTCGATGACAATTGCCTGGCCGCCGCCCCAGGGTGACTCGGCCGGAACGACGTTGTGCCCCCGCGCAGATAATTCGACCCGTGCCGCTGCGGGCACGCCAGTTTCGACTTCTAGCACCCCGTCGTAAAGGAAGAATCGCGCCGCGTCCAGTGCCTGCTGAATATCCATGCCGTAGTCGATCCAGTTGGACAGGACATAGGCTTGCCCCATCGCCTGGTACTGGCCGCCCATGACGCCGAAGCTGAGTACCGGTTTATCCTGCCGGTAGACCATGGCGGGAATGATGGTATGCATGGGACGTTTGTTTGGCTCGATCTGGTTGAAGTGGCCTGCTTCGAGGCTAAATCCCGAACCCCGGTTTTGCAGGTTGATACCGGTTGATCCGGCGACGAGACCGCTGCCCCAGGAATCAAACACGCTGTTAATGAATGAACAGGCGTTGCGATCCTTATCCACCACGCTGAGGTAAACCGTGTCGCGGTGGTTCGGCAGCGCCGACTCGATCGGCTGGGCGAGTGCCTTGCCCAGGTTGATTCGCGCATACTGGGTTTGTGCGAAATCATCCGCTAGCATTTGCGCAACCGGAAGTTCATTAAATGCCGAGTCTCCAACGAAGCGGTCGCGTTCCGCCATGGCCAGGGCAAACGCCTCGCTGAAGAGCTGTATGTGGTCTGCACCCAGGTGAGGTAGTTTCGAGACATCGGTTTGCGCGAGGATGTTCAGCGCCATCAGGGCGGTAATACCCTGGCCGTTTGGCGGAATCTCGAACACGTCGTAACCGCGGTAGTTGGTGCTGATCGGATCAACCCATTCGGATTCGTGGTGGGCAAAATCATCCAGGCTGAATAAACCGTCCTGTGCCTCGCTGAAGCGCACGATCTCCGCGGCGATTTCACCACGGTAGAAACCGTCCCGACCCTGGCTGGCGATGGTGCGCAGGCTGCGTGCGAGGTCGGGTTGACGGTGAATCGTGCCTGCCGCCGGCGCCTTGCCATCAACCAGGTAGGCTTTGCTTGCTTCCGGCGTCGCTGCGAGCAGCGCCTCGCTCCCTTTCCAGTTGCCGGCGATAACGGGTGTGACGGCGTAACCCTGCTCGGCATAGTGAATCGCGGGCTGCAGCAGGCTTGCGAAATCGAGCTTGCCAAGTTTCTGATTCGCCTCGCACCAGGCATCGATCGCACCGGGTACCGTTACCGACAGGATGCCCTTTAGCGGCATGCTGTCAAAACCGCGGGCGCGAATCGTTGCCGCGGTGGCCGCAGCCGGGGCGCGACCGCTGCCGTTAAGCGCATGCAGTTTTCCGCTTGCCGCCTCGTGGTAAAGGATGAAGCAGTCGCCACCGATACCGGACGAATAGGTTTCGACAACCGACAGTACCGCGCTTGCCGCAATCGCGGCGTCGAGCGCGTTGCCGCCTTCGCGCATCACCTGCAGCGCGGCTTCGGTCGCCATCGGCTGACTGGTTGCGGCCATGGCTTCGGTAGACATTACCACCGAGCGGCCCGGGAGCTGATTGTTTCGCATTTGGTATTTCCTGAAAGATCCAATGAGTGACCAGACCGCGCATTATAACCCTTCAACCGCGTGCTCGAAATCCTTAAGCCGTATTTATGACAGTAATTTCAGCATTACGGGCGATGGCAATAGCACTTGAATTCTATGTTCGCATGGCACTTTCACTGACTGTTATACTGCCGGGCAAAGTTACTCGGGGATGAGCGTGAACGACAGAGCAAAGACCAGAAATGCGAGATCCAGCGGTCGGCGTCGCGGTGCTCGCTCCCGCGCACGGGAGCAGGTTGCAGCACCTGCTTTCATCAAGCGCGAGATTCCTTTTTACGAGTTTCTCGGCGAAGAGGGTATCGTCAAACTGGAAGAGCAGGCCGACTGGATCATCCAGGAAATCGGTCTCGAATTTCGCGACGATCCCAAAGCGCTTGAGATCTGGAAAGCGGCCGGGGCTGACGTCAAGGGCACCCGCGTGCGGCTCGATCGTGGTATGGCGCGGGAACTGTGTAAGACCGCGCCCGCAGAATTTACCCAGCATGCGCGTAATCCCGACAGAAACGTTCGCATCGGTGGTAACTCGCAGGTTTTCGCCCCGGTTTATGGTCCCCCGTTTGTGCGCGACCTCGAGGGCGGCCGGCGCTACGGCAGTTACGAGGATTTCGAGAAGCTGGTAAAAATCGTTTCGCAGCTGCCGAGTCTGCATCATTCCGGACTCGTGATTGTCGAACCCTGCGACCTGCCGGTATCAAAGCGACACCTCGATATGGTGTACGCGCACATGAAGTTCAATGACAAGCCGCACCTCGGTGCGATTACCGAGAAATCCCGCGCCCAGGATTCGGTGGATATGGCCAGGATTCTGCATGGTGAAGACTTCATGGAACAAAACTGCGTCATCATGGGCAACGTCAATACGAATTCCCCATTGCTGGTGGATAGAGTCGTCACCGAGGCGGCCCAGATTTACTGCGGCGCTAACCAGGGGCTGGTCGTCGCGCCCTTTATTCTGGGTGGTGCGATGGGACCGGTGACGACCGCTGCCTCGATCGCGCAGGCGTTTGCCGAAGCGATGATGGTGGGTGCCTTTACCCAGCTGGTACGACCGGGTGCGCCTTACGTCATGGGGAACTTCCTGTCTTCGATGAGTCTGCGTAGCGGTGCGCCGACTTTCGGCATGCCGGAACCGGTCATTTCAAATCTGGTCATCGGCCAGCTGGCACGACGTCTCGGGGTACCGCTGCGTTGTGGTGGTTCGCTGACCGCATCAAAGTTGCCTGATGCGCAGGCCGCCTATGAAAGTGCGGATTCGATGCTATCGACCGCGTTGGGCGGTGCCAATTTCGTATTGCATGCCGCGGGCTGGCTCGAGGGCGGTCTCTGCACCGGTTATGAAAAACTGGTCATGGATGCTGACCGCCTCGGCGCTTACCAGGTGATGCTGTCGGGTTTGCCGCTGGACGACAATGCGCTCGCCCGTGACGCCTATGCCGAAGTCGAACCGGCCGGGCACTTCCTCGGTTGCGCGCATACCATGGCAAACTATGAAACCGCCTATTACGACGCGCTATTGTCGGATAGCAACAATGTCGAGCAGTGGGAAGAGGATGGTGGCAAGGACATGGCCCAACGGGCCTACGAACGCTGGAACCAGTTACTGAAGGATTGCCCGGCACCGACTCTCGACCAGGCCAAAGACGAAGAACTTTGCGCCTATATCGATAAACGAAAATCAGAAATACCAGATGCCTGGTACTAGCAAATAGAGGTAGAAGATGGAATCACATGCGAAGGTAGTCATCATCGGCGGTGGCGTGGTTGGCTGTTCGATCCTGTTTCACCTGGCCCGCTTCGGCTGGCAGGATTGCGTACTGCTGGAACGCAACGAATTGACTTCGGGCTCATCCTGGCATGCGGCCGGACAGATTCATACGATATCGTCTGACCCCAATATTTCGCGCTTACAGGGTTACACAATCAAGCTTTACGAAGAACTAGAAGCACTTTCCGGGCAATCGGTGGGATTGCATAGTACCGGCGGCTTTTACCTGGCCTCGAACAAGGACTGGTACGACTACCTCAAGCGCGAACGCTCCAAGGCCCGCTACATGGGTCTGGACCAGGAATTCATTTCGCTTGAGGAAGTCGCCAGACTGCATCCGCTGATCGATCCGAAACGTTATATCGCGGCCCTGTGGGATCCACTCGATGGTGATATCGACCCATCCGGAGTGACCTATGCTTACGCCAAGGCGGCGAAGAAACTCGGCGCCAGCTACCATACCCATGCCGCGGTTATCGAAACCAACCAGCGAGCCGACGGTAGCTGGGACGTGGTCACCGCGAACGGTACGATCAATGCTGAGCATATCGTCAATGCCGGGGGGCTGTGGGCGCGTGAAGTCGGGCAATTGTCGGGCCTGAACCTGCCGGTGCAGCCGATGGAGCACCATTACCTGATCACCGAGGCGATCCCGCAGATCGAGGAGCGCGAGGAACGTTTACCTGCCGGCATCGATTACGAGGGTAATATGTATTTTCGCCAGGAAGGCCAGGGCATGTTGCTCGGCACTTACGAACCGGTGGCGACGCCGTGGTCGGTGAACGGCACCCCGCAGCACTTCGGTCATGAATTGCTCGAACCGCAACTCGACCACATCGCGGAACGTCTCGAACTTGGTTTCGAGCGCATTCCTGCGCTGGCCGAAGCCGGCATCAAGGATATGATCAACGGACCGTTTACCTTTGGTCCCGACGGCAACCCGATGATTGGACCGGTGCCGGGTATGCGCAATTACTGGGCAGCGGTCGGCGTTATGGCGGGTTTCTGTCAGGCTGGCGGGGTCGGTAAATGTCTGGCCGAATGGATGATTGAAGGTGAGCCCGAAATCGATGTCTGGGCGATGGATATCGCGCGTTTCGGCGACTATGCCTCCCCTGATTACGGCACCATCAAATCGACCGAAAATTACGAGCGGCGCTTCATCCTGACCTTCCCCAATGAAACCCTGCCCAAGGGGCGGGGCCAGCGCACCACCTCGATTTACGACCGGTTGACAGCGCAGGGCGCGGTGTGGGCGGATGGATTTGGCCTCGAACACGTCCTCTGGTTCGCGGACGGGCCTGAGGATGCGCATGAAGAACCGACCTTCCGGCGTTCACGTGCACACGATTACGTGGCGCGTGAAGTCAAAGCCGTGCGCGAAAATGTCGGCGTGGTCGAAATTGCGAATTTTGCCAAGCATTCGTTTAAGGGGCCCGATGCCCGTAAATTCCTTGATTACGTGATGGCGGGCAATGTTCCCGAAGTCGGCCGTATCAGCTTGAGTCCAATGCTGACCCACAAGGGTAAGCTCTACGGCGATTTGACTATCGCCTGCCTTGGCGAAACGGAATTCATCATCTTCGGTTCGGGCGCGGCGCAGGAAATGCATCGCCGCTGGTTCGAAAGCCATCTCGAAGGTTATGACCTGCGCTACCAGAACGAAAGCAGTCGCTATCACGGTCTGGGCCTGTCCGGACCGAAGTCACGCCAACTGCTAGCGCGGCTTTGCCGTGAAGATGTGTCCAACGAGGCACTCAAATTTCGCGATATCCGCAGAACTTTCGTCGCCGGGGTACCCGCGCTACTCACCCGTTTGTCGTTCTCGGGCGAGCTGGGTTATGAAATATATGTACAGCCCGAGTATCAGCTCAGGCTCTACCAGGCGATACTCGAGGCCGGCGCCGATCTCGGTCTGCGCCATTATGGAGCGCGCGCTTTAATGAGCATGCGCCTGGAAAAAAACTGGGGGGTGTGGACGCTCGATCTACGCCCGGATTTCACCGCGGCACAGTCGGGGATGGATGCTTTTATTAACTGGGAAAAGGATTTTATCGGTAAGCAGGCTGCCGTCAATGAACGTGACACCGGGCCCACAATCAAGCTGGTGACCATGACGATCGATACCGACGACATCGATGTATCCAACGATGAAGCAATCCTGAAGGATGGCGAGTGCGTCGGCTATATTACCTCGGGCGGCTATGCCCATCATTTGCAGAAATCGATGGCGCTCGGTTACGTGCCGAGTGATCTCGCGCATGCCGGTACCTCGTTTGAGGTTGAAATCAACGGTGACATGTATGCCGCGAAGATAATTGGCGCCGCGCTCTACGATCCAGCTGGAGAGAAAATGCGAGCCTGATCAAGCCGGCCCGCTCCGGTTGTGTGCAGCAGGTCCTGGTCTGTCAGCCGTTCGCCCAGTATCCCGGTTTTGTGAGATGAGTTAGAATTCCTCCGCGCAGACGCAGATGCTGGTAAACAGGAGTTAACCCGTCGCATGAAAATCAACCTGAAGAGTGGTTTGACGCTAGTTATCTTACTGGCAGTAGCGGGCGTCGTGTCGGCCTTGCTGGTTAAGAGCAGGTCGCCGCTAGAGCATAGCGCTGTCGAAATGCCGAGCAGGCTGGTGCAGGTTATCAGCGCACAGCAGATTCCCTTTCGCGCGCAGGTCACCGCCTATGGCAATGTCGAGCCCGCCATCACGCTGCACGGTATGGCGGAGGTGAGTGGCAAGATCAGTTATCTCCATCCAAACCTTAAAGCCGGTGAGACCATTCCTGCCGGAACCCTGGTAGCAAGAATCGACGCGGAAGATTATGAGCTGACCCTGAAGCAAACCCGGGAAGATTTGAAAGCAAGTCAATCGTTGCTGCAGGAACTCGACGAAGAGGAAAAATCAACCCGGCGTTCGCTTCAGCTTGCACAGAATAATCTCACCGTCGGAGAGTCCGAACTGGCCCGCATCCAGGATGTTTATAACAAGCAGCTGGTTGCCAAGTCTGCACTGGATGCGGAACAGCAAAGAACGATTCTGTTGCGCCGGCAGGTCGAAGATTTGCAGGGAAGGTTGAACAGTTACGCCAGTCGCAGGTCATCGATTGCCGCCCAGATCGCCCGCGCCGAACAGGAAGTGCAAAATCGCACCACGATTCTGGGACGTACCGAAATCACGTTACCCTTCGATGCCCGTATCGGTACAGTCAGTGTCGAGCAAAATGAATTCGTCAGCGTGGGATCGTTGCTGTTCGAGGCCATTGATCTCAAAGGCGTGGAAATCGTCGCGCAGTTACCGCTCGACTCGATGCGCAAGCTGGTCAGTCACATGGAAGGCGAGACCGAGGTGGCACGGCAAATCATCCTCACTGGAGGCCGCATCAACGACAGGCTGGGTCTCACTGCCCGGGTCAGACTGGTAAATGGCATGCCGGGAGCGAACTGGGAAGCGAGGGTGCTGCGCATCAGCGAGGCTATCGATGCAACCCGGCAAACCCTGGGGATTGTGGTGGGTGTCGATAATCCGTACCAGAAAATGATTCCGGGTAAACGTCCGCCGTTACTCAAGGGCATGTACACCGCGGTCGACCTGTTGGCCCCGGCCAGATCGGCAATGGTGATTCCGCGCAAGGCGCTTCACCAGGGACGGGTTTATCTCGCCAACGCTGAGGACAGGCTGGTGATCAGGCCGGTGGAAGTCCAGCTTACCCAGGGTGATATGGCTGTAATCCGTAGCGGTATCGAGGCTGGCGAGCGCGTAATCGTTACCGACCTGGTTCCGGTAATCGAGGGTATGCCACTGCAGGTCACTCTGGCCTCTCAGCTTGAAGCAGATCTGCTGCGTCGCGCTGGCGGGGAAGATAAATGATTCGTTATTTTGCGGCCCATCCTACGGCTGCAAATATACTCATGTTTGCGATCCTGTTGTTAGGTATCGCGGCGCTACCCAGCCTTGATAAGGAAACCTTCCCGGAAATAAAACTCTATAAGGTGCAGGTCACGGTTAACTATCCCGGCGCGAGCGCTGCTGAAGTCGAGGAAGGTATTTGTAACCGGCTCGAGGACAGTACCGATGGCATCAGTTTTCTCGAAGAACGCAGTTGCCAGGCACGTGATAACGTCGGCATCATGGTGCTCGATATGCAGGAGAGCGGCGATCTGCAGCAATTTATCGACGATGTCAATTCTGCGGTAGACGGGATTGACGATTTCCCTGACGATGCCGAGGAACCGGTAATCGACGAGCTGGGACGCACCTCGGCGGTTGTCAGCGTGGCGATTAACGCGAACCTGTCGCAGCCGGAACTGAAGGCGCTGGCCGAGTATTACCGTAATCGATTACTGGCATTGCCAGCTATTCCGATGGTCGATGTCAGTGGGTTTTCGACCCATGAACTCAGTGTTCGCGTGAAGGCCGAAACCTTGCGCCGTTATCGCCTGAGCATTCAGGATATTGCCGACCTGATTCAACAACAGGCGGTGGATTTACCGGCAGGAATCCTCGAAGCCGAGCGACGCTCGTACCAGATTCGGGTTGAAAACGAACGTCGCAGCGTTGAAGAGCTCTCCGACCTGGTGGTACTCAGCGATGTCAAGGGCGCACGTCTACGCCTGGGTGATATCGCCACGATCTCCGATGAGTTTACCGACGAGGAAGTGCGTGTCGAGCTCAATGGACAGCCTGCCGCGCTATTGCAGATCCGGAAAAATACTGGTGACGATACCCTTACCGTGTTTAACGCGGTGCAGGATTTCGTCGATGCAGAAAACAGCCTGTTGCCCGAATCGACGCGGCTCGTGATTACCCAGGATGCGGCATCTATCGTGTCCGATCGGCTGAGCCTGCTAATTCGTAACGGCTGGCAGGGGCTGTCGCTGGCAACGCTGGCGCTATTCCTGTTTTTCAGCTGGCGTTACACTTTCTGGGTCGCGCTGGGTTTGCCGATTTCATTTGTCGGCGGACTGATGGTGATGAGCGTGCTTGGTATTACCATTAACATGATTTCGATGGTCGCGTTGTTGATGGCGATCGGCATCCTGATGGACGATGCCATCGTCATCTCCGAGAGTATCGAAAACGAATTCCGCTCGGGGAAGCCGCCGCTGCAAGCGGCGGTGATCGGGATAGAGAAGGTTGGGCGCGGGGTGCTGTCATCTTTTGCCACATCGGCAATGTTGTTTGGTAGCCTGTTGTTTTTAAAGGGTGACATGGGCCAGGTAATGGGCGTGTTACCGGTAGTACTGTTATCAGTACTTACCATTAGCCTGGTGGAGGCTTTCCTGATTTTGCCACATCACCTGGTGCATTCACTGGGGCATCCTGATGAGCGGGGAACATCCGTTTGGCGCCAGCGCTTCGAGCAAAAATTTGATGCCTTGCGTGCCCGGGTCGGAGAGGCTGCAGATTTTGCGATCAAATATCGCTATCTGACGGTTGGTGCTGCGCTAGGGTTGTTTGTGATTACAATCAGTCTGTTTCCGGCCGGACTGATCAAGTTCAAGGCTTTTCCGGATCTCGAGGGCAACGTACTGGAAGCGCGTATTATCATGCCGCAGGGCACCCCGTTCGACCGGACCGAGGCCGTGGTGGCGAAGTTGATTGCCAGCTTGCGACAGGCGAGCGAGCAGCTACCGCCTGAAACAGCAGGCGAATTGATCAGGCATATCCAGGTTTTCTACAGTAACAATGCCGATGCCGGGGAAGAAGGCGCGCATCTCGCGACCATCAGTCTGGACTTGCTCGATTCGGAGAAGCGCAATACCTCGCTCAACGAGCTGCGACGGTTATGGCTGGAAACCACCGGGCCGATCGCCGATGTGGTATCAGTGCAGTTCAAGGAACCCAGGTTGGGTCCGGCGGGGCAGGCGATTTCGATACGCCTGCAGCACGACGATTTGCAACTATTGTCCAGCGCCTCCTGGGAATTACAGACCTGGCTGAATGGCTATCCCGGGGTTTCCAACGTGATGGACGATTTGCGCCAGGGCAAGCCTCAGTTCACGGTCAGCCTGCGGCCGGGCTCGCTGGTTTCCGGACTCAACGCGCGGCAACTGGCGCAACAGTTGCGGGCCGCCTACCAGGGCGTAAAGGTAGATGATATTTACCGTGGTCGGGAAGCCTATGAAATCAACGTCAGGCTTGATACCGATCGTGAAAATGCGCTGCGCGATTTCGAACAGCTCAGCCTGTTTAACAACCAGGGAGTCGATATACCGTTAAACGCGATTGCCAGTATCGAAGAGAAACGGGAATTCTCGCGCATCACTCGTATCGATCATCAGCGCACCGTTACCATTTCAGGCGATATCGATGCCGATATCGCAAACACCAATGAAATCATCGGTGATACTCGGGAACGATTTCTTCAAGGTTTGCAGCAACGCTATCCCGGGATGTATGTCAGCCTGGAAGGCGAGGTTAAAAATAGCCAGGAAACCAATACTTCAGTATTGACGGGGTTCATGCTCGGTATCTGTGGGGTCTATTTCCTGCTCAGCTTCCAGTTCAGGAACTATCGCGAGCCGCTGGTCGTGCTGATGAATATTCCACTGGCGCTGATCGGCGTGGTCTGGGGCCATAAGTTTATGGGGCTGGATATCACCATGCCGAGCATGATCGGGTTTGTATCGCTGGCCGGAGTTGTCGTCAACGATTCGATCCTGCTGGTGGAATTTGTCAAGCGGCGTTGCCTGGAAGGCATGGTGTTACACGATGCTGCCGGGCAGGCGGTACGCGATCGCTTTCGCGCTATTTTTCTGACCTCGATTACGACCATAGCCGGCATGCTGCCTTTGCTTGCGGAAACCAGTTTGCAGGCCCAGGTATTGATACCGCTGGTCGCGAGCGTGGTGTTTGGCATGATTTCGTCGACCCTGTTGTTGTTGCTGGTTTTGCCCGCAACTTACGCGATCATGGAGGACCTGGGAGTTCGTGCAAACGATGAAAAAGAAATGGTGTTGTTCGAGCGATCCGGGGTTTAGCCTGGCGGATTAGCATTCCGGGTCGGCCTGCCCTGATCGGAGAACTGTGTAAAAGTTACCGACCGGTGGCGAAATCATCGACCGTAAAACCGATAACCAGCTGATTTATGATTGTCCTAACGATTTTATAACTTCCGCGGTTCGGGGATAGATGCCACGCCAGGCGTGAAATGCCGCAGCGGCCTGCTCCACCAGCATGCCCCGACCATCGAAGGCCTGTTTGACCCCGCGAGCCTGCGCCCAGTCGACGAACGCGGTTGCCCTGCTGATGTTGTACATCATGTCATAACAAACCGAATTTTCGCTCAACACGCTGTCTGCAATCGGTGGGACCTGGTTGCTCAGGCCTGCGGCAGTAGCGTTGATAATCAGGTCGTAGCTTGCCGACCCGAGGGATTCATATGCTAGAGCACGGATTTCACCAAGTTTTTCGAAATCCTGAGCCAGGGTGACTGCTTTTTGCGGGGTCCGGTTGGCAATCGTGAGGCGATCCGGTGACAGCGCCAGGATTGGGCCGAGTACTCCACGCACCGCCCCACCGGCACCGAGTAGCAGAATTTTCTGCCCCTCGATGGTGACGCCTAAATTGTCCACCAGGTCACGTGTCAGGCCCACACCATCGGTATTGTCGCCAGCGACATTGCCATCAGCCAGGAAACTCAGCGTATTAACGGCGCCGGCATCCTGTGCCCGCGTGCTCAAGTGATCGCAAAGCTCCCAGGCCTCGCGCTTGAAAGGAACCGTGACATTTACACCGCTAAACCCCTTTTGCTGTAGATCACGAATTCCGTTTGCAAACGAGTCGACTGGAATCTCGATGGCTTCATAACTGATTTTTTGCGCGGTTTGCGCGGCGAAGCTGGCGTGAATTCGGGGTGACAGGCTGTGTGCAACCGGATTACCAACCACGGCATAGCGATCGACCTGGTCGGCCGGGGCCATTATTCTTCCTGCAACCAGGCGGCCGCTGATTTCGCATAATAGGTCAAAATACCATTGGCGCCCGCACGTTTTATCGACAATAGCGCCTCCAGTGCACAGGCCTTTTCATCGATCCATCCATTCTGCCCCGCCGCCTTGAGCATCGCGTATTCGCCGCTGACCTGGTAGACGAAAGTCGGGAACTGTAGTTCTTCGCTGACCCGTCGCACGATGTCGAGGTAGGGGAGACCTGGTTTGATCATGATCATATCGGCACCTTCGTCGATATCGAGGGCGACCTCGTGCAGTGCTTCGTTGCTATTGCCCGGATCCATCTGGTAAGTATATTTGTCACCGCCGGCGAGATTGCCGGCCGATCCCACTGCATCGCGAAACGGGCCATAGAAACTGGAGGCATACTTGGCCGCGTAGGCGAGGATTCGAGTGTTCAGGTGACCGTTTGATTCCAGTGCTTCGCGAATTGCACCGATACGGCCATCCATCATGTCGGAGGGTGCCACCACATCGGCTCCTGCAGCCGCATGCGACAGTGCCTGCTTGACCAGTACCTCGATGGTTGCATCGTTGGTGACATAACCGGTATCGTCCAGCAGCCCATCCTGGCCATGGCTGGTGTAGGGGTCTAGCGCGACATCAGTAATTACCCCGAGTTCGGGCTGAGCAGCTTTAAGTGCCTGCACCGCGCGCTGGATCAGGCCCTGTGGATTCCATGCTTCATCGGCGCTGTCGCTCTTGCCCGACTCACCTACTACCGGGAACAGGGCTATCGCCGGTATCCCGAGGCGGCAAATTTCATTCGCCTCTTCGAGCAACAGGTCGATGCTGACGCGTTCGATGCCGGGCATCGATTCGACCGCCTGGCGCTGTTGCTCTCCATCGACGACGAACATCGGATAGATTAAATCGCTGGCGCTTAAACAATGCTCACGCATCAGGCGCCTGGAAAATTCGTTTCGACGCATGCGCCGTTTGCGGGTATAGGGGTATATGGACACGCTTTTGTCTCTGTTGTATTAGATTACGCCAAATATCGCACAAATCGCGTCAAGGGGACAGGTGGCGGCAGGGTTCATAATGATGCGATAGTTCAAAACGGTAAATTACACATTGCGCACCAGCCAGCGAACCAGGTCTGTCCACAGGTGGCGGATTTGCTGATTGGTCGGCATGATCCCGGCGTGTGGTAACTCCAGGGTCACTACCGGGACACCGAGATAAATCCCGGCATAGTTGCCAAGCGATCCCGGGTAGGTACCCATCAGGTTTTTATGCAAATAGCCGATGCGTCTGGGTGCGTTGTTGCGGTCAGGTGCATCGTAGTCTACCAGTGAATAAGGCGCATGCACTGCGATTACGACATCAGGTTTGAAGGTGTCGATTTCCTCGGACAACCAGTTAGTTTCGGGTTCGCTGAGCGGGTAGGGTCCCGGGTAGCGACGCAGGTTTTCATAGGTTTTCTCTCTCCAGTAATCGAGCGCCGCCCCATTATGGCTGTCGGGCGTCGCAAAGTTACGGTTCAGGTCGACCCCATTTGCATTAGTACGGCGTTGTTCGGGGCGCAGTGCGCCGTCAGGATTCATCAACGGATTAATGCGCCAGTGAAACAAACCTGAATGGTGTTTCTCGAGAGTATGCATCCATTTGAATACGATGCTGATCGATGAGAGTTCGTCTCCGTGCGTACCACCGACGAGAAGAATACGTCCCTGTGGCTCGCGATTGTGGAGTGGTGGGTATTCCTTGATTAGCAATGGGAAGCCGTCAACCGAGGTATGGCCGCTTGGCGTCATGCCGAGATCTGAACATTCCTGGTAATCGACGCTTGCGAGTTTGCCGGAGATTTTTCGGCAGGCAGAATCTGCTGATTCAGACGCGGTCACGAGACAGCTCAACAGGACAGCTCCGAGCAATATAACGAGGCGCAGGCTAGTCATCATAGGTTACTGTTTTGAGGTTTTTAATTTTGCTTATGTCGCCGTTGGGGTAGGCTCGATTGAGCAAGCGCAATATATTTACCGCCTCGTATTCGATCGCACTTTGCTCTGCCAGGGTTTCAAAACTCTGGAATTTGCTGCTGACGATCTGCAGTCGAGGCACCTCGGTGGCGTCGATTTGCGCCTGGCTGAGCCGACGGAAACTTTGATTGATGCCAAGCAAAGCCCTTTCGGTTTCGGCGAACTTATCTGCTGCCGAGGTACCCAGCAGGGTTAGGGCCAGAGAATTATCGAGTGCGATCGCGCCAATCCGGGCCGGTTGCTCGTCACCATCGCGTGGTTTAGCCATGATGTTGGCGCTAACCCCGTTTTTATTCTTGCTGACCTCGAGCTCTTTATTGTTACTCATTCGCTTTAGCAGGCCTTCCAGTGACTCGTCTTTTTCCAGGCTGGTCACTCCGATCTGAACTATTGCGCCGCCTTGCGGATTTTTGGCCTGCAGAAATTCGGGGTAGTTGTTGGCTTCCCAGGTTTCGGGTAGCTGCAGGGAAAAGGCGAGTTCGGGATGAGTGAACAGATTATTGGCGAGTATTCCCTGCTTGATGCTGGGCCCCCACATCATACCGTCGATCTTGCCGAAATAACCTGACTGGTCACTATCGCGATAGGTCTGTACGGAAAGATTCCTGGCGGCGCGTACCACGGTCTTGAGACGGTCATCGTTACGCGGGTGGGTAGAATATACGCCGTGATAAACATTGGGGTCTCGATTTTCTTTTTTTGCCAGCGCCTGTTCGTAAACCTCCTGGTCTTTGAGGACGCCAATGACTTCAAGCATGATTTCGGGGTCGTAACCGCTCAGGTGCAGATATTCGGCACCGAGGCGATCGGCTTCAAGTTCATGCTCGCGGCCGTAACCGCGTATCATCCCGGTCCCAAGCTGGTTACTGAGATCCCCCAGTCCGGACTGGCCGGTGGTGGCGGTAATCAACACGCTAAGCAGGGTCGACGCCATCTGGCCGGATTGCTGGCGTACCGAGTGGCGCGCGGTAACATGTCCGATTTCATGTCCCAGCACACCGGCAAGTTCGGCCCTTGAGTCGAGGTAGGCCATGATACCGCGCGTGATGTAGACATAACCACCCGGTAAGGCAAATGCGTTGATATCGGGAGAGTCCAGCACCGTGAAGGTAAAATTGAGGTGCGCGCGATGGCTCCTGCTAGCCAGCTCCTGACCGATACCATTCACATATTGTTGTAATTCGGGGTCATCATAGACGCCATAGGCGGTAATAATTTGTTGGTGGAAGCTGCGCCCCTGCCTGATTTCCTCGTTTTCCGAGACGAGCGTGAAATCACTTTTACCGGTCACCGGGTTGGTCGCACAGGCGCTGAGTGTGAGACTCAGTATAAGAAACAGGGTGCTGGCGAACTTCATGGGTTGATTATTGGGTGATGCAATGCTTTATTCAAGGCAAAAAAAAGGGTGCCCTGGCACCCTTTCTGGATATTGCTAAAAATTACTTACCGTAGCGCTGACGGAACTTGTCGACCTGTTTTGCGGTTTGCAGGATGTGTTGCTTACCAGTATAGAAGGGGTGCGACTGGCTCGAAATCTCAAGCTTTAGCAAAGGATATTCATTGCCGTCTTCCCAGGTGATGGTTTCCCTGGTGGGTACGGTGGACTTCGTCAGGATAGAAAAATCTGACGAGATATCCTGGAATACGACGTCTCTATAATCGGGATGAATGTCTTGTTTCATGGTGCCACTTCTATGGGTCGAGCGCTAAAGGGCGCGAATTTTCACCTTTTAGAGGGCAAAGTGCAAGTGTTTTTTAGTTGATTTTAGTCATTTCGAGAGCTCATTTAGGAATCAAACTTAAAGTATTTTATAACCAAAATCTCATAATGCCTTGAGCCTATTGTGAGCGCCAATTTTATCCACAAAAACTGTGGATAACTTTGTGTATAACTTAAGTAGGAATTACGCAAAGCCTGTAAAACGCTGGGTTTCTGTTAGATTAGTCACTTTTTGACCAACTTAAAAAGATATAATAATCAATGACTTAGGAAACCCGGTTTTTGACCGTAAAAAAAATCAGAAAGCGCTTGACATTTTTGGCGCCAATAATTCAGTTGTGAGTAATTTTCCCGGAAGATTCAAAAAATGGCCTTCTTTTTGCATCGTGCAGTTGTAGAAAAAGCGCCTGCAAGTCGTTTAAATGACAAAACCCAAGCTCTGTGGGGACTATTTTTACGCCATCGAAGTCGATCAAACCCTTATCACGTGCCTGTTCCAGCCCGGGTAACAGCGAATTTAATGATAAACCGGTATTGTCGCGGAACAGGCTGGTATCGAATCCATGTTTGAGCCGCAACGCATTGAGCATGAATTCAAACACCAGGTCATCTTCATCCAGTACAGTTTCACTTGAGATGCGGTCACTGCCAGGCCGTTCGAGGTAGGCGCGCGGTTGACGCTGGCGTACCCGGCGTAGCACCCGGTTTTCGCCGCCAAGGGTAATCTTGCCATGTGCCCCCGCGCCGATGCCGAGGTAATCACCGAAGTGCCAGTAGTTTAAATTGTGTTTGCATTCACGTTTATCCAGGCCATAGGCTGAAACTTCGTATTGATCATAACCATGCCTGGCCAGCAGCACCTGGCAGTCGTTCTGTTGCTCCCAGCATAGATCATCGTCCGGCATACTTGCTGGCGGGTGGTGATGAAACAGCGTGTTGGGTTCGAGCGTCAATTGATAGAGTGATATGTGTTCCGGCCCGAGCGCTATCGCCTGCTCCAGATCGTTACTCGCGTCGGCCAGGCTTTGCGCCGGCAGGCCGAACATCAGATCGAGGTTGATATTATCGAACCCGGCCCTGCGCGCGATTGCAAATGCACGCGCGGCTTGCTCGGCGTTGTGCACGCGACCGAGCGTTTTCAGGTGTTGATCGTTGAAACTCTGCACCCCGATCGACAGTCGATTGACGCCGGCTTCACGGTAGCCCTGGTAATTTTCTGCATCGGCGCTGCCCGGATTTGATTCCATCGTTATTTCGATTGCAGGAGCGATATTCAGCAATGAACGCAGTCCCGAAAACAGCTGCTCGATGGCGGCAGCCGAGAATAGCGAAGGTGTACCGCCACCAATGAATATAGAATCGATGCCGCGACCCCATATCAGTGGCAAATCCTGTTCGAGATCTTCGAGCAATGCCTCGATATAGGCCTGTTCAGGAATTGAGTCGGCCTGGTGGGAATTAAAATCGCAGTAGGGACATTTTTGTTCGCACCAGGGCAGGTGGATGTAAAGACCGAGCGGAGGGTTGCTGCTAAACATTCTGCTCGTTCAGTTTACGTTTCAACTCCGCCAGCGCCGCTCCACGATGGCTGAGCCGGTTCTTTTCACTGGCACTCAGTTGCGCGCTGGTGCATCCCCGGTCGGGCAGAAAGAAGTAAGGATCGTAGCCGAAACCTCCATCTCCGGCCGGCTCCAGCTGGATCATGCCTTCCCAGCTGCCCTCACAGATCAATGGTGATGGGTCTGCGGCATGGCGCATCAATACAATTACCGCGCGATACCGGGCAGTGCGCTGTGCCGGTGGGACATCGCGTAATTTTTCCACCAGTAAGGCATTGTTGGCAGCATCATCAGCATCGGCGCCGGAAAAACGAGCGCTGTATACCCCCGGTGCCCCGTCGAGCGCGTCGACCTCGATACCGGAATCGTCGGCCAGCGCCGGTAAACCGGTAAGCGCGGCGGCGTGACGGGCCTTGATGATCGCGTTTTCGACGAAAGTGGTACCGGTCTCGGCGACCTCGTCCACATCGAATTCAGACTGGGCATGCAACTGGTAGCCGAGTTCGCCGAGGATTGCCGATAACTCGCGCAATTTGCCAGGGTTTCCCGATGCCAGCACCAGTTGTTTCATGCGTTTGTCTGGAAGTCGAAAATACGTGTTATGCCAGTGCGCGCCAGTGCCAGCATGCTATTCAACTCATGGTCTGTAAAAGCCTCGGCTTCGGCAGTGCCCTGGACTTCGATAAAGCCGCCCCGATTGTTCATCACTACATTCATGTCGGTGTCCGCGGTGGAATCTTCGGCATAGTCGAGATCGAGAACCGGTTCGCCCCGGTAAATGCCCACTGATACAGCTGCTACCTGGCATTCGATCGGGTTCTGCTCGAGATCACCAGCATCGATCAATCCCTGGACCGCATCGGACAGCGCCACCCAGGCGCCTGAAATTGATGCGGTGCGGGTGCCGCCATCGGCCTGGATGACATCGCAATCCACGGTAATAGTGCGCTCGCCCAGTTTTCCAGTATTGATACTGGCACGCAGCGCTCTACCGATCAGGCGCTGTATTTCCATGGTGCGTCCTCCCTGGCGTCCACTGCTGGCTTCGCGGCGCATGCGTTTGCCGGTGGAACGCGGCAGCATGCCGTACTCCGCGGTCACCCAGCCGCTACCCTTGCCGCGTAAAAAGCCGGGCACCGAATTTTCAATCGAAGCGGTGCAAATGACGCGGGTATCGCCGAACTCGATCAACACCGAGCCGTCGGCGTGCTTGATGTAGTTACGCGTAATCTTGACTGGTCTTAACTCATCCACTGCACGAGCACTGGGTCGCATTATTGGTTGTCTCCATAAAAATGAGCGGCAAGTATACTCGTCAGAAAGAAGGCCGTCCCCAAGAATTGATGCATGATGCCAGACGCTGCTTAAGCGAATGCGTAAAATAGGCTATGATGCCGCTTGAAACTACTTTCGAGAATGACGCTGTGATACGAAGCATGACCGGCTTTGCCCGGGTACAGGAAAGCAATGATGCAGGATCAGTAATCTGGGAGCTACGCTCGGTTAATCATCGTTACCTGGAGACTGGCATCAAACTGCCGGAAGACTTCAGGCAACTCGAGCCCGAGGTACGCAAGCTGGTGGCGAAATACCTGACACGTGGCAAAGTCGACCTGGGTCTGCGCTATAAGCTTGATCAGCAACCGCAGGCCGACATAGCCCTGAATCCGGAAATCGTGATAAGCCTGCGCAAGGTAGAGCAGCAGGTACTTGATATAGTGCATGAAGGCAGCAAGTTGTCGGTCTCCGATATCCTTGCCTGGCCCGGTGTGATCAGCGACGTCGAGCGTGATTTGTCTGCGCTCGATGAGCTCGCGATAGTCTGCCTCAAGGCAGCACTCAAACAGTTACAGCAGGGTCGCGAAGCCGAGGGTAAGGCGCTCGAGGAATTGATCCGCAGTCGTTGTGCACAGGTCAGCGATATTGTTGGTGAAGTGCGCAAGCACCGCCCGGAAATTGTCGCGGCCCTGCGTGAAAAATGGGAATCCAGTCTTGATGAAAAACTGAAGCAGTGGCGTGAAACAGCGAACGAAAATCGTCTCGAGCAGGAACTGGTTATGCTGGCGCAAAAACTGGATGTTGAAGAGGAGCTCGACCGGCTCGATACTCATGTGGCGGAGGTTCTAAACGTACTCGATCGCAATGAAGCGGTTGGCCGCCGGCTCGACTTCCTGATGCAGGAACTTAACCGTGAAGCCAACACGCTGGGATCAAAATCTCAGGATAGCCTGACCACCCAGCTCGCGGTTGATCTCAAGGTATTGATCGAACAAATGCGCGAACAGGTGCAGAACATCGAGTAACGCGAGCCTGGCTTATGAAACTCAATATCTCGAATTTCAGCGTGATCCTGGTAACGGGTCTAAGTCTGCTGATGTTCATTCTGTGGAGCCTGTCGCTAATGGTTCTGGTCGATCGGCAGAACCAGCAAACTGCGGTAACCGTGCAGCAGAATCTGCATGCTCAGATCCTGCAGCTTCAACAAAAGCAGCAACTATGGCTGCAGTCGCAGTATTACCTGCTCAACACGCTGGCGAAATCGCCTGCCGGCAAGCACAATTTCCAGTCTTTTCTCTGGGATTACTACCAGCGTAATCCAAGCATCTGGGCGGTCAACCTGGTGCAATTCGATCAACAGGGTCAGCCAGTTTCCAGATCGAAAAAACCCGGTTGCCTGCAGCCTGGGCAGATGCTTCGGCAGGATTTCGATGATTACCTGGTGCCACGGATATCGAGTTGCCGTATCGACGATAAAGCCTTACTCGAAATTGCGGGGCCCGTTACGACCGCCGACAACGCGGCAGTGCTGCTAGTGAGCATGGACTATTTCGATTTTCTCAATGAGTTTTCATTCCTGTCCGGGCGCAGGCTGCAGCATGCCGCCGATACCCAGCAAGGCATTCAGTACCAGGAATTCAGCGCTAGCGGTAATCGTGGTAAGCAGATAATTATCCCGGTCGGGGAAACAGATGCCGTGGCTGGTGAACTGCATCTGGAACTGAACCCGATATCTTTCTGGGAACTTTTCGAACGGCAGGCTTCGGTCGTGTTGTTGATACTGCTATGTGCTGCAGTCCTGGTACTGGCGTTATTACACCTGAATCTTATCAGGCCGTTGCAGGAACTGGCGGAGAAAATGCGGCGTGCCGCGAAAAGCCAACAGGACAGCGATACCGGTACTGCCAGTGAAATAAGGCCTGGGTTGAAAGTAATGGGCGAGTACTTCAAGGTGCTGCAAAAAATGGCCAAGCGTGATCCGGTGACCGGTCTTAACAATCGGGTCATTTTTGAAGACCGGCTGTCGCAGGCGATACTCGAAGGCAAGCGCAATGGACGGAAATATGCGCTGATCATGATAGATATTCACGGTCTGGATGATTTCGTGCAGCAACGCGGTCAGTACATTGTAGATGCACTGCTCAGGCAAATAGGCGAAGGCCTGCGTGAATCTTTACGCGAGAGTGATCAAGTCGCCCGTTTTGAAAGAAACCTGTTTGCGATATTGCTGGAAGTGCAGCAGCGGGATCAACTCAATACACTGGTCGAAAAAATTTACCTGGCGATTACGCGGCACTACCAGATCCACGGGCGTGAGTTTGTGTTAAGCGCCTTTTTCGGTATTGCGCTTTATCCTGATCATGCGGTTGACGCCGCTGGCCTGTACCAGAATGCCAGTAGCGCCCTGGTTGGGGCGAAGAGCAGCGATTGGCCCATCCAGTTCTTCCGCGATGCCGATGAGACAGCTGACACGTCCGGATTTACGATGATTCAGGAGCTGCGTCGCGCGATCGACCACGATGAACTCAAGCTTGTTTTTCAGCCGGTGGTCGATCTGCAGAGCTATGCCACCGTTTACCTCGAAGCCCTGTTGCGCTGGAAGGACCCGGACAAGCACGATGTCTCGATCGATCAAACCATTCGTCTGGCCGAACAAAATCAGTTGATTAAACCGCTAACCAACTGGATTTTCGAATCAGCCTGTCAATTTATTAGCCAATCTGACCTGGGTGACATAGCGGTCGGCATCAATTTGTCGATGATTGATTTGCATGACCGTCGTCTGCCTGAACGTATCGAAACTTGTTTAAAGCAGTACCAGATCAAACCCGCGCAGATCGTTATCGAGATCACCGAGGGGCAGATTATGCAGGAACCCGGCGAAGTGATCGAAGTTCTCTCGCATCTCGGCGTGATGGGTCTGTCATTGTCGATAGATGATTTCGGAACCGGCCAGGCCTCGCTGACATACCTGAAAGAGTTACCTGTTGAAAAGCTCAAGATCGACCAGTCGTTCGTACGCGATATCGTCAGCAATCCGGATGATCAGTTGATCGTCAGGGCGACCATTGAGCTCGCGCATACCCTTGATTTGAAAGTCGTTGCCGAAGGCGTCGAAACGCTTGCGGTTTTCGATTTGCTCGCTGAAATGAATTGCGACCACGTGCAGGGTTACTACATTAGCCACCCGCTAGAGGTCGAGCAGGTCGCTAGCTGGTTCGAAACCTCCGTCAGACCAGACCTTGTTCAGAAAGGCAGGTAATTCCATCGCCCACGATGACGTGATCGAGTACGCGAATATCAACCAGTCCGAGTGCTTTTCGTAGACGCTCAGTGATGCGGATGTCGGCCTGGCTTGCTTCGCAGACGCCCGACGGGTGGTTATGTGCGAGAATGACTGCAGCGGCATTGTCGGCCAGTGCCTGTTTTACCACTTCACGTGGATAGACGCTGGCACCGTCAATGGTGCCGCGAAATAATTCCCGGAACGCAATCACGCGATTACGATTATCTAGCATCAGGCAGGCGAATACTTCGTAGTCATAGTCGCGCAGACGTGCACGCAGATAATCCGTGGTTTTTGTCGGATTGGTCAGGCAATCCTCGTGCTCGAGGTTTTCCGCAAAATGTCGCCCCGCGATTTCGAGTGCCGCCTGTAACTGCACGAATTTGGCCAGCCCCAGGCCTTTACCTGCGCAGAAACTTTTTATGTCGGCAGCGAAGATTTTGCGTAACGAGCCATAGTCGAGCAAAAGTTGCCGCGCGAGGTCGACTGCGGAGCTACCGGCTACACCGGTACGCAGAAAAATCGACAATAGTTCGGCATCTGAGAGCGCCTTTGCGCCTCGAGTAATGAGTTTTTCACGGGGTCTTTCGGCACTGGGCCAATCTGAGATTGCCATGGGTATTCCTTTACCTGTTGTTCTCAAGCGCTAAAATAGAACAAATGCAAACACTCATCAACAAGAAAATTTTACTCGGGGTTACCGGCGGTATCGCCGCCTACAAGGCCGCCGAGCTGCTGCGCCTGTTGATCAAGGCGGGCGCCGAGGTGCGCGTGGTGATGACGCCGTCGGCGCAGGAATTTGTGCAGCCCCTGACCTACCAGGCGCTTAGTGGTCATCGGGTTTACAGCGACCTGTTCGATGCCGAAGCCGACTCGGCGATGGATCACATTGAACTCGCGCGCTGGTGTGACCTGTTGCTGGTAGCGCCGGCGTCGGCAAATTTTCTCGGTAAATTGAATGCTGGCTATGCCGATAACCTGCTGCTGACATTGTGCCTCGCGAGCAAGCAGTCGGTTGCGGTAGCACCGGCGATGAATCAGCAAATGTTCGCTAATGCGGCGACCCGGGACAATATAAATCAACTTGGCGCCCGCAATGTGCTGGTGTGGGGGCCGGCCGATGGTGAGCAGGCCTGTGGAGATGTCGGTCCGGGACGCATGCTTGAACCCGGGCAACTGGTAAATAAGGTTGCGCAGCATTTTATGCCCGGAAAACTCGATGGGGTAGCATTATTGCTGACCGCGGGTCCGACGCGGGAAGCCATTGACCCGGTGCGTTATATTAGCAATCGCAGTTCGGGCAAGATGGGCTATGCCCTCGCCGAGGCCGCGCTGAAAGAGGGCGCAAGCGTAACCCTGGTCAGTGGCCCGGTAGCTTTAGCAGCACCACAAGGTGTGCAACTGGTAGCGGTTGAGTCGGCGCAGCAAATGTATGACGCGGTGATGCGGCAGGCAATACTGAGCGATATTTTTATTGCCTGCGCCGCGGTTGCAGATTACCGGGTGGATCAGACTGCAGACCATAAAATCAAAAAATCGGCAGACTCGATGTCGCTGCAACTGATCCCCAACGTCGATATCCTGGCTGCGGTTAGTGCGCTCGAGCAGCGCCCGTTCTGTGTTGGTTTTGCTGCGGAGACCCGGCAACTGGAAAAATATGCGCTGGGCAAACTGAAGCAGAAAAACCTCGATATGATTGCGGCCAATCAGGTTGGCGATAGCAGCAGTGGATTTGAAATCGATTTTAACCAGCTCGAGGTTTTTTGGCCTGGAGGGCGACAAAGTATCGAGCATGCGAGTAAAACTGAAATCGCGAAACAGCTTATCGATTTAATTATCGAGCGCTATACTTGCGCCCACCGTTAACAGGCAACCCCGAGCATGACCGTAAAAAAGAGTAGTGTTGCAGAAATTCTGATCGAGGCCTTACCCTATATCCAGGCGCTCGACCAGAAAACCGTAGTAATCAAATTTGGCGGTAATGCGATGGTCGATGAAACGCTCAAGAGCAGCTTCGCGCAGGATATCGTGCTGTTAAAACAGGTTGGCGTTAACCCGGTTATCGTGCATGGGGGAGGGCCGCAAATTGGCAAGTTGCTCGAGCAAATTGGCAAAAAAAGTCGATTTATAGAGGGCATGCGGGTAACTGACAATGAAACCATGGACGTGGTCGAAATGGTGCTGGGTGGGCAGGTTAACAAGCAAATTGTCTCGCTGATCAATCGCCATGGCGGGCGCGCGGTCGGGCTTACCGGTAAAGACGGTGGCATGATCAGCGCGCGTAAGATGAAACTTGCCGGAAGCGACACGGAAGCTAACGATCTGGGCCAGGTCGGCGAGGTCGAATCAATCGACCCCGCGGTAGTAGCGATGCTGGATCATGATGATT